>Ga0209371_1001474_pt1 | contig 15796 bp, 9 predicted proteins | sample AgamicAtAmrz_FD_187165 | JGI IMG/M metagenome (GOLD analysis project Ga0209371, IMG submission 187165) | Agave microbial communities from Guanajuato, Mexico - At.Am.rz (SPAdes) (version 2) | ecosystem: Host-associated > Plants > Roots > Rhizosphere | place: Guanajato, Mexico | collected 2012-06-07
TGCGCGCCCGCTTCGGGATCAAGGAGAGTGACCTGCCGACCCTGCACCGCTGGATCGAGGGGGCCGGCATCCGTTGGGGCCTGAGCGGTGAACAACGTGCCCGCCTCGGGTTGCCCGAAGGCCTGGAGCAGAACAGTTGGCGGTTCGGCCTGCGCCGGATGCTGCTGGGTTACGCCGTAGGTGTCGGCGAGGCCTGTGACGGCATTGAGCCCTATGACGAGATCGGTGGCCTCGACGCGGCCCTTATCGGCCCGCTGGTGGCCCTGCTCGATGCCCTGGAGGTGGCGTTCCAGACCCTCGCCGAGCCGGCCAGCCCCGTGGCGTGGGGGGCGCGCCTGCATGCGCTGTTGCAGGTGTTCTTCCTCACCGAGGAGGAGCACGACGAGCTGCTGCTGGTGCAATTGCAGGACCTGCGTGATACCTGGCTGGAAACCTGCGAGACCGTCGGCCTGCACGATCCATTGCCGCTCACGGTCGTGCGCGAGGCTTGGCTGTCGGGGTTGGACCAGGGCAAGCTGTCCCAGCGTTTCCTGGCCGGCTCGGTGAACTTCTGCACTTTGATGCCCATGCGCGCCATCCCATTCCGCGTAGTCTGCCTGCTGGGCATGAACGACGGCGACTATCCTCGCGCCCAGCCGCCGTTGGACTTCGATCTGATGGCCAGCGATTACCGTCCTGGCGATCGTTCGCGCCGCGAAGATGACCGCTACCTGCTGCTCGAGGCGCTGCTGTCTGCCCGCGACCAACTCTATGTGAGTTGGGTCGGGCGCAGTATTCGCGACAACAGCGAACGCCCAGCCTCGGTGCTGGTTGGCCAGTTGCGCGACCATCTTGCCGCCGGTTGGCAACTGGCCGGTGCCCAGCAAGGCCAGCGTGATGACCCCGGCCAGCAGTTGTTGCATGCCCTGACCCAGGAGCATCCCCTGCAACCCTTCAGCCAGCGCTACTTCCAGAAGGGCAGCGCACTGTTCAGCTACGCCCACGAATGGCAGGTCTTGCATCAGCCCGTCGAGCCGGCCTCGGAGATCGATCAGGCGCTGCCGCCCTACGACAGCGATGAGCCACTGAACCTGACGCAACTGCAGGATTTTCTCCGCCATCCGGTCCGGCATTTCTTCAGCCAGCGCCTGAAGGTGTTCTTCGAAGCGCTGGAGGCGCCAACGCCGGACGAGGAGCCTTTCGTGCTCGATGCCCTGCAACGCTACAGCCTCAGCGAGCGGCTGCTTGGCGCTGCATTGGCCGCACCCGACGACGCCGAACAGGCGCTGCGTACCCAGGCTCGACGCCTGCAGGCATGTGGGCTGCTGCCATTGGCGGGCTTCGGCGAGTCGCTGCAGGCGGAACTGATCCAGCCCCTGCCAGACCTACTGCAACGCCATCGCCAGCTGTTGCAGCGCTGGCATACCGTGGTAGAGGGCGCTCTGCCGCTGCACTTCGAGCGCGGCCCGCAGCGCCTGGAAGGTTGGCTTGGGCGCGTCTATCAGGATGATGAACAGAGCCTTCTGAGCATCACCACCGTGCCCAACAGCCTGGGTGCCGGGCGCAACAGTCTCAAATGGCATCGGCTGATTCCGGCGTGGGTCATGCACCTGGCGGCCTGCGCTGCCGGTTATCCATTGCACACGGCCCTGGTCGCCAGTGACCGCACCTTGCTGCTCGCACCGATGGCCGCGGCACAGGCGGGGGATCTGCTTGCCGATCTGCTGGTGGCCCGCCAGGCTGCAATGAATGCGCCCCTGCCGGTAGCGCCCAAGACTGCTTTCGCCTGGCTGGCCCAGCCAGACCCGGACAAAGCCCAGGCTGCCGCCGAGCGCGCCTATGAAGGCGACGGCCAGAACAGCTTCGGCGAGCGCAGCGAGAGCCTTGCACTGATGCGTCAGTTCCGCGACTTTGCTGCGCTCACGGCTGACGAGACCTTCGAAGGCTGGTGCGAATCCCTCTACCGTCCCCTGTTTGCCGCCGCCTGGCAGACCCAAGGCAATCCGGAGACCGCCGCATGACCCAGGCCCGCCCCCTGGCGCTGAGCTTTCCCCTGCATGGCAGCCAGCTGATCGAAGCCAGTGCCGGCACCGGCAAGACTTTCACCATCTCGGCGCTCTACCTGCGTCTGATCCTTGGCCATGGTGGGGAGCAAGGCTTTGCCCGTGAACTGCTGCCGCCGCAGATTCTCGTCGTGACCTTCACCGACGCTGCGACCAAGGAGCTGCGCGAGCGGATTCGCGCGCGCCTGGCCGAGGCTGCACGTTTCTTCAGGGGGGAGTTGGACGACGCCGACCCCTTGCTGCACCTGCTGCGCGACGATTATCCACAGGAGCACTGGGGCCGTTGCGCCAGTCGCCTGGAGGTCGCAGTGCAGTGGATGGACGAAGCGGCGGTCTCGACCATTCACGGCTGGTGCCAGCGCATGCTGCGCGAGCATGCCTTCGACAGCGGCAGCCTGTTCACCCAGAGCCTGGAGACCGATCACAGCGAGCTGCTCGGCCAGGTCATGCGCGATTACTGGCGGCGCTTCTGCTACGGCATGCAGGGCGAAGCGCTGGCCTGGGTGCGCAGCCATTGGGTGAGCCCGGACGCGTTGCTACCGCGCATCCGCCCGCTGTTCGGCCGCGTCAGCAGGGAAGAAGACGGTGCCGATCCACAGGCGCTGATCGAATCCGCCCTGCAGCGACGCCAGGCGCAACTGGGCGCGCTCAAGGCCCCCTGGGCCCAGTGGGCCGACGAGCTGCACGAAATCTGCCGCGCGGCGGTGGCCGCCAAGCAGGCCGATGGTCGCAAGTTGCAGGCGCGTTTCTTCGACCCCTGGTTCGACAAACTGCGCGCCTGGGCGGGTGACGAGCAGGCCATGGAGCTCGACCTGGGCACCGGCTTCACCCGCCTGACGCCTGCAGGCATGGCCGAGGCCTGGAAATCGGGCGAGCCACCGGAGCATCCGGCATTGCACGCCATGGAGACACTGCGCGAAACCTTGCAGGGGCTGCCTGGCCCCGATTCGGCGGTGCTGGAACATGCTGCCGCGTGGGTGGCGGCGCGTTTCGAAGTGGAGAAGCGCCGGCGCGCCGAAATGGGTTTTGACGATATGCTGTTGCGCCTCGAGCAAGCGCTGCGTAGCGAGGCCGGCGAGCGCCTTGCCGCGCTGATCCGCGAGCAGTTCCCCGTGGCCTTGATCGACGAGTTCCAGGACACCGACCCGGTGCAGTACGGCATCTTCGAGCGCATCTACCGGATCGCCGAAAACCGCCCGGAAACCGGCCTGTTCATGATCGGCGATCCCAAGCAGGCGATCTACGCCTTCCGCGGCGCCGATATCTTCACCTATCTCGGCGCCCGCCGTGCCACGGCTGGGCGCCTGCACAGCCTGGACACCAACTACCGCTCCAGCCAGGCCATGGTCGAGGCGGTCAACCGCGTGTTCCTGCTGGCCGAGCAACGCTCTGAAGGCAAGGGGGCGTTCCTGTTCCGCGAGGCCAACGACAACCCGTTGCCGTTCATCGAAGTTCATGCCAAGGGCCGCAGCGAGCGCCTGCTGATCGACGGCCAGCCCTGTGCCGCCCTGCATTGCTGGCAGTTGCACAGTGACGAGCCGGTTGCCAACACACTGTATCGTCAGCAACTGGCCGCTAGCTGCGCCAGCCATATCGTTGCCCTGCTCAACGGCGGCCAACGAGGTGTGACGGGGTTTGCCAATGCGCAGGGCGAAGTGCGCGGCTGCCTGCCTTCGGACATCGCCATCCTGGTGCGCGATGGCCGCGAGGCGCAGTTGGTCCGTGCCGAGCTGGCTGCCCGTGGGGTACGCAGTGTCTATCTGTCGGACAAGGATTCGGTCTTTGCTGCCCAGGAAGCCCACGACCTGCTGGCCTGGCTCAAGGCCTGCGCCGAGCCCGATGCCGAGCGCCTGCTCAAGGCCGCTCTGGCCAGCCTGACGCTGGACCTGCCGTTGCTCGAACTGGAGCGGCTTAACCAGGACGAGCGGGTCTGGGAAGACTGGGTGATGCGTTTTCGTCTGTACCGCGACACCTGGCAGCGCCAGGGCGTGCTGCCCATGCTGCGCCGCCTGCTGCATGACTTCCAGCTGCCACGCACGTTGATCGCTCGTACCGACGGTGAACGTGTGCTGACCAACCTGCTGCACCTGGCCGAACTGCTGCAACAGGCGGCCGGCGAGCTGGATGGCGAGCAGGCCCTGATCCGTCACCTGGCCGAGCACCTGGCCAACGCCGGGCAGGCCGGTGAAGAGCAGATCCTGCGCCTGGAGAGCGACGAGCAACTGGTCAAGGTCGTGACCATCCACAAATCCAAGGGCCTGGAGTACCCGCTGGTCTATCTGCCGTTCATCTGCACCAGCAAACCGGTGGATGGTCGGCGCCTGCCATTGGCCTGGCACGACGAGAATGGCCAGGTGCTGCTGACGCTCACCCCCACCGACGAGCAGATCGCACTGGCCGACGATGAGCGTCTGGCCGAAGACCTGCGCCTGCTCTACGTGGCCCTGACCCGCGCCCAACATGCCTGCTGGCTGGGTGTTGCCGACCTCAAGCGCGGCAGCCAGAAAACCTCGCAATTGCACCGCTCGGGTCTGGGTTACCTGCTGGGCGGCGGCGCCCCATTGGCGGCTTCCGTGCAGTTGGCCGATTGGCTGCAGGCGCTGTGTGCCGAGGATGCGCCCATTGTCTGTACACCGCTGCCCGACGCTGACGAACAGTGCTATCGCGCGCCGCAGGACGGCGCTGAACACCTGCCTGCGCGCAAGCCGCGCCGCGCCGCGGCAGAGCAGTGGTGGATCGCCTCCTACAGTGCCTTGCGCGTCGGCGACCAGAGTCTCGGCGCCGACAGCTCCCAGGCCCAGCAATTGCTCGACGATGAGAGCGTCGACGCACAGCGGCTGCGTGAAGTCCCGGCGGAAAACGGCGATATCCACCGCTTCCCTCGCGGGCCGAACCCCGGCACCTTCCTTCACGGCCTGCTCGAGTGGGCCGGGCGTGAAGGGTTTGCCGACGTGGTCAGCCAGCCTGCGTTGATCGAACGCACTGTCGGCCAACGCTGCAACCGCCGCGACTGGACCGGCTGGATCCCGACCCTGGTGCCCTGGCTGCAGCAGTTGCTGACGCAGGCCATGCCGCTGTCGCCGGATGGCCCGGTCCTGACCCTGGCGCAGCTTCAGCAGTACCAGATCGAGATGGAGTTCTGGTTCGCCAGCCATCAGGTCGACGTGCTGCGCCTCGATCAGCTCGTCGTCCGCCACACTCACGCTGGCGCCGCGCGACCGGCAGCGCTGGCGACCCAGCTCAATGGCATGTTCAAGGGCTTCATCGACCTGGCGTTCGAGCTGGACGGGCGCTACTACGTGGCCGACTACAAGTCCAACTGGCTCGGCCCCGATGGCAGCGCCTACAGTACCCTGGCCATGGAACAGGCGATCCTGGACCACCGCTACGACCTGCAGTACGTGCTCTACCTCCTGGCCCTGCATCGCCAGTTGCGCGCACGGCTGCCCGACTACGACTACGACCGCCACGTGGGCGGTGCCCTGTTCATCTTCCTGCGCGGTATCGGCAGCGCCGGTCATGGCCTGTATTTCGCCCGGCCGCCCCGTGAGCTGATCGAGCAGCTCGATGCGTTGTTTCGGGGCGCCTGTGCGCCCGAGCAGCAGGACCTGTTTGCCGGAGCCGCACCATGAGCCGCACCCTCGATGACCTGTTGCCGACACCGTTGCAGGCCGAGCACCTGGCGGCGCTTGCGCCGTTGAAACACAGCCAGGACCTGCTGGCCCTGCTCGACCGTTGGGTCGAGCGCGGCTGGTTGCGTGCGCTGGACCGGGCATTCGTCAGCTTCCTCGAGGAGCGTGAGGCGGGCAGCGATCCCTTGCTGTTGCTGGCTGCGGCGCTGGCCAGTCACCAGTTGGGGCATGGGCATGTCTGCCTCGACCTTGAGCAGACCCTGGCCGAGCCCGATTTCGCCTTGTCGCTGCCGCCAGAGGGCGATGCACTGGCGGGGCCGTTGCTGTTGCCGTCGCAGTTGCTCGCCACGCTCGAACCGAGCACCTGGCGCCAGCGCATCGCGGCTAGTCGGCTGGTGGCGTTGGGCGATGCCGAGGGCCAGGACGCGCGGCCTCTGGTACTCAGCGGTCAGCGTCTGTACCTGCGCCGTTACTGGAGCTATGAACGGCGCATCGACCGGTCGCTGCAGCAACGCATCGTGGCGGACGAGTCGATTCCCGCCGACCTGCCCGTGCGCCTGGAGCAGTTGTTCGAGGACGGCGCCCCGGCAGGTCAGGTGGACTGGCAGAAGCTCGCCTGCGCCTTGGCGACGCGTGCCGCGTTCAGCATCATCACCGGTGGTCCGGGCACCGGCAAGACCACCACGGTCGTACGCTTGCTGGCCTTGCTCCAAGGGCCGGCGGTGGAGCAGGGCAGGCCCTTGCGAATCCGCCTGGCGGCACCCACCGGCAAGGCTGCTGCGCGCCTGACCGAATCCATCGGCCAACAGGTCGAGCGTTTGCGGGTCAGCGCCGAGGTGCGGGCGCAGATTCCTACCGAAGTGAGCACGGTACACCGCCTGCTGGGCAGCCGCCCCGGTTCGCGGCATTTTCGGCATCACGCCGGTAACCCACTGCCGCTGGACGTGCTGGTGGTCGATGAAGCGTCGATGATCGATCTGGAAATGATGGCCAACCTGCTTGATGCCTTGCCAGCGCAGGCTCGCCTGGTGCTGCTGGGCGACAAGGACCAGTTGGCCTCGGTGGAGGCCGGCGCGGTGCTCGGCGACCTGTGTCGGTATGCCGAAGAAGGGCGTTACACGCCCGCCACCCAGGCCTGGCTCGAGCAGGTCGGTGGTCAGTCGCTCCAGGGCAGCGGTCTGCAGCCAGGTGATGCGCACCAGCATGCGCTGGCCCAGCAGGTGGTGATGTTGCGTTACTCCCGGCGTTTCGGCGAAGGCAGTGGCATTGGCCAGTTGGCGCGCCTGGTCAACCTGCAGCAGGCCCGCCAGGCGCGGGATCTGCTGAGCATGCCGCCTGAGGATGTGTTCGGCCTGTCCTTGCGCGGCGAGCATGACCGCGCCTTCGATCGCTTGCTGCTGGATGGCCTGGGTCGCGGTGAAGACGGCCCGCAGGGGTATCGCCACTATCTGCGCAGTATCGGTCGCCATCGGCCGGCGCCAGGCACCCCCGCCGATGCCCCGACGTGGGAGCAATGGGCTGCCCTGGTGCTCAACAGCTTCGAAAGCTTCCAGCTGCTGTGCGCGGTGCGCAAAGGGCCCTGGGGGGTGGAAGGGCTGAACGAGCGTGTGGCGCGGGTGCTGCACAACGCTGGGCTGATCGACACCCGCCAGCCCTGGTACGAGGGCCGTCCGGTGCTGGTCACCCGCAATGACTACGGCCTCGGCCTGATGAACGGTGATATCGGCATCGCCCTGCGCCTGCCCGACGAGAATGGCGAGCCATTGCTGAGGGTCGCCTTCCCGCGCAACGACGGCTCGGGCGGGGTGCGCTTCGTGTTGCCCAGTCGGCTCAATGAAGTGGAAACGGTGTTCGCCATGACCGTACACAAATCCCAGGGCTCGGAGTTCAGCCATACCGCGCTGGTGTTGCCCGATGCGCTCAATCCCGTGCTGACCAAGGAGCTGGTGTACACCGGCATCACCCGTGCCAAGCACTGCTTCAGCCTGGTGGAACCACGGGCGGGCATCTTTGAGGATGCTGTCGAGCGCAAGGTGCGTCGGATTTCTGGCCTAATGCTCGACCAAGGGTGACATTCGTCAATACCTTGGCACTGCGGCCTTATGCTATCGTGCGGGTTATCTGAATCTAATTTGAGAGATTTCCCACATGACAGTGGTTGTCTCGCCCAGGGGGCGAGTGACGGGCTGTGTGCTTTCGCTAGTGATTGCCGCCCTGTCGCTGTTCGCCTCACCTGCCTGGGCGGACCTCCCTGCCACTGCAGCCCAGGTGCAGCAACGCGCCAAAGCGGTGACCCAGGTCGTGCTGGGTATCTTCAGCTATGCCCGCTGGCCTGCTGATCCTTCGCCGCTGCGCCTGTGCCTGGTCGGCCCCACCGAATATGCCGACGACCTGATCAAGGGCAATGTGCAGAATGCCGGCCAGCCCCTGCAGGTGCGTCGCCTGCTCGTCGACGATTCGGGCGTTTCCGGCGCCTGCGACGCGGTGTACATCGGCAAGCTCGACGCCGGACAGCGTGACCGCCTGTTCCAGGCTCTGGTCGGGCATCCGGTCCTGAGTATCAGCGAGGCCGATGACCCGTGCACCGTCGGCAGCCTGTTCTGCCTGCACGTCGATGACGAACAGGTCAGCTTTGATGTGAACCTCGACTCGGTGGCGCGCAGTGGCGTGCGCATCCACCCCAGCGTGCTGCAATTGTCGCGGCGCAGGGCGGCGCAACCATGAAACTTACCGGCAAGCGCAGGAAGCGGCCGACCTTGCGGTCGGTGCTGGGGCGAGGGCACCTGGGTGTCGCGCTGATCGCCGTCGGACTCGTGGGCGTGTCCCTGACCGTGCTCGGGGTAGCGGCATTGCGCGTCTATGCCAATCACAACCTGCACCTGATCGCCCGCTCGATCAGTTATACCGTGGAGGCGGCGGTGGTGTTCGACGACAGCGGGGCGGCCAGTGAAGCCCTGGCGGTGATTGCCGCCACCGAAGAAGTGGCAGATGCCAAGGTCTTCGACAGTCAGGGCGAGCTGCTGGCGCACTGGCAACGCGATGACACGGGCTTGCTGGCACCACTGCAGCGCCAGGTGGCCAAGGCCTTGCTGGGCGAGGCCATCCACCTGCCGATCGTCCGTCAGCAGCGCACGGTCGGGCACATCGAGCTGCTGGGCCAGGGCGGCAGCCTGCTGCGTTTCCTGCTCAGCGGCCTGGCGGGCATCCTCTTTTGCAGCTTGCTCAGCGCCGCAGTCGCCATCCACCTGTCGCGCCGGCTGTTTGGCGATATCGTCCGTCCACTGCGGGGCCTGGCCAGCGTCGCCCATGCGGCGCGGCGCGAGCGCAGCTTCGACCGGCGCGTGCCCGAGGCGCGGATTGCCGAACTCAATGAGCTGGGCAACGACTTCAACGCGCTGCTCGACGAGCTGGAGGTCTGGCAGAGCCACTTGCAGAGCGAGAACGAGACCCTCGCGCACCAGGCCAGCCATGACAGCCTCACCGGCCTGCCCAATCGCGCCTTCTTCGAAGGGCGCCTCAACCGTTGCCTGCGCAACGCCGCCCGGCAGCAGGACCATTTGGCGCTGCTATTCCTCGACAGTGACCACTTCAAGCAAATCAACGACAACCTTGGCCATGCCGTTGGCGACGAGGTGCTGATCAATATCGCCAGCCGCGTGCGTGCGCAGTTGCGCGAGCACGACCTGGTGGCGCGCCTTGGCGGTGACGAATTCGCGGTACTGCTGACCCCCCTTCATTCGCGCGAGGATGCCCAGCGCATCGCCGAGAAGATCGTCGCCAGCATGAGGCTGCCGATCCTGCTGGACGATGGCCAGCGCGTCAGCACCTCGCTGAGTGTCGGCATCGCCTATTACCCAGACGATGGCCAGGATTCGGCCAGTCTGCTCAATGCCGCCGATGCGGCGATGTACCAGGCCAAGCGCAATCGGCGCGGCCATTGGCAAGTGGCCCAGACGGAACGCTGAGCCAAGGATATGAACAACAGGAGCTGAACCGTGAAACACCCCGTTTCCCTACTGCGTTTTTCCATGCTGGCCATGTTGCTGGCGGTATTGGCCTTGACCGGCTGCCAGACCGTGCCGCCCAGCGGGCTGAGCCCTGAACAGATTGCCGTGCTCAAGCGCGAAGGGTTTACCCCAAGCGACGAGGGCTGGGCGTTCGACCTGTCGGGCAAGGTACTGTTCGGCAGTGACCTGGACGGACTCAACGGCCAGAGCCAGGCGATTGTCGAGCGGATCGGCAAGGCGTTGCTGTCGGTGGGCATCGAGCATGTCCGCGTCGATGGCCATGCCGATGCCTCGGGCAAGGCGGCCTATAACCAGCAGCTCTCGGAGCGCCGGGCCCAGAGTGTGGCCAAGGCGTTGATCAACGTCGGCATGCAGCCGCGCAACATCGAGACGCGCGGGTTGGGCAGCAGTCAGCCGGTGGCGGACAACCGCACCAGTGCCGGGCGTACCGAGAATCGGCGGGTGTCGATCGTGGTGGCGTCGAACTGAGGAGTGGGGGAATGGCACCGGTGCCATCCGTCTCAATCCTGCGCAAACACCATTTCCCGTGTCTGCCCCATCAACAGCGGCGCGTTCGCCTCGGTCACATCGCGGATGTAATCCCACAGCAGGGTGATCCGCTTCAGCTTGCGCAGGTCCTCGCGGCAGTACATCCAGAACTGCCGCGTCACCTCCACCTCCTGCGGTAGCACCGTCACCAGCCGTTCGTCCTGCGCCGCCAGGAAGCATGGCAGGATCGCCAGCCCGCGCCCCTGCAGGGCAGCGGTGTACTGCGCGATCACGCTGGTGCTGCGCAGGTGGGCGCTGGCGTTGGGGATCAGGTTGGCCAGGTACAGCAGCTCGGAACTGAATGCCAGGTCATCCACGTAGCTGATAAACGGATGGCGCACCAGGTCGGCGACCTGGCGGATCGGTTCGTGGTGGTCGAGGTACTCACGGGTCGCATAGAGGCGCAGGCGGTAGTCGCACAGCTTGCAGCACACGTAGGGCCCATGCTCGGGGCGCTCCAGGGCGATGACGATGTCAGCTTCGCGCTTGGACAGGCTGATGAAGTGCGGCAGCGGCAGAATGTCCACCGAGATCGCCGGCCAGGTGTCGACGAAGCGGCTCAACTGTGGGGTGACGAAGAAGCTGCCGAAGCCCTCGGTGCACCCCATGCGTATGTGCCCCGACAGCGCAACGCCCGAGCCCGACACCTGCTCGCAGGCCATGTGCAGGGTGCTTTCGATCGACTCGGCATAGCCCAGCAGGCGCTGGCCTTCGGCGGTGAGCACGAAACCGTTGGTTCGTGATTTCTCGAACAGCAAGGTACCCATTGCCCCTTCCAGCGAGCTGATGCGCCGCGACACCGTGGTGTAGTCCACGGCCAGGCGTTTGGCTGCACTGCTGGCCTTGCGGGTGCGCGCTACCTCAAGAAAGAACTTGAGGTCGTCCCAGTTCAGCGCGCTGAGGGAGGTCAGGTCTTTTTGCATGTTGATCCGGTTTTTTTGTGCATTCTTGTTGGATGTTTGCACATCTATACTCGAACTCAGCCCCTGCACGCCACCCCGTTCGCTGCGGCGTAGGCGTCTTCGTTCCGACAATAATTCCAAGGAGAGCGCAGATGAACGCACCCCACACGCCCCACACCCAGGTCGAGCAGGTCAAGCTGCTGATCGACGGCCAATGGGTCGAGTCCAAGACCACCGAATGGCGCGACATCGTCAACCCGGCCAGCCAGCAGGTACTGGCGCGCGTTCCCTTCGCCACTCCCGAGGAAGTCGCCGCGGCAGTCGCTGCTGGCGAACGAGCCTTCAAGACCTGGCGTGACACGCCGATCGGCGCGCGCATGCGCATCATGCTCAAGTTGCAGGCGTTGATCCGCGAACACAGCAAGCGCATCGCCGCGACCCTGAGCGCCGAGCAAGGCAAGACCCTGGCCGATGCCGAGGGCGATATCTTCCGTGGCTTGGAAGTGGTCGAGCATGCCGCGTCCATCGGCACCCTGCAGATGGGCGAGTTCGCCGAGAACGTCGCCGGTGGCGTCGACACCTACACCCTGCGCCAGCCCATCGGCGTGTGCGCCGGCATCACCCCGTTCAACTTCCCGGCGATGATCCCGCTGTGGATGTTCCCGATGGCCATCGTCTGCGGCAACACCTTCGTGCTCAAACCCTCCGAGCAGGACCCGCTGTCGACCATGATGCTGGTCGAGCTGGCGCTCGAAGCCGGCGTGCCGGCCGGTGTGCTCAACGTGGTGCACGGCGGCAAGCAGGTGGTCGATGCGCTCTGCACCCACCCGGACATCAAGGCGATCTCCTTCGTCGGCTCCACCGAGGTGGGCACCCATGTCTACAACTTGGGCAGCCAGCACGGCAAACGCGTGCAGTCGATGATGGGCGCCAAGAACCACGCCGTGGTACTGCCTGACGCCAACCGCACCCAGACCATCAATGCGTTGGTCGGCGCGGCCTTCGGTGCAGCAGGCCAGCGTTGCATGGCCACGTCGGTGGCGGTGCTGGTGGGCAAGGCGCGTGAATGGCTGCCGGATATCAAGGCGGCGGCGAGCAAGCTAAAGGTCAATGCCGGCAGCGAGCCGGGCACCGATGTCGGGCCGGTGGTTTCCAAGCGCGCCAAGGAGCGTGTGCTGGGGCTGATCGAAAGCGGCATCAAGGAAGGCGCCAAGCTCGAGCTGGACGGCCGCGACGTGAAGGTGCCGGGGTACGAGCAGGGCAATTTCGTCGGCCCGACCCTGTTCTCTGGGGTGAAGACCGACATGCAGATCTACACCCAGGAAATCTTCGGCCCGGTGCTGGTCACCCTTGAGGTCGATACCCTCGACGAGGCCATCGCCCTGGTCAATGCCAACCCGTTCGGCAATGGCACCGGCCTGTTCACCCAGAGCGGCGCGGCAGCGCGCAAGTTCCAGAGCGAGATCGACATCGGCCAGGTCGGAATCAACATTCCGATTCCGGTGCCGGTGCCGTTCTTCAGCTTCACCGGTTCGCGCGGCTCCAAGCTCGGCGACCTCGGCCCGTACGGCAAGCAGGTGGTGCAGTTCTACACTCAGACCAAGACCGTCACCGCCCGCTGGTTCGACGACGACAGCGTCAATGACGGTGTGAACACCACCATCAGCCTGCGCTAAGGAGACAGCCATGCGCATTGCATTCATCGGTCTGGGCAACATGGGCGCGCCCATGGCCCGCAACCTGATCAAGGCCGGGCATCAGCTCAATCTGTTCGACCTGAACAAGACCGTGCTGGCCGAGCTCGCCGAACTGGGTGGGCAGATCAGCACCTCGCCCAAGGATGCCGCCGCCAACAGCGAGCTGGTGATCACCATGCTGCCGGCCGCGGCCCATGTGCGCGGCGTGTACCTGAACGAGGACGGCGTGCTTGCCGGCATCCGCCCCGGCACGCCGGCGTTGGACTGCAGCACCATCGACCCGCAGACCGCCCGCGACGTGTCCAAGGCCGCGGCGGCCAAGGGCATCGACCTGGGTGATGCGCCGGTGTCCGGTGGCACCGGCGGCGCGGCGGCCGGCACCCTGACCTTCATGGTCGGCGCCAGCCCCGAACTGTTCGCCACGCTCAAGCCGGTGCTCGAACAGATGGGGCGCAACATCGTGCACTGCGGTGAGGTCGGCACTGGCCAGATCGCCAAGATCTGCAACAACCTGCTGCTGGGCATCTCGATGATCGGCGTGTCCGAGGCGATGGCCCTGGGCAACGCGCTGGGGATCGACACCCAGGTGCTGGCCGGCATCATCAACAGCTCGACGGGCCGTTGCTGGAGTTCGGATACCTACAACCCCTGGCCGGGCGTGATCGAGACTGCCCCGGCATCGCGCGGTTACACCGGTGGTTTCGGTGCGGAACTGATGCTCAAGGACCTGGGCCTGGCGACCGAGGCCGCGCGCCAGGCGCACCAGCCGGTGATCCTCGGCGCTGTGGCGCAGCAGCTGTACCAGGCCATGAGCTTGCGAGGCGAGGGCGGCAAGGATTTCTCGGCGATCGTCGAGGGGTATCGCAAGAAGGATTGATACGCGAGTGGGCTTGATCGCGGGCTGGATGGCCTTTCCCCTGTAACTGCGCACCAGGGGGAGGGCGCCGGTTCCGCGATTTTTTTTTGCCCGCTGCACGCGGCTCAGTCTGGTAGCAGGCGATCGCGGCTGTTGGACAAGTGCAGGCAGATCGCCGCCCTGGCCGCTTCCGGGTCCTGTCGGCGGATGGCGTTGAGAATCGCCTCGTGCTCCAGGTTGGCCAGATAAGCATGCCCCGCCAGGTTGGCCCCGGCACGCTCGGCCTGGGCCATGCGCTTGCGCGGGATCAGGCCATCACCCAGTTGCGCCATCATCTCGCTGAAATACAGGTTGCCGGTGGCCTCGGCGATCAGCAGGTGAAAGCGCCGGTCGGCTTCGATGCAGCTGTCACCGGCGGCGGCCAGGTCCTGGTAGTCGTCCAGGGCCTGGCGCATCTGCCCCAGTTGCCGGTCGTTGCGGCGCAGGGCCGCCAGCGCGGCGGCCTGGCCCTCCAGGCCGATGCGCAGCTCCAGCAGGTCGCGCACGCTGGCCGCGTTCTCGGGGCCTACGCGCAGGCCGGAACGGGCCTGGCGTTCGATGACGAACGTACCGATCCCGTGACGTGCCTGCACCAGGCCCGCAGCCTGCAGCTTCGACAGCGCCTCGCGGACCACGGTGCGGCTGACGCCATACTCGCGCACCAAGGTGTTTTCCGAGGGCAGCTTGTCGCCCGGCTTGAAAGTGCCCAGCAGCAATTGCTGGGTGAGGCTCGAGACCAGGTCGTGGGCGCGGCTGTGGGTGCGGGGCATGGCGTGGGCTCGAAGTAATACCTGTGGAAGCGGCGGCTCGCCGCTGCGACGTGTTCAGCGAAAGGACTCGGCTGAACGCCCTCACATTACTTGTATGACAAGTTATCCACAAAGATTTTTTTCATCCTGATATTCACCCTCTCATTGCCTTGGGTAATCGGCCTTATAAAAGCTTTTCGCCGATTTTTACTCAATTAATCGCTTGTATTTTGCATTTTTCGCTCAGTTTTCAACTTGTCGTACAACTCGGCCGGGAATATGCTCATTTCCACCTGGATGTCAGACAACTGCCTCGTCTACCACCAGCACCCTCAATAAAAACAATGACTGGGAGATATCCCGTGAACGACACCCCCCCTGCGTCTGCCTTGCCCGGCGGCGATGCGCTGGCCAGCGCCGTGGCCAAGGTCAAGCGCCATGTCCTGCCGCTGTTCGTCATCATGTTCGTGGTCAACTACCTGGACCGCGTCAATATCGGCTTCGTCCGCCCGCACCTTGAAAGCGACCTGGGCATCAGCGCCGCCGCCTATGGTTTCGGTGCCGGTCTGTTCTTCATCGGCTATGCGTTGTTCGAGGTGCCGTCGAACATGCTGCTGCAACGGGTCGGTGCGCGTCTGTGGCTGACCCGCATCATGTTCACCTGGGGCCTGGTCGCCACTGCCATGGCCTTCGTGCAGAACGAAACCCAGTTCTACGTGCTGCGTTTTCTGCTCGGGGTCGCCGAAGCCGGCTTTTTCCCCGGTGTGATCTACTACTTCACCCGCTGGCTTCCCGCCGCTGAACGCGGCAAGGCGATCGCCATCTTTCTCAGCGGCTCGGCCCTGGCCTCGCTGATCTCCGGGCCACTGGCCGGTGCGCTGATGCAGATCCAGGGCATGGGCCTGCACGGCTGGCAATGGATGCTGTTCATCGAGGGCATGGCCTCGGTGATCCTGTGCCTCTTCGTGTTCTTCTGGCTCGACTCCCGCCCGCAGGATGCCAAGTGGCTGAGCCAGGCCGAGCAGCATGCGCTGGTCGAGGCCATCGACCGCGAGCAGCGCGAGCGAGAGGCGGGCGGGGTGATCAAGACCTCGGCCTGGCGCCTGCTCAAGGACCGCCAGATCCTGCTGTTCTGCCTGATCTACTTCTGCATCCAGTTGACCATCTACGCCGCGACCTTCTGGCTGCCGAGCATCATCAAGCGCATGGGCGAGCTGAGCGACCTGCAGGTCGGCTTCTTCAACTCGATCCCCTGGCTGATCTCGATCCTGGCCATGTATGCCTTCGCCGCCGGTTCCGCGCGCTGGAAGTTCCAGCAGGCCT
>Ga0209371_1001475_pt1 | contig 15716 bp, 11 predicted proteins | sample AgamicAtAmrz_FD_187165 | JGI IMG/M metagenome (GOLD analysis project Ga0209371, IMG submission 187165) | Agave microbial communities from Guanajuato, Mexico - At.Am.rz (SPAdes) (version 2) | ecosystem: Host-associated > Plants > Roots > Rhizosphere | place: Guanajato, Mexico | collected 2012-06-07
CCCAGCAGAACCAGGCCCTCTATCCAGCGCCTGCGGCAGCCTCGACTGCGGATGGGCAGACCGGCATTGGTGGCCTGGTCACGCAGCCGACGGCCGTCAACGCGAACAGAAGCAGCATCTTCTCCGCTCCGTCGCCGATCGCCGTCAATCCAGATGGGACGCTTGCCAAGACACAGACCGACGGTGGCCAGGCGATCACGCCGATGATGCGCAGCGTTTACAGCGCGCCATCAACCGCTATGCAGACAGCGGCGCAGCAGACGATGGACACCGCCGCCGCACCAAACGGTCGCACCTCGGCAGACATGCTGCCGCCACCCGTGATCCGCAATGCAGTCTCGCCGACTGCGGGTTCGCCGCAGCCGATTGCCCAGGTGACGGCGTCCGGAGCGGCGGTAACGCCGAGCCCGAATGTCCATGAGTTGAACGGCAGGCAGGCGGCCGCGCTCGCCCAATTCATCGCCTCGAAAAACCAGCCGCAGAACGGCAAACTGCTGGTGCAGCCAGTGCAAGGCGCGACAGGGCAATAAAGAGCCCACGTTTCAAAGGATTCTTCACAGTCACTGGCAAGAGCCTGTTAAGTCTCACTTATTCAGCGTCGGCGGCAGTTTCACCCATCTGTCATTTTTTCCACAAAAATGCAAAATTGCCGCTTGCGGGAATGAAATCACCCCGCTATAAGCGCGCCACACAACAGCTGAACGCGCCCTTCGTCTATCGGTTAGGACGACAGATTTTCATTCTGTAAAGAGGGGTTCGACTCCCCTAGGGCGTGCCACTGTTGTCCTTCCTCCGCTACAATTCATTTAAGCTACCGCTTGCGGACGCAATAGGCTATTCCTATCTAGGCCATGCAGCATGCGCCCTTCGTCTATCGGTTAGGACGACAGATTTTCATTCTGTAAAGAGGGGTTCGACTCCCCTAGGGCGTGCCACTGTTGTTCTTTCCCCACAGCCAATCATTTAAGCTACCGCTTGCGGACGTAATAGGCTATTCCTATTTACACCGTGCAGCATGCGCCCTTCGTCTATCGGTTAGGACGACAGATTCTCATTCTGTAAAGAGGGGTTCGACTCCCCTAGGGCGTACCAAAAGCGTGTCCCGAAGTTTTCCACAAGCACCTCGAAAAATCTTCGCTTAGTCATCGATTTTTCTGCAAATTTTCTCGTTTTTCCGCTTGCGGGAATGAAAGGTGCTGACTATAAGGGCGCCACAGCACGCGCCCTTCGTCTATCGGTTAGGACGACAGATTTTCATTCTGTAAAGAGGGGTTCGACTCCCCTAGGGCGTGCCACTGTTCCTTCCCCTTAAATTGATGTTTTAGCTCGCATAAGCGCTGTTATGCTGACGCGTATCGGGCGTAATCTGCGTTACGGAGCTTTCGCCGCATCTGTAACGCGCAGCTGCACACGCCGGCTGCCCTGCCAGTGATCGGCGCCGAGCGTGCCGGCGACATGGATCTGCGCGCCCCGGGAAGACATCAGCAGCTCGCCCAGCGGTGTTTCTGCCGCACGGAAGGCAATTCCATCCACCCGCCCGCCGTCCTGCGCCTCCAGCGTGATCTTGATATGCGATTGGCCGACAAGACGAGAATCGCGCAGGCGGTGGCTCGGAAGGGCGAAGACGGGCTGCGGATGGCCCGAGCCATAGGGACCGGCGGTCTCCAGCCTGTCGATGAGCTCCACGGTTGCGCCGCTAGCGCCGAGCGCGCCGTCAATCTTGAGCGTTTCGTTGGCAACCAGGCCGGCCACCTGTTTCTCCGCCTTCTCCGTGAAGAAAGCCCGCAGCTTGCCGAGATTGCCTCTCTCCACCGTCAGACCGGCGGCCATGGCGTGGCCGCCGCCCTTGACCAGCAGACCAGCATCCACGGCCGCGCGCACCATGCGGCCCATGTCGAAGCCGTTGATGGAACGGCCCGAGCCTGTACCCTTACCCATCGGATCGAAGGCGATGGCGAAGGCCGGCCGGCGGAATTTATCCTTGAGGCGTGAGGCAATCAGGCCGACGATTCCCGGATGCCAGTTCTCGCGCGCCGTGACGATGACGGAGGCGCCGTCACCATTGCCATATTCCGCAAGTGCCTCGGCCTCGGCCTCCTGCAGCATGGCGGCCTCCATGGTCTGCCGCTCGCGATTGAGCTCGTCCAGCTTCGCAGCGATCGTGTCGGCCTCGCCCCCATCGGCCAGCGTCAGCAGGCGTGCGCCAAGGGCTGCATCGCCGATGCGGCCGCCGGCATTGATACGTGGGCCGATCAGGAAGCCGAAATGATAGGGCGAGACGGGGCCGTTGAGGCCAGCCTTGCGAAACAGCGCCGCGAGCCCGAGATTGCCCTGATGGCGGGCGGCGATCAGCCCCTTGACGACATAGGCGCGGTTCAAGCCCTTCAGCGGCACGACATCACAGACGGTCGCGAGCGCGACGATATCGAGCCAGGCAAGCAGGTCGATGGATCGCACGCGGGAATCGCCTACCTCGCGCAGCAGCCGCAGCGCCGCGACCAGAACCATGAAGACGACGCCGGCGGCGCAGAGATGCCCCTGCCCCGAAAGATCGTCCTCGCGGTTCGGATTGACCAAGGCATGACAATGCGGCAGCTCGTGCGCCACCTGGTGGTGATCTATGACGACGACGTCGATATTGCGCGCCCTCGCCGCATCAAGCGATTCGAAGCTGGTAGAGCCGCAATCGACCGTCACGATCAGCGTCGCGCCATTGTCGATAAGCTGGCCGATGGCGGTGGGATTAGGCCCGTAACCTTCGAAGATGCGATCGGGAATATAGATGCTGGCGGGAACGCCGAAATGCGTCAGGAAGCGATAGATGAGCGCTGAGGACGCCGCGCCGTCGACATCGTAGTCGCCGAAGATCGCGACCGTCTCGCCCTTCCTGATCGCGTTGAGCAGCCGCCGTGCGGCCTTTTCGCAGTCGGTCAGCAGATGCGGGTCCGGCATAAGACCGCGGATCGTCGGATCGAGGAAGGCCATTGCTTCATCTTGTCCGACACCGCGCCCTGCAAGCACGCGGGCAATCAGTTCCGGCAGGCCATGTGTCTGCGCAATGGCGAGCGCTCTGTTCTGCCCGGCCTGATCGAGCCGGGATACCCAGCGATTGCCTGATACCGAGCGCTCGACACCCAGAAATGCCCGCTGAACTGGATCGATCGGTTGTTCCACCATCTCTCCCAAAAAATGAGGGCAGCAGTGCCTAGATGCTCTGCCGCTGGCAGCCTATTCCTTCGGCCGCTCGATGCGGATGACCTGCGGCTCGCCGACCAGATAGCCTTCGTTCTTGATTGCCGCAACCGCCTTGCGCACCGAATCCTCCGTCGTCGCATGGGTGACGAGGATGATCGTCTGGTGATCGGATGGCGCCAGATGCTGCTTCGAGCGCTGCACGATCGATTCGAGCGAAATATGGTTTTCCGCCATGCGGGTCGCGACGCTGGCGAAGACGCCGGTTCGGTCGAGAACGGTGAGGCGGATGAAATAGCCGCCCTCATGGCTCTGCATCTGCGCCTTGCGGTAGGGCTCCAGCGCCTTAGCGGGGTGACCCAGCACCGGGACACGCTGCTCGCCCGGGCGGCTCTTGGCGATATCGGCGATGTCGCCAAGCACGGAAGATGCGGTGGCATTGCCGCCGGCACCGGGGCCGACCATCAGCAGTTCGCCGAGAATATCGGATTCGATCGCCACGGCATTGGTGACGCCATCCACCTGGGCGATGACCGAATCGAGCGGCACCATGGTCGGGTGCACGCGCTGTTCGATGCCGCTTTCGGTCCGCTGGGCAACACCGAGCAGCTTGATGCGGTAGCCGAGATCGGCGGCAGCACGGATATCCTCGATGGAGACGTTGGTGATGCCTTCGAGGTAGATGTCGTCGGCTGCGATGCGATTGCCGAAGGCGAGCGTCGTCAGGATGGCTAGCTTATGAGCGGTATCGTTGCCCTCGATGTCGAAAGCCGGATCGGCTTCGGCATAGCCGAGACGCTGCGCTTCCTTGAGGCAATCGGCGAAAGACAGGCCCTCCTTCTCCATCCGGGTCAGGATGTAATTGCAGGTGCCGTTCATGATGCCATAGACGCGAGAAATCGTATTGCCCGTCAGCGATTCGCGCAGGGCCTTGATGACCGGAATGCCGCCGGCAACGGCCGCTTCGAAGTTGAGCAGGACGCCCTTCTCTTCGGCGATCTGCGCAAGCTCGACACCGTGATAGGCGAGCAGCGCCTTGTTGGCGGTGACGACATGCAGGCCGCGTGCAAGCGCTGCGCGCACCGCTGCGTTGGCCGCGCCTTCGGAACCGCCGATCAGCTCGACGAAAACGTCGATATCGGCCTTCTGCGCCAGATCGACAGGGCCGCCGAACCATTCGATGCCTGTCAGATCGATGCCGCGATCCCGCGTGCGATCGCGCGCCGTGACGGCGACGATCTTGACGGGACGACCGCAGGTAACGGCAAGCTCGTTAGCGCGGCTCTGGATGATGCGGACGAGCGAGGCACCAACCGTGCCCAAGCCCGCAATGCCGATTTTGAGGGCATCTGCCATGGAAAATTCCTGATCAGTATTGGGAACGGCAGCCGCGGGAACGGCTGCCGCGCGATATTATGAACGGTGAGCGTTCAGCGAAATAACATTATGCATCGTCTCGTCCGCGGTGGAGAGGAAGCGCTTCAGATTGCGCGCCGCCTGACGGATGCGGTGTTCGTTTTCAACAAGCGCGATGCGGACATAATCGTCGCCCTGTTCGCCGAAGCCGATGCCGGGAGCGACCGCGATGTCCGCCTTCTCGACCAGAAGCTTGGAGAACTCCAGCGAGCCGAGATGACGGAACTTTTCCGGGATCTTCGCCCAGGCAAACATGGTCGCGGCCGGCGGCGGCACATCGAAGCCGGCTTTGCCGAAGCTGTCGACCAGAACGTCGCGGCGGCGCTTATAGATGTTGCGCACTTCGGCGATGTCGGAGCCGTCACCGTTGAGGGCGTGGGTCGCCGCCACCTGGATTGGCGTGAAGGCGCCGTAATCGAGGTAGGACTTAACGCGCGTCAGCGCCGCAATCAGCCGCTCGTTGCCGACGGCAAAGCCCATGCGCCAGCCGGGCATGGAGAAGGTCTTCGACATCGAGGTGAATTCGACCGTCACGTCGATGGCGCCCGGAACCTCCAGCACCGACGGCGGCGGCGCGTCGTCGAAGTAGATCTCCGAATAGGCCAGATCCGAAAGCACGATGATGTCGTGCTTCTTGGCGAAGGCGACGACTTCCTTGTAGAAATCGAGCGTCGCGACATAGGCCGTCGGATTCGACGGATAGTTCAGGATGAGCGCAAGCGGCTTCGGGATCGAGTGGCGCACGGCCCGTTCCAGAGGCGGAAAGAAGCTGTCATCCGGCTCGACCGGGATCGAACGGATCACACCGCCGGCCATCAGGAAGCCGAAGGCATGGATCGGATAGGTCGGGTTCGGGCAGAGAATGACGTCGCCGGGCGCCGTGATCGCCTGCGCCATATTGGCGAAGCCTTCCTTGGAGCCGAGGGTGGCGACCACCTGCGTATCGGGATTGAGCTTCACGCCGAATCGACGCGCATAATAGGCGGCCTGGGCACGACGCAGGCCCGGAATGCCTTTGGAGGAGGAATAGCGATGCGTGCGCGGGTCCTGGACCACTTCGCACAGCTTGTCGACGATCGCCTTGGGGGTCGGAAGATCTGGATTGCCCATGCCGAGGTCGATAATGTCCGCCCCGCCCGCTCGCGCGCTCGCTTTCAAACGGTTGACCTGTTCGAAAACGTAGGGCGGCAAACGCCGGACTTTATGAAACTCTTCCATTTCTTTCCCCATGGGACAGCGGCCCTCAAAACCGCGCTGAAGTTCGTTGATCTCCCGGCCAGCCGCGATACGAACTTGGGACTCGCGGCGCCGTATTCATGCTATCTCGAAAGATAAGGTGAATCTTGGGCGCTTATGCACGCAAAATGCAATCCGCCGGCCAGATACATCCAAATTCAGCCTATCTGAACGCTTTGCGTCCAAATCGCCTGAAACGCAAGGCTAATTCTGCGTTGAGGCAGGCTGCGTGCCGCCCTCTTTCTGAATTTCCTGCAGCGTATCCTGCCCATGTTCGGCAGCGAGCTTGCGCATCTCCGCGACGCGCCTCTGATACTCGGCCTCGGAGATCGTGCCGGCCTTGCGCTGCGATCCAAGAGCCGTCAGCTGCTTGACCAGATCGCCAGCCTGCTGATCGTTGATCTGGACGTTCGCAGCGGTCGGCGGCGCATTGAAGGAAGGATAGCCATCCTTGTAAAATTGCTGCGTGCTGGTTTCCACGACCGGCGTGCCCTTGGCGGGCTTTACGATGACAGCCTGAGGCGGTTGCTTGCGCTTGGCGAAGGCCGCCTTTTCCTCGGGTGTCGAGCAGCCCGCGAGCGTCAATGCGAGAATTCCGCACATTGCACCGCAGAGTACGGAATACCGGTTCAGTCTTGCCACCATGCCGCCGCCCATAATTGTCTTCCTGCGCTATTCCTTGCTGTGGGTTGCGACTGTTAAATTTGTCGCAGCAGCAAAGCAAGAGCAGGGTTGCGTTTCATTCGACTTGTATTCCTTTTCCCGCAAGATGTACAAATGGAAAACAAGACACGAGCTGCCGCCGGGAGGATGATGCGTGACCGACAGCAAGCGGGACAAAAATGAAGGCAACGGCGGCTTTCCCGGCTTTGATCCAAAGTCAGTCGAGCCTTACATCGTCAGGGATCCCGAAGCGATGGCCGTCAACTTTGCCCGTGCGCTGGAAAATCTCGGCAAGGCAGCCTCGGCCTGGCTTGCGCCGCGCGAACGCGGCGAGAAGGTCGATACGGTTGCCGATCCCTTCACCGACATGGTCAAGACGCTATCCAAGGTCGGAGAATACTGGCTTTCCGATCCCCGCCGGACGCTGGAAGCGCAGACTCACCTGCTTTCCGGCTATTTCGGCCTGTGGACGAAAACCATGCAACGCCTCAGCGGCGATTCGTCCGCCGAGCCTGAAGCCGAACCGGTCAAGGACAAGCGCTTCGCCGATGAGGACTGGCAGAAGAACCCCTTTTTCGACTTCCTGAAGCAGACCTATCTTCTGACATCAAATTGGGCGGAAAAGCTGGTTGGCGAAGCGGAAGGGCTGGACGAGCATACACGCCACAAGGCGGCGTTCTACACGAAGCAGATCACCGCCGCCTTTTCGCCAACCAATTTTGTCGCGACCAACCCGCAGGTCTATCGCGAGACCATCGCCTCCAATGCCGAGAATCTCGTGCGCGGCATGAAGATGCTGGCGGAGGATATCAGCCTTGGCCATGGCGAGTTGCGCCTGCGTCAAACCGACATGACGAAATTCGCCGTCGGCCGCGACATGGCGCTGACGCCAGGCAAGGTGATCGCGCAAAGCGATGTCTGCCAGGTGATCCAATACGAACCGGCGACTGACAAGGTGCTGAAGCGGCCACTGCTGATCTGCCCGCCCTGGATCAACAAATTCTACATTCTCGACCTCAACCCACAGAAATCCTTCATTAAATGGTGTGTGGAGCAGGGTCACACCGTCTTCGTCATTTCCTGGGTGAACCCCGACCATCGTCATGCGGCGAAGGACTGGACCTCCTATGCCCGCGAAGGCATCGATTTCGCACTCGAAACGATCGAAAAGGCGACGGGCGAGCAGGAGGTCAATGCCGTGGGATATTGCGTCGGCGGCACACTGCTGGCGGCGACGCTCGCCCTCCATGCCAAGGAAAAGAACAAGCGCATCCGCACGGTAACCTTCCTGACGACGCAGGTCGATTTCACCTTTGCCGGCGATCTGAAGGTTTTCGTCGACGAAGAGCAGATTGCAGCACTCGAAGAGCAGATGAACGTGCTCGGCTATCTCGAAGGCTCGAAGATGGCGACGGCCTTCAACATGCTGCGCGCCTCCGAACTGATCTGGCCCTATTTCGTCAACAACTATCTGAAGGGGCAGGAACCCCTGCCCTTCGATCTCCTGTTCTGGAATGCCGATTCGACCCGCATGGCCGCGGCCAACCATTCGTTCTACCTGCGCAACTGCTACCTCAACAATGCGCTGAGCCAGGGCAAGATGGTGCTCGACGGCAAGTCGCTGTCGCTGAAGGACGTACGCATCCCGGTCTACAATCTGGCAACGCGCGAGGATCATATCGCGCCGGCCAAATCCGTCTTCGTCGGCAGCCAGTATTTCGGCGGTCCGGTGGAATTCGTCGTGACCGGCTCCGGTCACATCGCCGGCGTCGTAAACCCGCCTGACAAGCACAAATACCAGTTCTGGACGGGCGGCCCGACCGGCGGCGACTATGAGGATTGGCTCGCCGGGGCAAAGGAGACGCCTGGCTCATGGTGGCCGCATTGGCACACCTGGATCCTCGCGCAAGACCATCGCATGACGGCTGCGCGCAAACCCGGCGGCAAAGCCCTCAATGCGCTTGAGGAGGCACCCGGCAGCTTCGTCATGGAACGGGCGTAAACCGTCACCAATCATGCAATTTCCTTCGCCTCTCGTCCCTGCCCGCCTGATTTCCCGCTACAAGCGCTTCCTCTTCGATGCCGAGCTGGAGGACGGCACCTTCATCACCGGCTCCTGCCCCAATACCGGCTCGATGCTTGGGCTCACAACGCCCGGTTCGCGCATCTGGCTTTCCGAGCACGATGGCGCGATGCGAAAATACCGTCATGTCTTCGAACTGATCGAAGTCGATGACACGACCGTCGGCGTCAACACCGCCATGCCGAACCGCATTGCAGCGGAAGCGATCGCGCTTGGGCAAGTCTCCGATCTCGGCGATTATACGGCCGTCAAACGCGAGCAGAATTACGGCCGCAACTCGCGTATCGACCTGCTCTTGACCGACCCTTTACGGACAACCACCTATGTCGAGGTGAAAAACGTCCATTTCATGCGGCAGCCGGGTCTTGCGGAATTCCCCGATACAGCGACGGCGCGCGGTGCCAAGCATCTGGAAGAACTCGGTGATATGGCCGAGGCCGGCTACCGCTCCGTCATGTTGTTCGTAATCCAGCGCAATGATTGCGATCGCTTCCGCATCTGCAGCGATCTCGATCCGGTTTACGCCCGGGCGTTTGAGCGAGCCTTGGCGCGTGGCGTTGAGGTCTACGCGCTGAAATGCAGGGTTTCGCCAACGGAAATCGCGCCTGCCGGGTTGATCCCGATAGACGAACCCGGCATAGCTGCATTAGAACAATTTAAGATCTCTACCGAAGGCTAGTCATGGTGAACTACATCGAAGCGGCAACGGCGCCGGCGAAGAATACGGGCGCTATCCGCATTTACGGGCAGGATGCCTTTGCCGGAATGCGCAAGGCATGCCAGCTGACCGCCCGCTGCCTCGATGAACTCGCCGCGATCGTCAAGCCCGGTGTTCCCACCGACGTCATCGACCGCTTCGTTTTCGAATTCGGCATGGATCACGGCGCCTATCCGGCGACGCTGAACTATCGCGGCTACATGAAATCCTCCTGCACATCGATCAATCACGTCGTCTGCCATGGCATTCCCAACGACAAGCCGCTGCGCGAAGGCGATATCGTCAATATCGACGTGACCTATGTGCTCGATGGCTGGCATGGCGATTCGAGCCGCATGTATCCGGTCGGCGAAATCAAGCGCTCGGCCGAGCGGCTGCTGGAAGTCACCTACGAATCCCTGATGCGCGGCATTGCCGCCGTTCGTCCGGGTGCCCGCACCGGCGCCATCGGCGAAGCGATCCAGACCTATGCCGAGGGTGAACGCTGCTCGGTCGTACGCGACTTCTGCGGCCATGGCGTCGGCAGCCTCTTCCATGACTCGCCGAATATCCTGCATTACGGCCGGATCAATGATGGCCCGGAGCTGCGCGAGGGCATGATCTTCACCATCGAGCCGATGATCAATCTCGGCAAGCCGCATGTGAAAGTGCTCGGTGACGGCTGGACGGCCGTCACGCGCGACCGCTCGCTCTCGGCACAATACGAACACACGGTCGGCGTCACGGCCACGGGCTGCGAAATCTTCACCCTGTCGCCCGGCGGCCTCGACCGCCCCGGCCTGCCGCCACTGCAGGGATAGTCTATGGCGAAACGTCCCGCTTCTTCCAATGGACATGGCGACATGCCCCTCGACAGAAGCAGGGAGACGGAGGCTTTGGAAGAGGCCCCGTTTCTCGACGAACGACTGTTCTTCGCACCACAAGCCGCCAAGCCCGCGTCACGGGCCGCCAAATCCGCGCCGACGGCAAAACCTGCGCCAATAAACGCCGAAGCCCATTATCATGGGCACCGCGAGCGGTTGCGCAATCGCTATCGCGACGGCGGCGATACGGCACTGGCCGATTATGAAATCCTCGAGTTGCTGCTCTTCCGGCTGATCCCGCGCCGCGATACGAAGCCGATCGCCAAGGCTCTACTAGCCCGCTTCGGCTCGCTCGGCGGGGTGTTCGGCGCGCCGGTCAACCTGCTGACGGAGGTCAGTGGCGTCGGTGATGCGGTTGCGCACGACCTGAAGCTGGTGGCAAGCGTCGCACAGCGCATGCTGAAGAGCGAATTGACGGGCAAACCCGTACTCTCCTCCTGGAAGGCGCTCATCGATTATTGTCACGCCGCGATGGCGCACGAAGCGCGCGAGCAATTCCGCCTGCTGTTTCTCGATAAGCGCAACGCCTTGATCGCCGATGAGGTGCAGGGTTTCGGCACGGTCGATCATACGCCGGTCTATCCGCGCGAGGTCGTCAAGCGCGCGCTCGAACTCTCCGCCTCCGCAGTGATTCTGGTCCACAATCACCCGTCAGGAGATCCGACACCTTCGCGTGCCGATATCGACATGACCAAGACCATCATAGACACTGCCAAACCCTTGGGCATCACCGTTCACGACCATGTTATCATCGGAAAAAACGGCCATGTCAGCTTTCGCGCATTGCGGCTGATTTGAAATTGTCGCACATGAGATAATCCAATACTTCAAATCTACATTATATGACTTTGATTTCATGCGATCATTATCGAATCGCATCCGTCCGGTCGTGGCGAAATATCCCGAATTCGCCATAGCGATCTCCGCTTTCATTTTTCAGCTCGGCGTCAGGATCATCTGGCAGAAGGATCGCCGCGTTCCTGTCGGCTGATCCGCCCGCGGAAGCTGTTGTTTGATTTGGCCTATCCGCTTGCATGCGCCGGCCATTTGGAGATCGAATGCCGAAGATGTCGCCCGTGCTTGCTCATCGCCTCCTTTCTATCGGTCGCGGCGCGCTTGTCGCGGCAGGGGCTTTTCTGGTGGCCGCCAGCGGCTTCTATGCTCACATGCTCTGGACGACGAACTTCCATCCGGTCATTGCCGGCGAACTTTACCGCTCTTCGCAGCCCTCGGCCACCAGCATTGCCGAGTTTCAGAAGCGATACGGCATCAAGACCATTATCAACCTGCGTGGCTACAATAGCGGCCACCATTGGTACGATACCGAAGTTGCCGAGGCGAAAGCGCTCAATATCGACCATATCGATTTTCACATGTCTTCTGCCCGAGAGCTGACACAGGAGCAAGCGGCGCAGCTTGTCGAGATCATGCGGAATGCGCCGAAGCCGATCCTCATTCATTGCCAGGCAGGCGCCGACAGAACTGGCCTGGCCTCGGCGCTTTACCTTGCCGCCATTGCCAAGACGAATGAGGCTACCGCAGAGGGCCAGATGTCGATCATCTATGGTCACTTGCCGTTCTCCTTCACGCGTGCCTATGCCATGGACCGTACTTTCGAGAAGCTGGAACCCTGGCTCGGCCTTTCGGCCTCGTGAACACCAAACTTCCCGTTAGATAATCTGTAACATTGAGAAGCTACCGGTTGACGGAGCATGTTGCGTTGCGACATTGATTCCCCATTCCAGTCATCCGAGGCTTCCCGATGGACCAATTCGATCTCCTAGTCGTAGGTAGCGGCCCTGCCGGCCGCAGAGGCGCTATCCAGGCCGCAAAACTCGGCAAGAAGGTACTCGTCGTCGAGCAAGGCAAACGGGTCGGCGGCGTCTCGGTCCACACCGGCACCATTCCCTCCAAGACGCTGCGCGAAACCGCGCTCAACCTTTCCGGCTGGCGCGAACGCGGCTTCTATGGTCGCGCCTATCGCGTCAAACAGGAGATCAGTGCCGAAGACCTGCGCCGCCGCCTGCTGATCACCCTCGACCACGAAGTGGAAGTCCTCGAGCATCAATTTGCCCGCAATCGCGTGCAGCACATACGAGGCAAGGCGAGCTTCATCGATCCGCAGACGATGCAGATCGTCAAGGATGACGGCGAGGTCGTCACCGTATCCGCCGCCGGCATCCTGCTTGCCGTCGGCACCAAGCCATTCCGTCCGGATTACATGCCCTTCGACGGCAAGACGGTTCTCGACAGCGATGAGTTGCTCGATATCGAAGACCTGCCGCGCTCGATGGTCGTCATCGGAGCCGGCGTCATCGGCATCGAATATGCGACCATCTTCAGCGCGCTCGATACGCAGGTGACGCTGATCGATCCGAAATCGACCATGCTCGACTTCATCGACAAGGAAATCGTCGAGGATTTCACCTACCAGCTGCGCGATCGCAATATGAAGCTGCTGCTCGGTCAGAAGGCAGAGAAAGTCGAGCGCCTGCCGAGCGGCAAGGTGGAGCTGACGCTGGACAACGGCCGCCGCATCACCACGGACATGGTTCTCTTCGCCGCCGGCCGCATGGGTGCGACCGATACTCTTAATCTCGCTGCAGCCGGCCTCGAAGCCGATGCGCGCGGCCGCCTGAGCGTCAATCCGGAGACCTTTGCCACCAAGGTTCCGCATATCTTTGCCGCCGGCGATGTCGTCGGCTTCCCGAGCCTCGCCTCCACCTCGATGGAACAAGGCCGCATCGCTGCCCGCGTCGCCGTCGGCGCGATCGCCAAGGAGCCGCCGAAATACTTCCCCTACGGCATCTATGCCGTGCCGGAGATTTCCACCTGCGGCCTGTCCGAAGAAGAGGTCAAGGAGCGACACATCCCCTATGAATGCGGCATCGCCCGCTTCCGCGAGACCTCACGCGGCCACATCATGGGCCTCGACACAGGCCTCTTGAAGATGATCTTCTCGCTGAAGACCCGCCGCCTGCTCGGCGTCCATATTGTCGGCGAAGGCGCCACCGAGCTCGTACACATCGGACAGGCCGTGCTGAACCTCAAAGGCACCGTCGAATATTTCGTCGAAAACACTTTCAACTATCCGACGCTTGCCGAAGCCTACAAGATCGCCGGCCTCGACGCTTGGAACCGCATGGGCGATATCAAGTCGGAACTCTAATAGGTCAATATTGACATGCCGGCGGAGCTCACTACTCTGTCGGCATGATGAGCATTCTCAACATCGCTTCGGTCTTCTTCATAAGCCGCTGATCCCTAGGCTTTCAGCCAAATGAAGACGAGACCGCCTCAACGGCCGCAAGGCCGCGGCAGGTCTTTGCCGAAACAGCCGTGATGCCCGCACAAGAAGGGTGAACACGGCGATGATCGAGAGAGATTTCATGCCATCCGAAAAACAGTATCCGGCTGCGCTTTCCGACGCGCAGGTGAACGATTTCATTGAACATGGTTTTATACGCATCGATGATGCGTTTTCACAGGAACAGGCTGCAGAAGCCCGCGCCATCATGTGGCGCGATATTCCCTGCAGTGAGCACGATCCGGCAAGTTGGAGATTTCCGGTCATCCGGCTGCCGGGCGATGGCGGCGAGCCATTCCGCACCATCGCCAACATGCCCATTTTGCACACCGCTTTCGATCAACTGGTCGGGCACGGGCGATGGCTTCCAAGAGATGGGCTTGGCGCCTTCCCCGTGCGTTTCCCGCATCCGGACGATCCCGGCGACGCCGGCTGGCATGTCGACCTCAGCTTTCCGGGTGACGACGGCGATCCGAACGAGAAAACGGACTTCTCGGCCTGGCGCGTGAATGTCACCTCGCGAGGGCGCGCTCTGCTTGCGCTGTTCCTGTTTTCCGATGTCGGCGAAGACGATGCGCCGACCCGCATCCGCGTCGGCTCTCACATGGATATGGCGCGCTATCTCGAGCCTGCCGGAGAGCACGGGCGTTCTCATATGATGCTCGAGCAGATGGGAGCCGACCGCCCTCACGCATTGGCAACGGGAAAGGCTGGTACGGTCTACATCTGCCACCCCTTCCTGATCCACGCCGCCCAGAAGCATCGAGGCGCCACGCCACGATTCATGGCGCAGCCTTCGATCGGCCTTGCTGAGCCCTATCGGCTGGAGCGACCGGATAATGCTTATAGCCCGGTCGAGACAGCCATTCGCCGCGCCTTGGGTAAGGAATAATCGCGCCGAACTGATTGCTGATAGCCTGGAGCCCCTCACCCCAGCCCTCTCTCCGCTTGCGGGGAGAGGGCGCATTATGGCGACACAACAAAAAACCCCGCCGTTTCCGGCAGGGCTCAATGTCAGTCCAGAAGAAAGACCGATTATTCGGCGCTGTCTTCAGCAGCCTTCTTCTTCGGAGCAGCCTTCTTCTTCGGAGCCGCAGCTTCTTCGCCTTCGGCGGCAGCTTCGGTTGCTTCAGCCTTGGCAGCCTTCTTCTTCGGAGAGGCCTTCTTGGCAGCCGGCTTGTCTTCGGCTTCGTCGTCAGCCAACAGCGCTTCCTTGGAAACGGTCTTGTCCGTGACCTTGACCTCGGTCAGCAGGTGGTCGATGACCTTTTCTTCGAAGATCGGGGCGCGCAGGTTGGCGGAAGCGCCGGGCGTGTTGCGGAAGAATTCCAAGATTTCCTTTTCCTGGCCCGGGAACTGCTGGAGCTGTGCGTAGAGAGCGCGCTGCAGTTCGTCTTCGCTGACTTCGACGCCGGCCTTTTCGCCGATTTCGGAGAGAACGAGGCCGAGGCGAACGCGACGCTCAGCAAGCTTGCGGTATTCCTCGCGAGCCTTCTCTTCGGTGGTGTCTTCGTCTTCGAAGGTCTTGCCGGATTCGTTGAGATCGGTTTCGATCTGGCGCCAGATGCTGGCGAATTCAGCGTCGACCAGCTTCTGCGGCGTGTCGAACTGATACATTTCGTCGAGCTGGTCGAGGATCTGGCGCTTGACCTTCTGGCGGGTGACCGAGCCATACTGGCTTTCGATCTGACCGCGAACGATCTCCTTCAGGCGATCGGCCGATTCCAGACCGAGCTTGGTAGCGAGTTCGTCGTTGATTTCGATTTCGCCGGGGGCTGCAACTTCCTTGACGTTAATGTCGAAGGTAGCTTCCTTGCCGGCGAGGTTCTTGGCAGGATAATCGGCCGGGAAGGTTACGGTGATGACCTTCTCATCGCCAGCCTTGAGGCCGACGAGCTGCTCTTCGAAGCCCGGGATGAAGCGGTTGGAGCCGAGAACGAGCTGTGCGTCTTCGTCCTTGCCGCCGTCGAAGGCAACGCCGTCGACCTTGCCGAGGTAATCGATGGTGACGCGGTCGCCGTTAGCAGCCTTGCCCTTCTTGGTTTCGTAGCTGCGGGCGCTCTCGGCGATCTTGAGGATCTGCTCGGTCACTTCTTCTTCGCCGATCTCAGCGACTTCGCGGGTGACCTTGATGCCGTTGACCGGCTTCAGTTCGATCGCCGGGATGACTTCATAAGACAGCGTGAATTCGAAATCGGCCTGAGCAGAGAGGATCTTTTCTGCTTCTTCCTGGTCTTC
>Ga0209371_1001479_pt1 | contig 15688 bp, 18 predicted proteins | sample AgamicAtAmrz_FD_187165 | JGI IMG/M metagenome (GOLD analysis project Ga0209371, IMG submission 187165) | Agave microbial communities from Guanajuato, Mexico - At.Am.rz (SPAdes) (version 2) | ecosystem: Host-associated > Plants > Roots > Rhizosphere | place: Guanajato, Mexico | collected 2012-06-07
CGTTGCGTCCGGTGCCGGGTATCCGCGCTGAACAGGCGCTGACGCTGTGTCGTCCGGTGCGCATGGGCGATATTGTCACTCTTGGTGACGGGCGGCTGGTGCTGTTCCTGTCGTTCTGCCGTATTAACGATCTCGATACGGCGTTAAATCATATTTTCCCGCTGCCGATTGGCGACATCTTCTCTAACCGCAAGGTGTGGTTTGAGGATTCGCAGATCGCGGCGGAACTTGTTCAGATGCGAGATATGAATCCAGAAAAATGGGGCAAACCGCTGGCCGGCCCCGGCGATATCAGCGCCGTCATTCGCGCCCAGCACGATGGTCACGCCTGGCGGCGTATTCCTGAGCCGGTCACGCTGCTTGATGGGTCAAACGGAGGCACGTCCGCATGATGTCCCTCGCCGATATTGTTCAGTTGGTGCTGCTGTGCGCGCTGATTTTCTTCCCGCTGGGTTTCCTGGCGCGCCACTATTCCCGGCGCATCGCGACGTTCCTGCGTCTCGTGTTTGTAAAACCCCGCTATGTTAAGCCGGACGGCACCCTGCGCCGGACCTCAGTCAAGGCAGACCCTCGACATGACTAATCAGATGAAAAAGGCCCCGGTGCCAACTCCCCTGTTCCCTTACTGGCGCGGTCTTTCCGGCTGGAACTTCTATTTTCTGCTCAAGTTCGGCCTGTTGTGGACCGGGTACCTTAACTTCCACGCGCTGGCGAACCTGGTATTTATGGCGTTTCTGCTGCTGCCGATCCCGAATATCCGGCTGCATCGTCTGCGCCACTGGATCGCCATTCCCGTTGGTTTTGCGCTGTTCTGGCACGATACCTGGCTTCCTGGCCCACAAAGTATGCTCAGCCAGGGGTCGCAGGTCGCCGGCTTCAGCGCCGATTATCTGCTCGACCTGGTATCGCGCTTCATTAACTGGCAAATGATAGGCGCGGCGTTTGTGCTGCTGGTCGCCTGGCTGTTCCTCTCACAATGGCTGCGCGTGACGGTGTTTGTGGTGGCGATTATGGTCTGGCTGAACGTGCTGACTATCACCGGCCCGGTAATCTCCCTGTGGCCGAACGCTGGCGCGGGAAATACTACGACCATGACGACCGCGGGCGGCGGCGCGGCAGATACCGTGGCACAGGCCGCCGGTACGCCGGTGGTGGGCGATATTCCGGCCCAGACTGCTCCGGCAAACAGCCAGAGCATCAACAACTGGCTGACCAGCTTCTACGCCTCAGAGGCGAAGCGTCAGACGCGATTCCCGGATGCGCTGCCTGCCGATTCCCAGCCGTTTGAGCTGCTGGTGATCAACATCTGTTCCCTCGCCTGGGCGGATATCGAAGCCAGTGGCCTGATGACGCACCCGCTGTGGTCGCATTTCGATATTCTGTTTAAAAACTTTAACTCCGGCACCTCCTACAGCGGCCCGGCGGCTATTCGTCTGCTGCGTGCCAGCTGTGGCCAGCAGTCGCACAAGAATCTCTATCAGCCAGCGGGCAACCAGTGCTACCTGTTTGAGAATCTGGCGAAGCTGGGCTTCTCGCAGCACCTGATGCTGGATCACGACGGCGTGTTCGGTAACTTCCTGCAGGAGATCCGCGAAGGCGGTGGCATGCAGTCGCCGCTGATGGATCAGAGCGGGCTGCCGGTCGCCCTGCGCTCGTTCGACAACTCGCCCATCTATGATGATGCGGCGGTGCTGGATCGCTGGAACAAATCTGAAGACCGCACGCAGAACCCGCGTAGCGCGACCTTCTTCAACCTGCTGCCGCTGCACGACGGCAACCATCTGCCGGGCGTGAGCAAAACCGCCGACTACAAGTTGCGCGCCCAGAAGCTGTTCGACCAGCTCAACACCTTCCTGACAGATCTGGAGAAGTCGGGCCGTAAAGTGATGGTGGTGATTGTGCCGGAGCACGGCGCAGCGCTGGCCGGGGACAAAATGCAGGTTTCCGGCCTGCGCGATATCCCCAGCCCGTCCATTACCCATGTCCCGGTCGGCATCAAATTTGTCGGCATGAAAGCCCCGCATCAGGGCGGCATGATTGAGATCGACCAGCCGAGCAGCTTCCTGGCAATTTCTGAACTGGTGGCCCGCTCGGTGGACGGTAAAAACTTTGTGGCCGACAGCGTGGACTGGGATGCGCTGACCAGCAACCTGCCGCAGTCCGCGCCGGTATCGGAAAACGCTAACGCCGTGGTGGTGCAGTATCAGGGCAAACCCTGGGTGCGCCTGGGCGGCGGCGACTGGGTGCCGTATCCGCAGTGATGAACCGATGAAGAATAACCTTCCCGGCTAAATACAACGCCCGACCCGTGAAAGCGCGTCGGGCTTTTTTTTGCGTATTGTGAAGCGCTTTCCATTAAGCGTTGTCTTTTGTATATCCCATTGCACCATTAAGATAATAAGGATAAAAAACGTACAGCGCAGGAGGAGCGATGGAAAAAACCACCGTGTTTCGTAGTAATCGCAGCCAGGCCGTGCGCTTACCTAAAGCGGTAGCGCTACCGGAAGATGTCAAAAATGTAGAAATCGTTGCCATCGGCAGAACCCGGATCATCACACCGGCTGGCGAAGGCTGGGACACCTGGTTCAACGGCGACAGCGTGACGTCGGACTACATGTCTGACAGGGATCAACCAGACGATCAGACCAGTGAAGAATTTTGATGCTCAAGTTTATGCTGGACACGAATATCTGAATTTTCACTATCAAAAACAAACCGCAGATCGTGCGTGACGCTTTCAATAAATATTACGCACAAATGTGCATCAGTACCGTCACGCTAATGGAATTGATATACGGGGCAGAAAAATCACAAAACCCGGAAAGAAACCTGGCAGTGGTCGAAGGGTTTGCTGCCCGTCTGGATGTGCTTACGTTTGATAACGATGCCGCTACGCATACGGGCCAGATTCGGGCTGAACTCGCTAAAAAAGGCACCCCCATTGGAGCCTGGGATAACATGATCGCCGGTCATGCGCGTTCCCGGGGTTTGATCGTGGTAACGAATAACACGCGGGAGTTTGAGCGCGTGTCAGGGTTGCGCACCGAAGACTGGATTGCCGGATAACCTGTTATAAGGCGGTGCGAACTTCAAACTATCATCATATCTTCACGTACCAGAACCAATGACGCCAGGGGGCATCATTGGTTACATCACAGTGTTGCTTCCCGAAATAAGAGCCTCAGTGAACGTGCGGCAGCGGCTCACCTTCCAGCGTGACTAACCCGGTCGGCGTTCGTAGAAAACGTGGGGCTTTCAGATCACGCGCCAGAATATCGATAAGCTCGTACAAAACGCCAGTAAGCATCTTTTCTTGCTCCGGCGACTCCTGGTGATTAAGCAAAATCAGAATCAGCGCAGCGCAATATTCCCGTAGCGTTTCTGAATCACAGGCAATCAAGCCAGGTAGTTCCTGAGCATCTTCCACCGTTAAGCGAGCAATCAGGTGAGCGGGTAATGGTGCATCCAGTAACCCCCGCATCACTTCCATCCCGGCGAGCAGGCGTCCGCACAGCGCCATGCGCGCGGTAATATCGTAGGTTTCAATCAGTTCATCTGCGTAGCGCTGACAGCCTTCCAGCACCTGAAAAAGATCGTGCTTTGCGCCCAGCGGCGTGGACATCAATGCGGTAAGCGTCGAGCCGAGGGTGTGATCCGGCAGGGTAAATTCAGGGCGAGCGTTTGTGTTACTATCGGCATTAGCCATAGCGTTAGTCCTCATAACGTTGTGGTCAGCCCTCGTCAGGTACTGGTAATACCTTTCGAGGGCGCTTTTTTCAGGTAACCTATGTTAGGGTACGTACCTGAATGATCAATATTTACTCTTGTAGGTACGTACATGTCAACTATCAAAAGAGATGAGAAACAGTCAAAAACAGGTAAATCGCCAACTTTTCAGATTAGGATTGCCCCTGAGTTGAAAGCACAATTTGAAATTGCAGCAAAAGATGCGGGAATGAGCTTAGGGAACTGGTTAAAAACTCTAGGGCGGAAAGAATTAGAAAGAATCGGTGCGATAAAAATTTAATTTAGGAAGCATTTCCTAAAGCAAAAAGAAGTCTATACATGATATTTTATTCGAAAATAAAAATTAAGCTATTCATTTTTGTAAGCTATGTCATGTTAATGAAAAAACACTTAGGTAAAATAAATAGGAGACAACCCTTAAATTAAGAGAAAATTGTGACCAGAACTGCTGATTTTACGATTCAAGGATTTCTTTACCAATTTAATAAAACTTTACTTGAGATATTAACTGCAGAGTCAGATACGACTATTACTGTAGAGGGGATTATAGAAGATATCGAGTTACACAAAAATGGAGAAATCCAGGCAATACAGTGTAAATATCATGAATCACTTGAAAATTTTACGCTTAGTGCTATCTATAAACCATTATTACAAATGATGCAGCATTATGTAAAAAACTCACATTTAAATGTAAATTATAATTTATATGCTCACATTCCAAATATTGATGAAAAAACATTCAAAGTAGTTAAAAGTGACTTAGAGGAAATGCTAAAATCAAAAAACCAGAAATTTACTAAATATATATCAGATATTACAAATAATATTGATTTAGATCTATTCTTGAACAAGCTCAAGCTGAAAGTGGGCCCTAGTTATGATGATATTTGTAAAGAGGTCATTAGTTCTTTCCTAACAATGGGATTTTCGAAAGAAGACGTAGAATCTTTGTTATATCCTAACGCGATAAACATCATTGCTTCCTTCAGTATTAAACATGTAGAGAGCGAGCGCAAAATAACTAAAGATAGTCTTTTAGATATGCTTAGGACGATAAAAAAAACCGCAGTTAACTTTTGGACACTTTCCCTTAAAACAAAACATCAGATTTTATCTGCACGCAGAAAACAGCTAAAAAATAATCTTAGCAAAAATTCAAGATTACGATACTTTGTTATTGATGAGAAAAAAACAGAAAATTTTTCGTCTGAAATAGTGCTTTTTATTGTAGATTACTTAGAAAAATATCACTCTAAAGTTTCACATAACCAAACACCTCTTTTTTGCTTATACTGTACACCAGAAGCTTTAAAGAAAATCAGAGTTCGATTACACCAAAAAAACATCAGTAGCAATAATGGCTATGTTGAAGATTATTTCGACGAAACCTATTTCTTTAAAGAGCCCATATTAAAAATAACAAGTGGTGTAATACACCGCGAGTTTTCTTTAAGATTATTACGCGGACAAGATCATTTTCATTTACTCAACTCGCTGAAGCCAGCAGATATATTCATTATCGGAGAGTCACCAGAAATTACTTTTAATAGCATTGACGTTAATATTGAACTTCTCAGCTCCTCATCTTTAACTGAAATAAATTACATTCTAGGAATAACTGATGCATACGAATAGCATAGGAAAAGTTCTCGCATGCTCTCCAGAGTCTATCATTGTTTTGATAGATGATTTGAGTGTATTTGAAGAACATAAAAGCGCTCTTCAAATTGGAAGAATGTTGAAAATTTCCCAAGGAAATCATGATTATACAATCGCATCTATACGTAACATTAAAGGAGTTGCTCCAGCCTCGTTAAATGACATCCCAAAGTGGCAGTTCACGATTGAATGTCAGGCAATGGGTACGTTATACAATGATAATACTTTTGAGCGTGCAAGTTTACTATTACCAGTGCCAACTGAGTTAGCTTATATTCCGGAACAGATAGATTTAGATAGTATTTTCACCTCTGATTCTAATCATAGCTTCCCCTTAGGAACGCTTTCAATTAATAAAGAAATACAGTTAAAGTTACACGGTGATAAATTTTTTAGTAAGCACATTGCAGTTGTTGGCTCAACCGGTTCAGGTAAGTCATGTGCAGTGGCAAAAATTCTGCAAAATGCAGTTGGTATCAACACGAAATGTAATATCAATAATGGAGCCGTAAATAATTCTCACATTGTGATATTTGATTTACATGATGAATATACTGCAGCTTTTACATTAGATAGTTCTCAGAACTTTACTTTAAATCGGCTCGATATAGAGACGCTCTGTCTTCCTTATTGGCTAATGAACTCTGAAGAGCTTGAAAGCATGTTTATTGAGAGCAATGAATCAAATTCTCACAATCAAGTTAGTCAGTTTAAGCAGGCAGTTATTCTCAATAAGAAAAAACATAACCCGAATTTTGAAGACATTACTTATGATACCCCCGTTTACTTTTCAATAGCTGAAGTTCATAATTATATTGAAAACATGAATAGAGAGGTTATTAGCCGGATACCCGGTGAGGATAAACCTAAACTTGAAAATGGAGTTTTAGTATCAAAAAGAACCGATTATTATTTTGAGAAAATAAACAATTTCATAAATCAGTCTACTGGAAAAGAAAGCAAAGCCACGAATGGACCATTTTATGGTGAATTTAATAGATTTTCTTCCAGACTGGAAGCTAAGCTTGGAGATAGGCGCCTTCAGTTTTTACTTAATCCAAAAAAAAACTGTGGTGACATTTATAAAACATCCGATTTTGATGCTTTGATGAAACAATTTATCGGATATATTAATAAATCCAACGTAACAATTATTGATCTCGGTGGAATCCCTTTTGAAGTATTAAGTATAGTTGTAAGCTTAGTTTCAAGATTGATTTTTGATTTTTGTTTTCATTACTCTAAACTACAGCATGCTCAAGGTTTGACAAATGATGTTCCTCTATTACTTGTGTGCGAAGAAGCACATAACTATATACCCAAGGATAATAATTCAGCATACAAGGCATCTAGAAAATCTTTAGAGCGTGTAGCAAAAGAAGGGCGAAAATATGGTTTAAGTCTAATGGTGGTCAGTCAAAGGCCTTCTGAAATATCAGAAACTATATTTGCGCAGTGTAACAATTTTATTTCATTACGATTAACTAACGATGCTGATCAAAACTATGTTAAGAGACTGTTTCCTGATAATGCTTGTTCCATAACTGAATTACTTCCAAACCTTGCATCTGGTGAATGTATTGTAGTGGGCGATGCTGTCTTGACTCCAGCTATAGTTAAAATTGCACTTCCGAGTCCTGAGCCACATTCGCGGAGTGTGAGTGTTCATACTGAGTGGCAAGAGCCTTGGCGCGATTTGATCTTCAAAGATGTTACAGAGAGATGGCGGAGATGAACTGCAAATAAAATTTGATTATATATTTATCCAATATCTTGCCCATGTCCGACTTTATACTATAAAGCGGACATTATTCGCCCATCTCAGCCTCATCCACGTTCATCATCCGCTTTAACCGCTGCTGATAGCACTGCAACACGCGCTCGCTGTCGCCCGCAGGCATAAACGAGGCGCGATACACCGCTTCGACAGTTTTTGCTTCACTCTGCATCTGTGCAAACAGGCGCAGCACTACGGGTTTCGCCAGGCCCATTGCTTCACCGAGCACCAGAAAATCTTTTCCAAGATACTCCCCGTATTGCGTTTTCATTCCTGGTGCCAGCTCGCCGTCACCCTCTTCACAGCGCAGCAGTGGCAGGGCCAGAAACCCGCTGTTAAATATCGGGGGATAAGGGGCAACGCTGACAAAATCATACACCGGTGCCAGTTCAGGCTTGCCGAGCGGCGGCAGGATCAGGCCGAAATTGCGCAGATGCATATCGTTGTTTCCCAGCAGGTATGCATAAGCAATACGCCGGAACAGATCGATTTTGAACGCCAGGTTATCGTTAACGTTCGCAAGTAAAAAGGTTGCCAGCCGTTCGTAGCTGACATACTGCTTACCATCCGCAGCGGTTTTTCCGTACTTTTCACCGATATCCATCGCCGCGTCCAGTTGCTCCTGATGCAGCGCATTGCCCTGCTCGTCACGATCGTAGCGGCGGATGACGAAGGCATACTCGTCGGGATCGCCAGGCTGCGCTTTGGTAAATCGCACCAGGCCGTGCGGTGGCACATCAAACCCAAGCCGCGCCATCAGGGTCATGGTGGCGTGTTCGTTTTCCGCTAAAAACGGGAACTCCGCTGGGGAAGGTTTAAGGATGTATTCCCCCTGGTGCTCCACTACGTTAAAAGCCCCCTTCTCAACGATCATCTGTAGCTTGGGCTGATAGCCGGAAATGCTCATCCCCGCCTGCGCCTTCGGCAGTTCGCTGATAAATTCGTTACGGGTAAAGGGAAGCTGTGGGCTGGCACGCCCGGTGCCGGTGAGCCGCTTCAGGCCACGCGCTGAGTAGCCTGCGGCTTCATCCCGCGCATTGAGCGGCGTTAACAGAATACGACACAGCGCCATTACGCATCCTCCGGTTCGATCTGGACCGCACCAATCAGGTTTTTACCGTTATGAATAAGCATCCCCAGCAGATCTTTTTCATCCAGATGCTGTATCTGGCTGTAACGGCGCTTCAGCCAGCCTTCCGGCGCGAGAGAAACAAAAAATGGATGCAGCGTGGCGCGCGGAAAGCTGCGCTGACTCACCGGCAGGCTTAATGAGAGCGGCGGCCCCTGATAATCAGCGTGATAGGTAAAGCAGAACCCCGCGTCGCTCTGCTCCAGCACGCCCACCGGTTCGCCATAGAGCCGCACGGTTACACGGCGGAGCATAGTGTCACACCCAGCGCGCGGGCCACGGCCACCACCGTGCCAAATTTCACCTGCTCTGGATCTTTGAATACTCGCTTCAACGTAGAAACCGACACTCCGGTTTGCAGTTCCAGCAGTGCCAGATCGATACCCAGCGCTTTACGACGCGCGTTAAGCTGTGCGCCAAACGCGGCCAGATCGTCGATCGATGCCGCATTGCCGGGCGCGCTTTCAGCTGCTGCGGTAAGCAGTTCACTGCGCATCTTGCTCAGCTCCTCACTCACCGACTGAAGCTTCCATGTGAGCGACGTAATGACGTTATCGTTCATATAAGAACCCCGAGGTTATAATTTACCCGCAAAAGCTCATATTTAACCCGCTACATTTCATTAAGCTTAAATATGAGCTATAGAGAATTTTATAAATCAATATAGCTCAAATAAGAACCAAAAAATACGATACAGGTCATTTAATACCCTTTCAGGCATTAAATAATAATTTAAGACCAAATATGAACCCTGACGCCCCTGTTTCGGGCATAAAAAAACCGGAGCATGTGCTCCGGTTGGGTTTAGCCTGCTCGTATTACGGCTGCGGCACGGCTTTCTCGCCGTTCTCGTCCTGGTCCACGGCGAAACAGGCGACCAGCTGGCCGTCGTAAGACTTAAGCTGCGGCTGGAGCTGCGTGCAGGGGCCAAAGCGACGACGGCAGCGGGCGCTGAAGGCGCAGCCCGGCGGCGGATTCAGCGGGCTTGGCAGCTCACCGGTGAGCTTGATGCGCTCGCGGCGGTCGTCCGGATTCAGGCGCGGCGTTGCGGAGAGCAGTGCCTGGGTGTACGGATGACGCGGATTGGAGAAGATCTGATCTTTGGTGCCCTTCTCCACGCAGCGGCCAAGGTACATCACCATCACTTCATCGGCGATGTGCTCCACCACAGAGAGGTCGTGCGAGATAAACACGTACGACAGGCCCATGTCCTGCTGCAAATCCATCATCAGGTTCAGCACCTGCGCACGCACGGAGACGTCGAGCGCGGAGACCGGTTCATCGGCGATCACCACGTCCGGGTCCAGCATCAGACCGCGGGCAATGGCGATACGCTGACGCTGGCCGCCAGAGAACATGTGTGGGTAGCGGTCGTAATGCTCGGTTTTCAGGCCGACCTTCGCCATCATCGCCAGCGCTTTCTCCCGGCGCTCCTCCTTGCTCAGCGTGCTGTTGATCTGCAGCGGCTCTTCCAGAATCTGCCCCACTTTTTTACGCGGGTTCAGCGAGCCATACGGGTTCTGGAACACGATCTGGATTTTCTGACGGCGAAGTTTCTCTGCCGTGGCGTCAGGCTTAAGCAGATCCTGGCCCTGATAATAGAGCTCGCCGCCGGTCGGGATCTCAATCATGGTCAGCAGGCGACCGAGGGTCGATTTCCCGCAGCCGGACTCGCCCACCACCGCCAGGGTTTTCCCGCGTTCCAGCGTGAACGACACGCCGTCGAGCGCTTTTACCAGGCGCTCCGGGGCAAAAATGCCCTTCTTCACCGGGTAATGTTTTTTCAGGTCGATTGCCTGCAACAGCACAGGGGACAGGGCCTCATGCGTACTCATAGTTAGGCCTCCCGGCATCATCGAGTGGGTAATGACATTTTGACTGACGGCCATTATTATCGACCAGGTTCAGATCCGGCTCATCAACGCGGCACTTGTCGGTGGCGTAGGGGCAGCGCGGGTTCAGCAGACAGCCGTTCGGGCGGTCATATTTACCCGGTACCACGCCCGGCAGCGACGCGAGGCGCGCTTTATCCTGGGCGAACTCCGGCAGCGCGCGCAGCAGCGCCTGAGTGTACGGGTGACGCGGGGCGCGGAAGATATCGCGCGCCGCGCCGGTTTCCACCACCTGGCCGGCATACATCACGATAATTTTATGTGCCGCTTCAGCCACCAGCGCGAGGTCATGGGTGATTAACACCAGCGCCATGTTCTCTTTTTGCTGCAGCTCCAGCAGCAGCTCAATGATCTGCGCCTGGATGGTCACATCCAGTGCCGTCGTCGGTTCATCGGCAATCAGCAGCTTTGGCCGACAGGCAATCGCCATCGCGATCATCACGCGCTGGCTCATCCCGCCGGAGAGCTGGTGCGGATAGACGTCCAGACGCGACGCCGGATCGGGAATGCCTACCTGGTTCAGCAGGTCGATAGCGCGCTGACGACGGGTTTTCTTGTTGCCACCCTGATGCACCTTAATGGCTTCCATAATCTGGTAGCCCACGGTGTAGCACGGGTTAAGGCTGGTCATCGGGTCCTGGAAGATCATGGCCACTTCGGCACCCACCAGGTTGCGACGCTCCTTCTCGGAGATGCGGTTAAGATCCTGACCGTTGAAGCCGAGGTTATCCGCCATCACGCGGCCCGGATAATCAATCAGGCCCATGATCGCCAGCGAGCTGACCGATTTACCGGAGCCTGATTCGCCCACGATACCGACCACTTCGCCTTGATCCACGCTGTAACTTACACGGTCCACGGCGCGGAAGGGTGCGTCTTTGTCGCCAAAGTGCACCGATAATTTATCTACATTCAGTAACGCCATCTCGCGCCTCTCTACTGCTTGAGTTTAGGATCGAGCGCGTCACGCAGCCCGTCACCCATCAGGTTAAATGCCAGCACCGTCAGCAGGATCGCCAGACCCGGGAAGGTCACGACCCACCAGGCACTCTGTGCGAACTGCAATACGTCGGAGAGCATAGTGCCCCACTCCGGCGTTGGCGGTTGCGCACCCATGCCAAGGAAGCCCAGGGCGGCCATATCGAGAATGGCGTTAGAGAAGCCGAGCGACGCCTGAACGATCAGCGGCGCGAGGCAGTTAGGAAGAATATTGACGAACATCTGGCGTACCGGACCCGCTCCCGCCACGCGCGAGGCGGTCACGTAATCGCGGTTCACTTCCGACAGCACCGCGCCGCGGGTTAAGCGCACGTAGTGCGGCAGCGCCACGAAGGTGAGCGCCAGCGCGGCGTTGGTGATCGACGGGCCAAATACCGCTACCAGCACCAGGGCCAGCAGCAGGCTCGGCAGCGCCAGCATGATATCGACGATACGCATGATGATGTTATCGACGATACCGCCGAAATAACCGGCCAGCAGGCCGAGCACCACGCCCATGATCAGGGAGAGCACCACCACCAGACAGCCGACCAGCAGCGACAGGCGCGCGCCGTACATCAGGCGCGACATCACATCGCGGCCCACGTCATCGGTGCCGAGGATATGCGCCCAGGTGCCGCCGTCCTGCCAGACCGGTGGGGCCAGCAGCGCATCGCGGAACTGCTCCGCCGGGTTGTGCGGCGCAACGAAGTTGGCGAACACGGCGATGAAAATCATCACCACCACGTACACCAGGCCAATAACTGCGCCCTTGTTGCGTTTAAAATAGTGCCAGAACTCCTGCACGGGCGTCATCGGCACCGGCGCAGAAACCACTTTGCTTTCTGTAACTTGTGACATGATGGTCCCTTACTTCCTGTGACGTATACGCGGGTTCACCACGCCGTAAAGCAGGTCTACCAGCAGGTTGACGAGAATAATCATCGTCGCCACCAGCAGTACCCCGCCCTGCACCACCGGATAGTCACGGCGCTGCAGTGCATCAATCAGCCAGCGGCCCAGGCCCGGCCAGGAGAAGATGGTTTCGGTCAGGATCGCACCGGCCAGCATGGTGCCGACCTGCAACCCGATCACCGTCACTACCGGCAGCATGGCGTTACGCAGCGCATGGACGATGATAACGCGCATGCGGGTCAGGCCTTTGGCGCGGGCAGTACGGATGTAATCTTCACCCAGCACTTCGAGCATCGCTGAACGGGTCATACGCACGATCACCGCCAGCGGGATAGTGCCGAGCACCATCGCCGGCAGGATCATGTGCGCCAGGGCGTCGATAAAGTTGCCCTCTTCGCCCCAGATCGCGGTGTCGATGAGCATAAAGCCGGTGAGCGGATTGGTGTCGTCGAGGAACACCATATCGCTGACGCGCCCGGATACCGGCGTCAGGTTCCACTGCACCGAGACCAGCATAATCAGCATCATGCCCCACCAGAAGATAGGCATGGAGTAGCCCGTCAGCGCCAGGCCAACGGCAGTGTGATCGAAAATGGAGCCGCGTTTTACCGCTGCCAGCACGCCAACCGGAATACCGACCGCCACTGCGAAAATCATGGCGCAGACGCCCAGCTCCAGCGTAGCCTGGAAGCGCGGAACGAACTCTTCCCAGACCGGGAGACGACTCTTCAGTGAGATGCCTAAATCGCCATGCAATACGCCCCAGATATAGTGGAGGTACTGCTGCCACAGCGGCTTATCAAGGCCAAGTTCGGCCAGCAGCTGCGCATGACGTTCAGGGGAGATACCACGCTCACCGGCCATAATCATTACCGGGTCGCCGGGGATCATATGGACAAAGGCAAAGGTGAGAAGGGTGATACCGATAAACGTGGGGATAACCAGCCCCAGACGTCGGAGGATGAACTGCAACATAACCCGGATTCTCTCTCATGACGCACCGCCTGGGACGCTACGTCTGTATTGCTCACAAATGTATTTCACCCTTCCAGAGGGAAGGGAAAATGCTTCCCCCTCTCCGGAGAGGAGAGGGGGTCAGGCATAGTACTTATTATTCAACAGAGACGTTTTCGAAGTGGTGTTTGCCCAGCGGATCAACCACGTAGCCTTTCACCTCTTTACGCACCGGCTCGTATACGGTGGAGTGCGCGATGATCAGTGCCGGAGCCTGGTCATGCATCACTACCTGAGCCTGTTTGTAGAGCTCGATACGCTTGTTGTGGTCTTCTGAAGCACGCGCCGGCTGAATCAGATCTTCAAACGGTTTGTAGCACCAGCGCGAGTAGTTAGAGCCTTGTTTTGCCGCATCGCAGCTGAACAGGGTCGCGAAGAAGTTATCCGGATCCCCATTGTCGCCGGTCCAGCCCATCATGACCGCCTGATGCTCACCGGCTTTGGCGCGCTTCAGGTACTCGCCCCACTCGTAGGTCACAATCTTGGCCTGAACACCGATCTTCGCCCAGTCAGACTGAATCATCTCGGCCATACGGCGCGCGTTCGGGTTGTACGGACGCTGTACCGGCATCGCCCACAGCTCAACGGTAAAGCCTTTATCCTGACCGGCTTCTTTCAGCAGCGCTTTCGCTTTTTCAACGTCGTAGCCGTAATCCTGCACCGCGTCGTTGTAGCCCCACATGGTCGGCGGGATCAGGTTTTTCGCGGCAGTGCCGGCGCCCTGGTAAACCGCTTTGATGATCGCTTCTTTATTCACCGCGTAGGTCAGCGCCTGACGTACTTTTACGTCATCAAACGGCTTCTTCTCGGTGTTGAAAGAGAGGTAACCCACGTTCAGGCCAGCCTGCTCCATCAGATTGATGTTGGTGTCTTTCTTCATGCGCGCGATGTCGGCCGGGTTCGGGTACGGCATCACCTGACATTCGTTTTTCTGCAGTTTGGCGTAGCGTACAGAAGCATCCGGGGTGATAGAGAACACCAGACGGTCGATCTGCGGCTTGGTGCCCCAGAAGCCTTCGAACGCTTTATAGAGAATACGGGAGTCTTTCTGGTACTGCTGCAGCTGGAACGGACCGGTACCGATTGGGTTCAGGTCTACTTTCTCCGGCGTGCCGGCTTTCAGCATGTTGTCAGCGTACTCTTTGGACAGAATGGACGCGAAGTCCATCGCCAGGTCAGCCAGGAACGGTGCTTCAGGGCGAGAGAGAACGAACTGGACGGTTTTGTCGTCCACTTTTTTCACTTCGGTGATCAGGTCCGGCAGACCCATGCCTTCGAAGTATTCGTAGCTGCCGCCAGAGACTTTATGGTACGGGTTCTGGGCGTTTTTCTGACGATCAAAAGAGAACACCACGTCGTCGGCGTTGAACTCGCGCGTCGGTTTGAACTCTTTGTTGTCCTGCCACTTCACGCCCTGGCGCAGGTGGAAGGTATAGGTTTTGCCGTCTTCGCTGATTTCCCATTTCTCAGCCAGACCCGGGATCACTTCCGTGGTGCCGATTTTGAACTCAACCAGACGGTTATAAATAGGCACTGAGCTTGCATCATAGGTGGTGCCAGAGGTGAAGAGCTGCGGGTTGAAGCCTTCCGGCGAACCTTCTGAACAGTAAACCAGGGTTTTGGCGTTAACGCTTGCTGCGACAGTCATGGCTACCAGGCTCAGGCCAAACTTCAGCATCCCTGACTTCTTCAAGGAAATACTCATTATTCTGCTCCAATGTGATATGTGTTGTGTTACCCGCCGTCTTCCGACTCGCAGCTGATGCTGGTATCCGAAATACTTGAGGTGGTCCGTCAGACCTTTTTTTGTTTTTTACCCGGTCTGATCGGTGCGCCCGAAAACGCGAATGAGGACGGGGAATCCTTTCACAATGTCGACGCAGTCGCAGTACAGACTGTCCTTAAAGTGCCCCTCACGCCCTACAATCTGTCAACAGAATGTGAAAACGTCAATACAGGTATCCGGGTTTTACAAGGAGTGTGAGGAATGGCAAACAAAGATTAAAAAAACCTCAAGCGGCTATTCCCAGCAGGGAAATTTATGCTAGCGCCACAATGCCAGAACAATTGTCTGGTTAATTCCCTCTGAGCAGTGGTTACCGTTTGCCCAATTTGTGAAAAATTTCTTGAACAATGATGAAGAACTGAACGAATACGATTGAAAAAACGCGGGGTGACAGCGAAATATGCTGAGGCTAACCATAAGTGAAGGTAGTTTTGCAGGTCGCTTTTCATAATAATTTTCAATGAAATATGTCACGAAATGCGAGCCAGACAGCAAAATAAACGATGGAAGTCCGTTTGCACGAAACAGCATGTGCTAAGCCATTGTAGGCAAATAGATTACGCCTGGATAAAAGGGTAGAAGTGTTGCGGAGTTGTTAAAGCATTTTAATCCAGTGGCTCGCGTTCTGGGCACTGCCACGCGTAGGGTGGGTAAGCGCAGCGTCCTCACCTTCGGTTACGCGGCAATGGCGGGTGCGCGGGCTTACCCGCCCTACATTACGCAATCTCATGAGCTACCTCGCGTAGGGTGGGTAAGCGCAGCACACCCACCTTCGGTTACGCGGCAAT
>Ga0209371_1001480_pt1 | contig 15680 bp, 13 predicted proteins | sample AgamicAtAmrz_FD_187165 | JGI IMG/M metagenome (GOLD analysis project Ga0209371, IMG submission 187165) | Agave microbial communities from Guanajuato, Mexico - At.Am.rz (SPAdes) (version 2) | ecosystem: Host-associated > Plants > Roots > Rhizosphere | place: Guanajato, Mexico | collected 2012-06-07
TCGATGCTGTCGAGGCTCAGGAATTCGAACATGGCCTTCGCCAGCGCGGTCGGACCTGCCCGCCCGTCGAGGCTCTGGCTGACGAGGCTGAGAGCTGCCCGTCCGATCCAATAGCTGCTGCCCTCGTCGCCGATGACATCGCCCCATCCGCCGACGCGCGCAGATGCGCCAGCGCTGTTGCGTGCCCAGGCCATGGAACCCGTCCCGGACAGGATGAGAATACCGGGCTTGCCGGCAAAGGCACCAAGATGAGCCGCATCGACATCGTTGAGAATATGCCGCTTGGCCTTGGGGAAGCTGGCCTCGATCGCCTCGCGCTGCTGTTCCGACAGGTGTGCCACTTCGCCATAGGCCGGCAGCGCGGCAGCGACGGCGGCCGGCTGCTCCCGCTCCAGGAAGGGGCGCAGCGCAAGATCCAGTTCGCGCCGCCAGTTCGGATTATCCATCGGATTGACGCCGCCGCTGCGCGACATAAGCAGCACGTTGCCGGCTCTGTCGGCAAGTGCCGCCAGCACCTTGCTGCCGCCACCATCGATGCCGAGGATCAGCTCGTCGCTCATTCCGGCGCTCCGAGGTCCGCGATCGTCGTCTCGACGCCGAGATTGACGAGCTCGCCGCGCCAATGCGCGGAAAGGCCCGCATCGGTAATCACCTTCGCTGCACTCAAGGGGGCGACCTTATAGGTCGCCATCGTGCCGAACTTCGAGGAATCGGCGAGCACGAAGCGGTGCGCCGACCGGCTGAGCATGCATCTGTTGAGGCTCGCTTCGGCGCTGTCGACACTATAGATCGCGCCATCCGGACTGATGGCGCTTGCGCCGAGGAAGAGTTGATCGAACCAGATGCTCTCAAGCATCGCTTCGGCCTGCGGCCCGACGAGTGAAGCATTTTCACTGCGAAGCTGGCCACCGAGCAAGACGACTTCCAGATTGGGGATGTTGAGGAATTCCTGCGCCACCGTCAGGCCATTGGTGAAGATACGAAGCGGCATCGGGTTCAGACGGATGAGCCGTGCCAGTTGCAGAACCGTCGTACCAGCATCGAGAAAAATGGCCGTGCGCGGCGCCAGCAAATCGTAGGCAGCCGTTGCGATCGCGCGCTTGGCCGACAGATGCCGCTTGGCCCGCTCCTGAAAGGCAAGCTCCACTGACGATCCCTCGGCGATCCGGGCGCCGCCATGCACGCGGTCGATGGCGCCTTCCCGCTCGAGAACCTGCAAGTCCCTGCGCACCGTTGCCAAGGAAGCACCGATGGCATCCGCGAGCGCCTGAATGGTCGAAAATCCATTCGCATACAGATGGCTGCGAATAGCGTCGAGACGATCGACTTTGACTCCTCCAGCTTGGCTCAACGAAAACTCCTGTCCCATGAAGGCTTCTATTTCGCTCAAGTTTCCACTCAATAAGATCAATGTCAATCATAATTCTGATTTTTTTTGATCTAATTTCCGATTCGTCTTGAACCTAAAATGCAAACGCGCGGCCTCTTCTCTCGAAGAGACCGCGCTCATCAATTACCGTCGCTCAAGACGTGGTGGGCTAGTGGTAGGCGGGCAAAAGATTGCCGTGCTGCTCAATCATATCGTCAACAAGCGTCCATATTTGATCGGGTGACAGCTCCGCCGAGGTATGCGGATCGAGCAGGGCTGCCTGATAGATGCGATCCCGCCTCTTCGTTAGTGCCGCCTCGACCGTCAGCTCCTGCACGGAAACGCTTAAGCGCATGACGGCTGCGAGCTGCGAAGGTATCCGCCCGATGCGCGTGGGCTGAATGCCGTTGTGATCGACATGGCATGGAACTTCGACAATGCACTCGTTCGGCAGATTTTGGATCAGTCCGTTGTTCGGGACATTTCCGTAGATCAGCGCGGGCCGGCCGGTGACTGCCGCGTGAATGATACCGGCCGCATATTCATTGCTCCGGCAGACATCGATCGGCTTGCCGCCTTCAAGGTCGCGGCGCAATTCGTACCACTCGGCAATCTGGACCTCGCAGCGGCGGATATATTCATCCAGGGGAATATTGAGTCGCTCGATCAGATCGTTGCGGCCCTCCTTGATATACCAGGATGTATATTCCGAGAAATGCTCGCTCGATTCCGTGACGAAGTGGCCAAGTCTTTTCAGAACGTCGAAACGCACCTGATCGTCAGCGGGAATCCGTCCTCCTTCGGCCAGAGCGCGCAGACGCGGATAGAGGTCCTCGCGGCTGCCGTCGGCGTGCAGTTTTTCATATTTGAGAAAGAAGGCGATATGGTTGATGCCGGCCGAGAGATAATTGATGTCGGCGACATCCTCGCCAAGGCAATCGGCAAGATGGGCGGCCGTGTGCTGCACGCTGTGGCAGAGACCAACGGTCCGGATGCTCGGAGCAATCTCCTTGATCGCCCAGCAATTGATCGCCATTGGGTTGACGTATTGCATGAGCAAGGCATTCGGGCAGACTTCTTCCATGTCGCGGCAGATCGCTTCGAGAACCGGAATGGTGCGAAGCCCGCGGAAGATGCCGCCGATTCCGAGCGTATCGGCAATGGTCTGCCGGAGCCCGTACCGTTTCGGGACATCGAAATCCGTCACCGTGGCCGGCTTATAGCCGCCGACCTGCATCATCAGAATGACGAAATCCGAACCGCGCAGCGCCTGCCTGCGGTCGAGCGTCGCCTCGACGTGCACCTTGTCGAGATGAAGCGCCTCGCAGATGCGCCGTGCAACGATTTCGGATGTTTTCAGGCGCTCCGGATCGATGTCGAAGAGGCTGATGACGTAGTCGCCACCACCCTGACTGGAAAGGACGTCGCCCAGAATATTCTGGGCAAAGACGGTGCTGCCGGCACCGATCAGGCAGATCTTTGGCATGAAGGGATCTCCGCATGGAATGGCTTTGAACCTCATGCCTCTTTCAATTCGGAATTTCCTCCTGCTATCAATGAAATTATTCCCGGATTCGCGCTACCAGATGGTCCCATGCCGAAACCTAGCAATTCCGTCGAGCGCGAAGCTCTCATCACATCCGCCGGCGGCTTTCTGATCGAGCGGCACATCGCCGATGCCATGAGCGCTGCGCATTGGCACGGCCATGTCGAGCTGAACTTCCTCATGGAAGGGCAGATGACCTATATTTTCAACGGAAGGCAGGAGCAGGTGGAAGCGGGGCGACTGGTGCTGTTCTGGGCCGCCATTCCGCACAGAACGATTGCGGTCACCCCTGGTGCGCCACTCATCTGCATCTATCTTCCGCTCGTCGATTTCCTGAGTTTGCCGATCGAGCGTAACGTGCGGCAGTCGATCATGCAGGGACGGTTTTCGGCCGATATCCGCCCCTACCCCGCCGACGCCGTGCTCCTGCCGCAATGGGTGGCCGACTGGGGGCACGGGAACATGGCTCGGCGTCGGCTGATCCTCGACGAGGTCAAGCTCAGAATACGGCGTTTCGTTCTCGATGCTCCCGACGACGATCATGACTTCGACCGACGGCGTTCGGCACCGGCCGTCAGCATTGCTGTGCAGCGCACCGAAACATTGATGGACCTTATTCATACCCGTTATTGCGAACCGATAAGCCTGCCGATGCTGGCGGGGCTCGCCGGCATCCATCCCAGCACGGCCAACAAGCTATTCCGCAGCGTATTGGGCATCCCGGTCAACGAATATCTGACGCGCTATCGCCTGGCCCGGGCGATGCAGCAGCTCGCCGAAACCACCAGCCCGATCCTGCAGATCGCCTATGATTGCGGCTTCGGCTCCAGCAGCCGGTTCTACGACATCTTCAAACGGCGGACCGGAACGACGCCGAGACTGTTCCGCTCGTCGCTCGGACGGGATGGAGGCGATGGGAGCGATGCAATGCCGTCCCTAAACATTTGATGGCGCCGGACCAAAGCTTTCGCGCCGAATGAGCTTGCTTTCGATGACCTGACGCAGGGCCGTTGTTTTATCCGGCGCATCGATCCGTTCCATCAGCAAGCTCACCGCCATCTGACCCATTTCCTCGACGGGCTGCTCGATCGTCGACAATGGCGGCAGCGAATATTCGCAGACCGGAGCGCCGTCGAAGGACACGATGGAAAGGTCGGTCGGAATTTTCCAGCCCATGCGTTGAACGCAACTCATGAAGGAAATCGCCATGTCGTCGCTGGTGGCAATGACGGCCGTCGGCTTCAAGATGAGATCGGCAAATTCCGCCGCCGCGGCGACGCCGATCTGGAAACCATGCTGATAGTCGAGGCTGCCGCCGGACCTGACGATCGCCGTCTCCGGCAGACCCGCAGCGGCAAGCGCGTCAACGGCACCCAGATAGCGTTCCCTGTCGTGATAATTGCCCTCCGGACCGGCAAGATAAAGAAAACGCCGGTGGCCGAGAGCAAGCAATTCGGCCGTGGCCTCGCGGACGGCCTGCCGATCATTGGTCACGACGCTCGGCAGGGCGGCATGGCTCATATCGTACAGGAGCGAGACGACAGGCAGAGCCGAATCCTTAAACGAGCGGCTGCCATCGACCGGAAGATCCGAAGAGAGAATAATGGCACCACGCACCGTGCCGCCGAAAGCCAGATCGAGGATATGGCGCTCGGAAGCCTCGTCGCGATCGAGGTTGGCAATCATCAGGTGATAGCCGTTCTGGCTCAACGAGCGGTTTATCCCCTGCAAGACCAAGGGAATGACCTGCGAGACACCATAATAGAGCGAGCCCGGCAGAATGATCATAATCACATTGGATTTACCGACACGAAGCCCCCTCGCCATGGCATTGGGCGTATAGCCGAGCTGCTTGGCAGCAGCATCGATCTTGGCGCGCGTCTTCTCGTTTACGCGACCGGGGTTGGCGAGTGCCCGGCTCACCGTGGATATCGCGACGCCTGCCAGCCGAGCGACATCCGCCATCAAAGGGCCGGAATGCTCTTCTGCCGGCAGATCCCTGTTATTCTTCACTTTTTGGCGTCCTCCCCAATGCCTGTTGCGCGGGGATGCTACGGCAATCCCTGTCATTTAGCAAACGTTTGCCAAAAATCGCTTGCATATAAAAACGACTTGTCTACTATCTAGGCACGGCAAACGTTTGCCAACCACAGTGCATTGAAATCATTATGGATTGTTGGCCGCGGATCATGGTTCCGCGAGCGATTTTCTGTGCCTTAAGAACGGATAATCTCATGACCTCTACGGAACGGCTGCGTTTTGGTGTCGATCTCGTCACTTTTTTCCATCCCGGATTTTGGGGCGTGGAAGATTATGACGGTATCATCGCGCTTTCGCGCAATGAGCCGCGTCCTTTCTGGGACAAGATACTGGATGCCGTGCAAGCCTCCGGCGTCACCGGTGTGGAGCTGACCTTCTCGCCCTTCAACTGGCAGGATGCGACGAAGACCTATGGTTCGGTCGAGAAGTTTGCCGCCGAGCTTTCCAGCCGCGGGCTGACGCTTGCGAGCGGCTTCTTCGCAGAACTCGAAGCCGCCGGCGATTTCACCGAGGCATCCGCCCAGGCCGCCATCATCGACAAGGCGGAAAAATATGCCGAGTTTCTCAAGGCGTGCGGCAGCGATATCATGGTCATCGGCGCGCCGCTTCGCCAAACGCTCGGCGCTCAGCCGGTGCGGTTCTTCGATTTCGAGCAGGCGCGCAAGATTGCCGATTTCCTCAATCGCCTCGGCGCCGCTCTCTACGTCAAGGGTGTGCGGCTCGCGCTCCACACCGAGGCACATTCGATTTTCGCGGCAGCGCGCGATGTCGATCTACTAATGCTGCTGACCGATCCCGCCTATGTGCATATGTGCCCGGATACGGCGCATATCATCGTTGCCGGCTCCGATCCGCTGCAGCTTGTCGATCGTCACCATGAGCGCATCATCATCGCCCATTGGAAGGATGCGCTTGGCCCGATGCCAGCCGATACTGTTATCGACGAGCATATCCATGACCGTCATCGCCCCTATTTCTGTGGCTTCGGTCTCGGCCGGGTCGACTGGCCGAGCTGGGCAAGGCTACTGCGCGACCGCGGCTATGAAGGCTGGGCCATCCTTGAGCTGGATGCAGCGCCCGATCCGGTCGGCGATATCGCCAACGGCCTGACGCTGGTCAGACAGGCGCTCTTGCCGATTTATCGCTGATACCAACGATCCGAAAACGAATAGCCCCGCCAAGAGGGCTTTCCTGAAGAGGTGGAACGATGAAAGATACAGTGAAATTGCTATTGATGGGTGCCGCACTCGTTACGGCCTCTATCCCTGCCCATGCGGAAGACAAGCCGCAGGCCGAAGTTATGACCTCCTGGACATCAGGCAGCGAAGCCGCGGCCCTCAGCGTCGTCAAACAGGAGTTCGAAAAGCGCGGCGGCGCCTGGAAAGACTCTTCCATCGCCGGCTTCGGAGCGGCCGATGCCGCTTTCCAGAACCGTCTGGTCGCCGGCGACCCGCCGACCGCCAAGCAGGCCGTGCTCGGCCTTGCCAATGCCGATTTCGTCAATCAGGGACTTATGAATCCGATCGACGATGTGGCGAAAGCCGGCAAATGGGCCGATGTGCTGCCAAAATCGATCTACGACCTCATCACCTATAACGGCAAGGTCTACCTCTCTCCGACCGGCGCTCATGGTGAGAGCTGGATATTCTATTCCAAGGATGCCTTCGCCAAGGCCGGCCTCACCGGCGAGCCGAAGAGCTGGGACGAATTCTTCGCAGCCCTCGACAAACTGAAGGCATCAGGCATTCAGCCTGTCGCTTGGGGCGGCCAATCCTGGCAGGAGGCCAAGGTCTTCAACATGATCCTGCTGACGCAGGTCGGCATTGACGGCTTCCTCAAGATCTATGCAAACAAGGACAAGGGCGATACATCCGTCGAGGGCGTGAAGAAGACGCTGGATATTCTCGGCAAGCTTCGCGCCTATGTCGACGAGGGTGCCGCGGGGCGCAACTGGAACGACGCGACCGCCATGGTCATCACCGGAAAGGCCGGCGTGCAATTCATGGGCGATTGGGCCAAGGGCGAATTCGTTGCCGCCGGCAAGGAACTAGGCAAGGATTATGGCTGCATGCTCGTACCGCAATCGCCGGGTATGGTTTATGTCGCCGATTCCTTCTCTTTCCCGAAGATCGCTGATGCGTCCGCGCAAAAGGGTCAGACCCTGCTTGCAGAGGTCGCCATGGATCCGGCCGTGCAGGTCGAATTCTCGCTGAAGAAGGGCTCGGTGCCGATGCGGACCGATGTCGACAAGTCCAAGCTCGACACCTGTGCACAAAAAGGCCTTGAGCTGATGAGCGCCGGCAAGATCGTGCCGGATCAGGCTCTGATCCTTTCGCCGCAGCAGGCCGGCGCCCTCAACGACTTCGTCGACGAGTTCTGGAGCAATCCGTCCGAGGACAGCGCCTCGGGTGCGGAGAAATTCTTCGCGATCTTCGAATAGCCTTCCAGCGAGCCGACCGCCTAAGTCACCTGTCGGTCGGCTCCGCCCATCCTTTCGAGAAAGTTTGCCTATGCAAACCAAGCGCAGACGTCCCCTTGCTGCGACCTTTGCTCTGCTGCCGACATGGATTGCCGCGATCGTCGTCTATATCGGCACCATGGTCTGGTCGGTGCGCCTGTCTTTCACGGACTCGACCATCTTCCCGTCGTCCAACTATGTCGGCTTTGCCCAATATGCCAAGCTGTTCCGGACATCGCGATGGCTCGCGTCCCTGGAGAACGTGCTGATATTCGGCGTTCTCTATGTCGCCGGCTGCCTTGCTCTCGGCTTTGTGCTCGCTGCAGCGCTCGATCGCAAGGTTCGCTTCGAAAGCCTATTTCGCACCATCTTCCTTTATCCCTATGCCATGTCCTTCGTGGTTACCGGCCTCATCTGGCAGTGGATGCTGAACCCGACCTTTGGCATTCAGGCGACCGTCAGGGCGCTCGGTTGGCAGAGCTTCGTCTTCGACTGGATCGTCAATCGCGACATGGCGATCTATACGGTGGTCTTTGCCGGCGTCTGGCAGGGTGCTGGCCTCGTCATGGTCATCGCACTGTCAGGTATGCGCGGGATCGGCGAGGAGCAATGGAAAGCGGCCCAGATCGACGGCATTCCGATCTGGCGCATCTATACCTCCATCATCCTGCCGCAGCTTGGCCCGGCGCTTGCCGCATCGGGCATGCTGCTCTCCATGGGCGTGATCAAGACTTATGACCTCATCGTCGCGCAGACCGGCGGCGGTCCCGGCTATTCGACCGAGGTGCCGGCAAAATTCATCATGGACAATCTGTTCGAGCGCCAGAACCTCGGCCTTGCGAGCGCCGGCGCCACCGTGCTCGTGCTCTCGGTCGTCATGGCCGTCGCACCGTTTCGCTACGCGCTCCACATGCGCGCCAGAAGAAGGGGAGCACATTGATGACGGCTCTTCATCCTCGTGGTCCCAAGCCGTCGCGGCTCACGGCAGGCCAGGTCGGGCTCTATGCCTTCCTCATCCTGTCTGCGCTGTTCTTCCTGCTGCCGCTCTATACTATGCTCGTCACCTCGCTGAAGACGATGGAAGAAATCCGCCAGGGCCGTATCTTCGCCTTGCCTGATACGATCGACTTCACCGCCTGGAAGACGGCGTGGTCGGGCGCCTGCATGGGCACGCAATGCCTGGGCGTACGGATCGGCTTCTGGAATTCGGTCAAGATCACCGTGCCGGCCGTAGCTATCTCCGTCTTCATCGGCGCTATCAACGGCTACGCGCTCTCCTTTTGGCGGCCGAGAGGTTCGAACCTGCTGTTCGGACTTCTGATGGCCGGCGGCCTCATCCCCTACCAGATCTTCCTCTATCCGCTGGTGCGGCTTCTCGCCAATCTCAGCCTTTATAATTCGGTGGCAGGCGTGGTCCTCGTCCATGTGATCTTCGGCCTGCCGCTGGTGACGCTGCTGTTTCGCAACTATTTCGTCACCATTCCCGAGGAGCTCTGCAAAGCGGCTCGCGTCGACGGCGCCGGCTTCTGGCGGATCTTCCTCCAGATCATGCTGCCCATGTCGGTGCCGATGATCGTCGTCGCCTCGATCTTCCAGTTCACCGGCATCTGGAACGACTTCCTGATCGGCCTGGTCTTTGCAGGGCGCGACAATCTGCCGATGACGGTGCAGCTCAACAACATCGTCAACACCACTATGGGCGAGCGCGCCTATAATGTGAACATGGCCGCCACCATTCTGACCGCCGTCGTTCCGCTCGCCATCTATTTCTTCTCCGGCCGCTGGTTCCTGCGTGGTGTCGCCGCCGGCGCCGTCAAGGGGTAACGCCATGCAGCCTGCCGTCTCGGTCAAGGATCTCAAGATCGCCTATGGCGATCACACCGTCATCGACAAGATGTCGATCGACATCGCTCCGCGCGAATTTCTCGTGCTGCTCGGCCCCTCCGGCTGCGGAAAGTCGACCCTGCTCAACTCCATCGCCGGCCTGCAGGACATCAGTGACGGCGAGATCTGGATATCGGACAAGAACGTCACCTGGGCCGAGCCGAAGGATCGCGGCATCGGCATGGTCTTCCAATCCTATGCGCTCTATCCCCGCATGTCGGTGCGCAAGAACCTCTCTTTCGGCCTGCGCGTGGCGGGTCTTCCCAAAGCCGAGATCGAGGCGCGCATTGCCCGCACGGCTTCGCTTCTGCACCTCGACAAACTGCTCGACCGCCGCCCCTCGGAATTGTCGGGCGGCCAGCGCCAGCGCGTCGCGATCGGCCGCGCCCTTGTCCGCGAAGTCAACGTCTTCCTCTTCGATGAGCCGCTGTCCAATCTCGATGCCAAGCTTCGCAACGAGCTGCGCGTCGAGATCAAGAAGCTGCATCAGAGCCTTGGCAACACGATGATCTATGTCACGCATGATCAGGTCGAGGCACTGACCCTTGCCGATCGCATCGCCATCATGAAGGATGGCGTGATCCAGCAGCTCGCCAGCCCATCCGAAATCTACCATCGCCCGGCCAATCTCTTCGTTGCCGGCTTCATCGGCGCGCCGGCGATGAATTTCATCAAGGGCGAGATCGTCTTGAAGGGGGATGTGCCGGTCTTCGAAAGCAACGGACTTGCCATCGATCTCGCTGGCTACCCCTTCCTCGGCGCCGCCAAGGCAGGTCCCACGACGCTTGGCATCCGGCCCGAGCATATCGCGTCGAATGGCGCGGACGTGGGTTGGCCCACCATTCCAGGCATAGTCTCGGTCGTCGAGCCGATGGGCGCCGATACCGTGCTGTGGTTCGACTGGGCGGGCCAGAGCCTTTCCTACCGCATCATGGGAGATGCCATCCTGGAGCCGGGTACGGCGATCACGCCCGGCCTCGATATCGCCAAGGCTTCCCTCTTCGGCGCCGATGGCACTCGCCTCTAAGACAACCTCTACAGCACACGGAAATACCCATGTCTCAGACTACCTATGACGCGCTGGTGATCGGCTCCGGCGCCGCCGGCTCCTTCGCCGCCAAGGAATTGACTGCCCAAGGGCTGTCGGTGCTGCTGCTCGAGGCCGGGCCGGCGGTGACCCAGAAGGATTTCGATCCGAACCGCAAGAAGGCGCCGGCGAGCAGCATCAATATCTGGGAGCGCGCCCGCGCCACGCTGAAGAGCCAGCCGATACAGGCGCGCGCCGCCTTCTTTACCGAGCGCTTCAGCCATTTTTTCGTCAATGATCGCAGAAACCCTTATACGACCCCGAAGGATGCGCCATTCCTGTGGATACGCGGCCGTCAGGGCGGTGGCCGCCTGCATAGCTTCGGCCGGGTGTTGTTGCGTTGGACGGATGATGATTTCAAGATCCGCTCCAAGACCGGCAAGGGCGTCGATTGGCCGGTTTCCTACGACGAGCTCGCGCCCTATTATGCCGAGGTCGAAGCAAGCCTTGGTCTCTATGGCAACGAGGATGGCGTGGAGACATTGCCCGACGGCGTCTACGCCCATCCGGCGAAGCTGACGCCGGCCGAAGAAATCTTCAAGACGGAAGTCGAAGGACGTTGGCCGAAGCGGCATGTCGTTTCCTGGCGCTATATCGCGCCCGATGCCGAACGGACGCCGAAACCGCTGCGCCAGGCGTTGGCGACCGGACGGCTGACGATCCGCCATGATGCCATCGTACGCCGTATCACCACCGACGATGCCGGCGGCCGGGCGACAGGTGCCGAGTTCATCGATCGCGCCACTGGAAAGGTCGAGGCCGCACGCGCCGCCATCGTCGTGCTCTCGGCGTCGCCGATCGAAAGCGTGCGGCTACTTCTCAATTCGGCGACGGCTCGCCATCCTCATGGGCTCGGCAACAGCTCGGGTGCGCTCGGGCGCTATTTCATGGACCAGCTGCCATGCCTTGCCTTCGGCTCCTTCTCCAAGGCAAAGGGATGGGCGGCCGATGATTCCGCGCCTGTCGATCCCTTCTACAATCCATCCGGCGGCATCTTCGTGCCGCGCTTTGGAGAAGGTGAGGCCAGCCGCGGCGATTTCGATTATCAGGGAAGCATCGGCCGAGCGCCGACACCGGATGACGAGCCTTCGCGGCTGGCCTTCTTCGGCTTCGGCCGCATGCTGCCCTATGCCGACAATCGCATCACGCTCGATGCAAAGCGCAAGGACGCCTGGGGGATTCCGGTGCCCCATATCCGATGCGTCATGGGCGAAGAAGAACATGCCCTGCTGCGCCGGCAGGAAGAAGTGCTGATCGACATGGTGCGTGGCGTCGGCGGCGAGCTGGAATTCATCGGCTCGCCCACTGGTCTTAGGGAAATGGGCCGCGGCGCCTTTCCCGATGCCGATCCTTTCAGCCGCTTCATGTTCCGCGCATGGTTCCGCAAGACCATGTGCATGGGAGCTGCCATCCACGAAACCGGCGGCGCGCGCATGGGGACATCGAGCCATGAATCCGTCCTCAATGCCCATAACCAGAGCTGGGACATCCCCAATTTGCTCGTGACGGATGCTTCCGCCTTTCCGGGCAGCGGCATTGCCGGCACCACGCTCACCGTGATGGCCCTGACCATCCGTGCCTGCAGGAACATTGCCGATCAATATCGCGCCGGACAAATATGATCAGACGCTCCGTTCGGATTAGCGTTCACAATTTCGGTCGGCCTCCATTTGAGATATGGAGGCTCGCGGCGTCACTCCATAGCCGCCGTCTGTGCGGGTTTGGCCATGTGACGGAAATAGTTTGGCTTTCTCACCTTGCTGCGATAAGTATCGCGCATATCTTCTTGCCAAGCTGCAATCGAGCGATTGTGCGGGACCAAGCGATGGCTTTGACCATCAGCCAGCAGTTCCGAAATCGGAAGAAATTCGCGCCGAAATAGCTTGAAAAATTAGAATGTCTTTCGCGAATTGCAGGGAAATCCGGCTCTAGCGCGCAAAGCCATTAAAAGCGCACAATCCTCCCTCGCCACGAAGCGTCGAAAGCCGCTTCTCGCGCCCCGCATCTGGAGGAGATGCAGGCAAGCCCCATGATTTGACGAGCGTCGGGAACGCTTAGGGAGGAACAATGCTTGAACGACTTTTCAAATTGAGTGAACACGGCACATCCGTGCGCACCGAACTCATTGCAGGCGTGACGACGTTCCTGACGATGTCCTATATCATCTTCGTCAATCCTGACATTCTGTCGACGACTGGCATGGACCGCAATGCGGTCTTTGTCGCCACCTGTCTCGCAGCTGCGCTCGGTTCGATCGTCATGGGCTTCGTCGCCAATTGGCCGATCGGCATGGCGCCGGGCATGGGGCTCAATGCCTTCTTCGCCTTCACCGTGGTTTCGGCTCTGGGCTTTACCTGGCAGCAGGCGCTTGGTGCCGTCTTCATTTCCGGCTCCATCTTCGTCCTATTGACAGTGACCGGCGTACGCAGCTGGCTGATCGCCGGCATTCCGCATTCGCTCAGAAGCGCGATCGCCGCCGGTATCGGTCTCTTCCTGGCGATCATCGCGCTGAAGAGCGCCGGCATCGTAGTCGCCAACAAGGCGACCCTCGTCGGCCTCGGCGACCTGAAGCAGACCGGCCCACTTCTCGCGATCTTCGGCTTCTTCGTCATCGCCGTTCTCGATGCGTTGAAGGTCAGGGGGTCGATCCTCATCGGCATTCTCGCCGTTACCATCCTCTCCTGGATCTTCGGCGTCAGCGAGTTTCACGGCATCGTTTCGGCACCGCCGTCGATCATGCCGACCTTTTTGCAGCTCGACATTGTCGGCGCTCTCCATGGCGGTCTGGTCCACATCATCCTCGTCTTCGTGCTGGTCGAAGTCTTCGACGCCACCGGCACGCTGATCGGTATCGCCAAGCGCGCGAACCTGATCCAGGAAGGAAAGCCGAACCGCTTGAGCAGAGCTCTGCTTGCCGACAGCGCCGCAATCGTCGCCGGCTCGCTGATGGGCACCAGCAGCACGACGGCCTTCGTCGAAAGCGCGTCAGGCGTTCAGGCCGGCGGCCGCACGGGCCTGACGGCTCTCACCATCGCCGCGCTCTTCATTGCGGCTCTCTTCTTCTCGCCGCTCGCAGCTTCCGTTCCCGCCTATGCGACGGCTCCGGCACTGCTCTATGTCGCCGGCCTGATGATGCGCGAATTGACAGAGATCGAATGGGATGACCTGACGGAGGCGGCACCGGCAGCAATCACCGCGCTTGCCATGCCCTTCACCTATTCGATCGCCAACGGCCTTGCCTTCGGCTTCATCACCTATGTCGCCGTGAAGGTCTTCACCGGCCGCTGGTCGATGCTGCATCCCGCAACGCAGATCGTCGCCGCCCTTTTCGTCGTGCGCTTCGCCTTCTTTGCGGATTGACACAGGTATTAAATGCAAGACCGGATCATTCGCTTAGTTGACCCGGTCTTTCTGCATTTGCCGGCTGGTGAAAACGGAATTTACCCTAGCAAATAAGGGGCGTTGCGACGGCAGCGCCCCTTCCAATATCTGAACCGGTCCCAGCTCCTTTCAGCGGATCAAAAACGTCTCCTCATAAAAATGCTCCTCGAGATTGATCCCCTTGCCGCCACGATCGACGACGATGAAGTCGGAAAGGCCGTCGAGGGGCGTCAGAATGCCGTGCCAGACATTGCGCCAGATGTTGACACCCTGTCCGGGCCTGGTGCGGAAGGCCATGGGCTCGCTCGGCCCATTGTCCGTCTGGTGCGCCGCAACGACGAGAAACGGATGGCTGGACAGCGGAACGAACGCCTGGCTGCCCAGAGGATGCCGCTCGACCATGTGCAGTTCCAGCGGCAGCGCATAGGGTTCGCCGCGCAGCCAGCTGATCATCGTGTGTGCCTCCTCGCCGATCGCTTCGACCTTTGCGAGGTCATGGTAGCGAACGCATTTGCCGGCATTGATGGGATAGCTGTGCGCACCCTCCATTTCGATCACATCGCCGAAAGGCGCGAATGCGGCTCTCGTCAATGGTTGAATTTCGATCACTTTCATTCATGGTCTCCCGTTTCCATTCTCCGAAGTCACCTCTTCCTCGATCGACGATATGTTCGCTTGGGTTCGATGCCTGACCCGCGGTGCGGACGGCGGAAATCGACCGGAGCGCGGCTGGCACTTCGGCAGCCGTCATGCCGCGGCTATTTCCATGGTCGATCAGTACCGATGATGATCGCGAAGACCGCGACATCGGTTTCCCGCTAGCTGCGGCAAGGCTTTTCTGCAGCCAAGCGCTTCGACCCGATATCCATCAGGGCCAGCCGAAAATCGGCGCACTCATCACTTCCGCCATGCAGCGAGACCGGCGGAAACCTGCCTTTTCATGAAATGCATATCGCAATATCGGCACGCATTTCGCCGCCTCGGTGCATGCGAAGTGCGCAGGCCGAGCTCATCCGTCCCGCCGCGACATCGTATGAAACGTTCCTCCAAACGTTTTCGATACCCAATGTCTAACCGCAAATCGCACGCGCCATTCCCCCTGGAAAATTTGAAAGTCTCGAACGTTACAGCTGCTTTTCATGCGAATGGGCCTGGCGGATAGTGGAGACAGGAGCGCTACGTTCGGGAGAAGAATATGCAGTCTCATTCGCCAGGAGCCGGACGGCTCACGACCCATGTATTGGATACGGCGCTTGGCAAGCCCGCCCGGGGCCTGCGCATCGAACTCTACCGGATCGAGGGCGATGCTTTGCACCTCCTGAAGTCTACCGAGACCAACGACGACGGTCGCTGCGATGCGCCGCTGCTGTCAGGCGAAACCATGCAGGCCGGCACCTACGAGCTGCGCTTTCATGCCGGCGACTATCTCGGTCGCACATCGGATGGCCCGATGTTTCTCGACATCATCCCGATCCGTTTCGGTCTTGCCGACGTAGGCGCCCATTACCACGTGCCGCTCCTCCTCTCGCCCTACAGCTACTCCACCTATCGCGGGAGCTGAGCAATGATATCGACGACAATCCGCTCCGAACTGCGTTTCATCCTCAATGGTCGGGACATCGCTCTCACCGACGTGGCGCCGGATCAGACGCTACTTGACTGGCTGCGTCTCTCCCGCTCGCTGAAGGGCACCAAGGAAGGTTGCGCCGAGGGCGACTGCGGCGCCTGCACCGTGCTTGTGGGGCGGCTGACGTCGGCGGGCGGCCTCGTCTATGAGAGCGTCAACGCCTGCATCCGCTTCCTTGGCTCTCTCGACGGCTGCCATGTCGTCACCGTCGAGCATCTCGCTCAGAGCGACGAGCCCCTGCATCCGGTGCAGCAAGCCATGATTGACTTTCACGGTTCGCAATGCGGC
>Ga0209371_1001482_pt1 | contig 15675 bp, 14 predicted proteins | sample AgamicAtAmrz_FD_187165 | JGI IMG/M metagenome (GOLD analysis project Ga0209371, IMG submission 187165) | Agave microbial communities from Guanajuato, Mexico - At.Am.rz (SPAdes) (version 2) | ecosystem: Host-associated > Plants > Roots > Rhizosphere | place: Guanajato, Mexico | collected 2012-06-07
CCGACCCATTGCAGCGCCGGATAACGGGCCAGTTTCGTCCACAGCCTCGAATGGTCCGATGCATCTTCACCCAGAAGCAAGGGCGCGTAACAATCGCTGATGCAGGATGTGATCAGCCTGTCCGACGGCAGATGCGCGTGGGTGCCGGTAAAACCATAGCCCTCAAGGCCATCGCTGGTGGTGATCTTTGCACCGACGACGCCCCAATGGGTGATGCTGTGGGTGGAATCGGAAATGGACTCCGATGTCAGCGGCAGATGCAGGATGAAAGGTTCGACGGCAGTAATTTTCATGATCGGTCATTCCTCGACTGATTGCTTGCGGGGAGGAATAGACGCCGCGTCCCCGCGACCACGGGCCGCGCAGATGGCTTTCGGGAAATTGCCAGACCGCCCTCCTCCAGCAGCCTGCTTCCGCTGACGGATAGAGCTAAAGGAAAAACGCCTCTTGTAAAATAAAAAATTTTTTATTTTTAATATTCGGCCATTGCCAGTCCTTCGAAGCTGGGCAATGATGCCGCCATGAACTCGCTGGTCAAAGTCACGCTCGCCGAACAGGCGCATCAGGAACTGCGCGCGCGCATCGTCAGCGGCAGATTGCGCGGCGGCGAACGCCTGCTGCCCAATGAGCTTGCGGCCGATCTCGGCATCAGCCCCACGCCGGTCAAGGAAGCCTGCCTGAAACTCGAGGCCGATGGGCTGGTGGTCAATTCCTCCCGGCGCGGCATGGTGGTGCGGGATTTCACCGTGGAGGATGTGGAGGAACTTTACGCCGCCAGAATGCTGCTCGAAAAAGGTGCCGTGGAAGTGGCCTTCGACGCCGGGCAACTGGATGGAGCGCTGCACGCGGAACTGCTGGAAAGCCTTGCGAAACATCGTAAATTCGCCAAAGGCTCGACGCTCGACGAATTGTCGAAAGCGCTTTTTTACGACCGCAGCTTCCATACGACCCTTGTATCGGCGGCGCGCATTCCCGTCATTTCCGGCTCGCATGAGCGCATTCTCGACCAGACCCACACGGTTTTCGTCTCGATCCTTGGCGACTACGCCCGCTCGGTCGAGGAGCATCAGAATATCGCCGATGCCATCGCCGCCGGCAGTAAGGCCCAGATCGTCGATGCCCTGTGGCGGCATCTCGAGCGCAGCCGCCAGAATACGCTGCGCCAGGTCCGGCTGCTCAAAGAGGCCGGCGCCTGATCATTCCGCATATAAGGGGAGGAACTGACATGATGCGCCACAAGCCGGACGCCGCAATGAGAGCGGCGAGAGCCCCAACCGTCCCGTTCCACATGGGGATTTCGCATCGATGACAGACCGGCTTTCCGCTGCAACGCTACCCCGCCTGCCGCAATCCGTCACGACACCCGCCTATGACCGCCAAAGCGTCACGCCCGGCATCGTGCACCTCGGCGTCGGGGCCTTTCATCGGGCGCATCAGGCGGTTTTCATCGACGATTGCCTTAATCGCGGCGAAACCCGATGGGGCATCGTCGCGGCATCGCTGCGCAGCCCGGATACGCGCGACGCCATTAAGCCGCAGGATAATCTCTACACCTTTTGCCTGCGAGACGGTGAGAGCGAGCGCCTGCGCGTCATCGGTTCGATTCTGGAAACCATAGTCGCCCCGGAAGAGCCCGAACGGCTGGTGGAGCGGATGGCCGATCCGCGCGTCCTCATCGTCACCCTGACCGTGACGGAGAAGGGTTACCTCACCAATCTCGCCTCCCGCAGCCTGCTGCGCGATCATCCCGATATCGTCCATGATCTCGAAAACCCTGAGCGGCCGCGCTCCATCTTCGGCTTCATCCTTGCGGCCACACGGCGCAGGCGCAGGCAAGGTTCTCCGCCCCTGACGCTCCTTTCCTGCGACAACCTGCCCGCCAACGGCCATGTGCTGCAAAAGCTTCTGCTGGAATTTGCGGAACTGGTCGATCCGGAACTGGCATCCTTCATCGAAACCAATATTGCCTGCCCCTGCTCGATGGTGGATCGGATCGTTCCCGCCACCACGGATGCGGACCGCGAGGCGATTTCGGCCGCACTCGGCCTCAGCGATGCCTGGCCGGTGGTGGCCGAGCCCTATTTCCGTTTCGTCATTGAAGATCGTTTTCCGCATGGAAGGCCGGCGCTCGAGAAATCGGGCGTGGAATTCGTCGGCAATGTCGAGCCATACGAGCATATGAAGCTCAGAATGCTGAACGGCTCCCACAGCGCCATCGCCGCCATCGGCCAGATTGCCGGCCTTGCGACGGTGGCGGATGCCTGGGGTGAAAAACCCGTGCGCGATTTCATCGACGCCTATTGGCGCGAGATCGAACGGACGCTCGACCCCGCCGTCGACGGGGCGGAATTCGCAGCCGGCCTGCGGGAGCGTTTCGCCAATCCCTCATTGCAGCACAAGACCATGCAGATCGCCTCCGATGCATCGCAGAAAGTACCGCTGCGCATTCTCGCCCCGTTGCGCGAGCTGCTGGAGGAGAAGGCTGAAAGTCGGACGGTCATTTTCGCCGTCGCGCTCTGGATCAGGTCCTGCGCGGACAAGAATGAAAAGGGGCAGCCGATCACCATTCTCGATCCCGCTTTCAAGGAGTGGGATGCGCCGGATCAACTGACAATGGCGCCGGATGCGGTTGTCGACCGTTTTCTGACTTTCGAGCGCACATTTGGCAGCGACCTGCCCAGGAACGAAACCTTCGTCACAACCCTGAAAGCCGCCTATCGCGACATTCGGGAACACGGCGCGCTTGCGGCAGTCCAGCGTTTCCTGAAGTCCTGAAAAAGAACAGGCCGGAAATCCGGCCTGTTCCTAACCTCGGTCGTCAGCCTTCAGGCTGTCGCTGCCAGCCGTGCCGCCTTGCGGCGCTCCACGCGGGCGCGGATGGCATCGACATCCGTGATCGGTGTCGCAGCGAAAAGCTGGCGGGTATAGGGATGCTTCGGATCGGCGAAGAGTTCCTCGCGCGTGCCCTGCTCCACCGCTACGCCCTTCGAAATGACCATCACATCGTCGGCGATGTAACGCACCACCGAAAGATCGTGGCTGACGAAAATGTAGGTGAGTTCGAATTCTTCCTGCAAATCCCGGAGCAGGTTCAACACCTGCGCCTGCACCGAAAGATCGAGCGCGGAGACCGGCTCGTCCAGCACCAGCAGCGCCGGGTTCAGCATCAGTGCGCGCGCAATGGCGATGCGCTGGCGCTGGCCGCCGGAGAACATGTGCGGATAACGGTTGAAATGCTCAGGACCGAGACCGACCTTCACCAGCATGGCTTCGGCCCGCTCGCGCCGCTCGGAAGCCGGTATTTTGGTGTTGATGACCAGCGGTTCCATCAGCACGTCGCCCACCTTCTGGCGCGGATTGAGGCTGCCATAGGGGTTCTGGAACACCATCTGCACCTTGGAGCGCATCTCCGTATCGGGACGGCGTCTGGCGATATCGACCGGCTTGCCTTCGATCTTCAGTTCGCCGCCGGATGCCGGATCGATCAGCGCGATGATGCGGGCAAGCGTCGATTTACCGGAGCCGGATTCACCGACGATGGCGAGCGTCTTGCCGCGCTCGACGGTAAAGTCGATACCCTTCAGGGCCTGCACCGTCTTGGCGCCGCCGAACAGGCCGCCGGGAACGTGATAGTCGCGGGTAATGCCCTTGCCTTCGACAACGATACTCATTGAACGCCCTCCTTGCCGAAGAAATCGGAAACCGTGGGCAAACGGTCGCCGGTGGCATTTTCCGGCAGGGCCGAAAGCAGTGCCTTGGTATAGGGATGCTGCGGAGCCTCGAACAGGCTCAAGACATCCGCCTCTTCCATCTTGCGGCCCTTATATTGCACGACGACGCGGTCTGCGGTTTCCGCCACCACGCCCATGTCATGGGTGATGAGGATCAGTGCCATGCCATATTCCGCCTGCAGGTTCATCAGCAGATCGAGGATCTGCTTCTGGATCGTCACATCGAGCGCAGTGGTCGGCTCGTCGGCGATCAGCAGGCGCGGCTTGGAGGCGATAGCGATGGCGATCATCACGCGCTGGCACTGGCCACCCGACATCTGGTGCGGATAGGCCTTGAGCTTGGTTTCCGGCTCGGGAATGCCGACAGCCCGGAACAGTTCCAGAGCGCGTGCCCGCGCGGCAGCGCCGCTCATGCCGAGATTGAGGCGCAGAACCTCCTCGATCTGGAAACCGACCGTGAAGGACGGGTTGAGCGAGGCGACCGGCTCCTGGAAGATCATGGTGATCTCGCGACCGATCACCCGGCGGCGCTCCTGCGGCGACATCGCCAAAAGGTTCTTGCCGTCGAAGGTCATCTCGTCGGCGGTAATCGTCGCCGTATCGGGCAGAAGCCCCATGACGGCGAGCATCGATACCGACTTGCCAGAACCGGACTCGCCGACGATGGCCAGCACCTCGTGCTTGTCGACGGAAACATCGATGCCGTTGACGGCCGTGAAAGCGCCGGTGGCGGTGGCGAATTTGACGGTGAGGTTCTTGATTTTCAGCAGGCTCATCGCTCAGCTCCGCTTCAGTTTGGGATCGAGCGCATCGCGCAGGCCGTCACCCATGAGGTTGATGGCGAGCACCGAGATCAGGATCGTCAGGCCCGGAAGGGTCACGACCCACCAGGCGCGCAGGATGAATTCACGCGCTTCCGCCAGCATCGTGCCCCATTCGGAGGCGGGCGGCTGCGCGCCCATGCCGAGGAAGCCGAGAGCGGCGGCATCGAGAACCGCGGACGAGAAGGAAAGCGTCGCCTGAACGATCAGCGGCGCAAGGCAGTTCGGCAGGATGGTCTTGAACATCAGCCGGATATTGCCGGCGCCGGCCACGCGGGCGGCGGTGACATATTCTCGTCTCAACTCACTCATGACCGCAGCACGCGTCAGACGCGCGAAATGCGGCTGGTAGACGATGGCAATCGCGATCATGGCATTGGTGAGACCCGGCCCGAGGACCGCAACCAGCACCAGCGCCAGAAGCAGCGACGGAAACGCCAGAATGACGTCCATCACGCGCATGATGACGGTATCCACCCAGCCGCCGAAGAAGCCGGCGACGAGACCGATGACGATACCGCCGACAAGGGCGATGGAGACGACGACAACGCCGATGAACAGCGAATATTGCGCACCGTAGATCAGGCGGGACAGCATGTCGCGACCCACCGCATCGGTGCCGAAGAAGAAGCCGGCACGGCCGCCTTCCTGCCAGACCGGCGGGACGAGCAGCGCATCGCGATATTGTTGTGTCGGATCATGCGGGGCAAGGATGGGCGCGAAGATCGCCACCAGCACAAGCAGGATGAAGACGGCAAGCCCGATGACGGCGCCGCGGTTCTGGCGGAAATAGAACCAGAAATCGGCAAGCATCCGGCGGCGGATGGCGGCGTCCGAAAGGCGGACGCCGGGGGTGGTGATCACATCGGTCATTTGTGACGGATCCTCGGATTGATGAGGCCATAGGTCAGATCGACGAGCAGGTTGACGATCATCACCAGACCCGCGATCAGGAGCAGGCCGCTCTGCACGACCGGATAATCACGGCGCGAGATGGAATCGATCATCCACTTGCCGATGCCCGGCCAGGAAAAGATGGTTTCGGTCAGGATGGCGCCCGCCATCAGCACGCCAATCTGCAGGCCGATGGTGGTGATGACCGGGATCATGGCGTTGCGCAGCGCATGAATGCCGACGACGCGGGCGGACGACATGCCCTTGGCGCGGGCGGTGCGCACATAATCCTCACCCATGACTTCCAGCATGGCCGAGCGCGTCTGGCGCGCAATCACCGCCAGCGGAATGGTGGCGAGCACGACGGAGGGCAGGATGAGATGCGAAAAGGCCGACGCGAAGGCGCCCTTCTGGCCCGAAATCAGGCTGTCGATCAGCATGAAACCGGTGACGGAGGGGAAGAAATACATCAGCGAGATGCGGCCCGACACCGGCGTCCATTGCAGGATGCCGGAGAACATGATGATGAGCAGCAGCCCCCACCAGAAGATCGGCATGGAGAAGCCGACGAGCGCGGTCGTCATGGAAATCTGGTCGAACCAGGAACCGCGACGGATGGCGGCGATGACGCCGACCGGCACGCCGATCAAGGTTGCGATGATGATGGCGACGAGACCAAGCTCGACCGTCGCGGGGAAGAGCGACAGGAACTCGGTGAGAACCGGCTTCTTGGTGACCAGCGAATTGCCGAGATCGCCCTGAAGCAGCCGTCCGAGGAAATGAAGATATTGCTGCCAGATGGGCTGGCTGAAGCCGAGCTGTTCGGCAAGCTGCGCATGCCGTTCGGGTGAAATGCCGCGTTCGCCCGCCATCAGCAGCACGGGATCTCCCGGCAGGACGCGCACGAAGGAGAAGGCGACAAAGGTGATCCCGAGAAATGTCGGAACGAGATAGAGAAGTTTGCCGAGAATGAACCGGATCATGGCTTTTTCCTGAAAAGACGCGCGGAAGAACAGGGTCCTTCCGCGCGTCCGTTGTTTGGGATTATTCCGCGATGTCGACGTTTTCGAAGGTGAAGTCGCCAAGCGGGCTCATGGTGAAGCCGGAAACCTTGGCGGACATCGGAACGAACTGCGTGGAATGCGCAAGCGTCGCCCACGGAGCCTGTTCCTTGAAGATCACCTGCGCCTGCTCGTAGAGCTTGGTGCGCTCGGCAACGTCAGTCGCCTGCTTCGCCTTGGAAATCAGCTCGGAGAACTCCTTGTTGCACCACTGCGCACGGTTCGTGCCGCCTTCGCCTGCCGAAGCGCAGGAGAGCAGAACGCCCATGAAGTTGTCCGGGTCACCGTTGTCACCGGTCCAGCCGAGGATGACGGCGCCGTCGCGGTTCACTTCGGTCGACTTCTTGAGGTATTCACCCCATTCATAGGAGACGATCTCGGCCTTGACGCCAACCTTGGCGAAATCCGCCTGGATGAGTTCGGCGGTGCGGCGTGCGTTCGGCATGTAAGGACGCTGAACCGGCATTGCCCAGATCTTCATCGAGAGATCCTTGACGCCAGCGGCTTCGAGAGCCTTCTTGGCCGCTTCCGGATCGTACGCATCGTCCTTGATGCTGTCGTTATAGGACCACATGGTCGGCGGGATCGGGTTCTTGGCAACCTGACCGGCGCCCTGGAACACGGCGTCGATGATCGCCTGCTTGTTCATCGCCATGTTCAGCGCCTTGCGGACTTCCGGCTTGTCGAAAGGTGCAACGGTCGTGTTGTAGGCGAAATAGGCGACGTTCAGACCCGACTGTTCATCGAGCTTGAGGTTGGAATCGGCGCGGATGGCGGCAAGGTCAGCCGGTGCCGGGTAAGGCATCAGGTGGCATTCGCCGGCCTTCAGCTTCTGCAGACGAACGGCGGCGTCCGGCGTGATCGCGAAGATCAGGTCGTCGATCTTCGGTGCTTCACCCCAGTAGTCGGCGTTCTTCTGGTAGCGGATGACCGCGTCCTTCTGATAGGCGACGAACTTGAACGGGCCCGTGCCGATCGGCAGGTTGTTGAAGTCTTCCTTGGTGCCGGCCTTTTCCAGCGTATCGGCATATTCCTTCGATACGATGGAGGCGAAAGGCATGGCGATGTTGGCGAGGAACGGCGCTTCCGGACGCGTCAGCACGAACTTGACGGTGTAATCGTCGACCTTGACGATTTCCTTGATCAGCGACGGCATTTCCATGGAGTTGAAATATTCGTAGGTGATGCCTGCGATATACTGGTTCCACGGGTTCTTCGCATCGCGCTGGCGGTCGTAGCTGAAGATCACGTCATCGGCGTTGAATTCGCGGCTCGGCGTGAACTTGTCGTTGGCATGCCACTTCACGCCCTTGCGCAGGTGGAAGGTATATTCCAGACCGTCGCTCGAAACTTCCCATTTTTCGGCAAGGCCGGGCTCAACTTCGGTCGTGCCCTTCTTGAACTCGGTCAGGCGGTTGTAGACCGGATGCGCGGAAGCGTCGAAGGTGCCGCCAGCGGTGTAGGGCGACGGATCGAAGCCTTCCGGCGATGCCTCGGAGCAATAAACGAAGGTCTTCGCCATGGCGGGCATGGCGGAAGTGATCGCAATCGCAGAGGCGATAAGCAAACTGCGGGTCAGCGTTTTCATCTGGTGGTCCTTTCCCTCTTTTTCTGAGTTCCTGCGGCCCCGTCCCGGGGCCTGCCTCTTCTGGTCAGCAGCGACGCGGGAACTCCCATGTCGCCGTTCGGTCCTTTGCCTCCCGACCAATTACCCGGCGACCGGCTGAAACAACCGGTCGAGGTTCTTCTCCGGTGGGCAGAACCAGCGTGGTCCCGCCTCCGTCATATAGGCTATATCCTCGAGACGGACGCCGCATTCGCCATAAACGCACAGCATCGGCTCGATGGAAAAACACATGCCCGGCTCCAGCGCCGTGGCATTTCCTGCAACGATATAGGGTTCTTCGTGAATATCCAGCCCAAGCCCGTGGCCGGTGCGGTGCGGCAGGCCGGGAAGCTGATAATCCGGGCCGAAACCGGCCGCTTTCAGGCTGTCGCGCGCGGCCCTGTCCACATCCGAGCAGGCAGCGCCGACCTTTGCTGCGGCAAAGGCCGCCGCCTGCGCGTCGCGCTCGGCGTTCCAGAGGAAACGCTGCCGTTCCGTCGGTTTGCCGAAGACATAGGTGCGGGTGATATCGGAACGATAGCCGTGAAGAATGCCGCCGAGATCGACCAGCACCATATCGCCTTCGCTGAGCGTCTGCGCATTGGGCACGCCATGCGGATAGGCCGTCGCCTCGCCGAACTGCACCGCCACGAAAAGCGGCTTCAGGCCAAGGGCAATATGTGCCGCATTGACGAAATCGGCGACTTCCGTGGTGGAAACGCCGGGACGCAACCCCTCGAACACGGCCTTCTGCACGCCGTAACTCGCGTCCATCGCCGTCTGGATGATGGCGATCTCGGCTGCGGATTTGACCTGCCGCTGGGCGACGATCATCGGCTGGGCGGAAATGATGCGCCCTTCAAGACGCTGCATGAGGGCCGATGCGAAGACAAAGGGGGTGGCGGGATCGATGGCGACAAGATGGCCGGGACAGGCCAGCGCCTCAATGCGCCTTGCCATCAGGTCGAAGGGGCTTTCATCCTCTTCCCAGACGGCAACCTCACCCGCAATGCGGATGAGCGTCTGAAGCTTCGGCTCCTCGAAGGTCGGGCTGACATAGACCGGTACGCCTTCCGCCGGCACCAGCGCGCCGTGAATACGCTCGGAAAGACCAAGCGACAGGCCGGTATAATAGGTCAGCGACGATGATGCATCGAGCCAGACCGCCTTGATATTTTGCTGGATCATTCGCGCCTGCAGGCCGCGTAGTCGCAACCTGAACTCGTCTTCAGCGATCGATGAAACCGCGATCGGCTGAAACCGCTTCAGCGCCTCTTGAAAGTCTGCCATTCTCTCCCCGCCGCTTTCGGGCCGCAGACACAGGCGTGCCGGCAACCTCCCAAGCGTTCTTTTGCCCATGCTTAAACACAGGGCGGGGGGTAAGCAATGGCCCGGCATGGCACGCCACCACAAAACTGTGCAAATTTATCTAGACATAACGAAAATGTGATCGACGCACGCCTGATTTCAACGCTCGTTGCCTTGACGCAGAAATTCAAAATCCCCCGGAAATCCAAGGGGAGACTGCGGACCGCCTTCAGCACGGAGCCGGTGCGCTGAAAGTCGACAGCCAAAAATATTCAAGGAAAAGACACCCAGAAAAGGAAAAAGCCTGCCGCGGGAGGAGGTGCGGCAGGCTTCAAACTTGATCGGTGATTGGGAGGAGGAGTACCACCGATCCACATCGAGCGACGCTGGGAGGAGGAGTGCGTCGCTTCGATGATTTGAATATAGCGGTATCCGTGATTTTTAACAGAGCAAGTCTCGCAATGCAGCATTGCATTTCTGCATAGCTCGAAAATTCCTGCCCGGTTTTTCAGCACTCCCCAAAATCACGGGAAAATCAGCTTTCCCGATAGACCTGGAAACCGGCGAAGGACTGGTTGACCGGCATGAGTTCGAGGCTGTTGATGTTGATGTGCTTGGGCTGCGAGGCGACCCAGTGGATGGTGTTGGCAATATCGTCCGCCGTGATCGGATTGACGCCCTTGTAGAGATTGTCCGAGGCTTCCTGATTGCCGCCGGTGCGCACCAGCGTAAATTCCGTTTCGCACATGCCGGGCTCGATGGATGTCACCCGCACACCCTTGCCATGCAGGTCGGAACGCAGGCCGAGCGAAAACTGCCGCAGGAACGCTTTGGTACCGCCATATACATTGCCGCCCGTATAGGGGTAATGCGCAGCCACAGACGAGAGGTTGACGACAATACCCTTGCGCCCGATCAGCGTCGGCAGCAGATGGTGGGTGATGTTCAGGAGACCGGTGATGTTGGTGTCCACCATGGTCTGCCAGTCTTTCAAGGGCACCTGCGGTGCGGGCGCGGTGCCGAGTGCGAGACCGGCATTGTTGACGAGAACGTCGATATCCCGGAAGCCTTCCGGCAATCCGGACAGCGCCTTTCCTGTCGCCTCCTCGTCGGTGATGTCGAAGGCGAGGCCATGAAAGGCGGAACCGAGTTCAGCGGAAAGCGCCTCCAGCCGTTCCGCCCGCCGGCCCGTGCCGATGACCTTCCAGCCCTCCTTGACGAAGCGCCGCGCCGTGGCCTGTCCGAAGCCGGATGTCGCGCCGGTGATGAGGATGGTTCCGCTCATGATGATGCCTCCACTCTATTGGTTTTTTCAGGGTCAATCGGTGTCAGTAACTTTTCGGCCGCCGCCGCGAGACAGCGCCTGTAGGCCTCGAGATCCGTATACAAATCCTCTTCGGGAGCATCGCCAACGATGATGACGCCGCCGCGCCGCAAAATCCCGCCATGCAGCATGAGATTGTCGACCATGTCGAAATTCTCGATCGACAGCCCGTCCGGCCCGCGATAACGGCCCGTTTCATCCAGGGTGGCGACGCCGCCATAATGCGCCTTGATGCGGGTGAAGTGATTGGCCGCGACATTCGTATAAGCGAAAACCGGCTTGCCCAGCGCGCACATGAAGCCCAGCTCATAGCTGGTTCCCGTATCGGCGGCGATGCCGCGAAACGGCGTGAGATTGGCAATCACCGCATCCGCTTCCAGCATCATCCGCTCATCGACGGCATTGATGTTGCAGCCGTGACCGACCCTGGTGTCCGCCGGCGGAATTTGCAGATCGCCCGGCGAAAGCGGCGTGAAACCGGCTTCCCGCGCCAGCGAGGCCTTGAGATCGAGCATTTCGCGCGCGTTCGGGAGGAAGACTTCCGGTCCGGCGAGATAGATTTTCTTTGTCATCGGGAATTCATGCGATTTGTCAGGAAAGGATTTCCCGACCCTAACCCGGGGACTTTCGCAAAGGCAAGTGCCAAGGGCATGCGGCGTGACGCACTGGGCGAGCCGATAAAACGGTATCGTCCCGCTGCTCTTTCCGTTATAGCCGGAGCAGGAAACTGGAATTTCTGGAGCAGGACATGGCAGCACCCATCCGTTACCACGAGGGCGATATTTCCGCCGAAGATGCCGCGCGTTACATCGGCGCCATCGCAATCGATACGGAAACGCTGGGACTGGTGCCGCGCCGCGACCGCCTCTGTGTCGTTCAGCTTTCGCCGGGCGACGGCACGGCGGACGTCATTCGCATCGCCGCCGGCCAGAGGCAAGCACCGAACCTCGTGCGGATGCTTGCCGACCCCGCCCGCCAGAAGATCTTTCACTATGGCCGTTTCGATATCGCCGTTCTGTTCCACACCTTCGGCGTGACGACAACGCCGGTCTTCTGCACCAAGATCGCCTCGCGGCTGACCCGTACCTATACGGACCGGCACGGGCTGAAGGATAACCTCAAGGAAATGCTGGAAGTCGATATTTCCAAGGCCCAGCAATCTTCCGACTGGGCGGCCGAGACCCTGTCGCCGGCGCAGCTCGAATATGCCGCCTCCGACGTGCTGCACCTGCACGCGCTGCGCGACAAGCTGACAGGTCGTCTCGTGCGTGACGGCCGCCTCGAGCATGCCGACGCCTGTTTCGCCTTTCTGCCGACGCGCGCGAAGCTCGATCTCCTCGGCTGGGAAGAAACCGATATTTTCGCCCATAGCTGAGCGAGCTCGCATCTGCTTTAAGCACTGATTTACCAGAATTGCCTATTCTCGGCCGCAACTTTGGGCGGCCGGGGACTTTGAGGGATGATTACTCCGCTACAGCAGACGGCGGGCATTGCAGTCAGCGACCTCATGCGCTCGATGGTCGAAACCATCGAGGAACGCCAGCGCGAAGAGCAGGAAAAGGCCAACGGCACCAAAAAGGACGATGCGGTCAAGACGAACCCGCAGCCGGACGAAAGCCAGCGCGCCGCCAATGAGAAGATAAGCGCCTATCTCTTCGGCGTCATGAAGCCGGATGCCGATGCCTTCGCCTCGCTTGTCTCCCGTTTTTCCTCCGCGCTGGGCATCACACAGGAAAAGGACGAATCGAGCTTTTCCTTCGCGCGAAGACTTCAGGATGCGCTGACCCTGACCGACAGTTTCGAAAAAACCGATGCGCAGGGGAAAGCCACGAAGATTTCCCTGAAATCCTTCGGTGTTTCCGAGGCTGAGGTCGTGGACGTGCTGAACAATGGCGTCAACAGCAAGACCGATCCGATGGCCGCCCTTGCCGCCCGCATCGCAAAGGGTGCAGGCCTCACAGGCACGGAAGAGGATTTCGGCGAGCAGATGTCGAAAGCCATCATGGCGGCGCGCGCGACCCTGCCGAAAAACGTCGACGATCTGGAAGAATCGACCGGCCTCAAACAACTGGGCGTCTCCGCCCGGCAGATGATCTCCGCCATCGCCAACCCCTATGGCGATGAGGCGCGCGCCGTGAAGGATGCCTTGGACGAACAGGCGCAGGGCACCCGCTTCATGACGCGTGAAACCCTGAAGGTCATCCAGCGTCTCGAAGATGTCGCCGATCCCAAAACCAGGGAAGAGTTGCAGGCCGAACGCGGCAAGGATCGTATCGGCGAAATCAACGATGCCGAGGTGAAGGCCGAGCGGGAACAGGATATCCAGGCGCGCGATGCGCAGGGCAAGCTTGAAGACGTGCAGGAGCTTCAGGACGTCGTGAAGGAGCATATCGATGCTTCCGGCGACGAAAAAATGGAAGGCGTCGATCCGCAGGCGCCGGCCGACACATCGTCGGAAACGGCCCTGATCACCGTGCTTGCGGCTGCGCCTGCTGAGCAAGCCGCCCCGGCGGAAAACGAAAATGAGCCGACGGAGACAGACGCGGGCACCAATCCTGCCGATGCGGAAGACGACGGCGAAAAGCTGCTCGATGCGCAGGCGCTTGTCGAAGACACCCGCAACGCCATTTTGCCGATCTCGATCGACGACAATGGCCTTTATGAACTGCTGAAGAAAAAGGCGGCATGATTGCCGCTTCCGATCGTCACTTGAGCGAAACATGATGTGAGTTCAGACATGAACGATATTTCCGGCCTATCCGGCAACGCCGTTTACGACACGGAACCCAATGCGGGGCAGGCGCTGCTATCCATGGCCGCCCCGTCGCTCGTTCCGGATGACGCGGCCTTCACCGCGCCCGCTGAGGAAGACAGCCTCATCGACCCCGTCAACATTCAACCGGAACGAAACCTTCCCAAGGCAAGCTGGCTCGATGCCATGCCGCCGGAAGCTTTTGAGACGGCGCCCAGCGATCCCGACCATATTTCCTCGGTCAATTCCGACGATAACGGCCTTTACCGCATGTTCATCGGCGTTTCGCCCTGACCGGACGCGCAATTCCTTGGTTAGCCAAATCTTAATATCTGCAAGCCAAGATTGAGCCTGATGATTCTGTATGCGCTGCAACCGGCATTGCGGCGAGAAGCGTATACGGCGCTCCCGCATGAGCGGGCGAGATGACACCTGTCCATCACCGGCGCGGCGATTTTTCAACATTCAAGCCAGAAGCGGATCACAGAGCCAATGGGGATTGGCCCTTTCGCAGCCAGCGGCGGTCACCGATAGAAACGGAGCGCAGCATGTTACCGCCTGTACCGAAAATTGCGGCAACCGATGCCGCCTATGGAACCACGGTTTCACTGACACCGCGCGAGCAGGTGAAACAGACTAAGCCGCCGCAACCGAACGCTCCCGCCCCTGAAAACAGCAGCCTTTTTGCCCGCGCGGCAATCGCCTCCCTTACCAGCGAATTTCAACTCTCGCGCAGCACCGCCGTTCTGGCGGAAGCGCTCGGCAAGCTGATGAACCTGCCCCGGCGGGACGGCGAAGCGATCGAAACCTATGTGACGCGGCTGACGGAGGCGCTCCGCACCCTGCCCGCGCCACAACGTCTGGCGCTGGAACAGCAGGTCGGCAAGGCCCTGCAGGGCCTGACCCTTTCAATGCTTGCCGAAATCCTGAAACAGCCGACCGGGCCGGATGCTGCCCGCCTCGCGCTGCTGATCGAGCTTTCCCGTTACAAGGGAACGGACCTTGCGGCAAAGGCGGTGGTTTCCTCCTATCAGCAGAACAATTCCTCCAATTCCGCCCCCACGCAATCCGCCCAGCCGAAACAGCAGAACGCACCGGGCCAGAATGCGGAAGCTCGCCCGTCTCCGGCCGCGACAGCGCAGGCGGCAAATTCCGCCACCGTCAGCCGGCTCCTGCCGCTGCTCATCGGGCCGCTCGCCCTCAGTGGCGCAGCGATGAAAGCAACGGTGGCGGCGCTGACGGCGCAACTGGACCCCCGGCCCACGCTCTCCACCCCGCCTGCCGACACACATGATACGCAGACCAATGCCGCAAAGCCGGATGGAAGAGCCGAAAACGCGGCACGTCCGCTTCCGACACAAACCGGCAGCGCGATGAAGGAAGTATCGGCCGAGGCCCGCGCAGCAAATCCGCCCCGCGCCGAAACCGGCGAAGCCCGCCCTGCCCTTCCGCATCGGGAGACGATGAAGCCGGAGCAGAAAGAAATCCGCACGGGCCTTACCCCGCCATCCGGTTTGTTCGCAGACGAGGCCGAGACCGTGAACAGCCTGCTGCTTGCCGCCACCGCCGGCAAACTTCCGCTCAAGCCGACCGGCACGCAAGAGCCGCCGCCCGCGCCACAGGGTGTTACGCAGCAACCGCCCGATGATCAGTCCGCCGAAAAATCGACCCTTGCAACAGCCGCCGCCCGCCCCTCGGGTGAGGAAACGGAAACTGCGGCCCATCGCCCCGAAGCCCAGCCGCTGCCTCGGGCCATGCTGGACCCGGAAGCGAGAATGGCGATGCTGGAGCAATCGGCTTCGCAATCGTTGATCGCCGCGGCTCTGGTAAAAGACGGCACACCGCTGCCGCTCGTCGCCTATCCTCCAGCGGATGAGGACTATGAATCGGAAACGCCGCCGCGCGGAGGCGGCCCGTTTTCCGAGGATGAGACGGACGGCGAGGCCGAAGCCGGCGCTGATAATTCCGACGCTCAGGACGAAAAAGAAGAACGTATCGCCGCCAATAACGGGATCGACACGCAGGAAAGCCCGACGGCGGTGGCTTCCGATGACAGCGCGGAAAATTATTATCTGAAGATGAGCGGCATGCTCTGAGAAACGCGCCGCTGCCCGTTCGCCGGTGCGAACTGAAACCAATAAAAAACCCGCCGGAAAATTCCGGCGGGTTCTTCATTTC
>Ga0209371_1001488_pt1 | contig 15631 bp, 12 predicted proteins | sample AgamicAtAmrz_FD_187165 | JGI IMG/M metagenome (GOLD analysis project Ga0209371, IMG submission 187165) | Agave microbial communities from Guanajuato, Mexico - At.Am.rz (SPAdes) (version 2) | ecosystem: Host-associated > Plants > Roots > Rhizosphere | place: Guanajato, Mexico | collected 2012-06-07
GGCGCGCGGCGCTTACCACGCCCATGGCGGCCATTCCCATGGTCATGACCACGGGCATCACCATCACGATCACGGCTGAGCCGTGAGTGAAGATCGCGGCGTCGCCGCGTTGCTGCGGTTGATGGCCTGGATGTCGCCGGCCTTTCCCGTCGGTGGTTTTTCTTATTCCGGCGGGCTTGAAAAGGCGGTGGAGGATCGGCGTGTCGGCGATGCGGCGGCCCTGCGCGACTGGCTCGAAACGCTGTTGCGCCACGGCAGCCTTTGGAACGATGCGGTGTTTCTGGCGCATGCCTGGCGCAGCGCCGGGGATGCGGCCGTGTTGAGCGAAACGGCCAATCTGGCGCGGGCGCTGGCCGGTTCGGCGGAGCGATACCGCGAGACGGTGCTTCTGGGCGATGCCTTCGTTGCCGCCGCCGGCGCATGGCCGCATGCGGTTCTGGACCTGCTGCCGAAGGACGTTCCCTATCCCGTCGCCGTCGGGGCGGTCGCCGCCGGTCATGCGGTGCCGCTCAGGGAAACGATTGCCGCCTTTTTGCATGCCGGCGCCTCGCAGATCGTTTCAGCGGGCATCCGCCTCGGGGTCGCGGGACAGAGGGATGGCGTTGCCATTCTGGCCGCAAGCGAGGCGATCATCGCGGAGATGGCGGCGTGGGCGATGCAATCCACGCTCGACGATCTCGGCAGCGCGACGATCATCGCCGATACGGCAGCCATGCGCCATGAAACGCAGGGCACCCGGCTTTTCCGTTCCTGAGAGCTACGGCATCGATTGAGCGCGCGCATGCCACTTGTTTCTTCTCCCCGAGGGGGAGAAGGTCGCGGCAGCGGGATGAGGGGGCGAGTTCTCAGTTTATCGCTGGCGTTGCCCCCTCATCCGACCCTTCGGGCCACCTTCTCCCCCTCGGGGAGAAGAAACAGGCGGCACGGTTCTTGCTTTCTTTTGAAGTGTTGGTCCAAGGCATTAAGGTAGAAAATACCAAAGCATAGTGAAGGAAACACAGTCGTGAAATCGGGCATGAAATCGGGTAATGGGCCGCTGCGCGTCGGCATTGGCGGGCCGGTCGGTTCTGGCAAGACGGCGCTGACGGAGAAGCTCTGCAAGGCGATGAGCGCGGATTATTCGGTCGCGGTCGTCACCAACGATATCTACACCAAGGAAGACGCCGAGGCGCTGGTGCGCATGCAGGCGCTGCCGTCCGAGCGTATCGTCGGCGTCGAGACGGGCGGTTGCCCGCATACCGCCATTCGTGAGGATGCGACGATCAATCTGCAGGCAATTGCCGGGCTCAATGCGCGCTTTCCCGATCTCGATGTGGTCTTCATCGAATCCGGCGGTGACAATCTTGCCGCGACCTTTTCGCCTGATCTTGCCGATATCACCATCTATGTCATCTCCGTCTGTCAGGGTGAGGAAATTCCGCGCAAGGGCGGGCCGGGCATCACCCGCTCGGACCTGCTGGTCATCAACAAGAAGGACCTTGCACCCTATGTCGGCGCTGACCTCACCGTCATGGACAGCGACGCGACCCGCATGCGCAACGCCATGCCCTTCGTCTTCACCGATATGAAACGCGGCGACGGTGTGGATCGCATCGTCGGTTTTCTGAAAGAGCAGGGCGGTCTCTGAAATATGGCTATCTCCCGCCGTTTCGGCGCTTACGAGGTTTCCCGTTTTGTCGACGGTGTCTACAAAGCGCCGGTCGGCCATCTCATCCACCGTCAGGGTGCCGAAGCGCTGGCTGCGGCCCTTGCCAGCCATCGGGGCGAAACGGTGGACATGGACGTCAACTGCTTCGCGCTGTCCGGCCCTGACGGCATCTGGCTGATCGATGCCGGTTGCGGCACGGCCTGGGGTGCAGCCTATGGCCATGCCCGCGCGGCGATGATCGCCGCCGGAATCCAGCCGGCCGATGTGACGCGTGTCATCCTCACCCATATTCATGGCGACCATGCGCTTGGCCTCATCGATGGCGAGCGGCCTTATTTTCCCAATGCCGACATATGGGTTCCCGAGGCCGATCTCGGTTTTTTCAGCAGCGCGGAGGCGCGCAAGAACCTGCCGCCCGCCCGGCAGGGCGGTTTCGACCTTGCCGCGCGGCTACTCGACATTTGTGGCCCGATGCTGCGGCCGATCCCCATGGGCGTGGTCGCCGAGGGTATCGAGGCAGTCGCCATGCCCGGCCATACGCCGGGGCACACCGGTTATCTGATCGGCAATGGCGACAAGCGGCTGTTATTATGGGGCGACATGCTGCATGTCAGCGAGTTGCAGGTGAGGGATCCCGGTGTCGGTTTCGTCTACGATATCGATTCCGCGCTTGCTTACGAAACACGCCTCAAGGCGCTGGCCGAAGCCGCCGACCATGGCTGGCTGGTTTCCGGCGGTCATCTGGGCGGATTTTTCCGTGTCGAGCGGCAGGGCGACGGCTTCCGCTTCGTGCCGAAACCGGACTGATTTTCCGATTTCGGACATGCGGAAGGGCGGAATGCCTGATGGCGTCCCGCCCTTCATCCTCTCCCGGTATTTTCAGATCTGCTTCAGCGCGGCGACGTCATTGACCTGCACGATGCGTCCGCGCACGGTAACGCCAGCCTTTTTCAGCGCCGAAAAGGCGCGCGACAGCGCTTCCGGCGCGAGGCCGAGCTTGCCGGCGAGCAGGCTTTTCTGGAACGGCAGCCGCAGCGAAAAGGATGTCGCGTCGCGCGGGCCCTGATTGATGAGGTAATGGGCGACACGTTGCGGCGCGGTCTGCAGCCGGTCGTTGGCGATGCAATCCATGGTGGCCAGCAGGCTGTTGGACAGGCAGCGCATGACGGCCTTGGCGATGGCCGGCTCCTGATCGATCAGACTGCGGATTCTCGCAAGTTCGAACCGCGCCACGGTGCAGCTTTCCGCCGCCTGCGCGCTGTAGCGATAGGTATCGCTGCCGAAAATCAGGCATTCGTTGAAGGTATCGCCGGGGCCGCTGACGCGCACATCCGCCTCGCGCCCATGCCGGTCCAGCCGGTAAAGCCTGATATAACCCGACAGCACGCAGTAAAAATGCTGCGCCGCTTCGCCTTCCTTGAAGAGCACATGGCGGGCGTTCACATTGGTGATGGTCGCCGCCTCCATCAGCTTCAACGCCGCCGCATCATCCGCTATCCCGATCAAGGGTGCACGCAGCAGAATGTTCCTGTCCCTGTTGCTCAGCTTCACGGTCTTGTTCACGTCCATCCGGCTCCCGCTCATACCTTTTGCCGGGCTGTCCGAAGCGATACGAAACCGGGGATGTTCGTGTTCCCGCACGCCTATCTGAAAAGAGCTCATCGCATTATCCTTCGACCGGCAATTCCCGATGCGAGGGAGATTAGCAGTTCACCTGGAAAGCGAATTGATTTCGATCAAACAGGCATAAGCCGCTTTTAGGGCGGAGGGATGCGGCTGTTTGGAAGTGTTGCCCAAGCATCTATGGAATCATTCACTTGGGCTCGATGGAATTCTCGGGTCACGCCCCACTGCTGTCCGGTTTAAACCTTGGTCGAGGCCTGAAGCGGGTTGGGGAAGGTAAGTATCCCCTCGACGTCATCCTCGGGCTTGTCCCACTGCTGTCCGGTTTAAATTTCTGGACAAGGCGTAAGACTCTCATTCGAATAGGCTTTTAGGATTTCCGCCTTAACCGGACACCAAAGAAGAGCGGCGGCGTCAGATGGGAAGAAGAGTTGAGCCAATCGCGCCGACGTCATCCTCGGGCTCGTCCCGAGGATCTGCCAACGTATTGATTTTATTCGGCGTGATTAGATCCTCGGCACAGGGCCGAGGATGACGTTGAGAGAATGCGCACCCTTCACGATTCACGGCAAGGGGACGCAGCCTGTCCGGAAATTTAAACCGGACAGTCGTGGGCTTGTCCCGAGGATCTAATCACGTCGAATAAAATCAATCGGTTGCAGATCCTCGGGACAAGCCCGAGGATGACGGAAGAGATAGCGCCATAAAGAGAAACGCCGGGCACGAGGCCCGGCGCTACAACTTTCACTCCGCAGCAAGCGGCGGTAGCCGCAATATGTTGCTGCCCTTGTCCGCGGCCTTGTCGCCGGTGCCCTTTTCCATGCTGGCGACGCGCGCCTCCAGTGAGGAGAGCGCCAGGCTGTTTTCGCGGGCGATCTCCGAGAGTTTCTCGTTGGAGAGGGCCTCTTCCTCCTCTTCCTTCTTGCCGACGAAGCGGCCGAAGAGGTGGGCGAGCAGGCGTGACAGGTCGTCCATGATCAGGAAGAAGGCCGGCACCACGATGAGCGACAGCACCGTCGAGACGATGATGCCGCCGATCACCGCAATCGCCATCGGCGCGCGGAACGAGCCGCCTTCGCCGACGCCGAGTGCGGAGGGCAACATGCCCGCCGACATGGCGATGGAGGTCATGATGATCGGGCGGGCGCGCTTGCGGCCGGCCTCGACCATGGCATGCACCCGTTCCATGCCGTGGCGGCGCATTTCGATGGCGAAATCCACCAAGAGGATGGCGTTCTTCGTCACGATGCCCATCAGCATCAGGATGCCGATGAGAACGGGCATGGACAGCGCGTTCTGCGTGATGATGAGCGCGACCGCCACGCCGCCGATGGCAAGCGGCAGCGAGAACAGGATGGTGAAGGGCTGGATGACATCCTTGAACAGCAGGATGAGCACCACCAGCACCAGCATCAGGCCGAGCAGCATGGCGTTGACGAAGCCCTGCTGCATTTCGCCCTGCACCTTGGCGTCGCCGCTTTCGGCAAGGCGCACGCTCGCCGGCAGATCGGTTTCCGACACGATGCGCTTGAACTCGGCCGTCGATGTGTCGAGCGCCGTGCCGAAGGGAACGTCGGAGCCGATGGAGACGACGCGGTTGCGGTCGTTGCGCTTGATCGAGCTTGGACCTTCCGAATAGTCGATATCGGCAACGCTATAGAGCGGCACCAGCGATCCGGAGGCGGTCTTGATCTTCAGCGCGCGGATGGTGGCGAGATCGCGGCGGGTATCGAGCGACGCCTGCACACGGATCGGAATCTGCCGGTCGTCCAGCGAGATCTTCGTCAGCTGCGCATCGATATCGCCGATGGTGGCGACACGCACGGTCTGCGAAATCTGCTGCGGCGTGATGCCGAGGCGGGCGATTTCATCCTTGCGCGGGCGAATCTGCAGTTCGGGGCGGGGCAATGCACCTTCCGAGCTGACATTGGCGAGGATGGGCGAAGCGCGCAGGCGGCTTTCGAGAATACCGACGGCGTCGTTCAGGTCCTTCTCATTGGTGGAAAGGAAGTTGAAGGAGAGCTCGCGTTCCGCACGGTCGTTCAGCTTGATGATGCGGACATCCGGAATACCGCGCACCTGCGCGAAAATATCCCGCTCCACATCCCATTGCGGACGTGTGCGACCCTTTTCCTCCACCTTCGGCAGATATTGGCCGATGAGCGGAATGGAGCCCAGCCCCTTGTTGACCACCAGCTTGAGCAGCGAATGGTCGATGTGCTGCAGGATGACGTTGACGGTGGCGCGGCGAAGCTCCAGATCGCCCTTGGGCGAAGCGCCGCCGAGGATGAAGACGCTTTCCACGCCGTTGATGTCACGCAGGGCATGATAAATCTGCGTCGTCGTGCGGTCGGTTTCGTCGAGCGTCGCATTGGGCGGTAGTTCCACCGAAAGCGTCACGCGCGAGGCGTCGTCCGGCGGCAGGAAGCTGCCCGGAACGCCGGCAAGCAGAATGACGGAAGCGACGAGGAAGCCGATGGCGCCGAGCAGCGTCAGATAACGCGCCCACCATTTGCGGGTGGTGGCGGTCACCATGCGCGTATAGGCCTTCATCAACCGGCTATCATTGTCGTGGTGATCGTCCATCGCATCTTCGGCGCGCATCAGATAGGCCGCCATCAACGGTGTGATGAGGCGGGCCACGGCCAGCGAGAAGAACACCGAGAAGGCGACGGTGAGGCCGAACTGGATGAAGTACTGGCCGGGAATGCCGGGCATGAACGACACCGGCACGAAGACCGCGATGATGGTGAAGCTGGTGGCGATGACGGCAAGACCGATTTCATCCGCCGCTTCGAGTGCCGCCCGATAGGGCGTCTTGCCCATCTTGATATGGCGGGCGATGTTCTCGATTTCCACGATGGCGTCGTCCACGAGAATACCCGTGGCGAGCGTGAGCGCCAGGAAGCTGACGAGGTTGAGCGAGAAGCCCATGATATCCATGATCCAGAAGGTCGGGATCGCGGAAAGCGGCAGGGCCACGGCGGCAATCAGGGTTGCGCGCCAGTTGCGCAGGAAGAGCAGGACGACGATGACGGCGAGGATCGCGCCTTCGATCAGCGTATCGAGTGCGGCCTTGTAGTTGCCATAGGTGAAATAGACGGCGTCATCGACCATTTCGATCGACACGTCCGGATGATTCTTGCGCACCTCATCGAGGCTTGCTGCCACGGTTTCGGCGACCGAGACTTCGCTCGCGCCCTTGGAGCGGAACACCGCGAAGGTGACGGCGGGGTTGCCGTTGAAGCGCGAGAAGGACTTCTGTTCCTGATAGGTGTCGGTGACCGTGCCGAGCTCGGAAAGCTTGACGAAACGGCCGTTGGAAAGCGCAATCGTGGTGTTGGCGAGCTGGCTCACATCGCGCGTGTCGCCGAGCGTGCGGATGGTCTGCTCGTTGCCGCCGACCTGGCCGCGGCCGGAGCCGAGATCGATATTGGTGCCGCGCAGCTGGCTGTTCACCTCGGTTGCGGTGATGCCATAGGCGTCGAGCTTTTCGGGGCTCAGAGACACGCGCACTTCGCGGTCGGCGCCGCCGTAGCGGTCGACCTTGCCGATGCCGGACTGGCCCTGGAGCGAACGCTTGATCGTGTCATCCACGAACCAGGACAGTTCTTCCAGCGTCATGTTGGGCGAAGAGACGGCAAAGGTCTGGATCGCCTGTCCCTCGACGTCGATCTTGCTGACGACGGGCACTTCGATATCGGCGGGCAGATCGCTGCGGATCTTGTCGATAGCGTCCTTGGTGTCCTGAACGGCTTCTTCCGTCGGCTTTTCGATGCGGAAGACAACCGTTGTCGTCGACTGGCCGTCGACCACGGTGGACTGGATTTCGTCGACGCCGCTGATGGCGGCGACGGCGTCCTCGATCTCCTTCGTCACCTGCATTTCCAGCTCGGAGGGTGACGCGCCGCTCTGGGTGACCGTGACGGCCACGACGGGAACGTCGATGTTCGGAAAACGGGTGATGGGCAGGGTGTTGAACGCCTGCATGCCGAGGATCATCAAAAGCGCGAAGCCGAGCAGCGGCGCAATCGGGTTACGGATTGACCATGCGGAAAAGTTCATCTCATTCCCTCAGTCAGTTGGACGCAGCCGTCTGGGCTTCCACCGGTCTTATCCGGTCACCATCACGCACGAATGCTCCAGCTTTCTCGACAACCTTGTCTCCAGCGGCAAGACCGCTGACAATCTCGATAAAACCGCCGTCTTCGATGCCGGTCTCGATCTTCACCTGCTTGACGACGTCGCCTTCCACCTTGCGGGTGGTCGAGCCTTCACGCCCGGAGGTGACGGCCGACAGTGGCAAAGCGAGCGCATTCGTCTCCTCGACGATGATCGCCGCGCTGGCATACATGCCGGAGCGCGCCGGGCTGTCGGTCGGCAGAACCACATGCACGGAGCCGAGGCGCGTCGTCGGGTCGACGGTGGGTGAAACGAGGCGCACCTTGCCTTCTATTTTCTCAGCTCCGCCGGCAACCGTCAAATAGGCTTTCTGGCCTGCCTTGACCTTCTGGATATCCGTCTCGGAGAGATCGGCGACGAGTTCTATCGCGCCGTCCTTGATGACGGTGAACAGCGGATTGCCCGCACCGCTGGCGATTGCGCCGACCTTGGCGTTCTTGGCGGAGACGATGCCGGCGACCGGGGTTTTCACGCCGGTGCGCGTCAGCTTCAGATCGATGTCGTCAATCTGTGCGTCAACGACCTTGATGTCGGCTTCGCCGGCGGAAACCGCCTGTTTGGCCGCATCGAGGCGGGCCTGCGCCACCTGAGCGGCCGCTTCGGTCTTTTCCGTCTCGGAGACGGAGCCGGAGCCGCTCTGGCCGAGCTTGGCGGCGCGGTCGCGCTGGCGAAGGGCGTCATTGAGATTGGCCTGCGCTTCCAGCACCTGCGCCTTCGACTGGGTGACGGAGGCTTCGGCCTTGGCCTTGTTGGCCTCAAGCTGGCTTTTTTGCAGCACGAGGCTGTCGGAAGACAGCACGGCCAGAACCGCATTCGCTTCCACCCGGTCGCCGATATCGGCGTTCAGCGTGTCGATGGACAGGCCGTCGACCAGCGGCTGGACGTAAATTTCGTCCACGGGACGGATCGTGCCGGTGGCGATGATGCGGTCCACGAGATCGCGTTTTGCCGCATGGGCGACGATGATGGAAGGCAGGTTCTGCTGTTTGACCGGCGCCTGCGCCTCTCCCTCGGCTGCTGCGGAGAGGGGAAGCGCCGTTGCGGAAAGAAGAAGGAATACAAAGCGGTTAAACGTGACTTTATGCTGCATGTGTCTTGGCTCGCGCAATATCCGATCGCATGTCCTGCAGCCCCAAGGCTCGTTTTAAAAGGTCATGCGATAGCGAATGTGAAACAAGGGATCACAATACTTCCTTTTCGATCCTCCCGATTCAAACGCCCCTCAACGCGAATCTTAAGCACCTTTGCCCAGTGCTTATTTTACAAGATCAAATTTGGCAGTCTTGTGGGCGGGACTGTAATTCTTGTTGTCGTACAAATCAATCCGCATAGCCGCGATGGTTGATATACATTTTTGTATAGGTCGGGATATTGTAATTCGTCAAATGGGTTACCAGTGGAGTGTCCGGCCGGCTGCATGTTCGCATTGTTCGTAAAGTTTCGCAAAATCTGTGCGTTTTGGCAAAACGTATCATCCGCACACCGTCACCCCGGACTAGATCCGGGGTCCAGCCCGATCAAGTCCTTGATCGCGAGAGACTCTTATAGCGGCGCAGACGCGCCGTGGCTGGATGCCGGATCTAGTCCGGCATGACGGAGGTTCGGTGATTTGGCGGTCGGTCCGACTATTTCAGCGCCGCATCGGTGATTTCGGTGGTGTAGGCGCCTGTCGGTTCCTTGGTGATGACCGGGTCGGAACCGCCGCCCAGCAGCGTCTTGACGGTACGGTCATAGTCCGCCTTGTCGAGCGCGCCCTTCGAGCCGGCGGTAAGTTTTGCCACTTCGCCCATCATGCGCTTCTGGTGTTTTTCGGTCTGGGCGCCGGAGGCGTCGTTTTCGAGAACGATATCGGCGGCGTCGTCAGGGTTTTCTTCCGCCCATTTCCAGCCCTTCATGGAAGCGCGGACGAATTTGACCATGTCTTCCTTGAACTTGGCGTCCTTCAGCTTGTCTTCCAGAACGTAAAGCCCGTCTTCCAGCGTCGCCACGCCTTCCGCCTCGTATTTGAAGGTGACGAGTTCCTCCGGCTTGATGCCGGCATCGATGACCTGCCAATATTCATTATAGGTCATGGTGGAAATGCAGGCGGCCTGTTTCTGCAGCAGCGGATCGACATTGAAGCCCTGTTTCAGAACGGTCACGCCATCGGCCCCGCCGGTGGTCGGGATTTTCAGGTGCGCCATCCACGACAGGAACGGATATTCATTGCCGAAGAACCAGACGCCCAGCGTCTTGCCCTTGAAATCTTCCGGCTTGGTGATGCCGGTTTCTTTCAGGCAGGTCAGCATCATGCCTGACGATTTGAACGGCTGGGCGATATTGACCAGCGGCACGCCCTTTTCGCGGGTGGCGAGTGCGGATGGCATCCAGTCGACGATGACATCCGCACCGCCGCCGGCCAGAACCTGGGCGGGCGCAATGTCCGGGCCGCCGGGCTTGATGTCGACATCGAGGCCTTCGGCTTCATAAAAGCCCTTGTCCTTGGCGACGTAATATCCGGCGAACTGCGCCTGGGTGACCCATTTCAGCTGCAGGGTAATCTTGTCGGCGGCCTGCGCTCCGAATGCGGTCAGGAGTGACGCGCCGGCAAGAAGCATGGATGCAAGTTTCATTTTCATCGCTGTTCCCTTTTTCGTTATTACGTTCGTCCCCCACGGACGGACGGATGCCAGAAGGTGACGGCCCGCTCCGCGAGCGCCACGAGACCATAAAAGCCGGAGCCGGCGAGTGCGGCGACCGCGATTTCGGCCCAGACCATGTCGACATTGCTGCGGCCCATTTCCGCCGAGATGCGGAAACCCATGCCGACGATGGGCGTGCCGAAAAATTCCGCGACGATGGCGCCGATCAGCGCCAGCGTGGAATTGATCTTCAGCGCGTTGAAGATGAAGGGCCAGGCGGCGGGCAGGCGCAGCTTCACCAATGTCTGCCACCAGCCGGCGGCATAGGTGCGCATCAGGTCGCGTTCCATGTGGCTGGAAGCGGCAAGCCCCTGAACCGTGTTCACCAGCATGGGGAAGAAGGTCATGATGACGACGACGGCGACTTTCGACTGCCAGTCGAAGCCGAACCACATGACCATGATCGGTGCTACGCCGACGACCGGCAGAGCGGAGACGAAATTGCCGATGGGCAGCAGCCCGCGCTGGAGGAAGGGCGACCGGTCGATGAGGATGGCGACGGCAAATCCGAGGCCGCAGCCGAGCACATAGCCCGTCAGTACCGATTTGATGAAGGTCTGGCGGAAATCCGCCCAGAGGATCGGCAGGGAACCGGCGAGCCGTGCAAGGATGGCGCTGGGGGCCGGCAGCAGGATGGGCGGCACGGAAAAACCGCGCACCACGCCTTCCCAGAGTGCGAGGATGGCCAGCCCGAAGAGGAGCGGCACGGCGATGCGGCCGATGCGTTTTGCCGCTGGCGTGGAGACGTGGCGGCGCACCAGCCATTCGTTGAAGGCCCAGGCCGCAAGCCAGAACAGGATCGCGCCGAAAAACCAGCCGGGATGGGTCATGGCCGGGCTCCCATTCTCTTGAGGACGGCGGCATGGGCGATGCCGATGATGGATACCAGCAGCGCCGCGACACCGGCGGCCATGAACAGCGCCGCCCATATCTGCACCGTCTGGCCGTAATAGGAGCCGGAAAGCAGGCGCGCGCCGAGCCCGGCGACGGCGCCTGTCGGCAATTCACCGACGATGGCGCCGACCAGCGCAATGGCGACGGCGATCTTCAGCGAGGTGAAGAGATAGGGCAGCGCCGAGGGCCAGCGCAGCTTCCAGAAAATCTGGCCGGGCGAGGCATTATAGGTGTGCATCAGGTCAAGCTGGATCGTCTCCGGACTTCTGAGGCCCTTCACCATGCCGACGACGATGGGGAAGAAGGAAAGATAGGTGGAAATCAGCGCCTTCGGCAGCAGCCCGGAAATGCCGATGGAGTTCAACACGACGATGATCATCGGCGCGACGGCGAGGATCGGGATCGTCTGGCTGGCGATGATCCACGGCATGACGGAGCGGTCCATGGCACGGTTATGCACGATGGCGACGGCAAGCAGGATGCCGAGCGCAGCACCGATGGCGAAACCCAGCAGCGTCGCCGAGAGCGTGACGCCGGCGTGATAGATGAGGCTGCGCTTGGAGGTGACGGCCTTGTTGACCGTGGTGTCCCACAGTTCGGCGGCAATCTGATGCGGGGCGGGGAGAACCGGGCGCTCCTGGGCGAAGGTTTGCGGCAGGAGTTCGAAGAAGCCCGGCGTTTGACCGGCGCGGGTTGCCTGATCGCGGGCGAAGGGCATGTTGAGGTAGATGACGGCGAGGTGCCAGAGGATGAGGATGGCGAGGAGGACGGTGAGGACGGTGAGGATGGGGAGGATGCGGTGGCGGAGGAGGGTCATGGGTTTTCGCTCCCTCGCTTTTGCCGCGGGTGGGGTTTAGCGGTGCCTTGTGGGTGTGGCTTACCCCCCTCTGCCCTGCCGGGCATCTCCCCCTCAAGGGGGGAGATCGACTCGTGGTTGGGTCTCGGCCATCTCAAAGCTTGAGAATTAAGAGGCGAGTGCGCCTCTTGCCGATCTCCCCCCTTGAGGGGGAGATGCCCGGCAGGGCAGAGGGGGGTAAAGCTTGCGATGACCTCACCCCTCATAGCTATGCCCCGCCTTCAGCCCCTCACGCACCCGATGCGCAATCGCCAGAAATTCCGGCGTCTCGCGAATCTCGAGCGGCCGTTCCCGCGGCAGGGTGGATGTGATCACATCCGTCACCCGGCCCGGCCGCGGCGACATCACGACGATCTTGGTCGAGAGATACACCGCTTCGGGAATGGAATGGGTGACGAAGCAGATGGTCTTTCCGGTCGTATCCCAGAGTTTCAGAAGCTGTTCGTTGAGGTGATCGCGCACGATCTCGTCCAGCGCGCCGAAGGGCTCGTCCATCAACAGCAGGTCGGCATCGAAGGCGAGAGCGCGGGCGATGGAGGCGCGCTGCTGCATGCCGCCGGAAAGCTGCCAGGGATATTTCTTGCCGAAACCGTTGAGGTTGACGAGATCGAGCGTGCGCTCGATGCGCTCGCGCTGCTCGGCCTTGGTATAGCCCATGATTTCGAGCGGCAGGGCGATGTTCTTTTCGATGCTGCGCCATGGATAAAGGGCGGCGGCCTGGAAGACATAACCGTAGGAGCGGTCCCGGCGGGCGGTTTCCGGCGTGGTGCCGTTGACGGTGATGTCGCCGGATGTGTGTTTTTCCAGATCGGCGATGACCCGCAGAAAGGTGGTCTTGCCGCAGCCGGAAGGACCGATGAAGGAGACGAAATCGCCCTTGCCGACCTCCAGGTCGACATTGGAGAGTGCGTGCACCGGGCCATCGCCCGTTTCAAAGGTGAGGCCGAGATTTCTGGCGGAAACGACGGAATAGGGGGAGGCCTGGTTCATCTGGGCTTGGTTTCGCTTTCCGTCAGGGCCGCGCGCGCCAGCGGCAGCATTTGGGTTTCCGTGAGCTTGGCGATAGTTATGCCGGTGTGGCGGTCGAGATCGAGCCAGCGCACTTCCTCTATTTCCGCCTGCGGGGCGACCTCTGTCTGAAGTCTGGCGATGAATGTATGGGCGACGACGTCGGTCCCCGTCTCATTGGCGGCCTCCTCGCGAAAGACGCCCTCATAACGGGCGGCATTTTCGGGCAGCGTCAGGCCGATTTCCTCGGCAAGTTCGCGGTGAAGCGCCTGTTCCGGCGTTTCGCCGGGATCGATCTTGCCGCCCGGCTGCATGAACTGCGTGGTGCCGCGCTTGCGCACGACAAGCATCTGCCGCCGCTCATTGAGGAGAACGGCTGCGGCGATGACGATTTCGCGTTTCGGCCCGGCGCTCACGGTCATACACCCGATGCCGGGATGCCGCTGCGCTCCACCTTGCGCGGCGCGACGAGTTCCTTCCAGGTGGAAAGCGCCCGGCTGACGGCCGGATAAGCATCGCGGGCGATGAACTGGCCGTGGCCCGGCTGCGTTTCGATGGTGGCCTCCTCGATGCTGACGAGACCGCGCGACAGGGTGTAGCGCGGCAGGCCTTTGACCTTCTGGCCTTCGAACACGTTGTAATCGATGGCCGACTGCTGGCTCGCCGCGCTGATGGTCTTTTCCAGCGCCGGATCCCAGACGACGATATCGGCGTCGCTGCCGACGAGGATCGCGCCCTTTCTGGGATAGATGTTGAGGATCTTGGCGATGTTGGTGGAGGTGACGGCGACGAATTCGTTCATCGTCAGGCGGCCGGTCGCCACGCCATGGGTCCAAAGCAGCGGCATGCGATCTTCCAGCCCGCCGGTGCCGTTCGGTATCCTGCGGAAATCGCCAAGGCCGAAGCGTTTCTGCTGCGTGGTGAAGGCGCAATGGTCGGTCGCCACGCATTGCAGCGAGCCGGAGGCGAGGCCCGCCCAGAGGCTGTCCTGATGCTGCCGGTTGCGGAAGGGCGGCGACATCACCCGGCGGGCGGCGTGATCCCAGTCGGCATTGGCATATTCGCTTTCGTCGAGGATCAGGTGCTGGATCAGCGGTTCGCCATAGACCCGCATGCCGTTCTGGCGGGCGCGGCGGATCGCTTCATGCGCCTGTTCGCAGGAGGTGTGGACGACATAAAGCGGGGCGCCGGCCATGTCGGCGATGATGATGGCGCGGTTGGTGGCCTCGCCTTCCACCGCGGGCGGGCGGGAATAGGCATGCGCCTCCGGCCCGACATTGCCTTCCGCCATCAGTTTTTCCTGCATCTGCGCGACGATATCGCCGTTTTCGGCATGCACGAAGGGGATGGCGCCCAGTTCCGCGCAACGCGAGAAGGAGGCGAACATCTCGTCGTCATTCACCATCAAAGCGCCCTTATAGGCCATGAAGTGCTTGAAGGAATTGATGCCCTTTTCCTGAACCACCGTCTTCATCTCATCGAAGACCTGCTCGCCCCACCAGGTGACGGCCATGTGGAAGGAATAATCGCAATTGGCCCGCGCCGCCTTGTTATCCCATCTTTGCAGGGCATCGAGAAGCGATTGCCCGGGCTCCGGCAGGCAGAAATCCACCACCATGGTCGTGCCGCCGGCAAGCGCCGCCCGCGTGCCGCTCTCGAAATCATCGGCGGAATAGGTGCCCATGAAGGGCATTTCCAGATGCACATGCGGATCGATGCCGCCGGGCATGACGTAACATCCGGTGGCATCGAGTACCGTGCCGCCCGTCAGATCGGGCCCGATCTCGGTGATCCTGCCGCCTTCGATCTTCACATCGGCCTTGTAGGTGAGGTCGGCGGTGACGATGGTGCCGTTCTTGATGATGGTGGCGGTCATTCCACGATCTCCGCAGTCTCCAGCACCGCATGCAGCAGCACGTCGCAGCCGGCAGCGGCCCATTCCGGCGAAATTTCCTCGGCCTCGTTGTGGGAAAGCCCATCCACGCAGGGGCAGAAGATCATGGTGGAGGGGGCGACCCGTGCCGTCCAGCAGGCATCGTGGCCGGCGCCGGAGATGATATCCATGTGGCTGTAGCCGAGTTTTTCGGCGGCAGAGCGCACGCGGCCGACCAGAACGGGGTCGAAGGTAACCGGATCGAAATGGCCGATGGCTTCGATCGAGCAGCCGACGCCGAGTTCTTCGGCGATCTGCGGCACCTCGCGTTCGAAGATGGCGCGCATGCTGTCGAGTTTCGCCTGTGAGGGGGTTCTGAGGTCGATGGTGAAGACCACCCTGCCGGGCAGCACGTTGCGGGAATTGGGCGTGAAGATCATCTGGCCGACGCCGGCCACGGCGCCCGGCTGGTGGGCCATGGCCACTTCCTGCACCTTTTCGAGAATGCGGGCGGCAGCTAAGCCGGCATTGACGCGCATGGCCATCGGGGTGGAGCCGGTATGGGCTTCCTTGCCGGTCAGCGTCACTTCCAGCCACCACAGGCCCTGGCAATGGGTGACGACGCCGATCTGTTTGCTTTCCGCCTCAAGGATCGGCCCCTGCTCGATGTGATATTCGAAATAGGCGTGCATCTTGCGCGCGCCCACCTCTTCCTCGCCCAGCCAGCCGATGCGCTTCAGCTCGTCGCCATAGGTCTTGCCGTCGGTATCGGTGCGGCCATAGGCATAATCGAGATCGTGAATGCCGGCGAAGACGCCGGAGGCCAGCATGGCCGGGGCAAAGCGTGCGCCTTCCTCGTTTGACCA
>Ga0209371_1001491_pt1 | contig 15589 bp, 11 predicted proteins | sample AgamicAtAmrz_FD_187165 | JGI IMG/M metagenome (GOLD analysis project Ga0209371, IMG submission 187165) | Agave microbial communities from Guanajuato, Mexico - At.Am.rz (SPAdes) (version 2) | ecosystem: Host-associated > Plants > Roots > Rhizosphere | place: Guanajato, Mexico | collected 2012-06-07
GTTGTATGAACGCCTTACTGGAATCAAATAAAGGGATTCAGATGCGAAACTTAGTGAAATATGCGGGTATTGGCTTACTGGTGCTGGGCCTGGCGGCCTGCGATCAGAAGAAAGATGACGCGACCGGCAGCAACGGCACCAGCGCCAGCCAGTCGGCGCAGAACGTAACGCTGATGGACGGCAAGCTGAGCTTCTCGCTGCCGGCAGGCATGTCGGACAAGAGCGGCAAGCTGGGCAACCAGACGACCAATATGCACGTTTACGCCGATGAAACCGGCGCGCGCGCCGTAATCGTTATCGCCGGCGAGGCCACTAACGAAGGGCTGGATGTGCTGGCGCAGCGTCTGGAACAGCAGCAGCGCAACCGCGACCCGCAGCTGCAGGTGGTGTCCGACAAAGCGATTACCCTGAAAGATCAGCCTGCGCAGCGTCTCGACAGCGTGGTCTCCGCCAATAACCAGACCTCATGGTCCTCGGTGATTCTGGCGAAGGTCGACGGCAAACTGCTGACGCTGCAGATTACCCTGCCGGGCGACAACCAGCAGCAGGCGCAGAGCGATGCGGACAGCATCGTTCAGAGCATCACGCTGAAATAAGCTATTGAAATGAAAACGACGGGATTGTTCCCGTCGTTGAGATGGCTGTGTTGTACAGACAGCTCAAAAGCTTAAAAAGCGGGAGGCATAAACCGAAGAGCAAAGCGTCCCGCGCCAGGGAAGGCGCGGGCCGAGCGAGCATGGATGCATAAGCGACTTTGCGATCGGTTTATGCCTCACGCGTCAGCACAACAAGCCCGCGACTAACCGCGCGCAGCGCGCCAGTAGCCGATCAGCCGCAGATAGTTGCCCTTCACCTTCTCCACCAGCGCCGTATCATCCAGCTCGCCCTGTAGCCACTGGCGCGACGGCTGGCCGAAAATAGTACGCCCGACAGCAAAACCTTTCACCCAGGGCGCCTGCGCCGCCGCGGCGAAACCCGCCTTCAGCTTCTCTTCCGGCGCGTCGAGTCCCAGCAGCAAAATGCCGCGACAGTGGGGATCCTGCTGCTCAATCAGGCCGCCGATTGCCTGCCAGCTCTCCGCCGACAGCGGCGGCAGCTTCCACCAGTCGGGCTGAATGCCCAGCTGATAGAAATGGCTCAGGAGGGTCAGATAGTGGGCTTCGTCGCGATCGGGATTGCTCTCCGGCAGGATCACCTCAAGCAGCAGTTCATGTCCGCTCTTGTTGCAGCCTTTCCAGACGTCGAGCACCAGATCGTCCTGCTCTTTGCGCATCTCGGCGCTGTCGTGCGGATGGTAGAACACCAGACATTTCACTACGTGCTCGGCCGGCCAGTCGATCAGCTGCGAGCCAATATTGCCGTGCTCCAGCCGCAGCGGCCGCGAGCCGGGCTGCTCGATGGGACGGCCAATCCACCAGCCTTTGCCGGTAATGGCGTTCAGCGCCTTCTGGCCATAAGTGGTATCGGCCAGAATGCCGCTCTTGCTCTCCAGTCCCGCCTCGGACGCCGCCTCTTCAGCGGCCTTCAGCAACAGCACCTTCAGCGCCGGGATCCTGCTCTCATCGACGCCCGCTTCGCGCGCCATATCGGCCAGCTGTTTGCGATGGTCGAAGGCGAAGACGTTCAGCTCCGGCCAGCGCTGTTTGCGCGTGGTAACGCGATGCAGATGGTTAAGGCGCGCGTCAAGATCGGGGCGTTTCACCTCGCGGTCGCGGCTGAGGAAATCATCCAGTTCCGCTTTGGTCGGCATCGCTGGCGCGCAGCCGTGACGCGATACCACCAGCGCCCCGCAGGCGTTGGCATAGCGGCACGCCTGCTCCCAGCCCTCGTCGTTGAGCCAGCCGCGCAGCAGGCCAGACATAAAGGCGTCGCCCGCGCCCAGCACATTAAGGACCTCGACCCGCACGCCGCTGTGCAGGCGCGTCTGCTCCCAGCTGTCAGGGATTTCGCCCTCGAACACCACGCAGCCCAGCGGACCACGCTTACACACCAGCGTCGCCTGCGTCGCCTGGCGCACGCTTCTTAGCGCCGCCAGCGTATCGGTGCTGCCGCCCGCGATATGGAACTCCTCTTCCGTGCCGACGATCAGGTCGAAATAGTGCAGCACTTCCTGCAGCTGGCGCGTCACCTGCTGCGACTCGATAAAGCGCGTTTCGCCGTCACCGAGCGAGGTCAGCCCCCATAATACCGGGCGATAATCGATATCGAGCGCGGTGCGCAGGCCGTTGCGCTTCGCGATATCGAGCGCTTTCAGCACTGCGGCGCGCGTCTGAGGATGCGACAGATGGGTGCCGGTCACCGCCACCGCGCGCGACCCCTTAATAAAGTCTTCATCGATATCTTCCGGCACCAGCCCCATATCGGCGCAGTTATCGCGGTAGAAAATTAGCGGAAAGCTCTCTTCATCTTTGATGCCGAGGATCACCAGGCCGGTCAGGCGCTGCTTATCGGTAATCAGTCCGTCGGTATTACACCCCACGCGATTCAGCTCTTCACGCAGAAAGCGGCCGTTGTGCTCATCGCCCACGCGCGCCAGCATCGCGGATTTCAGCCCCTGAATGGCGGTGCCGTAGGCAACGTTGCCGGAAGAGCCGCCGAGATATTTGGCAAAAGTGCTCATATCCTCCAGCCGCGCGCCAATTTGCTGACCGTAAAGGTCGACGGCGATGCGTCCAATACAAATCACATCGAGCCGCTTCTGTTGTGTACTCATACCTGTGTTTTCCTTCTGTGATAAGCAGACACGCGGGCCAGAGAGCCGACATCCCGGCGTGCGTCTGGTTTTTGCGCTTGCCAGACTGACGATAAAGCGAGTATGAGGAATAAAAATTCCAAACACAATACGAAATGAAACGTACGTCGCGATTTTGTGAACCAGGTAAAACTCTGCCTCGCTCGCGCATTATGTACGCCATATTTACGCTGTTTCGTCCCGTTTCACGGCTACGCGGCCTGCATCGCCAGCGGCGCTGACCTGCATGGAAGCAGCTGAAATAGAATGGAATTATTCAGATCCTCCGCTTTTCTCGCTTCTTGTTTCACTTAGCCTGCTCCCATCTACGCTGAAGAACGCGTTGCGCGGTTAAATTTGATCTCAATCGCAAAATGAAATGTTTCTTCTGTAATCGTATTTTATGAAAAATATATTTGTTTATAATCGCTTCACGTTTCAGTTACCTGCGGTCGCTTTTGCGATACGCCACGTCGCTGACCTGCTACCAGGTTGCAGCATGTAAAGGAAAAGCATATGGCCACGATCAGAATGACCACCGCGCAGGCGCTGGTTAAGTTTCTTGATAATCAATACATTAATGTCGACGGCGTGGAAACGAAGTTCGTAAAAGGCCTCTTCGCCATCTTTGGTCACGGCAACGTGCTGGGGCTGGGGCAGGCGCTGGAGCAGGATAGCGGCGATCTGATTGTTTATCAGGGCCGCAATGAACAGGGCATGGCGCACGCCGCGATGGGCTTCGCTAAACAGTCTCTGCGCCGCCAGATCATCGCCTGCAGTTCGTCGGTCGGGCCGGGCGCCGCCAATATGATCACCGCAGCGGCCACCGCCACCGCCAACCGCATTCCTTTACTGCTGCTGCCGGGCGACGTCTTCGCGACGCGTCAGCCCGATCCGGTGCTGCAGCAGATTGAACAGAGCCACGATCTCAGCATCAGCACCAACGACGCCTTCCGCGCCGTAAGCAAATACTGGGATCGCATCAGCCGTCCTGAGCAGCTGATGACCGCCTGCATCAACGCGCTGCGCGTGCTGACCGATCCCGCTGAAACCGGCGCGGTGACCCTCGCGCTGCCGCAGGACGTGCAGAGCGAAGCCTGGGACTTCCCGGACTACTTCTTCCAGAAACGCGTACACCGTCTCGATCGTCGCCTGCCGACCGCCGCGCAGCTTAACGACGCGCTGGCGCTGATCGGCCGCAAGCGCAAGCCGATGATCGTGCTGGGCGGCGGCGTGAAATATTCCGAAGCGGGCGAGGCGCTGCGCCAGTTCGCCGAACGCTATCAGATCCCCTTCGCTGAAACCCAGGCGGGCAAAGGCACGATCGTCTCTGACCATCCGCTCAACGTCGGCGGCGTGGGCGAAACCGGCTGCCTGGCCGCCAACCTGCTGGCGAAAGAGGCCGATCTGGTGATTGGCGTCGGCACGCGCTACACCGACTTCACCACCGCATCAAAATGGATCTTCCAGCATCCTGAGGTCAGCTTCCTTAACGTCAACGTCAGCAACTTCGACAGCTACAAGCTCGACGGCGTGCAGCTGCTGGCGGACGCGCGTGAGGCGCTTGTCGCGCTGGAGGCGGGGCTGGCGGATAAAAACTACAGCAACGACTGGGGCGATCAGATCGCGCAGGCGCAGAGCAAACTGCTGAAAGAGACGCAGCGCGTCTATCAGGTGGAATACAGCGGCGACGGCTTTATCCCGGAAATTGCCGACCATCTCGATCGCGACGCGGTGTTCGCCGAATTCAATCGCCTGACCCAGTCGGTCCTTACCCAGAGCCGCGTGCTCGGCACGCTAAACGAGCAGCTCCCAAAGGATGCAGTGATTGTCGCGGCAGCGGGCAGTCTGCCGGGCGATCTGCAACGCGTCTGGCGCACCCGCGACTACAACTCGTACCACGTTGAGTACGGCTACTCCTGCATGGGCTATGAGGTGAATGCCGCGCTGGGCGCGAAGCTGGCGCAGCCGCACCGCGAGGTCTACGCGCTGCTGGGCGACGGCTCTTTTATGATGCTCCACTCTGAGCTGGTCACCTCGATTCAGGAGCGCGCCAAGATCAACGTGGTGCTGTTCGACAATATGACTAACGGCTGTATCAACAACCTGCAGATGGAACACGGCATGGACAGCTTCAGCACCGAGTTCCGCTTCCGCAACCCGGAAGGCGGCAAGCTGGACGGCGGCTTCGTGCCGGTGGACTTCGCCGCCATCGCGGCGGGCTACGGCTGCAAAACTTATCGCGTGACCACGCTGGAGCAGCTCGCGGAGGCGCTGGAAGATGCGCAGAAGCAGAGCGTTTCCACGCTTATCGACATCAAGGTGCTGCCGAAAACCATGGTGCACAAATATTTCAGCTGGTGGCACGTCGGCGTGGCGCAGGCCTCCACGTCCGAACGCACGCAGGCGGTGGCGGAGAAGCTTAACGCCCACCTCGATCAGGCGCGCAAATACTAATATTCCGGCCGGCACAGCCGGCCCTTTATTCCTCGCTATGAACCCTACAGGTGTAATTATGACTTTGAAACTTGGCGTTATCGGTGCCGGCGCGATCGGCCAGGAACACATTCGTCGCTGCAATAATGTCCTGCAGGGGGCAAAAGTGGTGGCGGTATCGGATATCAACGTCGACGGCGCGCGCGCCGCGCTGCAGCGTCTGAATATCGAGGCAGAGGTCTACGCTGACGGCCATCAGGTCATCAGATCGCCGGAAGTCGACGCGATTCTGGTGACCTCCTGGGACCCGACGCATGAAGAGTTCACGCTGGCGGCCATCGCCGCCGGCAAGCCAGTGTTCTGCGAAAAGCCGCTGGCGCTGAGCGCGGAAGGCTGCCGTCGCGTGGTGGATGCGGAGATCCAGCACGGCAAGCGTCTGGTGCAGGTCGGCTTTATGCGTCCCTATGACGCGGGCTACCGCGCGCTGAAAAAAGTGATCGCCGACGGCGGCATCGGCGAGCCGCTGATGCTGCACTGCGCGCACCGCAACCCGTCGGTGCCGGAGAACTACACCACCGATATGGCGATCACCAACACGCTGATCCACGAGCTGGACGTGCTGCGCTGGCTGACCAACGACGACTATAAAAGCGTGCAGGTGGTCTTCCCGCGCGTCACGTCAAAATCGCATGCGCGCCTGAAAGATCCGCAAATTGTGCTGTTCGAAACGCAAAAAGGGGTACGCATCGACGTAGAGATCTTCGTTAACTGCGCCTACGGCTACGACATCCAGTGCGAAGTGGTCGGTGAAACCGGCATCGCGAAGCTGCCGGAGCCCGCCTCGGTGCAGCTGCGCAGCGAAGCCAAACTCTCCACCACCATCCTGACCGACTGGAAAGATCGTTTTATCGAGGCGTACGACGTCGAACTGCAGGCCTTTATCAATGACGTGAAGGCGGGCGAACTGACCGGCCCGTCCGCCTGGGACGGCTTCGCCGCCTCAGTGGCCGCCGACGCATGCCTGAAAGCGCAGCAGAGCGGCGCCATCGAGCCGGTGGAAATGCCGCCGCGCCCCGCCTTCTACGACAAGAACTAAGCGTTTCCCTTTCCTTGCGGGCGGCTGCGGCCGCCCTGATCCGTCAGGACTAAACAGATGAACAAAGAGAATGTAAAACTGGCCATCGCGCCGATCGGCTGGACCAACGACGATATGCCGGAGCTGGGCAAAGAGAATACCTTTCAGCAGACGGTAAGCGAGATGGCGCTGGCAGGCTTTACCGGCAGCGAAGTCGGCAGCAAATATCCGCGCGATCCGGCGGTGCTGAAGCCGATGCTCGACATTCGCGGCATCGAAATTTGCAACGCCTGGTTCAGCACCTTTTTCGCCAACGGCGACAAAGCGAAGACCATCGACGAATTCGTCAACCACATGAATTTCCTGCACGCCATGGGCGCGCGCGTTATTGGCTGCTCCGAGCAGAGCAAAAGCATTCAGGGCACCACCCTGCCGGTGCTGGAGCAAAAGCCGATCTTCACTGACGAAGAGTGGCGCCTGACGGCCGAAGGCTATAACGAACTGGCGGAGATCGCCGCGGCGAAAGGGATGCGCGTGACGCTGCACCATCATATGGGCACCGGCATTCAGACCGTGGAAGAGATCGACCGCTTTATGGCGCTGACCAATGACAATGTCGGGCTGCTCTACGATACCGGGCATATCTACTACTCGGAAGGCTCGCAGCAGGCGATGCTCGACGTGCTGCGGAAATACCTGCCGCGTATTTTTCACGTTCACCTGAAAGATGTCCGCGACGAGGTTGTCGCCGAGGTGCGCGACAATCACCTCTGCTTCCTTGACGGCGTGAAGAAAGGCACCTTTACCGTGCCGGGCGACGGCGTTATCGACTTTAAGCCGGTGTTTAAGATGCTGGATGATTACGGCTATAAGGGCTGGATGGTAGTGGAAGCCGAGCAGGATCCGGCGCTGGCCAATCCGTTTGAATATGCGGTGAAAGCGCGCAAATATATTCGCGAGTACGCCGGGCTGTAACGACATTCGTCGGACCCTCCCGTACGCTTTACCGCCGCGCAGGAGGGTTCGTTCCGCTTTTTCGTCTGCTTTTCACGGCGATTCCCGCCCCATTCCCTGCATTATGTGAGGTAATTCATAAAGCGATGAAATAAACCCCGCTGTGGGCGCAAACAAATGAAATTTTCCATCCATCTGGTACTATAGCGCTCATTATCCAGCCATATTTCTTTTTTGACGGGCCGAAGTAATGACCAATAACCCTACTCAACTCTCCCTGCTACAGGATGATATTCGTCGCCGCTACGAAACGCTGAGCAAGCGCCTGAAGCAGGTGGCTCGTTATATTCTCGACAACAGCAACAGCATCGCCTTTGATACCGTGGCCTCAATCGCCGCGCAGGCTGACGTGCCGCCGTCGACGCTGATTCGCTTCGCCAACGCATTCGGCTTTAGCGGCTTCAACGAAATGAAACAGGTTTTTCGTCAGCACCTGATGGAAGAGACGGTCAACTATACCGAGCGCGCGCGTCTGTTCCGCCAGACCGCCACCGACGACGCCGCCACCTCGCCGGAAAGCCCGGCGGAGATCCTGAATGTTTTTACTATGGTCAACAGCCAGGCGTTGCAGCAGCTGGCGATGCAGGTCAATCCTGACCAGCTGAATAAAGCAGTGCAGCTGCTGAACGAGGCGGAAAATATCTATGTCATCGGCCTGCGCCGCTCGTTTAGCGTCGCCTCCTATCTGGTTTACGCGCTGCGCCATCTTGAGCGTCGCGCTTTCCTGATCGACGGCCTGGGCGGCATGTTCACCGAGCAGCTCAGCCTGGTAAATCCAAAAGATGTGGTTATCGCCATCAGCTACTCGCCCTACGCGCGCGAAGCGGTCGAGCTGGTGGAGATGGGCGCGAAGCGCGGCGCGCATCAAATCGCCATTACCGACAGCCAGGTCAGCCCGCTGGCGGCCTTTAGCGACGTCTGCTTTGTGGTGCGCGAAGCGCAGGTGGACGGGTTCCGTTCGCAGGTCGCCTCGCTCTGCCTGGCGCAGACGCTGGCGGTGTCGCTGGCGTTAAATAACGTCAGCGCGTAAATCCAGTTTGTAGCATTAAAAAGGGCAACTCCAGAGTTGCCCTTGTTTATTTCTGAATGCAGTCTCCGCTAGCCGCGCGGATAGCTATCGCTGTTGACCCAGGCGTGATCTTTCTCCCAGGTGAACTTCCACAGCCGCACCGGGCCGGCCATCACGTTCAGATAGTAGTTGTTGTAGCCGGCAATGGTTGCTACCGGATGGTAGCCGCGCGGCACGGTCACTACGTCGCGGTTATAGGGTGCCATACACTCATCGAGCGAGCGATCGTCGGTGTAGACGCGCTGCATGGCGAAGCCCTGCTCTGGATCAAAACGGTGGTAGTAGGTCTCTTCCAGATAGGTTTCGTTTTCGCTGTTTTCTTCGTCGTGCTTATGGCTCGGATAAGAGCTGGTATCGCCCTCATTGGTATAGACCTCGACCACCAGCAGGCTGTCGGCCGGTTTGTCGTCCGGCAGAATATTGTGCACCAGACGCTGATTGCGTCCCTTGCCGCGCTGCTCGACGCCAACATCCGCTGGTGCGATCAGGCGCGCCGGCAGATTGCCCTGGCCAGGAGCATTGCAGACCGCCAGCTCCAGATCGCTGTCGGCGACGATCTCCACCTCGTCGTCGTGCGGCACATACACTGAATAAGGCGGCACGCGCTCGAAGGGCGACATGCGCTTGCCGATGCCGGGAAATTCAGCGTGGCGCGTTTTCACCGAGGCGAGCCCCGCCACCAGCACCAGACAAAGCTCTTTATCGCCGCTGCTCAGCCGCAGCCTGTCGCCTTTTTTCAACAGATAGGCGTCAAAGCCGACATAGCGCCATCCCGCGCTTTCCGGGGTAACGTGCTGGATGCGGCCGCTGGCGTCCGGCTGCTGCGCTTTTGCAAGAAAAGACATCCCACTCTCCTTTTTCACTCTGCAAACAAGCCGCTACAGGCGCGTCGCCGCAGACCTGTAGCGGTAATGATGGCGTTATGGGTTTAGCTCAGGGTCGGCATGCTGAATTCTGAGACCGTCTGCTGGCCGCTCGGCCAGCGCGCCGTGGCGGTTTTCATGCGGGTATAGAAGCGCACGCCGTCTGGCCCGTGCACGTTGAGCGCGCCAAACACCGAACGCTTCCAGCCGCCGAAGCTGTGAAATGCCATCGGCACCGGCACCGGTACGTTGACGCCGACCATGCCCGCTTCCACATCCTGCACGAACTCGCGCGCGGTATTGCCGTTGCTGGTGAAAATGGCGCTGCCGTTGCCGAACTCATGGCTGTTAACCAGCTGCAGCGCGCTGGCGTAGTCCGGCGCGCGCATAATGCTCAGCACCGGCCCAAAAATCTCTTCGCGCCAGATAGTCATCTCCGGCGTCACGTTGTCGAACAGCGTGCCGCCAACGTAGTAACCTTCCGCATGGCCCGGCACCTGGAAGTTGCGGCCGTCGACCACCAGCTTTGCCCCCTCTTGCTCGCCCTTGTCGATATAGCCCAGCACCTTTTTCTGATGTGCGGCGGAGACGACCGGCCCCATCTCATTCTCTTCTGCGCCCTGCTTGATGCCAGGCCCGACGCGCAGCGCGTTGATCAGCGGCGTCAGGCGCGCAATCAGTTTGTCGGCGGTATCGTCGCCGACCGCGACCACAACCGGCAGCGCCATGCAGCGCTCGCCGGCCGAGCCGAACGCGCCGCCCATAATGGCGTTTACCGTCGCGTCGAGATCGGCGTCCGGCATGACGATGGCGTGGTTTTTCGCCGCGCCGAACGCCTGCACGCGTTTGCCATGGGCGCTCGCGGTTTTGTAGATATGCTCGGCGACGCCGGATGAGCCGACGAAGCTTACCGCCGCGATGCGCGGATCTTTATAAAGCTGCTCAGCGTCTTCATTAGAGGAGTGCACCACGTTGAACACGCCGTCCGGCAGACCCGCCTCTTTCAGCAGTTCGGCCATACGCACCGCCGCCGAGGGATCGAGCGCCGGTGGCTTAAGCACGAAAGTATTGCCGCAGGCCAGCGCGATGGGGAACATCCACAGCGGCACCATCGCCGGGAAGTTAAACGGCGTAATGCCCGCGACCACGCCGACCGGCTGCATCAGCGAGTAGCTGTCGACGCCGGTGCCGACGTTGGCGGAATATTCGCCTTTGATCAGATGCGGAATGCCGCAGGCAAACTCCACGACTTCCAGCCCGCGCGTCAGCTCGCCCTGCGCGTCCGACCATACCTTGCCGTGTTCGGAGACAATCAGTTCGGCCAGTTCGTCGCGATGCTGCTCCATCAACGCCTTGAAGTTAAACAGCACGCGGGCGCGGCGTAGCGGTGAGGTCTTCGACCAGGCGGGAAAGGCCTCATGCGCGACTTTAATCGCCTCGGCGACTTCCGCGCCGGTGCTCTGAGTAAGCTCGCGCGCTACTTTGCCGGTCGCCGGGTCGTAGACAGGGATGGTTTCGTTGCTGGCGCTGTAGGTAATCTGACCGCCAATGAAGTTTCCTGTGATGTTCATTTCATAGCCTCTTAAGATGGGTGAGTTCCCTGCAGAGCCTTAGCGTGACGCCACGCTGTCTGACCAGGCAAAACCGAAAGCATGCTATGAAGCTATTACAGTGAAATAAATTTTTCAAATAAAAGTTTTTGGAAAATCTCCTTTTAGCGGCATGGATCGCATTTTTGCCGCTGGCGCCAAAAACCGCGCGCGGTAAGGGCGGAGAGTGACTGTTGCCCTGCGGATTAAGCGCGATTTCCCGGTCACCGGAAGGGGCAAAAGCGGCGCGGCAGTGACGCAAAATGAAATTAATGCGAGGCAGATCTCAACCTTTACATTCCATAATTCACTATTTATGAAATAAATGTTTTCTTTGCCCTCAGCTTATTCCCTTATCTCTTGCATCGCTACAGGAGCCGCAGCATGGCCATCGATCCGACCCGTTTCTGTATTAACCGTAAAATTGCGCCCAACCTCTCATTAGAAGCCTTTTTCCAGCTGGTTCAGCGCCTGGGCCTGAACAAGGTGGAACTGCGTAACGACATGCCGAGCGGAAAGGTGTGCGACGACCTGACCAGCGAGCAGGCGCGCGACCTGATAGCGAAATACAATATCGACGTGGTGACGATTAACGCGCTCTACCCCTTTAACCGCGTAGATGAGGCGCTGCTGGCGAAAGCGGACGCGCTGCTGCGCGACGCGCAGGCGATTGGTGCCAGAGCGCTGGTGATGTGCCCGCTGAACGAAGGCGTCGAGATTACGCCGGAAGAGACGCTGGCGGCGCTCCGCACGCTGGCGCCGCGCTTTGCGCAGCATGGCGTACAGGGGCTGGTCGAGCCGCTGGGCTTTCCGGTCAGCTCGCTGCGCTCGGCCGTGCAGGCGCAGCAGCTGATCCGCGACGCGCAGGCGCCGTTTAAGCTGGTGATCGACACCTTCCACCACCATCTGTATGAACATGCCGAGCAGGAGTTTCCGGCGGAGATCGACGTCGAGATGATTGGCCTGGTGCATCTGTCCGGCGTGGAAGACAGACGCGCCACCGCCGAACTTACCGATGAAGAGCGCATTATGCTGAGCGATCGCGACGTGCTGAACAGCGTGGCGCAGGTGAAGCGGCTGGAGATGCTCGGCTATAAAGGCGTCTACGCCTTCGAGCCCTTCTCGTCCGAGCTGAACGGCTGGACCCCCGCGGAGATTGAGCGCCAGATCCGCCACAGCATCGCGCTGCTGCAGGCCTGACTCACGCGCGGCGGGCCGGTCGTCCGCCGCGTTGCCTTACCCTTATCTGTGTCTTGCGACACGTTTTTGGCCTCGGTCGGAGGCCGCTTTTTTACCCTTCCTTCGCCTCTTCCGACGCCGTCGGCAGCCGACGCGCCAGCCGCAGCGTGCAGAACAACCCCAGACAGACCAGCAGCGCCGTCAGCAGATAAACCAGCGGCACGCCCGCAAAGCTCATGATAAAGCCCGCGATCGGACCGGTGATCCCCAGCGCCAAATCCATAAAGGCGGTGTAGGTCGCCAGCGCGCTGCCCTGATTCGCCTGCGGTACCGCTTTCACCGCCACCACGCCAAGCGCCGGAAAGACCAGCGAAAAGCCGGCGCCGGTCAGCAGCGCGCCGGTTTTCGCCATCCAGGGTTCGAACGCGCCCGCCACCAGAAACAAACCGACCGCCTCTACCGCCAGACAGGCCGCCGCGACGCGCAGCCCACCAAAGCGGTTAATCGCGTTGGGAAAGAGCAGCCGCGCGCCGACAAAAGCGGCGCTAAACAGCGTCAGCGCGAAGGCTGCGCCATCCCAGCCTTTCGCCTGATAGAAGAGCGTAATAAAGGTGGCGATGACGCCGAAACCCGCCGATCCCATCGCCAGAATCAGGCCGAAGCCGTAAATCTTGCCGAGCACGTCGCGAAACGGCAGCGGCCGCGCGCGGCTGCCCTTTACCGCCGGGCGCGGCAGCGCCAGCGCTATCGCCAGCGCGCAGATGGCGATAATGACCACCGAGAGCAGTAGCAGCCCGCCCTGCCGATAAATCATGACGCCAAGCGGCGCGCCCAGCGCCATCGCGCCGTAGGTGCAGATGCCGTTCCACGAGATGACGCGGCCGATATGCAGCGAGCCGACCCGCGCCACGCCCCATAGTGAGGTGCCGGTACCGGTAAAACTCTGGCCGACGCCGAGAATCACGCGTCCCGCGCAGAGCAGCGCCAGGCTGGCGACAGGCGAAGCGGCAAGCCAGGTCGCCAGCAGATAGCAGAGACCGCTGAGCAGCACGCCCGCCAGCCCCAGCACCACGATGCGCTTCGGCCCCCAGATATCGGCGTAGCGCCCGGCGTGGGGACGACTCAGCAGCGTCGCCACATATTGCAGACTGATCACGACGCCCGCCCAGAAGGCGCTGTAGCCGAGCTGGTCATGCACCAGGCCTGGCAGCACGGCCAGCTGCAGGCCGATAGTGAGGTAGCTGGCGAAGTTGTAGATTACGATAGAGATAATCAGCAGGGTTAAGCCGATCCCCTTATGAGCCGGTTCCGCTGCGGGTTGATCTGGCATGACAAAGTGCGCTCGTGGTTGACTGAGTTTACTCTACAGCTTGCCATCATAAGCGGAATATTTCGAGCCGCCGCCGCATCCGGGAGGCAGGTTTAGTCCTCGGCCGTTATTGACGCTCCTGAGTGTTCAGGTGTGCGCCACCGCGCCTGCGCGGGGATTATCAACACTGACGGGCCTGCCGCCGCCAGCGAAGCGATCGGCCACGACATCCTGACCACGGTGAAAAAGTCTGATTATCGCTGCGCTTTTATAGAAGAATCAGGCGTTTAATTACCGTTCAGCTACACTACTCTCTGCGGTCTGGCTTTTCGGGAGAGGGAATGAGCGAACTACAGCAGGAAAAAATTGGGCAAAATATTCTGACTAAGCTGGCGATGCTGGTGATTATTCTCGCCGGGATCCGCGCCGCCTCCGATATTATGGTGCCCTTCTTACTGGCCGCCTTTTTCGCCATCGTGCTCAATCCTATCGTCACCTTCCTGATGCGGCGCGGCTGGCGGCGCGGGCTGGCGATCACGGTGGTGATTACGGTGATATTTATCGTGATTTTGCTGCTGGTGGCGGTGCTGGCCAGTTCGGTGAGCGAATTCTCCGATATCTACCCGCAGCTGCGCGCCACGCTGGAACAGAAGATGAGCGTGGTACAGCACCTGGCGTCAGGTATCGGCATTCACGTTTCCACCAGTACGCTGGTGCAGCGCTTCGATCCCAATATGCTGATGTCGTTCGCCACCGTCGCGCTGACGCAGTTCTCCGGCATGATGAGCAATTTTGTGCTGCTGATCCTGACCGTGGTTTTTATGCTGTTCGAAGTGCATCACCTGCCCTACAAGATGCGTAACGCGCTGACCAATCCGCAGATCCGCATTGCCGGGCTGCACCGGGCGCTGAAAGGCGTGACGCACTATCTGGCGCTGAAGACGCTGATCAGCCTGATTACCGGCGTGGCGGTATGGGGCTGCCTGTTTCTGCTCGATATCAAATTCGCGCTGCTGTGGGGCGTAGTGGCGTTTATTCTTAACTACATTCCCAATATCGGCCCGATCATCGCCGGCGTGCCGCCGGTGCTGCAGGCGCTGCTGCTCAACAGCCCCTACGACGCAATGCTGGTGGCGGCGCTGTTTACCGCGATTCATATGGTGTTCGGCAATATGCTGGAGCCGCGCGTGATGGGGCGCGGCCTGGGGCTCTCGACGCTGGTGGTGTTTTTGTCGCTGATTTTCTGGGGCTGGCTGCTCGGTCCGGTCGGCATGCTGCTCTCGGTGCCGCTGACCAGCATCACGAAAATCCTGATGGAAACCACGCCAGGCGGCAGCCGGCTGGCGATTATGCTCGGCGCCGGCCGCCCCAAACGGCATAAAATCTAGCCCAGCAGCCGCCGCTGCACCTGCGCCAGATGGCTCTCCATCGCGGCGCGCGCGGCGGCGGCGTCGCCTGCGTAGATCGCCGCGGCGATCTGCTGATGGTCGCGGTTCATCTCATCGGTAAAGGCGTTGTCGGCAAAATGGCGCTCCAGCCGCCGGAAGCGCGCGCTGTCGCGCTTGTTCCAGAGAAATTCCATCATCTCACGCAGCACCTCGTTACCGCTCATTTCGCCAATCAGCAGATGAAAGCCTTTGTCCTGCTCGAGAAATTCCGCATCATTGGCGCGATAGCGCAGCAGCGTATCGGCCCGCGCGCGCAGCTGTTCGCGCTGCGTCGGGCTGCCGTTGTGCGCCGCCATCTCCGCCAGCATGCCCTCGAAAGCGAGACGCGCCTGCAGCAGATCTTCCAGGCTGTAATCCGCCTCCGCCACGGGCGGGCTGGCGGGCGGCAGCGGCTGCATCGCGAAGACGCCGTTGCCGGTGCGAATATCCACCCAGCCAGTCATCTCCAGCGCAATCAGCGCCTCGCGCACCGAGGAGCGGCTGACCCCCAGCTGCTTCGCCAGCTCGCGCTCCGGCGGCAGCGCCGTACCTGGAGCAAACTCGCCGCGTTGAATGCTTTCCACGATCGCGTTGGCGATCTGGCGATAAAGACGTTCCGTTTTTAACACAGGCAGCGCCATGTTTTTCCTCCTGTCAGCTGCGGTGCAGCGTAGCACAGGCCGCACGCCCTTTCCGACAGACGCAATTCACTGCGCTGCGATCGCGATCACGGCCTTTCCCGTCAGGCTAGCATACTCTTGGCCCAGCGGCCTGACCACTGGGCCAAATTTGCGGCTAAGGAGTAAAAATGGAACATACATGGCGCTGGTATGGCCCCAACGATCCGGTTTCGTTAGACGATGCGCGCCAGGCGGGCGCGACCGGCATTGTGACCGC
>Ga0209371_1001492_pt1 | contig 15586 bp, 9 predicted proteins | sample AgamicAtAmrz_FD_187165 | JGI IMG/M metagenome (GOLD analysis project Ga0209371, IMG submission 187165) | Agave microbial communities from Guanajuato, Mexico - At.Am.rz (SPAdes) (version 2) | ecosystem: Host-associated > Plants > Roots > Rhizosphere | place: Guanajato, Mexico | collected 2012-06-07
CACATTCAAAGAAGAGCCTGAACTTATGTTCAGGCTTTTTTTTGCCTATTGCACAGTAAGAGGGGGTGAGAAGCCCCGCCGGGGTTCGACAGCGGGTGAAACCCGCTGGACAGTGGAGCCTGCGACGCTGCCCGCAGGGTGAGCGAAGCGAATCAATCCCCCTCTCACCGCCACATTCTGAAGAAGAGCCTGAACAAACGTTCAGGCTTTTTTTTGCCTATTGCATTGCGAGAGGGGGTGAGAACCCCCACCGGGGTTCGAGAACATGCGCAGCATGTCTGACAGCGGCGCCTGCGACGCTGCCCGAAGGGTGAGCGAACCGAATCCATCCCCCTCTCACCGCCATATTCTGTCAGGTTACGCTTCAGCCGTTTTCAGCGCAGCGGGCGACCGAATCCCGGCTCACCAGCGTCCCCTGATGAGAAAACAGCGTTCTCTCTTCAGGCCGTAATACAATTTCCATCGCATCACGGATCATTTCATCTATCGGAACATGAACAGTCGTTAAAGCGGGTGTGTAATACTTACCAATGACTGCATCATCGAACCCGGCAAGCGAGATATCTCCCGGCACCGTTTTCCCTGCGTCCTGAAAGGCTTTTGCCAGGCCAATGGCCATATCGTCATTGGCTGCCAGTACACAGCTAAACGGAATTTTCCGCGCCAGCAGTTCGCGTCCAGCCGCGTAGCCGCTCTCTGTACTCCAGGCCCCCTGCACCACCAGCTGCGGATCCAGGCTGATGCCCGCATTAAGCAGCGCATTACGGTAGCCTTGTAAACGGTGCTCACCGGTCGGTGAGCCACGGCTCCCCGCGACAAACGCAATCCGGGTATGTCCCTGCGCCATTAAATGCGCCATCATCTCTTCACTGCTGCGCTGGTGATCTGTGAATACGCAGCGGTTCCGGTTTCTGATAAGCTCGCGATTAATAACCACTATCGGCGTCTGATTTTCGTCAATAATCTCATCCAGCTCGCTGACCGAAAGATATTTGGGATAGAGCATAATGGCTTCGCAGCGAAGTTCGAGCAGCAATCCAATCGCATTACGCTCATCCTGGGCGCTGTGTTTACCGTCAGCAAGCACCAGCTGACGGTTTTGTTTTTCGCTAAGCGTTGCTGCCTGATAAACCATCCCTGAAAAGAACGGACCGTTGTAGAGTCCATTGGTTATGACCAGCCCGATTGAATGGGTTTTGTTATTTGAAAGATTGCGTGCCAGTCGGTTTGGTCGATAGCCGGTATCAGCCACCGCCTGTAAAATTCTGGCTTTTACTTCTTCCCGCACAAATACATTGCCGCTCAATGCGCGTGATACCGTTGCTTTAGACACTTTGGCCATTCTGGCAACATCCAGTATTGTTACCATACAAAAACCTCAATAAATGGATGGCTCACGTCGGGCCAGCGTGAGCCGCTGAAAACAGGCCCGAAAATGTGCTGCCCCGGTAGAGCAGCTGTTGAGGCCTGGCCCATCTCTGCTGTGCATATTCACGTTTGCTTATGCCAGAGACATCAGAGGCGTTCCTCTACTGACAGTGCCCTGACACGGGTATTTCGTCAACGTGAAGTCGTCGCTATTCACGACCAGAACAGGTGTCGTCAGGTCATAACCTTTGCGTTCAATGCTGATTTGATCGAATTCAAGAAGCGGTGTACCCGCGCTGACCACATCGCCCTCTTTCACTAACGGACGGAAATGTTCTCCCTGCAGCTCAACGGTATTTAAGCCAACATGGATCAGCAACTCCGCGCCATTCTCACACATTAATCCAATGGCATGATGTGAGGGAAGCAATGTCACTACCGTCGCCTGGCAGGGTGCCACCACCCTCCCCTCTTCAGGCTTAATCGCTATACCGTCACCCAGGAATTTCCCGGCAAAGGTCTCATCTGCAACACTCTCCAGCGCAACCACGTTGCCTTTTATGGGGCTGAGAATATCCATACCTCCGGATACGCCAGCTTCCGGTGTGGTCTGGGTTTTGACGTATGCCGACTGGATCGCTTCTTCGTTGACAGGATCGTCAAAGCTCACAAACTGCACCATCACAATAGTCAGCACAATCGTGGTACCCGCGCCCACCAGCTCACCAATAAACGACATCGGCGCAGCCGGGCTGATGGCATTGACCAGCGTAAACAGGCCCGGCAATGCTGCATAGGCGTAGTACAGGCTGCCGAACAGACTGGCAATGACAGCCCCTATCGCCCCCCCGATGCAGCCACAAATAAACGGTTTTTTTAAACGCAGAGTCACGCCATAAATTGCGGGTTCTGTAATACCGAAAATAGCGGTGATACCGGCAGACATGGACGTTGCTTTCAGTTGGGTATTGCGGGTCTTCAGGAACACGCCAAACACGGCAGCCATCTGACCGATAACCGCAATAGTCTGGTAAGCCTGAAAGGAGTCGTAACCCTGTGTATCAAAATTCGCCATGATGACGGGCGTGATTCCCCAATGAACCCCGAAGATAACGATAATCTGCCACACCCCACCAATCAGCGCAGCCGCAACCGGGGGAGCAGCCTGGAACAAGGCGTTGTAGCCACCCGCTACGCCCGTTGCTGCCCACGTGGTAACCGGGCCGATCACAATCAGTGTCAGCGGCACAATAACCACAAAACAGATCAAGGGTGTAAAGAGCGGGCTGACCACGTCCGGTATCCACTTCTCCACACGGCGTTCAAACCCGGAGAGTGCCCACACCAGGAATAACGGGGGTAAAACCGATGAGGTGTATACCGTTTTGGAAAGGGGAAAGAAAAGGAAATTTATGCTCTCTCCTCCGGCAATACGTCCTGCCAGTGACGCCCAGTCCGGGCTGATCAATGCACAACAGCAGAGCACAGCAATAAAGGGATTACATTTGAAATGCCGGGCTGCCGTCATGGCGATAAAGACAGGCAGAAAAGCAAACGGTGTCCAGGACATAAAGTTGAGCACCGCGAACGTGCCCGTCGTTTTACTATCAGCATCAATCAGACTGATAACAATCAGCAGCCCCTGCAGGATCCCTGCCGCCGCAAGGATGTAAACAATGGGGGCAAATACAGCCGACATGGTGGCGATCACCGCATCCAGCCTGCGCGTTTTCCTCGGCGGGCCAGCAGAGGCGCCTGTCTCTTTCACCAGACCAGACATTGCATCAAAGAGATCGGCGACATGCGTACCGATGACTACCTGAAACTGCCCACCGCTCTCCACCACAGCAATTACGCCTGGCAGACTCTGTACCTTTCGCTTTGCCTCTGCCGGCGTTTCCTTAAGAACCAGCCTTAACCGTGTGGCACAGCGAGTGAAACTCTCGATATTTTCTTCGCCACCCACTTCCCGGAGAATATCACTTGCTAACCGATTGTAATCCCTGATAACAGCCATGTTTTTCTTCCTGTTTTATTCAGTCATTGCGTCTCACGAAAATGTGGGACTGCCTTAACAACAATGCGGAACAATAACCATGCAACCGGTTTCACCGTAACCTGGAACCCCAGCCATGCAACCGGTTTCATGAGAATATGAGAGTCAACTCACTTATTTCATGACAGGTAAAGGGGGATATGTGATCGCATTAATCTGTCGGTTTTAATCCTGCTTTAAACATGCCAGCAGCGATCCTGGCCGGGAGACTGACGGGGGCTGAGTTAGCCTGAATACAGGAGGGAGGAATCAACTGAGGCGCACTTTATTCATAACATCCGGCCGTACAGGAAAGGAATAACCGTCTCTTTTCGTTCAGGCTGCCCGCAGCCTGCCTCACCTTTTGACGCTTCAGACAGGGATGCTCTTACACTGCCCACAATAAGAAAACCCGGCCGGAGCCGGGTTTGGGCGCTACACTTCTACTCAATCGAACGCTAGCTATATGCGTGCAGGGTGCGCTGACACAGCGCAGAACGCACACAATCCTCTTTGCCAAAGCGCACAATGCCCACCATCTCGTCCTCTTCAAAACGCGCCAGCGCGTCCGCGAGACCGGAAGGCACCCCAGCGGGCAAGTCGCACTGGGTAATATCGCCGTTAACAATGACCGTGACGTTTTCGCCCAGTCGGGTCAGGAACATTTTCATCTGCGCGGCGGTTACGTTCTGCGCCTCGTCCAGAATCACCACAGCATTTTCAAAGGTGCGGCCACGCATATAGGCGAAGGGCGCAATCTCTACTTTGGCAATTTCGGGACGCAGACAATATTGCATAAATGATGCGCCAAGACGTTTAACCAGAATGTCATAAACCGGGCGGAAATAAGGGGCGAATTTCTCAGAAATATCACCGGGCAGGAATCCCAAATCCTCATCTGCCTGAAGTACCGGGCGCGTAACAATAATCCTGTCGATATCCTTATTAATCAGGGCCTCAGCTGCTTTCGCAGCACTGATCCAGGTTTTACCGCATCCGGCCTCACCGGTTGCAAAGATCAGCTGTTTCGTTCCTATGGCATTAAGATAGTGCGCCTGAGCTTCATTACGGGCTTCAATCGGTAGCCGGTCACGCGTGTCGCGCGCCATGCCAATTGCATCCAGTCCGCTCATATGCACCAGCGAAGTGACCGACTCTTCTTCACGCTGACGATGACTCCGGGAGTCATTACGAAGCACTCTTCTTGCTTCACGACGCGCTTTGATCACTGCTTTCTGTCTTCCCATAGTGGCACCTTTCAGTTGGTTTCATTTCCCGCGCGAGGCCGGTGGCCCGTTGCGATTACGTGAACGCTTTAGAGGTTTCAGTTGGCTTCCTTTTGAGCCATGACAGGACAGGATAGTGGGTATGCAGCAGCGCAATAGCGTGGCTGAACACCGGATAAAACAGGCTGTGCTAAGACAAAAGAAATGGTTGAATGAAGGGAGAAATAACGAGGCAGAATTGCCCTCGCGGTCAGGCGCAATTTATTCAGTGACAGTAACGTTCCATAAAAGACTCGACCCATGCGCGAACTCCAGTGTGATACATCGACACATCCGATTACGCCTGTTGAATAAAGTGCATCATTTCGTTGGACCTTTGCAATAGTAATTTTACCTGCTGGCAAAGGAATTGCTAATCACACGTAACTATTTCTTTTAAGGCGAAATGTAAAATCCATATATTACAGTAAATTATATTATTTTATATATGCCAGGCAACGGATTAATCTCAGCGAAAACTCAGTAAGCAAAGCGCTGAAGTCGAAAAGGCAGGCGATCGGGGATGCGCCGCCTGCGATGGTTGAAATTTAATCAGGACTCCAGCAACCCCTGCGCTAAATAATGGCTGGCGTCGGGGACACCGGGTAAAGCAAAAAAGTAACCGCCGCCGAAAGGCCGGATATATTCTTCCAGCGCTTCACCGTTCAGACGCTGCTGTACGGTAAGAAACCCACGTTCCAGATCGTGCTGATAGCAGACGAACAGCAGCCCCATATCCAACTGGCCGGAGGCGGAGATACCCGCCGAGTAACTGTAGCCGCGTCGCAGCATCAGGCTGCTGGCCGTCTCAGGCGTGCGAGGGTTAGCAAGACGGATATGCGCATCCAGTGCAATCACGTCGCCGTCCGGATCACGGGCATAATCCGGAACGTCACGCTCATGCTTCATTCCCAGCGGCGCACCGCTCAGCTTCTCGCGGCCAAAGATGGTCTGCTGCTCACCCAGCGGCGTGCGGTCCCACATTTCCACGTGAAAGCGGATAAGCCGCACGGCCTGATAGCTGCCGTTGCGTGCCCAGGCAGGTTCTTCCTGGTCCGCAGTCACCCAAAGCAGTTGATTCATCAGCGCAGAATCACGGGTATCCGGATTCGCCGTGCCATCTTTAAAGCCCAGCAGATTGATCGGCGTCTCCTGCCCCTGACTGCGTGCCGCGTGGTCGGAGATGAAACCTTCGCGCCGCCAGCGTACACCCAGCAGGTCGGGCGTATGCTTAATGATGTCACGCAGGGCATGAATCACCGTATCCTGAGTGTTGGCACAGAGCTGTAACAGCAAATCGCCGTGACACTGGCTGGCATCCAGCGAATCATTGGGGAAGCGCGTCATCGGCTGCAATTTTTTCGGCTTATGCGGCGCCAGACCAAAGCGTTCATCAAACAGCGAATACCCGACTGACACGGTAATCGTCAGATTATCCGGCGCGATAGTCGCCCCCAGAATGCCGGAATCCATCGGAGGCAGTTGCGGATTGGTGACCGCAGGTGCCGGACCGCCCGCAGTGAGAAAGGCGATACGCTGGGTCAGCAGCTGAAACAGACGCTTCAGTTCGGCTTTATCGCTGCTGAGCAGATCAAACGCCACCAGCATCATTGATGCCTGCTGGGGCGTCGTGATTCCCGCCTGATGCTGACCATAAAACGGCTGCGTCTGCTGTCGCGCCTGCGGCGTCACCGTACCCGGCGAAAAGCTGTCAGCGGCAGCGGTATGGAACGGACAGCCGCCGCCGATGGCCGCCGCGCCGCCCAGCAGACCCAGTCCTTTCAGTAAACGACGACGCGCAGGCTGCGCGTCATCTTCCTTACGACTCATGATTAATCCAGACCCAGAGTGCCACGAAGTAATGAAAGATCTTCCGCCAGGGCGGTGATCGGCCCTTTCAGCGCATTACGGTCGGCGCTGGTCAGCTTCTCATAGGATTCGAATCCGGTCTGGGTACGGTACTTGCTCAGGATCGCATCCACTTTTTTGAAGTTGGCGTCAACTTTGGCCAGCAGCTGCGGATTCGCTTTGCTCACCAGTGGTCGCAGCAGCTCAACGATTTTCTGTGCACCATCGATATTGGCCTGGAAATCCCACAGGTCGGTGCGGCTGTAGCGATCTTCTTCGCCGGAGATTTTGCTGGAGGCCACTTCTTCAATCAGACCGGCTGCGCCGCCGACGACTTTGGCTGGCGGGAAGGCCAGTTCGCTGATGCGCACCTGCAGATCTTTCACATCTTTATTCAGCTTATCCGCGTAGTCCGCCATGTCTTTGGTGCTGTTATCAGCAAACAGGGCTTTTTCCAGACGGTGGAAACCGGTGAACTTCGGATCGGCTGATTTCTTCTCGTAGTCATCTTCACGGGCATCGATACTGCCGTCGAGATCGGAGAACAGCTCAGCAATAGGCTCAATGCGCTCATAGTATTGACGCGTTGGAGCAAACAGCGCTTTGGCTTTTTCTACATCGCCCGCTTTAACCGCATCCGTGAACGCCTGAGTGCTGCTCACCAGCTGGTTTACCTGCTCCGTTACATAAGCTTTATATTCGGTGATCGGCCCTTCCAGCTGCAGACGTGGGGAAGCGCTGGCTGTCGCTGCGCCCTCACCTTTTACAATCAGCTTGCCTTTTGGATTACTCAGCAGGCCACAGGTCATCTCATATTCGCCCGCTTCCAGATTGGCGGTCAGCTTCTGACTGAAGCCCGGCGCGATGTTTTCACGCTCTTCCACCACCAGCACCCCTTTGAGGATTTCCCACTCCAGCGCCTTCTGGCTATTATTTTTAATCAGGAATTGGGTCTTGCCGGCCTTGACCGTTAAGCTCATCGGTTCACACTGCCTGTCATTGACGCTGACAGTAACCTGAGGAACCGCCGCAGCCGCGGAAGCGGAGATTGCCAGCAGAGGAAGCAGCAGTGCCTTGCGGCGAAAACGCATTGTCATCTTAATATTCCCTGTTAAGTTGCAGGCGCGACGGGCGCGCCCAAAAAATGTCTGATTACACCGTGGCCGACGCAGCAGGACGCGCAGGCATAAAGAACAGAATCAGCGCCGGGATCAGATAGGCGAAATAAGTCGTCACTTCACTGACGCTTGGGGTTTCCTGATAACCCAGAATGCCTTCAAGCAGCGTGCCGAACAGCGAATGGGTCGATAAGGTATTGCTGAGATCGAAGGCCACATCCTGAAAGCGATTCCATAATCCCGCTTCGTGGAAGGCGCGAATCGCACCGGCTGCCAGGCCCGCAGCGACAAACAGGATGAAGACGCTGGTCCAGCGGAAGAAATGCGCCATGTTCAGGCGGATACCGCCCCAGTAAAGCAGCATGCCCAGCACCACGGCGGTTGCCAGCCCCAGTACCGCGCCAATCGGCGGCGCATAACCGACATCCTGGGTAAAGGCCGCCAGCAGGAAGAACACCGACTCCAGCCCTTCACGTGCCACGGCAAGAAATACCATCAGCACCAGCGCCAGACCGCCCCGCCCTGAACGTTGCAGCGCCTGATCGACCGCCTGCTCAAGCTCGACCCTGATGTTGCGGGCGACTTTACGCATCCAGAACACCATTGAGGTCAGGATTACCACCGCAATCACCGCCACGATCCCCTCAAACAGCTCCTGCTCTTTTTGCGGGAATTCACCGGTAGTGGCATTGATAAACAGACCCAGCCCCAGACAGAGCGCAGCGGCGATAAACACGCCCGCCCACATCGCCGGAAACCATTGGGTGCGCTGGGTGCGCTTGAGATAGCTGGCTATCAGGCTGACTATCAGCGCGGCTTCGAGCCCTTCGCGCAGCATGATGAGAAAAGGAACAAACATCGCCAACCTCTTGAATGTTAAGCAGCGTCAATGAACAGTAAAATCAGGTAAAGTGTAAACGATACCGATTATCATTATCGCTGCGAAAAAAACAAGTTACTGGCGGAGATAATTTCATCTTTGGGTGATTTATCTTTGTAACAAAAAAAGCCCGCTCCTTACGGGGCGGGCTCTCATGACTAACGCTTCGCTTATTTGGTCTGGAACTCCGCTTCTGCGGCAGCAAAGCGCTGCTGCGCTTCGGCTGAAGGTTCACGTCCCATCAGGCTGAAGACTACAATCGCGATGCTGGCGAAGATGAAGCCAGGGATGATTTCATACAGTCCCAGCCAGCCATACTGTTTCCATACCAGCACGGTCAGCGCACCGATGATCATCCCCGCCAGCGCACCGTTGCGGTTCATACGCTTCCAGCAGACGCCAAACAGCACTACCGGACCAAACGCCGCACCAAAGCCCGCCCATGCGTAGCTTACCAGGCCCAGCACACGGTTTTCCGGGTTTGACGCCAGCGCAATCGCAATCAACGCCACCAGCAGCACCATCAGACGCCCTACCCATACCAGCTCTTTCTGACTGGCATTTTTGCGCAGGAAGCCTTTATAGAGGTCTTCGGTCAGGGCGCTGGAGCAGACCAGCAGCTGACAGCTCAGCGTGGACATCACGGCTGCCAGAATAGCTGACAGCAGAATACCGGCAATCCACGGGTTGAAGAGAATGCGTGCCAGCTCGATAAAGACGCGCTCAGCGTTGTCATTGACGCCGGTTGCCAGGGTCGGGTTGTTCTGGAAGTAGGCGATACCGAAGAAGCCGACAGCCACCGCGCCCGCCAGACAGAGCACCATCCACGCCATACCGATACGGCGTGCGGTGCGGATAGAGCGATGTGAATCTGCCGCCATAAAGCGCGCCAGAATATGCGGCTGCCCGAAATAGCCCAGACCCCAGCCGAGCAGGGAGATGACCGCGACGAAGTTCAGTCCTTTGAGCATATCGAGGTTTTCAAGGCTTTTCGCCTCAATCACCGTCAGCGAATCGGACCAGCCGCCTACTGCGATAATGACAAACACCGGCGTCAGGATCAGCGCAAAAATCATCAGGCTTGCCTGAACGGTATCGGTCCAGCTCACCGCCAGGAAACCGCCCACCAGCGTATAGAGGATGGTTGCCGCTGCACCCGCCCACAGAGCCGTCTGGTAATCCATACCAAAGGTGCTTTCGAACAGTCGCGCACCGGCCACCACGCCCGAGGCGCAGTAGATGGTGAAGAACACCAGGATGACGATGGCTGAAATGACGCGCAGAATTTTACTGTGGTCTTCAAAGCGGCTGGTAAAGAAGTCCGGCAGCGTCAGCGCGTTATTGTGATGCTCGGTCTGAACACGCAGGCGACCGGCCACGATTTTCCAGTTCAGCCAGGCACCGATGGTCAGGCCAATCGCAATCCAGCTCTCAGAGATGCCGGAAATGAAGATGGCACCCGGTAAGCCCATCAGCAGCCAGCCGCTCATATCGGATGCACCGGCAGAGAGTGCCGTGACCACGCTACCCAGACTGCGGCCACCGAGGATGTAATCATCGAAGTTTTTGGTCGAGCGATAAGCCGCAAAACCGATTAATACCATCCCAAGAATATAAACCACAAAGGTCACCAGCATTGGTGTACTTACACTCATCTGTATCTCCACTTATTATTTGATATCCCAGAGAAATCGCCAGCTTCCCGCCTGCCGGAACGGGGCAAAGCGGGTCGATTTTCTTCGTCAGGGCGTCAGTCATTTCCCAGCGGCGCGGTATCCTGCCGGAAAGGCGTTCCGCGCACAATGGATTTAACACAGGCGTTACAGTGATTTCACTAACCGTTTGTGAAAACGTGCTGATAGGTTGCACTCGCTCACAGTTATCCGGTTGTACCCCTGTATAACCGGCCGTAAACCCGCTTTTTATCGGGCCTGCCGACCTGGCGAGGATCTTGCAGCAATATCCGTGCCGCATTGCGGGATTTAACAATTGCCGATGTAAGAAGGGTGTTAACTGGCTCACATTTAACACGGTTGCACAAAGTTGCAACTTAAGTGATAGTGCAGCCAACGTCGTACCGAACCACTATTAAGGAGCTCTGGAGTCATGGCTACAACCACCATGGGTGTAAAACTGGATGACGCAACACGCGAGCGCATCAAACTGGCTGCGCAGCGTATTGATCGCACGCCACACTGGCTGATTAAACAGGCCATCTTTAACTACCTGGGCCAGCTGGAGAGCGGCGATGCCGTGCCGGAGATCCCGCTTTCTGCCCAGGCGGCGGCCGAGTCTGACGACACCCAGCCAGAGGAGACGCACCAGCCGTTCCTTGACTTTGCAGAGCAGATTTTACCTCAGTCCGTGACCCGTTCAGCAGTGACCGCCGCCTGGCGTCGTCCGGAGACCGATGCGGTGCCAATGATGCTGGAGCAGGCACGCTTACCGGCAGCGCTGGCAGAGAAAACCCATCAGCTGGCTTATCAGCTTGCCGACAAGCTGCGGCACCAGAAAGGTGCAACCGGACGCGCCGGTATGGTGCAAAGCCTGCTTCAGGAGTTCTCTCTTTCTTCACATGAAGGCGTGGCGCTGATGTGCCTTGCCGAAGCGCTTTTGCGTATTCCTGATAAGCCAACGCGCGATGCGCTCATCCGCGACAAGATCAGCAACGGCAACTGGCAGTCGCATCTGGGCCGCAGCCCATCGCTGTTTGTCAACGCCGCGACCTGGGGCCTGCTCTTTACCGGCCGTCTGGTCTCGACCCATAACGAGGCGAATCTTTCCAGCTCGCTCAACCGCATCATCGGTAAGGGCGGCGAGCCCCTGATCCGCAAAGGCGTGGATATGGCGATGCGTCTGATGGGTGAGCAGTTCGTCACCGGTGAAACCATTGCCGAAGCGCTGGCGAACGCCCGCAAGCTGGAGGAGAAAGGCTTCCGCTACTCTTACGATATGCTGGGCGAAGCGGCGCTGACCGCAGGCGATGCCAAAGCCTATTTGCTCTCTTATCAGCAGGCGATCCATGCCATCGGTAAAGCGTCGAATGGCCGTGGCATCTATGAAGGCCCGGGCATCTCCATCAAACTCTCAGCACTGCACCCCCGCTACAGCCGCGCGCAGTATGAGCGGGTAATGGAAGAGCTCTACCCTATTCTGAAATCACTGACGCTGCTGGCCCGCTCCTATGACATCGGCATCAACATCGATGCAGAAGAAGCCGACCGGCTGGAGCTGTCGCTGGATATGCTTGAGAAACTCTGTTTCGAGCCAGAGCTGGAAGGCTGGAACGGCATCGGCTTCGTGATTCAGGCTTACATGAAACGCTGTCCGTTTGTGATCGATGAGCTGATCGATCTGGCGCAACGCAGCCGCCGTCGTCTGATGATCCGTCTGGTGAAAGGCGCGTACTGGGACAGCGAAATTAAGCGCGCCCAGATGGAAGGTCTGGAAGGCTACCCGGTTTACACCCGTAAGGTTTACACCGATATCTCTTACCTGGCCTGCGCCCGCAAACTGCTTTCTGTTCCCAGCCTGATCTATCCGCAGTTTGCTACGCACAATGCCCACACCCTGGCCGCAATTTATCAGCTGGCAGGCAACAACTACTATCCGGGGCAGTATGAGTTCCAGTGTCTGCACGGCATGGGTGAACCGCTGTATGAGCAGGTGGTTGGCAAAGTCGCTGACGGCAAGCTGAATCGCCCCTGCCGTATCTATGCGCCGGTCGGCACGCATGAAACCCTGCTGGCCTATCTGGTTCGTCGACTGCTGGAAAACGGTGCCAACACCTCCTTTGTTAACCGCATTGCCGATACCTCGCTGCCGATTGATGAGCTGGTAGCCGATCCGGTGACTGCTGTAGAGAAACTGGGTGTCAGCGAAGGCGCCATTGGCCTGCCGCATCCGAAGATCCCCCTGCCGCGTGAGCTGTATGGCGAGAACCGCGTGAACTCAGCGGGTCTGGATATGGCTAACGAGCACCGTCTCGCCTCACTCTCCAGCGCCCTGCTGAGCAGCGCTGCACAGCCCTGCCTGGCCGAACCGATGATCGACGGTGAAGCGGGTGCGAGTGAGTTGCGCGACATTCTGAACCCGGCTGCACCAAACGATCGTGTGGGTCAGGTACGTGAAGCCACCGAGCAGGAAGTCTCTGTGGCGCTGGATGCCGCGGTGAACAGCGGGCCGATCTGGTTTGCCACCCCACCGCAGGAGCGTGCGGCGATTCTGGAACGCGCCGCACAGATTATGGAAGGCCAGATGCAGCAGCTGCTTGGCATCCTGGTGCGTGAAGCAGGCAAGACCTATAACAACGCCATCGCGGAAGTGCGCGAAGCGGTTGATTTCCTCTATTACTACGCCGGAATGGTGCGCGACGATTTCGACAACGAAACCCATCGTCCGCTGGGTCCGGTGGTCTGTATCAGTCCGTGGAACTTCCCGCTGGCGATCTTTACCGGTCAGATTGCGGCTGCACTGGCAGCAGGTAACAGCGTGCTGGCTAAACCAGCTGAGCAGACACCGCTGATTGCCGCACAGGCGGTTCAGATCCTGCTGGATGCGGGCGTACCGCCGGGCGTGCTGCAACTGCTGCCGGGTCAGGGTGAAACCGTAGGCGCGCAGCTGACCGGGGACAATCGGGTCCGTGGCGTGATGTTTACCGGCTCAACCGCAGTCGCGACTTTGCTGCAGCGGAATCTGGCCGGTCGCCTTGATCAACACGGTCGTCCGGTGCCGCTGATTGCGGAGACCGGCGGGATGAACGCGATGATCGTTGACTCCTCGGCGCTGACTGAGCAGGTGGTGATCGATATCGTTGCGTCGGCCTTCGACAGTGCCGGACAGCGCTGCTCAGCCCTGCGCCTGCTCTGCATTCAGGAAGATGTCGCCGACCATACGCTGAAGATGTTGCGCGGCGCGATGGCGGAGTGCCGCATGGGCAATCCGGAACGCTTCTCAACCGACATCGGCCCGGTGATTGATGCCGAGGCAAAAGCCAATATCGATCGCCATATTCAGGCGATGCGCAACAAGGGCTTCACAGTTTACCAGGCGGTACAGGATAACCCGCAGGACAGCAAAGAGTGGACCAGCGGCACCTTTGTCAAACCGACGCTGATTGAGCTGAATCAGGTCAGCGATCTGGATAAAGAGATTTTTGGACCGGTGCTGCATGTAGTGCGCTTCACCCGCAACAACCTGCCGAAGCTGGTTGAGCAGATCAACGCCTCCGGCTATGGCCTGACGCTGGGTGTGCATACCCGCATTGACGAGACCATCGCACAGGTCACGGCCAACGCCCGTGTCGGTAACCTCTACGTTAACCGCAACATGGTGGGTGCAGTAGTCGGCGTCCAGCCGTTTGGCGGCGAAGGCTTATCCGGAACGGGTCCGAAAGCGGGCGGTCCGCTCTATCTCTACCGCCTGCTGGCGCATCGCCCGGATAGCGCGCTGCGTCTGACCTTTGATCGTCAGGATGCCGAGCGACCGGCAGACAGCACGCTGCGTCAGTCTCTGCTGGCACCGCATCAGGCGCTGAGCAGCTGGGCGAAAGATAATCCTGAACTGGCTGAACTGGCTGAACTCTGCCAGCACTATAGCGAGCTGGCCCAGGCGGGCGTGGTCCGTCTGCTGCCTGGCCCGACCGGCGAGCGCAATACCTTCTCGCTGCTGCCGCGCGATATGGTGCTTTGTCTGGCTGACAATGAGCAGGATGCGTTAATCCAGCTGGCTGCTGTGACCAGCGTCGGCAGTAAAGCGCTGTGGCAGGATGATGAGCTGCATCGCGCACTGCGCGCCTCGCTGCCTGATGCCGTGAAAGCGCGCATCACGCTGGCACGTGATCCGTTAGCGGCAGAGTTTGATGCGGTGATTTATCACGGCGATGCCGATCAGCTGCGCACCCTGTGCGAACAGATCGCAGCGCGTGACGGCGCGATTGTTTCGGTGCAGGGCTTTGCCCGTGGCGAGACCAATCTGCTGCTTGAGCGTCTGCTGATTGAGCGCTCGCTGAGTGTGAATACCGCGGCGGCGGGTGGTAATGCGAGTCTGATGACCATTGGGTAGCGCTGAAGCTTAAGGGGCTTGTTCGCTGCGCGAACGGGCTCTGAGAGGCGTTTCGTTCGCCTGGCGGATGCATGCGCTAAAGCTGGGATGTTCGCTGCGCGAACGGGCTCTGAGAAGGGTTTCGTTCGCCTGATCAGTTGGGCAGTTTCAGACTCGCCTCTGCAGGCGACCGACAAGGGGCGCCAGTCGCCGCGCCCCTTGACCCCCGGCTCCGGCCTGCTTCACCGCCGCTTCGCGGTCCCTTCGCTTCTTCCGGATTTCTGACGGACCACCGGGACGCGCCATCCCTGGCGCGAACCCGCCTCTTCGCGACATCCCTGTCGCTCGTCCTGAAATCCCTCATCCGCTCAGCGGTTCAGATGGCCTCCCTGACCCCTCGCTGTTATTTCTTCTTATTGTGCTGAGTACTTTATCGCTTTACGTTTCCGGGATTGGCTTTGGCTTTGGCTTTGGCTTTGGCTTTGGCTTTGGCTTTGGCTTTGGCTTTGGCTTTGGCTTTACAGGTCAGCAGACAATACAGCACCAGAGAAAACAAAAGAGATAACAGGCGGGGGTTTGCCAGAGGCATCCGAAGCGCTGAGGAACACCCGGAGGCCAGGATGAGCCGACAGGACGTCGGCGAGAGGACGGTTCGCGCCAGGGATGGCGCGTCCGGACGGTCCGTCGGCCGCAGGACGTGACGAGGGCACCCCGCACAGCGGGGCGCGCAGGCTGCCGGACGCCGGGATTGTTAAGGGGCGGGCGTCCGCCCCTTGACGCGTCCGCCTGCACGGGCAACCTGAAACTCCCCACCGCCTGGCGGGCGTAACCTTCTCAGAGCCAGCCCGCTGCAAAGCGAAACGCACCTACCGGCAGGTTTTCACCCGAGGCATCCGAAGCGCTGAGGAACACCCGGAGGCCAGGATGAGCCGACAGGACGTCGGCGAGAGGACGGTTCGCGCCAGGGATGGCGCGTCCGGACGGTCCGTCGGCCGCAGGGCGTGACGAAGGCACCCCGCACAGCGGGGCG
>Ga0209371_1001497_pt1 | contig 15561 bp, 12 predicted proteins | sample AgamicAtAmrz_FD_187165 | JGI IMG/M metagenome (GOLD analysis project Ga0209371, IMG submission 187165) | Agave microbial communities from Guanajuato, Mexico - At.Am.rz (SPAdes) (version 2) | ecosystem: Host-associated > Plants > Roots > Rhizosphere | place: Guanajato, Mexico | collected 2012-06-07
CATCCAGAACGAGAAGTTGTTGAGGAACGGGAAGGAAACGTCGCGGGCGCCGATCTGCAGCGGCACGACGAGGTTCATCAGACCGGTGACGAAGGGCATCGCCACGAAGAAGATCATGATGACGCCATGCGCCGTGAAGATCTGGTCGTAGTGATGCGGCGGCAGGTAGCCCTCGGATCCGTTGAAGGCGATCGCCTGCTGCAGGCGCATCAGCAGCGCGTCGGAAAAGCCGCGCAGCAGCATGATCAGCGCCAGCACGACATACATGATGCCGATCTTCTTGTGGTCGATGCTGGTGAACCATTCCTTCCAGAGATAGCCCCAGAGGCGGAAATAGGTCAGCAGGCCGAGAACCGCGATGCCGCCGATGGCGACGCCGATGAAGGTCACGACGAGGATCGGTTCGTGATACGGGATCGAATCGAGCGTCAGCCGACCGAAGATGAATTTATAGAGGTCCGGGTTGGAAAACATGGATTGCCTCTGTCCCTTATGAATGTCTTGTTATTGAGCGCACCGGATCAATGACCCTGATGCTGCGCCGAACCGGTCGACGAATCGGAAGAAGAGCCGTTGCCCATATCCATGCCCGGCATGGAGTTGTCGCCATGCTGCATGGTGTGGCCGCCGTCAGCCTTGACCGTGATCGGCGTGACCTCGGTCGAGGCGCCATCGCGATTGTCATAGATCAGGCGCTCGCGGTTTTCGTGGCTTTCCTTGCCGCCGCCGCCCTTCGCGTCGATATGCATCATTTCGCTCATGCACATCTTGCTCGGATCGGCGCACATATTGAGGATGGCATTGTAAAGACCATCGTCGACGGCGTTGAAGTACTGCACCGGGTTACGTTCGCTCGGCTTGGCAAGCGTCAGGTATTCATTGCGGTCGAGCGCCGTGCCCTGGCTCTTGGCCTTCTGGACCCACTGGTCGAAACCGGCCTGATCCAAACCGTGGAACTTGAAGCGCATGTTCGAGAAGCCGGCGCCGCTATAGTTGGCCGACAGGCCCTGGAATTCGCCGGGATGGTTGATGACGGCGTGGAGCTTCGTCTCCATGCCCGGCATGGCGTAAATCTGGCCTGCCAGCGCCGGGATGAAGAAGGAGTTCATCACCGAGGAGGCCGTGATCTTGAAGTTGATCGGGCGGTCAACGGGAGCTGCCATCTCGTTGACGGTGGCGATATCGTATTCCGGATAGAAGAAGAGCCATTTCCAGTCGAGCGCGACCACTTCGACCGTCAGCGGCTTCACGTCAGCGCTGAGCGGCTTGTCAGCGGCGATGCGGTCGAGCGGGCGGTAGGGGTCGAGCTGATGGGTGCTGATCCAGGTCACCGCGCCGAGCGCGATGATGATGGCAAGCGGAGCGGACCAGATGACCAGCTCCAGACGTGTCGAATGATGCCACTCCGGCTCGTAGGTCGCTTCGTTGTTCGACTGGCGGTATCTCCAGGCGAAGAACAGCGTCAGGAAGATCACCGGGATGATGATGATCAGCATCAGCACAACCGAGACGATGATGAGGTCTCGCTGCTGCATGGCGATATCGCCGGAGGGAGCCATCACCACCAGATTGCAACCTGAGAGCAGCAAAAACAAAGGGATGACGGATAAACGGCTGAAAATCTTCGATAGTCTTGGCACGTCTTAAAGCTCTTTTTGTTTCGACCCTACCGCGACTAAAGGACGGCGGTCATGAACGATATGAGGTGTTTCGTCGCACCGCAGCAAGCTTGAGTGCATTGCGGTATGGAATGCTGTCCCACGTATCGGGAAAACCCTCAGAAATCCAGAAGGTTTTCTATCAAGCAATTCGCTTTTGCCGGCGCTAATATACCTGGATCGGAACAAATGGCCATCACCGGCGGTTTTTCTTCGACTGGAACGCGGCGCCAAAGGCAGATAATGGCTCGACTGATTGCTAATTTGCGAATTATTTCATGCTGGATACTTGATATGTTCGCACGTTTGATCGACATTTTCATTACGCGCGAATTCGTGGAGGAATTCGTGCTCGGAGAGGGAGGCTCCCGCGCATGGTCAGCGTAACGCATGAATCACTGAACCCCACATCTTCAACTCTGGAGAGCGATGCCCGCAGCATGCATGCGGGGGGCTCGGTCGCCCCCGGCAACATCGCCATCGGCGTGATTATTGGTCGCACATCGGAATTCTTCGATTTCTTCGTCTATGCCATTGCATCTGTGCTGGTCTTCCCGAAGCTCATCTTCCCCTTCGCCGACCCGCTCCATGGCACGATGCTTTCCTTCCTGGTCTTCGCGCTGGCCTTCATCGCCCGTCCGATCGGTTCGTTCATCTTCATGGCGATCGACCGGCGCTACGGGCGCGGGGTGAAACTTACGATCGCGCTGTTCCTGCTTGGCGGCTCGACGGCCGCGATGAGCTTCCTGCCCGGCTATTCGGAAGTCGGTGTCTATGCAATCATCCTGCTTGCCATTTTCCGGATCGGTCAGGGTCTTGCACTTGGTGGTGCATGGGACGGCTTGGCTTCGCTCCTGGCGCTTAACGCACCGACGAACCATCGTGGCTGGTATGCGATGATCCCGCAGCTCGGCGCCCCGATCGGCTTCATGCTGGCAAGCGCTCTGTTTGCCTATTTCGTCACGAGCCTCACGACGGCGGACTTCCTGGATTGGGGCTGGCGCTATCCCTTCTTCTGCGCCTTCGCCGTCAACGTCGTGGCGCTCTTTGCCCGCCTGCGTCTAGTCGCCACCGAGGAGTTCGGCACGCTCTTGGAGCGTCATGAGCTGGAGCCCGTGAAGATGACGGAGCTGCTGCGCGTGCATGGCCGCGATGTCCTGATCGGCGCCTTCGTGCCCCTGGCAAGCTTTGCGACCTTCCACCTTGTGACCGTCTTCCCCCTCGGCTGGGTGACGCTTTACAGCGAGCAGACTCCCGGTTCGTTCCTGCTGGTGGAGTTCCTCGGCGCGATCTGCGGCATTCTCGCCATCATCTGTTCCGGTATGCTCGCTGACCGGATCGGCCGCCGCAATCAGCTCGCCATCGGCGCCGTGCTGATCGCCTGCTTCGCCTTCGTGGCACCTTGGCTGCTTGATGGCGGCGCGACTGGCCGCCACATCTACGTGGTTCTCGGCTTCACGCTGCTCGGCCTCTCCTTCGGTCAGGCGGCAGGCGCCAGCGCCTCCCGCTTCAGCCAAAACTATCGCTACAGCGGCTCGGCCCTGGTGTCGGATCTGTCCTGGCTGATCGGTGCCGGCTTCGCGCCCTTCGTGGCGCTTGCCCTCTCCAGCCAGTTCGGCCTGGTCTATACGAGCCTCTATCTGCTCTCCGGCGTCGTCTGCACGCTGGTCGCGATCTTCTTCAGCAAGACGCTGGAGACGCGGGACAACTGAGGCGGATTTTCGAATGCGAAAGGGCCGCGGCATGCATGTGCCGCGGCTTTTCCGTTCAGGACGAGTGCATCAGCCAGGCGATCAACGGTGCCGCCAGCACGTTGGTCAATCCCACCAGCACCATGACGAGACCGGCGATCGATCCTTCTTCTTGGCCGATCTCGTGCGCCTTGGCGACGCCGATGCCATGCGCGCCCATGCCATAGAGCGCGCCGCGTGCCATGCTTGATCTGAGCGGCAGCAGCCGTAACAGGGTTTGCCCGACAACAGCGCCGAGCAAGCCGGTGATGACGACGAAGACGGCGGTCAGGTTGGGCAGGCCGCCGATATCATTGGAAACCACCATGGCGAAGGGCGTGCTGATCGAGCGCGGCATCAGGCTGAGCCGCAGGCTTTCGTCGAGACCGAGAAGGCTCGCAAATCCCCAGGCCGAGATCATGGCGGTCGTGCTGCCGATCGTCACGCCGAACAGCAGGACAGGCCAATAGCGCTTGATGAGGCCGCGCTGTTCGTAGATCGGCACTGCAAAAGCCACTGTCGCCGGTCCGAGCAGCGCAAGCAGCCAGCGGCTGTCATGCATATAATCCTGGTAATTCGCGTGCAGTGCCAGTGCGAGCACAATCAAGATAGCAGGTGCCGCGACCAGCGGCGACAACAAGAGCGAAGGCCGACGCTGATAGAGCATCTTGGAAAGATAATAAAGTCCGATCGTCGCCAGCGGCCAGAATAGGCCGGCTGCGAGACTTTCAATGCTGGACATGGCGGGGTGCTCTCTGGCGCATCATCAGGCGGTAGCCGAAATCGATCGCTATCGCGGTGACACCCATGACGATAATGGTGCCGGTGAAGATCACCGCAAGCACTTTCAGCCCGATGAGACCGATGAATTCGCCATGATCGAGCAAAGCCAGCACTGCCGGCACGAAGAACAAGAGCATTTCGGCGAGAAACCACTCCGCGCCACGCTTCATGCTCGCCAGCTTCACCTTGCCACTCGAAAAGAGTACCAGTACCAGCAGCATGCCGACGATGGCGCCGGGTATCGGCAGATGTGCCAGGTGGGCAATGGCTTCGCCCGCCTGCCAGAAGGCAAGCAGCAGCAGGATCTGAGCGAGGCAGCTCAATTTTGGATGGTTCTTTGGGTCGATACGCATGGAAGGCTCGGGAAAATCTCTCGATCTGACAATAGGCGCTTCCACTTCATGAGGAAAATGAATTGATTTCATGAAATCAAGTCCTGTAAGGAATACTTATGGAGCTTCGGGCACTGAAAGCCTTCGTCGAAGTGGTGCGCCAGGGCGGCTTTTCGGAAGCCGCCAAGGTGGTGTTCACCACGCAATCGGCCGTCAGCAAGGCCGTGCGCCAGCTGGAGGACGAGCTTGGCCTGCCGCTGCTCAACCGCATCGGCCATCGCGCGACCCTGACCGATGCTGGTGAGGTGGTCTATCGTCGGGCAATTGCGATCCTTGCCGGGCGTGACGATCTTCTGGCGGAATTGTCGGAGCTTCGTGGGCTCGCGCGCGGCGCCCTGCGGCTTGGCTTGCCACCGATCGGCAACGATGCCCTCTTCGCTCCGGTGTTCGCCGTCTTCCGCAACCGCTATCCTGGTATCGAGATCAGATTGGTGGAGCAAGGCGCCAAGCGGCTCGAGGAAATGGTGCTGGCCGACGAGGTCGATCTCGGCGCCTCGCTGCTGCCGATGCCCGATGTCTTCGAGTGGCAGACCGTGCGCTGCGAGCCGATGCATGTTCTCCTACCATCGGCGCATCCTCTCGCCGGGCAGCAAACGGTGCCCCTGGCAGCGCTCAAGGACTACCCCTTTCTCCTCTTCGAAACCGGCTTCGCGCTGAATGGCATCATTCTCGACGCCTGCCGCGCGGCTGGCTTTGCGCCTGATATTGCGGCGCGCTCAAGCCAGATCAATTTCATTGTCGAACTGGTTGCCGCGGGCCTCGGTGTGGGCTTCCTGCCACGGCTGATCGCCGAACAGCGCCAGCGTTCTAGCATCGCCCATGCGCTCGTCGTCGAACCTGGCATGGAGTGGAACATGGCCTGGATCTGGCGGCGCGGCGGATATCTGTCCCATGCCGGTCGTGCCTGGCTCGACCTCGCAGCCGAGATAGCGGCGAAATCTTGACTCTGATTTCAAACTTTTGTGATAAAGCGACCCGAGTGCAAACTTGAAAAAAACTCTCAGGAAAAATATAGGCTACCGCATTGCTGCCTGGGAGCAGCGCTTTCCAAGCGAGAGGACTTAATGACTTTTTCCTTTTCTCATCTCACCAGTGCGCTGGCGCTTGCCGCCGGCCTTGCGGTTGCTCCGATGATGGCGAATGCCGCCGATTCCGAAGGCATCGTCGTCTACAACGCTCAACATGAAGCGCTGACGCAGGCCTGGGCGGATGGCTTCACCAAGGAAACCGGCATCAAGGTTACGATCCGCAACGGTAGCGACATGCAGTTCGCCAACCAGATCGTCCAGGAAGGTGCTGCCTCTCCCGCCGACGTCTATCTGACGGAAAATTCCCCGGGCATGACGCTGGTCGATGCCAACAAGCTCTTCGCTCCCGTCGATGCCGCCACGCTCGCCCAGGTGCCGGAAACCTTCAAGGCTGCCGATGGCAACTGGGTCGGCGTCGCCGCCCGTTCCACCGTTTTCGCCTATGACAAGACCAAGCTGAAGGAAGCCGATCTGCCGAAATCGCTCCTCGATCTCGCCGATCCCAAGTGGAAGGGCCGTTGGGGCGCTTCGCCGGCCGGCGCCGACTTCCAGGCGATCGTCAGCGCACTTCTGGAACTGAAGGGCGAAGACGCGACCCGTGCCTGGCTGAAAGCGATGAAGGAAAATGCCAGCTTCTACAAGGGCAACAGCGTCGCAATGAAGGCCGTCAATGCCGGCGAGATCGAAGGCGCTGTCATCTATCACTATTACTGGTTCGGCGATCAGGCCAAGACAGGCGAAAACAGCAAGAATGTCTCGCTGCACTATTTCAAGAACCAGGATCCGGGCGCATTCGTCAGCATCTCCGGTGGCGGTATCCTGGCATCCAGCCAGCATCAGAAGGAAGCGCAGGCTTTCCTGAAGTGGATCACCGGCAAAGGCGGTCAGGCCGTTCTGCGCGATGGCGATTCCTATGAATATGCCGTCGGCAATGGCGAAGCTTCCAATCCGAAGCTGGTGCCGATTCCCGACCTGCAGGCTCCAAAGATCGAGCCTTCGAAGCTGAACAGTAAGAAGGTCACCGATCTGATGACGGAAGCTGGTCTCATCTAAGGCGAAAGCCCGCCCCGCAGCGCCTTTCGCGCGCGTTCGGCCGGGCTTTGCTCTTGCATCGCAGTCGCATGCCCTGCTAGGGGCATGGGATGGCCTTTAAGGCCGACCGATCGGGCAATCGCCGTCAACGGCGGTTGCCTTCCTATTTCAGGGCGTGAAAGGCAGCTCGGATTTGCTGCAGAAAAACACATATGCCGGCGAGCCTGCCGCCATGCGAATGCTCCCGTCGACGGCTGTCCCCCGCAGCCGCGTCCGGCATGCCTCCGTCGTCGCCCTTGCTTCCGCCGTCGCGCTTTTAAGCCTGGTGCCGCTCGGCTTCATCGTATGGATCACGATCGATACTGGCTGGGCCGAAGTCGCAGCGCTCATCTTCCGCAACCGAGTCGGCGAGCTGCTCGTCAATACCGTCCTGCTGGAAGTCTGCACCATCCCGCTTTCCATCCTGCTGGCGGTCACGCTCGCCTGGCTGACGGAGCGCACCGATATTCCGGGTGCGCGCCTCTGGTCCTGGCTTGCGGCGGCACCGCTTGCCGTGCCCGCTTTCGTGCACAGCTATGCCTGGGTCAGCCTCGTGCCGAGCATGCGCGGGCTCTGGAGTGGTGTACTGGTCTCGGTGCTCGCCTATTTTCCCTTCCTCTACCTGCCGGTCGCGGCCGCCCTGCGCCGGCTCGATCCGGCGATCGAGGATGCCGCCGCCTCGCTCGGCCTCGGTCCCTGGCGTGTCTTCTTCCGGGCAATCCTGCCGCAGCTTCGTCTCGCCATCTGCGGCGGCTCGCTGCTGATCGGCCTGCATCTCCTGGCGGAATACGGTCTCTACGTGATGATCCGCTTCGACACCTTCTCGACGGCGATCGTCGACCAGTTTCAATCCGCCTATAACAGCCCGGCCGCCAATATGCTCGGCGGCGTCCTCGTCTTCTGCTGCCTGCTGCTGCTCGGCATCGAGGTGCTGGCGCGCGGTAACGAGCGTTATGCCCGCATCGGCTCGGGTGCAGCGCGGCCGGCCGATCGGCGCCGTCTCGGCTGGTTCGTCGTTCCCGCGGTCACGCTGCCCGTCGTCACGGCTGCGCTGACCCTCGGCATTCCCTTCGTCACCCTGGCGCGCTGGCTTTATCTCGGCGGTGCGGGTGTCTGGCGGGTCGATACGGTCGGTTCCGCCTTGCTGCAGACCATTCTTCTCGCGATTGCCGGCGGCCTCCTCGCTACCATCGCGGCGACCCCCATGGCATGGCTGTCGGTGCGTGCCCCCGGCCGGCTGCAGCGCATTCTCGAAGCCTGTCACTATTATGTCGGCTCGCTGCCGGGCGTCGTCGTCGCCCTGGCCCTGGTGTCGATCACCGTCCGGCTGATCCTGCCGCTCTATCAGACCTTTGCCACCTTGCTGCTCGCCTATGTGCTGCTGTTCCTGCCACGTGCCATGGTCGGCCTGCGCGCCAGCATCGCCCAGGCACCCGTCGAGCTCGAACGCGCCGCCATGGCGCTTGGCCGTACGCCGGCGCAAGCCGTTCGGCAGATCACTATGCGGCTCGCCGCTCCCGGTTTTGCCGCCAGCGTCGCGTTGGTCGCGCTTGGCATCACCAACGAGCTGACGGCGACGCTGATGCTCTCCCCCAACGGCACAGAAACGCTTGCGACGAAATTTTGGTCGCTGACCAGCGAGATCGACTATGTTTCCGCAGCACCCTACGCCTTTATGATGGTCGTCCTGTCGCTGCCGCTCACCCTTCTCCTTTACGTGCAATCCAAGCGAACGGCCGGACAATGACCTTTCTGGCAATCAAGAATATCAGCAAACGCTACGGCCCCGTGCATGCGCTCGATAATATCGACCTCACGGTCGCCGCCGGCAGCCGCACGGCCATCGTCGGCCCGTCCGGTTCGGGCAAGACAACGCTGCTGCGCATCATCGCCGGCTTCGAGGTTCCCGATGCGGGCCAAGTGGTGCTGCACGGCGAGACCCTGGCCGATGGCGAAGCCATCGTGCCGGCGCACCGCCGTGGCATCGGCATCGTCTCGCAGGATGGTGCCCTGTTCCCGCATCTGAGCGTATCGGAGAATATCGGTTTCGGTATGGAGCGCGGTGCGCGCGACCGCGATCAGCGCATCAATGCCCTCATCGACATGGTCGAGCTCGATCGCGGCATGCTCGATCGCCGGCCGCATCAGCTCTCCGGCGGCCAGCAGCAGCGCGTGGCGCTTGCCCGCGCGCTCGGCCGCAAGCCGAGATTGATGCTGCTCGACGAACCCTTCTCCGCCCTCGATACAGGACTGCGCGAAAACATGCGTAAGGCCGTCGCCCGCGTGCTGCAGATTGCCGGCATCACCGCCGTTCTGGTGACGCATGACCAGACGGAAGCCTTGTCCTTTGCCGATCAGGTCGCCGTCCTGCGCGAGGGCAGGCTCATACAGGCCGGCACGCCGCAGGCGCTCTATCTCAGCCCCAGGGATCGCGAGACCGCGCTCTTTCTCGGCGATGCCATCGTGCTGTCCGCCGATCTCGACAGAGGGGCTGCCAGATGCGTCCTGGGGCAGATTGCAGTCGATGCCGATAACCGGCAGGGACGCACCGACATCATGTTGCGGCCCGAGCAATTGCGTCTCGAGGCCATTGACGAGGCCCGTGCGGATGCCGCCTGCATCGGCAAGGTGACCGAAATCGAGTTTGGCGGTGCCATCTGCGCTGTTACTGTCGTACTCTCCAATGCCAACGGCTCCGAGACCTTGAATATCAAGAGCTCCGGCGTCGGCCTGCCCGAGGTCGGCAGTATGGTTTCAGTAAGCGTCATCGGAAAGGCACATGTCTTCAACAAGCTCGGCACTTGAGCGTCATTTGGGTTGAAGCAGGCGATGCTTTGGGGAAGATAAAGCATGTCGCGCAAAAGTGTGCAGCGGTTTTGCGACAACGACATACGTCAATTCAAGGTCCTAAAGCGCAAGAAGCGAATCTGAAAGATCGCGGTGCGCTTTAGGCACGCCATCATCGTGCTCCATGCCGAAGGAATCTCTCCATGTCTTTTCCCGATGAGATCGCGCAGGATCTTCCTTTCCTCACGTCGCTTCGCCGCAACCTTCATGCCCATCCCGAACTCGGCTTCGAGGAGGAACGCACGAGCGGCATCGTCGCCACTTTGCTGGAGGAAGCAGGGCTGACGGTGCATCGCGGCCTCGGCAAGACCGGTGTCGTCGGCACGCTAAAGGTCGGCAATGGCACGCGCCGCATCGGCCTTCGCGCCGATATGGATGCGCTTGCCATGCCGGAAAAGGCCAATCGCCCCTATAAATCCACGATTCCGGGCAAGATGCATGCCTGCGGACATGACGGCCATACGACCATGCTGCTCGGCGCCGCCCGTCACCTTGCCGCTACGCGCGGCTTTTCCGGCACGGTGCATTTCATCTTCCAGCCGGCGGAAGAAGGTCGGGGTGGTGCCAAGCGCATGGTGGACGAAGGCCTTTTCGATCTCTTCCCCTGCGACGCCGTTTATGGGTTGCACAATATGCCCGGTCTTGCGGTCGACGAGATGGCGGTTGTCGAAGGGCCGCAGCTTGCCTCGTCGGACAGCTGGCGCATCACCTTCCGAGGCACCGGCACCCATGGCGCCAAGCCGCATCTCGGCAAGGACCCGATCACGGCAGCGGCAACCTTCATTTCCGCGCTGCAAACCATTGTCGGCCGCGTCGTCGATCCGCTGCAGCCGGCCGTCGTCAGTGCCTGCTCGCTGCAGGCGGGCGATCCCAAGGCATTGAACGTCATTCCCGATACGGTCGAGATCGGCGGCACTGCGCGCGCCTATACGCCGGAGGTCCGCGATCAGCTGGAAGAGGAGATCGGACGCCTGGCGCATGGGACTGCAGCCATGTTCAACATTGCCGCCGATTATCAGTTCGAGCGCCGCATACCGCCCGTCTTCAACGATGCCGATGCCACGGCGCGGGCGCTGAAAGCTGCTACGACGGTCTTTGGCGAGAACGTGCTGACCCGCTTTCCGCCATCGACCGCCGGCGATGACTTCGCCTTCTTCGGTCAGAATGCTCCCGGCTGTTACGTCTGGCTCGGCAATGGCCCGGCCATTGACGGCGCCATGCATCACAATACCGCCTACGATTTCAACGACGAGGCGATCGCCTCGGGTGTGGCCTTCTGGACGACACTGGTCGAACAGGAATTGAGAGAGAACTGAGACAAGTCTCAACGCGCCTCACTGCGGATACATCCTCTATCACCGCAGCTTGAGAATTTGAGATACGATATTTCTACGTCGCTTTTCAGCGGCTGGCCTCTTGCAGCAAGGCGTCGAATATGATCCGGCGTGCCCTTTCGGCATCGATTTCCGCCGCGAAATGGGCATTGAATTGCCCATGCGAGGCCCGCGTTTCGACGACGGTGCGCCCGCGCGTATGCTGCCCCTGCAGCTCCGCATCGATCCGGGCATGCCGAAGGGTGACGATGCCAGATTCGACGAAAATGGCGGCAGCCGTCGGATCGTAGATCGCCATGGCCGGTCTGCCGCGGCTGATGGCGATGTTGATGTAGCCTTCCAGCAGGTCCGCAAGCAGTTGTGCCTTTTCTCCGGCTATCTTCCGGATATGGGCAACATCTTCCGGCCAGGCCAGCACCTTGCGGCAGATATCGAGATCGACCATGCGCAATGGCAGACCATGCGCAAGGACGATCGCAAGCGCCTCCGGATCGGCAAAGGCGTTGAACTCCGCCGACGCCGTGTGGTTGCCCGAGGTGACGCCGCCGCCCATCCAGGTGAGCTCGTCGATGCGGGTGGCGAGATCCGGCCGTGCCAGCGCCAGCGCTGCGATGTTCGTAAGCGGTCCAAGCGCCAGGATGCGCTTCGGGCCGTTGCGGTCGGAAAGCCAATTGCTGAGGGCGTCGAAGGCATCGCTCGCCGGAAGCGGGTTTGCCGGCGGCAGGCTTCTGCCTGTGGTCGGAATGCCGCTCTGGCCTAGAATGCCTTGCGCCGTTTCCAGCTTGCAAAGCACGGGCAGCTCACGTCCGGTATGGATCGGAAACGTCCAGTTGAAGACCGCAGCCGCGCTCGCGGCATTGGCCTGGACATGAGACAGCGGCGCATTGCCGCTGACAAGCGAAACGCCGTCGATGACAAGATCCGAGTGCGCGACCACCAGGATGGCGGCGATGTCATCGAATCCCATATCGGTATCGATCCAGATTCCCATGTCTTATCTCATCGGCGGTATGAATTGGCGCGACGGCCGTCTCGGCCCGTCGCTTCGGATGACGGCATCCCTTGCCATCCGGCGGGGATGGTCGCGGGTCGCGCAAGGACGCGCGCACCCGCAGATGGCTTAGCTGGCGAGTGCGTCGAGGATGCGGATCCAGGAACGGATGCCCTTGTGATAGGAGCGCAGCTCGTATTTCTCGTTCGGCGAATGGATGCGATCGTCGGAGAGGCCGAATCCGACGAGCAGCGATTCCATGCCAAGCATCCTCTGGAAATCGCCGACGATCGGGATCGAGCCGCCTTCGCCGACAACGATGGCGGGATTTGGCCACTCGTTGGAAAGTGCCGTCTTCGCCTTGCTCAGTACCGGAGAATCGTAGGAAAGCTGGATAGCCGGCGAGCCGCCGTGTTCATGGAATTCCACCGAGCAATCTCCCGGGATCTTCGATCGCACATAGGCGCGGAAGCTCTCGCGAATTGCCGCCGGGTTCTGCCGGCCGACGAGACGGAAGGAGACCTTCGCCGATGCTTTGGCGGCGATCACGGTCTTGAAACCGGCGCCGGTATAGCCGCCGGTGATGCCGTTGACTTCCGCGGTTGGCCGCGCCCAGATCAGCTCCATCACTGAACGGCCCTTTTCCCCCGAGGGAATGGACAGGCCGACTTCGCCGAGGAATTTTTCCGTCGTCATCCCGAGCGTTTCCCAGGAGGCCTTGATATTAGCCGGCGTTTCCTTGACGCCGTCATAGAAGCCGTCGAGCGTTACGCGCCCGGTCTCGTCATGCAGGCCGGCGAGAATATCGGAGAGGATGTGGATCGGATTGGCGGCGGCACCGCCGAACATGCCCGAATGCAGGTCGCGGTCTGCGGCGTTGATGATGATCTCCTCGCCGACGAGGCCGCGTAGGCTGGCTGAGATGGACGGCGTTTCACCATCCCACATGCCGGTATCACAGACGAGGGCGAAATCCGCCTTCAGCTCGGCGGCATTGGCTTCGAGGAAGGGCTTGAGCGAGGGCGAGCCGGATTCCTCTTCGCCTTCGAAGAGGATGGTGATGCGCACCGGCAGTGCGCCCCTGGTTTCCTTATAGGCGCGCACCGCCTCGACGAAGGTCATCAGCTGTCCCTTGTCGTCGGACGTGCCGCGGCCCGTCAGGACCTTGCGGCCATTGCCCAGGTCCTTGATTTCCGGAGCGAATGGGTCGCTTTCCCAAAGCTCGAGGGGATCGACGGGCTGCACGTCGTAGTGGCCGTAGAACAGCACATGCGGCGCATCCGCGCTGCCGGCATCGTGATGAGCGACCACCATCAAATGGCCGGGCGTATCGCGCAGGGAAGCCTTGAAGCCGATCGAGTTCAGGTAGGTGACGAGCCATTCCGCCGCCTTGCGGCATTCTGCCTTGTAGTCCGGGTCGGTCGAGATGGACTTGATGCGCAGCAGTTCGAAGAGATTGTCGAGGCTGGAAGGGAGGTTCTGATCGGCGCGGTCGAGAACGGGCGATAGATCGGTCATATCCGACTCCTTACATGAGATTTGGATGGACGATAGACCAAAGCCCGGCGGGTTTCGAGGCGTTAAAACTGAAAATTTACCGTAGCTTGCGTCTTTCGATCGAGGCACGCTCTTATGTGATTAGTTGCGCATGTAGTTTACAAGTTTTTTAGATTATTAGAAATAACGTCAATCCAGAAGCGTATTCTGGAGACGCGTAATGTTTTCAGTGATTGCATGTATTCGTGACGATCATGACTTCAGGCTTATTATTGTAGCGGCGATCATCTGCCTTATCGGCAGCCTTGCCACCATGCTCCTTTTTTCGCGTGCGCAGGAATGCCAGTCGCATCAGCGTCGCTATTGGATTGTTGCCGCGGCTTTTGCCAGCGGTGTCGGCATCTGGGCAACGCATTTCATCGCCATGCTCGCCTATCAGAGTAGTCTTCCGATCTCCTATGGCGTTTCGCTGACGGTGCTTTCGGTGGTTCTTGCCATCGTCGGCTCATGGCTTGCCATTGCCGTTGCCTTCGAATGGGATAATCGCGTTTCCTTTGCGGTCGGCGGCATGCTGATGGCGTTTGGAATAGCCGCCATGCATTTCACGGGAATGCAGGCCATTGAGGCCTCGGCAGAGCTCTCCTTCGATATACCGCGCGTCGTCGCTTCAGTCGTCATCGGTGGCGTCTTCTCCTCCCTGGCTTTTCTGGTGTTTCGCAGCCTTCATGGCTTCGGGCGCATCATGGCTGGCGCTTTTCTTCTGCTGCTTGCGATTTGCTCCCTGCATTTCACCGCGATGAGCGGCGTCACGTTGACGCCCGAAGTGACCATGCCGGGTGCTGCCCTCGCCATGAATCGAAGCATCCTTGCCGGTATCGTCATGGCCGCCGCGATGGGGCTGATCCTCATCGCTCTCGGCGCCATCTTCGTCGATCGTCATTTGACCGACCTCCGGGGTTTCGCCAATGCTTCGCTGGAAGGGCTGCTCATCGTCCGTGACGGTCGGGTGATTGATGCGAACGAGCGGTTCTTCGCCATTTCCGGCTGGTCGGCGCAGCAGGTGATTGGTATCGCACCCGATGTCTTTCTGAGCATCGACATGGATATCCAGGCCGAAGCTGCCATTCCCCTGGAAACGACGCTGTCGGGGTGCGATGGCAAGGCGATCCCCGTCGAGACCGTGCGGCGTTCCATCACCTATCGCGGCCACGAATGCAGCGTGCTTGTCGTGCGCGACCTGACCGAGCGTCGCCAGGCGCAGCAGATGATCGAGCACCTGGCTCACCACGATATATTGACGGATCTGCCCAATCGCTCGCTGTTCGATCAGCGCATGCGCCAGGCACTGCAGATGGTGAACCGCAGGGGTGGCGAGGTCGCGATCTTCTGCCTGGATCTCGACCGCTTCAAGGCGATCAATGACGTCTTCGGTCACGCTGAAGGAGACCGTATCCTCTGCAAGGTCGCCGGCATCCTGCAGCGCGCGATCGAGGATGGCGATACGGTAGCAAGGCTTGGCGGCGACGAATTCGCCATCATCCAGCCGAAGCGCCGGCAGCCCGAGGGAGCAACCCGCCTTGCCGAGCGCATCCTGGCCGAATTCGGCATGGAAATGGATACGGCGCGCGATCCGACGGCCGTCGGCGTCAGCATCGGCATAGCCATCTATCCGCGTGACGGCACGAGCGCCGAGCAGCTTTACGCCAATGCGGATATGGCGCTTTATCGCGCCAAGCATGCAGGCCGTGGCCACGCCTGTTTCTTCGATGCGGAAATGGACAAGGCCGTGCGCACGCGCCGTCAGCTAGAGAACGATCTGCGCCAGGCCATTCTCCGCCGGCAGCTCTTTCTGGAATATCAGCCGATCTACGACGTCGGCAGCGACAGTGTCAGCGGCTATGAGGCGCTGTTGCGCTGGGCGCATCCGGATCGCGGCGTGATCGAACCGGAGACGTTTATTCCCATTGCCGAGGAAAGCGGATCGATTGTCGCGATCGGCGAGTGGGTGCTGCAGCAGGCGTGCCAGGAGGCGACGCGCTGGAGCGAGCCCGCGAATGTCGCGGTCAATCTCTCGCCACTGCAATTCATGATCCCGACCCTGTACGACCAGATCGAACGGATCCTGCGCAAAACCGGCCTCGATCCGCAGCGCCTCGAACTGGAGATCACAGAGGCTGCCCTGATGCGCGAGCGCACGGCTGTCATCGCGACCCTGCAGCGGCTGCATCGC
>Ga0209371_1001500_pt1 | contig 15539 bp, 13 predicted proteins | sample AgamicAtAmrz_FD_187165 | JGI IMG/M metagenome (GOLD analysis project Ga0209371, IMG submission 187165) | Agave microbial communities from Guanajuato, Mexico - At.Am.rz (SPAdes) (version 2) | ecosystem: Host-associated > Plants > Roots > Rhizosphere | place: Guanajato, Mexico | collected 2012-06-07
TCGGCGGCGAAGTTGCTGACTTTACGCACTATCGACAGCCATTACGCGATGCAGTCGATTTTTTGCTTAATGGCTACTAATCCGTAGCCATTTTTTAGCGACCCCGCAGCATGCGAATGCAAAGGTCATCACCTTCGTCCGCGCGCAGGCGTGCTGGCGGACCAGGAGAAGGTGGATTCGCTGTCGGGCTTGTAAGCCTGCTGCTTCTTCAGCTTACGCGCCTGTTTCGCCGCCAGCTCCCGCTGCGCCATGAGTTTATCGATGTACTCTTTCTTAACGTGATTCGCTTCGGAATTGGTCAGCGGGCGGCCATGGGCGATACGGGCGCGGTCGAGCAGCGTTTTTAATTCGCGCTGTTCGCTTTCGGTCATCTCTTTCTGGGTCAGTCTGGCGGTGGACATAATGGCTACCTCTCAGGGAAAGTCAGTCCAGTGTACGTGATAGCGGCGAAGAACACAGGATAAGCCTGCTGAAATAAAAATGCCGGGCAGCCCCGGCATTTCACATTAACTCTCCCGCACGGTTTCCCGTTTGCGTTTATCGACGGGCTTCCCGGACCAGTAGCCCGCCAGCAGCGAGCCGGAAAGGTTATGCCACACCGAGAAGAGCGCGCCGGGCAGGGCGGCCAGCGGCGAGAAGTAGATTTTGCCAAGCGCGGCGGCAAGCCCTGAGTTCTGCATGCCCACCTCGATGGCCAGCGTGCGACAGGTCGACTCGTCAAAGCCGAACAGCCTTCCGCCCCAGTAGCCGCCAAGCAAACCAATGCTGTTATGCAGGATCACCGCCACAATCACCATCAGGCCTACCGAGGCGATATGCGAAGCGGAGCCCGCCACCACGGCGCTGATGATAGCCAGAATACAGACCATCGAAAACGCGGGCAGATAAGGCTCTACCGCTTTCACCAGACGCGGGAAGAGATGGTGCACAATCAGCCCCAGCGCAATCGGGATAACGACGATTTGCAGAATGCTCAGCAGCATGCCCATCACGTCCACCTGAATATGCGCGTCGACGTAAAGGCGCGTCAGCAGCGGCGTGGCGAAAACGCCCACCAGCGTAGAGACGGAGGAGATGGTCACCGACAGCGCCACGTCGCCCTTCGCCAGATAAATCATCACGTTGGACGCGGTGCCGCTCGCCACACTTCCCACCAGCACCATCCCGGCGGAAAGATCCGGCGGCATATGAAACAGCATCGCCAGCAGCCAGGCAGCCAGCGGCATTACCAGATAGTGCAGAAAAATGCCTGCCGCCACCGGCGCGGGGCGGGAGAGCACGCGTTTGAAATCATCAAGCTTCAGGTGCACGCCCATGCCGAACATGATGAGCATTAATAGCGTGCTGACCCAGGGCCCAACGGGCGTGAAGGTGGAAGGGGTGTAATAAGCCAAAACCGAGAGCAGCAGCGCCCAGAGCGGGAACAGTCGCGTGAATGTTGCGAGCATGATGATTCTTTTCCTTGCAGGTTGCGTCGTTGTGTTTCCCCTGCCGCTGTGAGCGCGGCGTTGCGTTATCGCTATGCGGGGATAAAAAAGCCGGGAGCGGGCCCGGCCATAACTATTGTGTATCGTGCGAAGAAAAGTTATTCAAACAAATTATGATGAAATGCGCTCATCCTGCGCCGCGCACACTCTCCCAACTAAGCCCGAACCTCGCCAGGTATTTACGCAGGCGGTCGGCGTCGTTGGGGTTGCTTTTCTTCTGCCGTGAGACGGCGAAAAGCGCCCGTCCGGCTTCAGAGAGCGTACTGCAACGGCGACAGACGGCGATGACCGCCGCCAGCTGGTCCTGGTCGAAGAGGTCGAGGGTCGCCGGGTCGACGGGCAGCGCAACGGCGCCGTGCGCAGGCCTCCAGCTTTGTTGCAGCCGCAGAATCTCTTCTTCCACCAACGCCTCGGTAATGCGCCCCTGGTCCGCCAGCGTCGCCATGCGCGCAACCGATGCGCCAAGCTCGCGAAAATTGCCCGGCCAGCGCGCCTGCGGCGAGCAGGCGAAGAGGAGATACCGCTCGCGCGCTGTCTTATCGAAGCGGATTTGCGTTTGCTGCTCCGCGCAGAAGCGCTGCAACTCATATTCCACGTTAGGCGCAATATCCTCGCGCCGTTCGGCAAGGCCCGGCAGCGCAAAGGCCCACATGTTGATGCGGGCGTAGAGATCTTCACGAAAGCGGCCTTCGGCGACCCACTGCGTCATGTCGCGATGCGTGCCGGCGATAAGCTGGAAATCGCTGCGCACTTCTTTATCCGAACCAAACGGGAAGAACGTTTTCTCTTCAATCGCCTTCAGCAGCATCGCCTGCTCGTCCAGCCCCAGCTCGGCTATCTCATCGAGAAACAGCACGCCGCCGTCCGCTTCCCGAAGCAGGCCCGCCCGCGCCTGCTGCGCGCCGGTAAACGCCCCTTTGACATGGCCGAACAGGGTCGACATGGCGTTATCGCCGCGCAGCGTCGCGCAGTTTACCGACACCAGCCGTCCCTGCACGAGATGACGCGCCTGGCGCAGCTGGAAAATACGTTTCGCGAGAAAGGATTTGCCCGCGCCGGTAGGGCCGGTAAGCAGAATGGGCGCGGTGGAGCGCAGCGCCACGCGCTCTATCTGGTCAATCAGGCGGTTAAAGGTGGCGTTGCGGGTGTCGATGCCCGCCTTCAGAAACGAGACAGACTGTTGCTGCTCGCGCTGAAAACGGCTGGTGAGCGTCGCGTAGCGGCTTAAATCGAGGTCGATAACCGAGCTGGTGCCGGCGGCTTTCTCCAGGTCCGTAGCCTCGCCCCTGGCCGGGCTGGTTTGCAGCAGGCTGGCGGGAAGGTAACGCGCTTCCGTCAGCAGGAACCAGCAGATCTGCGCCACATGCGTGCCGGTGGTGATATGCACCAGGTACTCTTCGTTTTCGGTGTCGAAAGGGTAGTGCGTGGCGAAGTCGAGAAAGGCGGCGTAAACCTCTTCAAAATCCCACGGGTCAAGAATCGTTACAGGGTGGCGGCGTACCTGCGTCTGCGGCGAAACGACAGCGATGTCTTCGCTAAGTTGCTCCGCCATGCCTTTATCCCGCGGCTGGTGCAGCAACTCCAGCCGGTCGACGGGAAAACCGGGCTGCTGGCAAAGAGCGACGGTGGGCCGCCATTTCTTCCAGCGGTTCTCCCGCTTGCCGCGCTTGTCCAGCACCGTACCCAACACGCCAATCACTACCCGCCGCTTTTGCATGTTTATACCTATATATAAAACAATATAAATAATTATAAATTATTGATCGTCATGATAATACCTGAATGGCGTATTCTGTGTTTTTATCCTTATTTTTCAACTAATTATTTTTTATTCATTGCTTAACTGAAACTGGCACGCTTCTGGCAATACCTGTTATGTCAGCACACTGGGAGTCGCAGGGGATATGAGCCCCGCCGGCGCACCGGGAGCGGTAATACGTTTTCCAGGGGGCGTTCCGCCAGTGGAAAGACATGGGCGAAAAGTCGGTTTTATCAGGTTCGATTCCTGATTCGCCACCTCTTCTCCAGAGAGCTATGCAAGCAGTACCCGGTGGTCGGCTGTGATGACCACCCCGAGCGGGCGCCGGTAACGACGCCGGGCCGCAGGCAAAACGCGCAGGCAGTCATGGCCCGTTTCCCTGCGGCTCCGTGTCCGCACTCGCGCCGGCAAGTGAAAAACAGGGAGATAAAAATGAATAACAAAATCACGATTCGAAAAGGCCAACTGGGTTTACTGGCAAAACAGGGCGACTTTTATCAGGTGCTGGAGGCGGGCGAACATCGCCTGCCGTGGTTTAACAAACCGGACGTGACCGTGGTGGATGTAAACGGCGACGACGTGGCGCCGGAACTTGCCGATTATCTGCGCCGCTTTCAGCCGGAATGGGTAGAGAAATATTGCCTGTCTGTCGATACCGCCGAACAGGAAACGGCGGCGCTTTACCGCAACGGCGTACTGCTGGAAATCATTCCGCCGGGCGCGCGTCGGCTGTTCTGGCGCGATGGCGACAGCCTGCAGGTAAAACGCATGAGCACGCAGGATGTGCACGTGCCCATTGATGTCATGAATGCGGTATTGCAGCCGCGCGGTCGCAACGAGGCGGTGAAAGGCCGCGAGGCGATCCTGACGGTGCAGGTGCCCGCCTGGCATGTCGGCGTGTTGAAAATTGACGGCGAGACGCAGGCGCTGCTGCCGCCAGGCTTAAGCGCATACTGGAAAATCAACCACCTCGTGGAGGCGGAAGTGGTGGATACGCGCCTGCAGGCGCTGGAGGTATCGGGCCAGGAGATCCTGACCAAAGATAAAGTGAATCTGCGCATCAACCTCGGCGCGAACTGGCGTTATCTCGATGTTCTGCAGGCGTACAGCCAGCTGGCGAAGCCGCTGGATTACCTTTATCGCGAGTTGCAGTTTGCGCTTCGCGAAGCGGTAGGGACGCGCACGCTGGATGAGCTGCTGGAGAACAAGCAGGTCATCGACGACGTGGTGAGCGCGCAGGTGATTGCCCGCATGGCGCCGTTTGGCATTGAGGTTGCGTCAACAGGCGTGAAAGACATCGTGTTGCCCGGCGATATGAAAACCATTCTGTCGCGGCTGGTGGAGGCGGAAAAATCCGCGCAGGCGAATGTTATCCGCCGGCGCGAAGAGACCGCGGCGACACGTTCGTTACTGAACACCGCCAAAGTGATGGAAAACAACCCGGTGGCGCTGCGCTTAAAAGAGCTGGAGACGCTGGAAAGGGTGGCGGAGCGCATCGATAAAATCTCGGTGTTTGGCGGTCTGGACCAGGTATTGCACGGTCTTGTAAACATTAAAGGAAAGACAAATGCAGCATAACGATTATCAACTGCTGGCGCGTGAAAACAGCGCGCCGGTAAAAATGTGGACCAACGGCGTTCCGGTAGAATCAGAGGCGCGCGAGCAACTGCTGAAAACGGCGAAAATGCCGTTTATCTTTAAACACCTGGCGGTGATGCCCGATGTGCATCTGGGTAAAGGCTCGACCATCGGCAGCGTTATTCCGACCAAAGGGGCGATTATCCCGGCGGCGGTGGGCGTGGATATCGGTTGCGGGATGATTGCGGTGCGCACGTCGCTGACTGCAAGCGACCTGCCGGATAACCTCAGCGGGCTGCGCAGCGCCATTGAGCATGCCGTGCCGCACGGGCGCACCAGCGCACGCGGCCAGCGGGATAAAGGGGCGTGGAACCGCGCGCCGCAGGAAGTGGACGCGCACTGGGCGCACCTGGCGCCGCGCTTTAAGCGGATCACCGATAAATATCCGAATCTGCTGAAAACCAACAACTATCAGCATCTGGGCACGCTGGGTACCGGCAACCACTTTATCGAGGTTTGTCTGGACGAGCAGCAGCGAGTGTGGGTCATGCTGCACAGCGGCTCGCGCGGCGTGGGTAACGCCATCGGCACCCACTTCATCGCGCTTGCTCAGAAAGATATGCAGCGCCATATCGCTAACCTGCCGGATCGCGATCTCGCTTATTTTGAAGAGGGAAGCAAGCATTATGCGGATTACATCGAAGCCGTCGAATGGGCGCAGGATTTCGCGCGCCATAACCGCGAAGTGATGATGTCCCGCGTGCTGGCGGCGCTGTCTCAGGTCATCAAGAAACCCTTTATGACCCAGCAGGAGGCGGTGAACTGCCACCACAACTATGTGCAGAAAGAGCGTCATTTCGGCGAGGATGTGCTGGTGACGCGCAAAGGCGCTGTCTCCGCGCAGAAAGGGCAGATGGGGATTATCCCCGGTTCGATGGGCGCGAAAAGCTTTATCGTGCGCGGTCTGGGCAACGAAGAGAGTTTCTGCTCCTGTAGCCACGGCGCCGGGCGCACCATGAGCCGAACGGCGGCGAAAAAGCGCTTTACGGTGGAAGATCAGATCCGCGCCACCGCGCACGTGGAGTGTCGCAAAGACAGCGACGTTATCGATGAAATTCCGATGGCGTATAAAGATATCGATGCGGTGATGGCCGCTCAGGCCTCATTGGTGGAAGTAGTGCATACCCTGCGCCAGGTGGTTTGCGTAAAAGGATAAAAAAATGGAACTGAACGGCGTTGATGCCGCCATGCGGGAGCGCGTGCGACACGTGCTGAAAGAAGTGGAAGCGCGCTACGGCGTGAAGGTGCTGTACGCCTGTGAATCAGGCAGCCGCGGCTGGGGCTTCGCCTCGCCGGACAGCGATTACGATGTGCGCTTTCTTTATGTGCATCCGCCCGAGTGGTATTTACGCGTTGATGCGCCGCGCGACGTCATCGAGTTGCCAATAGACGACACGCTGGACGTCTGCGGCTGGGAGTGGCGCAAAGCGCTCGGGCTGCTCAAGCGCGCTAACCCGACGCTTATCGAATGGCTCGATTCGCCAGTGGTCTATCAGCAGGATGAAAAGGTCATCGCCGCGCTGCGTGAACAGGTGCCTGCATGGTTCTCCGCAGAGCGGGCGCGCTGGCACTACTACTCAATGGCGCGGAAAAACTTTCGCAGCTATTTGCAGGGCGATACGGTGCGGCTGAAGAAATATTTCTACGTGTTGCGCCCGCTGCTGGCGGTTCGCTGGATAGAAGCGGGCAAGGGCGCGCCGCCGATGCGTTTTGTCGAATTGCTGGACGGCGTCGTGACCGATCCGCTGCTGCGTCAGGAAATAGATGCGCTGCTGGCGAGAAAACAGCGTGCGGGCGAGGCGGAGTATGGCGCGGCGATGCCGCGGATACAGGCTTTTATCACGCAGGAGCTGGCGCGCGGCGAAACGCCGCCCGACCTGCCGCATAGTGAAAAGGCCTGCGCGACCAGGTTAGATACGCTGCTTTATGAAACGGTAATGGCCTGACATTGTCAGGCCATTTTTTTATCACTCGAACAGGTTGTGATGCAGCTTCTGCACTACCTGCTCCGCTTCCGCGCCGGGCACCAGGAAACAGAGGTTATGGCTGGAGGCGCCGTAGCAGATCATGCGGATGTTGAACGGCTCCATCACGCCGAAGACTTCTTTGCCCACGCCGCACGCTTTCGACAGATCGTTGCCAATCAGCGCCACCAGCGCCAGGTTCTCTTCTACCTCCACGCGACAGAGCGAGGAGAGCTCCGTTAGCAGCGCCTGCGTCAGCAGCGTATCGCCGGTTGAGGTGGAGCCGGTAGTGTCGAGCGTCAGCGCCACGCTCACTTCCGAGGTGGTTATCAAATCAACGGAGATATTGTGGCGCGCCAGGATGCTGAAGACTTCGGCAAGAAAACCGCGCGAGTGCAGCATATTCAGGCTGTGCAGCGTCAGCAGCGTTTGCTTGCGGCGCAGCGCCAGCGCGCGGAATAGCGGCGGGTTGGCGGTTTCGTTGCACACCAGCGTGCCGCCCGCTTTCGGGTCTTTGCTGGAGCCGACAAACACCGGGATATCGCTGCGCACGGCGGGCAGCAGCGTGGCCGGGTGCAGCACTTTCGCGCCAAACGTCGCCATCTCCGCCGCTTCTTCAAAAGCGATTTCATCAATGCGTTTCGCTGCGGGCACGACGCGCGGGTCGGTGGTGTAAATGCCGGGCACGTCGGTCCAGATATCGACGCGGCTTGCCTGCAACGCTTCGCCAAGGAGCGCGGCGGTATAATCGCTGCCGCCGCGGCCAAGCGTCGTGGTGCGGCCTTTCGCTTCGCTGCCGATAAAGCCCTGGGTGATGATGAGCCCCTCGGCGAGGCGCGGCTTCAGCTGTAACGTCGAGAGCTCAGAAAGCGCCGTTACATCCGGCTCGGCGCGGCCAAAGCGATCGCTGGTGCGCATCACTTTGCGCACGTCGAACCACTGCGCTTCCACGTGGCGTTCGCGCAGGATCTCGACAAAAAGCAGGGTGGACATCAGCTCGCCGTGGCTGACCAGCTCATCAGTCAGCGCATGAGAGGTGGCAAGCGACGCGGCCTCAGAAAGGGTGGCGATGTTTTCCAGCAGGCGATCAATCTCTTCGCGGATAACCGTCGGGTTTTGCAGCCGCTCAACAATGTCGTACTGGATTTTGCGAATGGCGTCGAGCTTGACGAAGCGCTCGGTGGCCTCCAGCCCTTCGGCCAGCGCCACCAGCAGATTGGTCACGCCCGCGGAAGCGGAAAGCACCACCAGACGCACGGCCTCATCGGAAAGCACCACGTCGGCGCTGCGGTTCATGGCGTCGAAATCCGCCACGCTGGTGCCGCCAAATTTCGCGACCACTAAAGAATCTGTCATAACAACCTCGTGTCAGGGGGCCATAGCGCATGGCGTATAAAGTATTCAGCCCTGGAACAAGGAGAGAGCGGTAAGGGGGCGGACGCAGGCGGGAAAACCACAACCACATACACCCAGAAGCGCTCCACCTTGCGAAACGTTCGACTGCTGACGTTTCGGGTGACAACCCAGGGGATTCAGCCCCTGTAGCCGATAGCGAACGTTGCCAGACGCTACGCTACCTCGGCGTCGCTCCCCCTCCCGTGCCGTCTTTGGAGTGGCTCCTCGGACACGATACCTGGGCGACGCGCCTCTTCTGGTTTTCCTTCATATTTCAGGCTGTGGCTGCGTTGCTTGCGCGGCCTTACCCCAGTCACATACTTATGTATGCTCCTGGGGGGGCGCCCGCTTATCGCCTTGCCACACCCCGAACTATTTTGGAAAACGGCGACTCATTGATTTTGTTTTACCGTGGCAAAACGAAATGCTGAAGTATCAGGTTTGTTCAGTGGGCATAGCGCGACACCGAAACAACCTAAAATTTACCGGCTGACAACGCGCAGCGCGCTTCGGGCCGGTATTTATTCATAAATAAAGGGTTAGCAGGGTTATTGTCAACGATACGGTCATGGGGATTTTTCATGTTGCGCTGCCTGCCAGGAAAATAACTTATAACAGCTATACTTTCGTCTTAACCGGCACGGTGGCGCGCAACCAACGCCATGATAAAAATCATCACAATTCCAGCCACAAGCGCTACAATCGACCGCAGTTTCAATTCTCAAATCACAAGAGTATTGCTATGAAAAACATCAATCCGAAGCAGACCTCCGCCTGGCAGGCGCTAGAGCAACACTATGCAGAGATGAAGGATGTAAAAATCGCCGATCTGTTCGCCAAAGACGCCGACCGCTTCAGCAAATTCTCCGCCACGTTCAATGACCTGATGCTGGTCGACTATTCCAAAAACCGCATTACCGAAGAGACTCTCAGCAAGCTGCAGGCGCTGGCGAAAGAGACCGACCTGGCGGGCGCCATCAAATCGATGTTCTCCGGTGAAAAGATCAACCGCACCGAAGACCGCGCCGTGCTGCACGTGGCGCTGCGCAACCGTAGCAATACGCCGATCCTGGTGGACGGCAAAGATGTGATGCCGGAAGTGAACGCCGTGCTGGAGAAGATGAAAAAATTCTCCGAGGCCATTATCTCCGGGCAGTGGAAAGGCTATACCGGCAAGCCGATTACCGACGTGGTGAACATCGGCATCGGCGGCTCCGACTTAGGCCCGTTCATGGTGACCGAAGCGCTGCGCCCCTATAAAAACCACCTTAACATGCACTTTGTCTCTAACGTCGATGGCACCCACATCGCCGAAGTGCTGAAAAAAGTGAACCCGGAAACCACCCTGTTCCTCGTGGCTTCCAAAACCTTTACTACCCAGGAAACCATGACCAACGCCCACAGCGCGCGCGACTGGTTCCTGAAAACCGCGGGCAATCAGCAGCACGTGGCGAAACACTTCGCGGCGCTCTCTACTAATGCCAAAGCGGTGGGCGATTTCGGCATCGATACCGCCAACATGTTCGAATTCTGGGACTGGGTCGGCGGCCGTTACTCCCTGTGGTCGGCGATTGGCCTTTCCATCATCCTCTCCGTGGGCTTTGACAACTTTGTTGAACTGCTCAGTGGCGCACACGAGATGGATAAACACTTCTCCACCGCCGCGCCTGAACAAAACTTGCCGGTGCTGCTGGCGCTGATTGGCATCTGGTACAACAACTTCTTTGGCGCTGAAACCGAAGCCATTCTGCCGTACGACCAGTACATGCACCGCTTTGCCGCCTACTTCCAGCAGGGCAACATGGAATCCAACGGCAAGTTTGTCGACCGCAACGGCAACCCGGTGGATTACCAGACCGGCCCTATCATCTGGGGCGAGCCGGGCACCAACGGCCAGCATGCGTTCTATCAGTTGATCCACCAGGGCACTAAGCTGGTACCGTGCGATTTCATCGCGCCGGCCGTCACCCATAATCCGCTTTCCGACCACCACCAGAAACTGCTGTCCAACTTCTTCGCCCAGACCGAAGCGCTGGCGTTTGGCAAATCTCGCGACGTGGTGGAGCAGGAATTCCGCGACCAGGGTAAAGACCCGGCGCAGCTGGATCACGTGGTGCCGTTTAAGGTGTTTGAAGGCAACCGCCCGACCAACTCCATCCTGCTGCGTGAAATCACGCCGTTCAGCCTGGGCGCGCTGATTGCGCTTTATGAACACAAGATCTTCACCCAGGGCGCTATCCTGAACATCTTCACCTTCGACCAGTGGGGCGTGGAATTAGGTAAACAGCTGGCCAACCGCATCCTGCCGGAGCTTGGCGACGATAACGCGATCGACAGCCACGACAGCTCCACCAACGGACTGATTAACCGCTACAAAGCGTGGCGCGCGTAATTAACGTGTTGTGCTGAATAATGCCGGCCTGAGCGCCGGCATTTTTTATCGGAGAAATCCCGTTGTGGCGGCAAATCAGGGTCGCCCGGCTTTGAGGTTAATCTGAAAAAGCGTTTTTACCCTTTCATTTTATCAGGGGAATTTAGGATTAAACGGATTGGGTGTTTTTAAGAATATATTTTAACTATTTGAATAATAGTATCTTTTAATTAAATTGCTGCGCTCAACATTTTCATTTTATCTATTTGTCCTAAAACCCACCGCTTATTTCCCGATGCCATAAACCGGCAGGCGTTGTTGTGTATACTCGATTGCGCCTGAAACCCTTTTCGGGCACATCTCCATTCATTCAATGAAGGGAAATTGTTATGAAAAAAATCGTTTATGGCATTTTTGCCATAGCAGCGCTGGGCGCGACTGCGGCTAATGCGGAGCCGGTAGCCACCGGTGACGCGGCAGGCGCAGCGGCGACGTCGGTGTCAGTAGGCTCCTCTACTGCAACGACCGCCAGCACTGTCGGGTCGGTTGTCGGCGTGGCGCTCGCTGCGACCGGTGGCGGCGACGGTTCTAACACCGGGACCACTACCACAACCACCACCAGCACCACGCAGTAACCTTCGGTGCTTTAACCATAACCACACTACGGTGTGGTTATTTTGACTCCCTGAGGAAATGTCGTGAAGCGACTCGCGATTGTGATGCTCTGCCTGCTGCTCCAGGCCTGTTCCTCCAATATCAAAGGAATGGCAACTTCTTTCTGGCGCGGCGTAACGGGCGCGGATGGCGTCCATCTGACAGACGACGATATTCAAAATATGCCCTATGCCAGCCAGTACATGACGTTAAACAACGGCCCGCAGCTGTTTGTGGTGCTGGCATTCTCGGAAAACGGCCAGCAAAAATGGGTCACCCAGGACCAGACCACGCTGATAACCCAGCATGGCCGCCTGGTGAAAACCCTCAATCTTCGCGACAACCTGATTAGCGTAACGAACATCAACGACGATCCACTGCTGAAAGCGAACCAGATTATTGATGGCGCAGGCTGGACGCGTGTGATGGGCTGGACGGAGCGCGGTCAGACGCGTTACGCCACGGCGCGCTCAACCTTTACCTGGGACGGAACGGACAGCATACAGGTGGGCAGCGAGTCCACGCCGGTTCGCGTGCTGGATGAAGAGGTGACCACCGAGGCGGCAAGCTGGCATAACCGCTACTGGGTAGACAGCGAAGGCGCGATCCGTCAGTCGAAGCAGTACCTTGGCGCAGGTTATTTCCCGGTTACCACTATCCTGTTGAAGGCGGCAAAAGAATGAGAACAGCAGCCCTCGCATCACTTATTTTAAGCCTGGGCAGCCTGTCGGCTTTTGCCGCAGGCACCATTACGGTTTATCCCGAACACGCACAGCCCCTGAAAGTCACCGGCGCACAGACGCTCGCCGATCTCGTTACCCAACCCCAGCTTACGCAAAGCTGGTGGCCGGGCGCGGTTATCAGCGAACGTCAGGCGAGCGCCGTGGCGCAACAGCAGCATCAGGCGTTGCTGGGTCGGCTGGCGGCGCTTTCGGCCGATGAAGACGCCGACGATGCCGCCGCCATTAACAGTGTGCGCCAGCAACTTGCCGCAATAAAAGTAACTGGCCGCCAGTTTATTACGCTGGACCCGGACAGCGTGCGCGTAAGCCCAGGCAACAACGTGCCGCTGGAGGGTGACTACTCGCTGTGGGTGGGACCGCAGCCGACCACCGTTACGCTGATGGGGCTGGTGAACGCGCCAGGCCCGAAGCCCTTCACGCCTGGAAAATCGGTCGCGGATTATCTGGATGAGGTGAGCCGTCTTAGCGGCGGCGAGCGCAGCTATGCCTGGGTCGTCTACCCTGATGGGCGCACGCAAAAGACGCCTGTCGCTTACTGGAACAAACGTCACGTGGAGCCGATGCCCGGCAGCATTATTTTTCTGGGCTTCGCCGAGCACACTTTTACCTCTTCTTATGACGATCTGAACGAGCAGATACTTCGCTCGCTGACGCAGCGGATACCGGATTGATGAAGAAACGCTATTTTTACAGTTTGCTGGCGCTGTCGGTCTCCTGCGCCTGCCATGCAGAAACCTATCCCGCGCCCGTCGGTCCTTCACAGTCCGATTTTGGCGGCGTGGGCTTAATGCAAACCCCTACGGCGCGCATGGCGCGGGAAGGGGAACTGAGTCTCAACTACCGCGATAACGATCAGTACCGCTACTATTCCGCTTCCGTGCAGCTCTTCCCGTGGCTGGAAACCACGCTGCGCTACACCGACGTGCGGACTAAAAACTACAGTAACGTCGAGTCGTTCTCCGGCAATCAGACCTATAAAGATAAAGCCTTCGACGTGAAGCTGCGGCTGTGGGAAGAGGGCTACTTCCTGCCGCAGGTCGCGGTGGGGGCGCGCGATTTGGGCGGTACGGGGTTGTTTGACGGTGAATATGTGGTGGCGAACAAAGCCTGGGGGCCGTTTGATTTCTCGCTCGGCTTAGGCTGGGGCTATCTGGGCACCAGCGGCAACGTGAAAAACCCGTTCTGCGAATATGACGACAAATTTTGCTACCGCGATCCGAGTTACCAGAAAGCGGGCTCCATCGACGGCAGCGCCATGTTCCACGGCCCGGCGGCGATTTTCGGCGGCGTTGAATACCAGACGCCATGGCAGCCGCTGCGCCTGAAGCTTGAGTATGAAGGCAATAACTACAGCGAAGATTTCGCCGGTAAAATCGACCAGAAGAGCAAGTTTAACGTGGGCGCGATTTACCGCGTCGCCGACTGGGCGGATGTTAACCTGAGCTACGAGCGCGGTAACACGCTGATGTTCGGCTTTACGCTGCGCACCAACTTCAACGATCTACGTCCTTCTTATAACGATAATCGCCGTCCGGCGTATCAGCCGCAGCCGCAGGAGGCGATTCTTCAGCACAGCGTCGTGGCGAACCAGCTTACCTCGCTGAAGTACAACGCCGGGCTGAACAACCCGCAGATTCAGGTAAAAGGCGACACGCTGTACGTGACTGGCGAACAGTTTAAATACCGCGATTCGCAGGAAGGCATTGAGCGCGCGAACCGCATCATCATGAACGACCTGCCGGAAGGGGTGCGCACTATTCGCGTCACCGAAACGCGCCTCAACATGCCGCAGGTTACCACGGAAACCGACGTGGCGAGCCTGAAGCGTCATCTGGAAGGCGAGCCGCTCGGCCATGAAACGGAGCTGGTGCAAAAACGCATGGAGCCGGTGGTGCCGGAAAGCACCGAGCAGGGCTGGTACATTGAGAAGCCGCGCTTTAATTTCTCGCTCAATCCGGTATTGAACCAGTCTGTCGGCGGGCCGGAAAACTTCTACATGTATCAGGTGGGCGTGATGGCCACGGCGGATTTGTGGCTAACCGATCACCTGCTGACGACCGGCAGCCTGTTCGCCAACATTGCCAACAACTATGGCAAGTTTAACTACACCAACCCGCCGAACGACTCGGCGCTGCCGCGCGTGCGCACCCACGTACGTGAGTATGTAGAGAATGACTATTACGTTAACAACGCCCAGGCCAACTACTTCCAGTACCTGGGGAACGGCTGGTACGGGCAGGTTTACGGCGGTTATCTGGAGACGATGTACGGCGGCGCGGGGGCGGAAGTGCTTTATCGTCCGGTGGACAGCAACTGGGCCTTTGGTCTGGATGCGAACTACGTGAAACAGCGCGACTGGACCAGCCCGCAGAACATGATGAAGTTCACTGACTACAGCGTGAAAACCGGTCATCTGACCGCCTACTGGACGCCGCCGTTTGCCCAGGATGTGCTGATTAAAGCGAGCGTAGGGCAATATCTGGCGGGCGACAAAGGCGGCACGCTGGAGATAGCCAAACACTTCGACAGCGGCATTGTGGTGGGCGGTTACGCCACTATCACCAACGTTTCGCCGGATGAGTACGGCGAAGGGGACTTCACCAAAGGGGTTTACGTTTCCGTGCCGTTCGATCTCTTCTCCGGTGGCGCAACGCGCAGCCGCGCGGCGATTGGCTGGACGCCGCTCACCCGCGACGGCGGCCAGATGCTGGGCCGTAAGTTTGACCTCTACAGCATGACCAGCGATAAGAGCGTGAATTTCCGCTAAGCGGGCATCACCCCTCACCCTAACCCTCTCCCCACAGGGGAGAGGGGAGTGGCTGGCGACCCGGTCAGGAGAGACTTTTTCTGCAAGGGCAAGAGCGCGCCACAGACCCGCGCGTTTTTCTCTCCCTTCCTCCCTGGAAGCGGGCTGGGTGAGGGTAGCAACGCTACAGCCGGCGCAAAAGCCGCGCCGGGTTACCGGCGTAGACCCCTTTCTCGGTAAGCGATTTGGTCACCACGCTGCCTGCGCCGATGACCGCGCCGTCGCATATGGAAACGGCGAGAATGGTGGCGCCGCTGCCAATCGACACGTTATCGCCAATCACGATTTTCCCCCAGCTTTCACGATCCGGGTTGGGTTTGCCTTCGCGAAACATATCGTTGGCGAACATCACCCCATGGCCGATAAAGCAGTTTTCACCAATGACGACTGACTCGCAAATAAAGGCGTGCGACTGAACGCGGGTGTTGCGGCCAATGCGCGTGCGGCTTTGGATCTCGACAAACGGGCCGATGAAGACCCCGTCGCACAGTTCGCAGTCGTAAAGGTTGGCGGGCTCGTAAATCACCACGTTGCGGCCCACGGTGACGTTTTTTACGCCAACGCTGCGGCGCGTCGGCTCCTCAGGCATGTTCATCAAGCGCTTTCCCCATAACAAACAGCACGCTCTGCTGCGTGGCGCTGCTGAATATCGTCTGCGTGAGCATCTTCATTCCCCGGGCGTCATAAAAACGGCGCGCTCCCGCATTCGCCTCCAGCACTTC
>Ga0209371_1001501_pt1 | contig 15513 bp, 17 predicted proteins | sample AgamicAtAmrz_FD_187165 | JGI IMG/M metagenome (GOLD analysis project Ga0209371, IMG submission 187165) | Agave microbial communities from Guanajuato, Mexico - At.Am.rz (SPAdes) (version 2) | ecosystem: Host-associated > Plants > Roots > Rhizosphere | place: Guanajato, Mexico | collected 2012-06-07
GTCACGCGCCAAAAGGCGACGATCCGGCTAGCGCCGAGATTTCGTGCCGCCTGCTCATACGCGCTCGGCACCGAACGCAAGGCCGAATGGATCGGCAGGATCATGAAGGGCATCAGCACATGCGTCATCGCGAGAATGACAGCGCCCTCCGTGTAGAGCATTTTCAACGGCGTCGAGATAATACCGAGTTGGATCAGCCCGTCGTTGATGATGCCGTTGCGACCTAGCAGCACGATCCAGGCATAGGAGCGGACAAGCACCGAGGTCCATAGCGGAATGAATAGGCATGCCGTTCCGAGCTTTACCAACTTGCCGCGCATGCGCGCGATCGCATAGGCGGTCGGATATCCGATTGCAAAACAGGCAACGGTCACGATCGCCGCGATGCGGAAGGTTCTGAGCAGGACCTGAATATAAAGTGGACTGTCGAAGACACGTTGGTAGGGAGCAAGCGGGGCTTCCCCGGAAAGGCTGATGCCGATGAGCCTGACCACTGGATAGACGAAGCCTCCCGCCAAGAGGAGGAGGAGCGGTAGGATCAGCAAGATGGCCAATAGTGGCGAATAATGTTGGCTCGATCCTGTGAGGATCCAGTTGCGGAAACTGCCGGTCGATTGTCTCGCGAAGGATGATGCCATGGATTAGACCTCCGCTTTTGCAAACAGCCGCAAGGCGTTCGTTTCTGGGATGACGTCAACCAAGTCTCCCTGATGAAGGCCTGCCGCTACATTTCCGACGGGCATCTGGATCTGGAGGAGGCGGTCATCGCTGTTCTGGGCTCGCACGAAGAAGAGGAAAAACGAACCGGCGAAAACAGTCGCATCTATGGTGCCCGTCAGAATGGCGCCGCGGTCGCGACCATGGGGCGCTAGCGACAACCGTTCGGGGCGAACCGCGATAGTGACAGCTTGACGAGAGGCAAACGGACTGGCCCCGTCTTCGGCAGCCGCCGTTGCAACGACGTTGCCGCCTTTTGGCCGCACCATGTACTTCCCGTTATCTTGACCAAGATATTCGCCGTCGAGAAAGTTCATGCGACCAATGAAGTCTCCGACAAAGGCTGAGGCAGGCGAACGATAAAGATCGAGCGGCGATCCCACTTGAGCCAGCCGGCCTTCTGCCACCACCGCAACGCGATCAGACATGGTGAGTGCTTCCTCCTGATCATGCGTCACATAGACGACGGTCGCCCCAAGGCGTTGCTGCAAGCTCTTGATTTCCAATTGCAGCGCCTCGCGCAGTTTCTTGTCGAGGGCGCCAAGGGGTTCGTCCATCAAGAGAACGGGCGGCTCGAAGACGATTGCCCGAGCGACGGCGACGCGTTGCTGCTGGCCTCCGGAGAGTTGATGGGGATATCGATCGCCATAGCCGTCGAGGTGGACTTGCGCCAGTACCGCCTTCACCTTGCGGCTGATGAGATCTTTGTCCATTCGGCGCATGCGCAACGGAAAAGCGATGTTGGCCGCCACCGTCAAATGCGGAAAAAGCGCATAGCGCTGGAACACCATACCGATGTTGCGCCTGTTTGGTGCCACATAGGTAACGTCGCGCCGGCCGATCATGATCTGGCCGTTGCTCGGGCTCTCAAAGCCGGCGATCATCGTTAGTAGTGTCGTCTTGCCGGAGCCCGAAGGACCAAGGATCGACAGGAATTCACCCGCCCGGATGGCAAGCGAAATGCCATCCACTGCAAGCGATGTGTCATATCGCTTTTCAAGCCCTTGCAGCGTAAGTGCTTCACCAATCAAAGTCCCTCTCCTTATTGTTGTCGTTATGAACGTTGTCGTTTGCGCCAGCCCCGCAACTCGTTCACCGATCGCTTGGCTTTTGGTCCGGTTCCCGAATTGAACTTTGGGAAGACGGAAATTTGCGAACGTGGTATGACTTTTAATGTCACATAATGTTTGCAAGCACGTCGCTTTTCATTTTTGTTGCAACAAAATGAACGTTTGTCAAAGGAAATTGGAGAAATTTTCAATGGAAATCGCCTCGGAAGACGAAGGATACCACCGACATCAGCCCAATCGCTTGGGCGAAATGGCGTATGGCAACATGAAGGAGCGACTGATCCGAGGCGCTTTTTCCCCTGGAGATAAGCTCACGATCCGTGCGGTTTCGGAAATGCTGGATGTCAGCACGACGCCCGCTCGTGATGCCATCAACCGCTTGGTGATTGATGGGGCGCTCATTTACTCAGGCCCGAAAACCGTTATCGTTCCTCACTTAAGATTGTCGGATCTCGAGGAGATCACGCAGATGCGCCTGGCCCTGGAAGGGCTTGCGGCGGCGCTCTCCGTCAAGGCCGCAAGCGAGGCGACGATCGAAGAACTGGAGCTACTTCAGGCGAAAATTGACGCTGCATTGGATGAAAAGCGTTATTTTGACGCTCTCTGGCATAATAAGGAGTTCCATTTTGCGATCTACCGTTTGAGCGGTATGCCCTATCTTTTGCAGACGATCGAGACCCTGTGGCTGCGGGTTGGTGCGTCATTTAATGGCCTCTACCCAGAATTTTCCGAGACCCGCCACGGTGCGCGCAACCATCGTGCCGCGATAGAGGCGCTCGTTGAAAAGGATGCTGCCGCTGCGCGCGCTGCCATCGAGAACGACATTCGTGATGGATTTCGCCAGATGAAAAAAATCACCGCTGATCACGATCAAAGGAATCTCTCTCGCCGCTGAATAATTATGTTGCACTTTCCTTCTCTCCGTGTTTTTTTGTTGCAACAAAAATGTGAACGGGATGCGAACGCGCATCTGTCCATGGAGAGGGCAAGGCATGCTACATCAGGATTTTCCATCATTTCGGCGCGCAGCGCTCAGATCGCGCTCGCAATATTTCTTCGAGCGAGGGCAGATCGTGTTTCCCGATGGAACCACGCGTGTCACCGTCGAGCGCGATCCTCTGCCGACGTATATTTCCCGCGGAGAGGGTGCCTATCTGATTGATGTCGACGGCAATCGGCTCCTCGACCTCAATAACAATTTCACGACGCTGATCCATGGTCACGGTTATCTGCCCGTCGCCGACGCAATCGCAGATCTGCTGCAAAAAGGAACCTGCTTTTCCAATCCGACGGAACACGAGTTGGGATTGGCGGAATTGCTCGTGCAGCGCATTCCCGCGATCGAGCAGATCCGCTTCGTCAATAGCGGCACCGAGGCCGTCATGTTCGCCATCAAGGCGGCACGCGCCTTTACAGGGCGGTCGCGCATTGCCCGCGTCGAAGGAGCCTATCACGGCGCCTATGATTGGGCCGAGGTAAGCCAGGGCGCGTCGCCTGCATCCTGGGGACCAGCCGACGGCCCTGTGTCCGCAACCTCATATGCCGGGGCACCCCAAAGCGTTGCCGAAGAGGTCGATGTAATCCGTTTCAATGATGTTGAAGGCCTGGAGCGACGGTTAGCCGCGTCGGGCGGCGACCTTGCCTGCATCCTGATTGATCCCATGCCGAGCAGGGCGGGTTTGCTCGCCCCTGAGCCGGCCTTCATCGAAGCTGTCTCCAATCTTGCCCGGCAATATGGCGTTCTCGTCGTAGCCGATGAAGTGCTGAATCTGCGTCAGGGATATCGCGGTGCATCGGCGCGTTTCGGGCTCGTGCCGGATCTTATTGCTGCCGGAAAGATCATCGGCGGCGGCTTTCCGGTCGGCGCGATTGGTGGCCGTAAGGAAGTGATGGGGGTGTTTTCAGGCTTGGGCGCGAGGCCGGCGGTGCCACAGGGCGGAACCTTTTCGGCCAATCCCGTGTCAATGGTCGCGGGAAGGGTGGCCATGGAGGCACTGACATCGGCAAGCTTCGAGCGTCTGGATGAAATGGGGGCACGTGTGCGCGATGGCCTCTCTGCCGCGATCGTGCGTCACGACGCCCCATTTATCGTCACCGGTTCGGCTTCGCTTTTCCGCATCCACCCGAAGCGGCAGGTTCCCCGTGACTATCGGCAGGCCTTCCCGACACCGGAACAGAACAGTTGGATGACCAATCTGACAAGCCACTTCCGTCAGCACGATATCCTCCTGCCCTTTGGAGCCGCCGCGTGCCTCTCCACGGCAATGACAAATACCGATCTCGATTTGATCGTCGAAGTCTTCGGCGATTTCCTCGAAACCCACGAAGCCGATTTTGCTGGAGCAATCGCATGACCACGAATTCCTTGGAAACTGTCGCCGAATGCCTGGCTCGCTCGCTGGTGCGCCATGACGTCACCCATATATTTGCCCAAAGCCTACCATCAGCGCTCATCCTGGCTGCCGAAGCGGCAGGCATTCGCCAGGTCGCCTACCGCCAGGAGAATATGGGCGGTGCCATGGCCGACGGCTATGCTCGACGATCCGGAAAGATCGGCGTGGTGGCCGCCCAGAATGGTCCAGCCGCCACGCTGCTCGTGCCCCCCATGGCCGAAGCGCTGAAGGCGAGCGTTCCGATCGTAGCACTTGTGCAGGAAGTCGAGCGCGATCAGATGGATCGGAACGCGTTCCAGGAGCTCGACCATATCGCGCTCTTCCAATCCTGCACGAAATGGGTGCGCAGGGTCATGGTTCCGGAGCGAATCGAGGACTATGTTGATGCCGCCTTCACTGCTGCTGCCTCCGGTCGACCCGGGCCGGTTGCGTTGCTGTTGCCTGCCGATCTGTTGCGCTCGGAGCTTGGTCTCACAACGCCTTCACGATCTCTGAATCTTGGCCATTGGCCGCTTGATCGGTCGTGCCCCGATCGCGCGAGTTTGCAAAGGGCAGCGGAGTTGATCGCGAATGCTCACAATCCCGTAGTCATCGCGGGTGGGGGTGTCCTCGGCAGCGATGCGTGCCATGAACTGGCCATGTTGCGGGATCTGGCTGTACTCCCAATTTTGACCACCAACATGGGCAAGGGTGCCGTTAATGAATATCATCCGCTTTCTGCTGGCGTCTTAGGATCACTCGTGGGTCCCAGGTCACTTGGGCGCCATACGGCTGCCCTCGTCGGCGAGGCAGACCTTGTCATTCTAATTGGAACGCGAACCAATCAAAATGGCACGGATAGCTGGCGACAAATTCCTGCTGGGACTCAGGTGATCCACATCGATGTCGACCCTCAGGAGATCGGCCGTAATTATCAAGCGCTGCGCCTAGTCGGGGATGCGCGCGAGACCCTCAGAGAGCTTGTTCATGCCCTGAACGAGCAAGATCTATCCCAACGTCGAGACCAACGGACCGCCGTTACCACCCGCATAGCCGAGTGCTGGCGGCGGTTCGATGAGGATCGGCATCAGCTCGTGCATGCTACTGCCTCGCCGATCCGCCCGGAACGAATCATGGCAGAACTGCAGGCGTCATTGACACCGCAGACGACCGTCGTTGCGGATGCAAGCTATTCATCGATGTGGGTCGTCGGCCAATTGCGATCGCTTGACTCAGGAATGCGGTTCCTGACGCCGCGCGGTCTTGCGGGCCTGGGATGGGGCCTGCCTCTGGCTCTTGGCGCAAAGGCAGCTAGACCCGAGCATCCGGTGGTCGCCATCATTGGCGACGGCGGGTTCGCCCATAGCTGGGCGGAGATGGAAACCATGGTTCGCTCCGAACTTCCGGTAACCATCATCCTTCTCAATAACGGTATCCTCGGTTTCCAGCGGGATGCCGAGACCGTGAAGTTCGGGCGCTTCACGTCGGCGTGCCATTTTGCGCCTGTCGATCATATGAAGATCGCTCAAGCCTGCGGATGCCCGGCGGTTCGCGTTGAGGATCCAGCCGAGCTCACGGCTCATCTACAGGGTGGCCTGGCAGGCAAGGGGCCGCTGTTTATCGAGGTCATGACAGATCCTGAGGCTCACCCGGCGTTGTCCTTGTTTGCCGGCTTGGATGAGGCTGCATGATGCCAGAGCCGTCTCGCATCGCCGTCGTGACAGGAGGGACGAGCGGTATCGGATTGGCGACGGCGCGAAAGCTCTTGGCGGCGGGGCATTGCGTCGCCGTCTTCAGTCACAGCGCTAAAACTGTGACTGACGCAATTACCTTGCTATCCGCGGAGTTCGGATCTGGACGGGTCTTGGGCCGAGTTGTCGATCTGTCGGATCCTCCGGCTGTTGCCAATTTCTTCGATGAGCTCTCATCCAACTGGGGAGACGCCGAAATTCTCGTCTGCAACGCCGGGATATCGCCCAAGGGCCTTGCTGGTCCACGGCGGTTCGAGGATATCGGGCTGGAGGAATGGAACGAAGTGCTGGCCGTGAATCTGACCGGCACCATGTTATGTTGTCAGGCAGTCGTCAGGGGAATGCGAGACGCGGGATTTGGACGCATCATTTTGATCGGATCGCTCGCTGGGCGCACGCGCCCTCGCATCGCCGGTGGCGCTTACGCCGCCAGCAAGGCAGCACTGGCCGGCCTGATGCGCGCGCTTGTCGGGTCGTGTGGTCCTTTCGGCATAACCATTAATCTCGTGGCGCCCGGCAGGATCTTGACGCCCTTGACTGGCGATCCCAATACGCCAACCAATCGGGACGCGGTTGCACGCATTCCCTCTGCCAGATTGGGAACGCCGGAGGATATCGCCGCTGCCGTTGCCTTCCTGGCGTCAGAGGAAGCCGGCTTCGTTAATGGGGCAATCCTCGATATCAACGGGGGCGAATATGCGCCAGCCTAGAGCCGTAACACGGACCGGCGCGCCCAACTTCAAGCGCTCCGATGCGGCGGCGAAGCTCGAAGTGGCGGCCTGCAACGAAGTCATTATCTGGACCTCCGATGCAGAGCTGTTTCTGCCGTTTAGTTATATTCTGAAGACGGAAGGCTTTATTCCCTCTTTGGCTTGCAGTGCCAACGATGTTCTGGCTTCCTGCGCGAAACGCTTACCGTGTGCCGTCCTTTTCGATTGCACCCACGAAACCCAGGATGCCGTTTCCATATGTGGCGAAATCAGGCGATCCACAACACACGACAACGAGGTCCGTCTTATTGCGATCTTGCGAAGCGAAGCGCAGCCGCTTCATCTGGCCTTGCTGCAAGCCGGTGTTGATGACTGCCTGTTCAGGCCGCTTTCACCGGAGAAGTTGCTGACATCTCTCAGGCAGGCGACGGAAGAGGCCATGGAAACGGTCAACTCGAAAATAGTTGCGTCACCGGCTCTTGCTGACCTGGAAGTCGATGTCGACAGTCGCCGAATACACTGCAACGGTCGCGACTTTGCGCTGCCACCCATCGAGTTCAATATTCTACGTCACCTGATGAACAGGGAGGGACAGCTCTGCAGCCGCTCCGAACTGATTGCTTCGGCTTGGCCGGCTTCCGCCGAAGTCACGCCGCGAACGGTGGATGTTCACATTGGTCGCTTGCGCAAGGCGCTGGGGGAGCTGCCCGGATGTGGTGCGGCCATTCGCACCGTCCATGCAGCCGGCTATGTGTTCAAGCCACGGGACTTGCGAAAGAGCGGGTCAGGCAGATCAGCATAGCCGCTTTGTTTGGACGTTTTCGGGTTTTTATTGATTATTTTGATTCAGTTTGATTCGGCCGCGAAGGTGATCAATCACCGCGCCTGAAAGCTCCGTAACTTCTCGAAAATCTCTGGCGCGATCTCAAACTGACGGGCCTTTCCGCGCCCCATGGAATTCTTCACGAACGTCTCCGTCAGGATCCCGCGCTTTACCAGCGGCTCAATTGTCTCCGTCACGCCCATGCGCGTGAGCTTGGTAATTTCGACTATATTTGAGATAGTTAGAGCCTGGTGAGCTTGGTTCATGATGTAGAGAACACTCATCATGCCGACCTGTTTCAGCCGCGATTGCGGTGTCTCGTCCTCCTGCGGATTATCCATGATCTCGTGCAGGATGAAGGCTGCGAACGAAAGACTGTGCCACTGCGTGGTTAGGGTACTTGTCATCTTTTTAACTGCATCATATAAGTAAGTATAAATTATCAACGACGCCTGATTCGTCGTCGGACGGATCGTTTGATATCGCCACATCGAAGGATCATGCTGATGAAACGCCTTCTGGTTGGAACAATCTTCGCCGTTGCCGGCTGCAGCCCTTTATACCTCATTTCCGAGCGGCATGCGCGCGCCGATGATTGGGGATGTCAGGTTATCCTGTGCCTTTCCAATCCGGGTGGACCGACACAATATGCCGCCTGCCGTCCGCCGATCAGCAAGCTCTGGCAGGAGCTTGCCAAGGGGCATACCTTTCCCACCTGCAGCAGTGTCGGCTTCAGGGCATCGCGTCCTGGTTACGAGCCTTATTTCTGCAGTGACAGCTATCGCCTGACGACACGCTATGGCGAACGCGGCCAACAGGAGACCTGCGTTTCGCGAACCCTTTCCAAGGTTGACGGCGGCTATTGCGCCTCCGGTCGTAATAGTGGCGCTAGAGACGATGGGTTGGTGATATCGGCGCGTTGGCAGCGGGATGGCCGGCACGTTCAGTGCATGGGCTATCCGACGGCGCGGCCGAATGTGCGATCCGAGCCTCATTATGTCGATGTGACCATCGACGGCGTTGGAAGCCAGCGGGTGTGGTACTGATCATGGCCGCCTCCTTCACCGATCTTGCCCAGACCTGCGCGCCGGCGATTGCGAGCGAAACGCTTGCAGCGGTTGTCAGTCTCGAAAGCCAATTCCAGCCTTTTGATATTCGCGTGCGAGGAAGTTCATCTCCCCATGAACAGCCAAAGAACAAAGCCGAAGCGGTCGAAACCGCAACGGTGCTGATGGCGGAACATAAAGATGTCCAGCTAGGGCTTGGCGGCATTGGCATCGCCGAATTGCAGAAATTTGATCTCAGTATCGCGGATGCCTTCGATCCGTGCCTCAACCTCAAGGCAACGGCGACACTGCTCGACGGTTATTATCGTTTGGCCGTGCGCGCCGGCGCGACATTGCAACAGGCTGAGCGCGTGATGCTGCAATCCTACTACGGGCGCACCGATCCTTCGGTCGGAAAGATGGCCCAGTATGACAATCAGGTCCAAAGCGAGGCCAAACGGCTTTCGAAGACGCTGTCCGCCATAGCGATAGGGCAGAGTGTTGGGCAGTCGATAGTTCCAGAATCCCAGGCCAGTGATCCGCCCTTGAACGGTGAGGAAGGGTCTTTGCCCGAACGGTCGGTGAAACCACCGTCTTGGGATGTCTTCCATGTAGCGCGGCAATCATCTGCGCTGGTCTTCCAAAATGATCAACCGGAGCAGTCTGAATGATGTCGAGGATCAATATTCGTGCATTTGGCGCCACCGTTGCGATGGCAACCGTTCTTTCGATCGCCATGATCGAGCCAGCCTTCGCGCAGAGCGCCGGCGGGATCGAGACGGTTCTGCAGAATATCGTCACCTTGCTCACCGGCAACGTCGCCAAGCTCTTGGCAACGATCGCCGTCATCATCGTCGGTATCGCCTGGATGTTCGGCTATCTCGATCTTCGCAAGGCCGCCTATGTCGTGCTTGGTATCGGCATTCTCTTTGGCGCCTCGCAGATCGTCAGCACGATTTCCGGGGGCTGAGATTATGGTGGAGAGGGTTTCGCTTGAGGAAGATACCCTGTTCCTAGCCTGCACTCGGCCGGCGATGATCGCCGGGGTGACGATGGAGGCCATGGGCGTCAACATTATACTGACGACGATCCTCTACATTGTAGCCGGCTCGATTGCCTATGGGCTTGTCGGTGTGGTCTTTCATTTCATTTTTCGCTCGCTCGTCAAGCATGACCACAACATGTTCCGCATTCTGCTGGCCTGGATCGAAACCCGTGGTCGTTCGCGCAACGGCGCCTATTGGCGTGGTGCTTCGCTGACGCCGTTGAGGTTAGTGCGACACTATGACGAAAGGGACCTTGGCCATGCCTAATGTGTCCCGTCTCAAATCCCGTGAACTCGAGCCGGAAACCTTCATCCCCTATGTCCGGCACGTGGACGAGACCGTGATCGCACTCGATTCCAGGGCGTTGCTAACGATGATCGCCGTGGAGGGCGTATCGTTCGAGACGATCGATCCTATCGATTTGAACAGCCTGCAGCGCGATCTCAACACGCTCTACCGCAACATTGCGGACGAGCGTCTGGCAATCTGGACCCATCTCATCCGCCGGCGCGATAACACCTATCCCGATGGCGAATTCACCAATCCCTTCTCGGCAACGTTGAACGGCAAATATCGCGAGCGGATGATAAGAGAAGACCTGTTTCGCAACGATCTCTATCTCACCCTGCTTTGGCATCCCGGGCACGATCCGGCCGAGCGGCTTGCAAATTTGCTGTCACGGCTTCGCAAGGCCCAACGAGCTGCGGTCGAGCTCGATGAGGACAGCCTGAAGCATCTGCGGGACAAGGTCACCGATGTCACCGCGGGACTGAGACGCTTCGGCCCCCGTGTGCTGTCATTCTACGATCGGAACGGCATCCTGTTTTCCGAACCGAGCGAGGTGCTGCATCAGTTGATCGGCGGCCGCCGAGAACCGATCCCATTGACGGAAGGGAGGATATCCTCGGCGATCTATTCCGATCGTCTGATCTTCGGGCGCGAGACCGTCGAGATCCGCGATGAAGGGACAAGCCGTTATGCGGGCATGTTCGGTTTCAAGGAATATCCGGCGAGAACCCGCGTCGGTATGCTGGACGGCATCCTGACGGCACCTTTCGAACTGATCCTCACTCAGTCCTTCGCGTTCAGGTCCAAAACCGATGCCCGCACCATCATGGGCCGCAAGCAGAACCAAATGGTGAGTGCGGCCGACAAGGCAGCCTCCCAGATTGAAGAGCTTGATGCGGCAATGGACGAGCTGGAATCGAACCGTTTCGTGCTCGGCGAACACCATCTCACCCTCGGGGTCTTCGCTTCGTCTGTCAAAGACCTTGCTGACAATCTTGCAAAGGCGCGCTCGCATCTGACCAATGGCGGCGCTGTCGTGGCCCGCGAGGATCTAGGGCTCGAAGCTGCATGGTGGGCACAACTGCCCGGTAATTTTCGGTATCGGGCTCGTTCCGGTGCGATCACTTCGCGGAATTTTGCAGCGCTTTCTCCGTTTCATTCCTATCCCATGGGTAGGGAGGATGGCAACGAATGGGGGCCGGCCGTCGCCATGCTGAAGACGGCGTCGGGCTCGCCGTTCTATTTCAATTTCCACTATGGCGATCTCGGCAACACCTTCGTCTGCGGTCCGTCGGGTGCTGGCAAGACCGTACTTCTCAATTTCATGCTATCGCAACTCGAAAAGCATGACCCGCACATGGTCTTCTTCGACAAGGATCGTGGCGCCGACCTCTTCGTCCGGGCTGCTGGTGGTACCTATTTGCCGCTGAAGAACGGGCTGCCGACCGGATGCGCACCGCTGAAAGCCTTAGAGCTGACACCGGAGAACAAGATATTCCTGGCACGTTTTATCGCCAAGCTAGCCGGTGCGGCGGTGCGTGATTTTTCGGTCGGCGATGTCAGCGATATCGCGCTCGCGATCGATGGTCTTGCTGATCTGCCGAAAAATCAGCGCACGATCGGCGCTTTGCGCACCTTTCTCAACAATACTGATCCGGAAGGGATCGCTGCGCGCCTGCGTCGGTGGGAAAAAGGCGGGCCGCTGGGTTGGGTCTTTGACAACGAGGCCGATCAGATCGGTATCGGCGCCAAATTTCTCGGCTACGACATGACCGATTTTCTCGACAACGAGGAAATCCGTAATCCCTTGATGGCTTATCTTTTCTATCGGGTCGAGCAATTGATCGATGGCCGACGGATCATCATCGTTATCGACGAGTTCTGGAAGGCGCTGCAGGACGAGAGCTTTCTTGATCTTGCCCAGAATAAGCTCAAGACCATTCGCAAGCAGAACGGCTTGATGCTCTTCGCCACGCAAAGCCCGCGAGACGTGATCAACTCGCCGATCGCGCACACAATCATCGAACAGTGCCCAACACAGGTTTTCCTGCCGAATTCCCGCGGTGATCGAGACGACTACGTCAGTGGCTTCAAGCTCACCGAACGCGAATTCGAGCTGGTTGCCCGCGAGCTCTCCGCCGAAAGCCGGCGCTTTATCGTTAAACAGGGTCACAACAGCGTTGTCGCCGAGCTCAATCTCAACGGTTTCGGCGATGAGCTCGCAATCCTGTCCGGGCGAACGGCAAACGTCGAACTTGCCGAGGCGATCCGGGCGGAGCTTGGCGAAGACCGGGACGAATGGCTGCGGATATTCCAACAGACAAGGAGTGCAAGCTGATGGCGCAGAGCAGAACGATTCCCATCACAGCGATAGTACTGTTTCTTTCTTTCCACGTCGCTGACGCGCAGGGTATCCCGGTGATCGACCAAACGGCGATCGCCAAGCAGATCGAAAGCATAACCCAGCTGAAATCGCAGCTTGATGCGCTGAACCAGCAACTCCAGCAGGCCCAACAGCTCTACAGTTCGTTAAACAAGCTGACCAATATGGCCGACGTCGCCAGCCTGCTGAACGATCCGGCGATCCGCAAGGCATTGCCAGGGGACTTTTCTACCGTCGAAAGCCTGCTCAAGGGCTCGGGTTCAGGCACGCTTGGCGATGCCGCCTCCAAGTTCTTGACCGACAATTCGACCTACAAAACGAGCGCCAATGACTTTTATGCTCAAGAACTTTCGCGTCTTCAGAACAAGAATGCAGGGCAGATGAGCCTAGCCCAGCAAATCTACGATACCGCGACCAAGCGGATCGACGGGATCGATCAATTACGCCGGCAAATCTCTTCGGCGAGCGACGCCAAGGACATCGCCGATCTGCAGGCGCGGCTGCAGGCCGAAACGGCCTTTCTCCAGACCGATATGCTGAGGATGCAGGGATTGCAGATGGTGCAGCAGGCCCAGGTTCAGGTCGATGAACAGCGCAGGGCCGAGGATTGGCGCAAGCGCATGGATACAATGGGAGCGGCCCTTCAATGAAGTTTCTTGTTCTCCTCACACTCGGTCTCTCTTTGTTCGGCTGCTCGAAGCAGCCCGAGCGCACTTATTCGGTCGATGAGTTGATGGCCAACCAGACGCTGCTGTCGGATCTCATCGCCAAATGCAAAAGCAATCCCGGCGAATTGCGAGCGACGCCGAATTGCGTGAATGCCGAGGCGGCTGATTGGAAATCCCGCATGGAACGCATGGGCAAAGCACTCGGAGGCTGAGGCATGTATCAGATCTTTGCCTTCGTCGATGGGCAGTTCAAGGCACCGCTGGAGAATTTCATATCGTCAGGTACGTCGAATATCGCCAGCTGGGTCACCGGGCCATTGACGGCGGCATTGACACTTTATGTCATCCTCTACGGCTTCCTGATTCTGCGTGGATCAGTCCACGAACCGATCATGGATTTCGCTTTTCGGGCAATGAAGCTTGCCATCATCCTGATGCTGGTCACGAATGCCGGCGAGTACCAGACTTACGTCGGCCGCATCTTCTTCGACACATTGCCCAAGGAGATTTCACAGGCGTTGAACTCTGGCACGATACCAAGCGCCTCGACCTTCGACAGCCTATTGGATAAAGGTCAGAAATGCGCACACGAGATCTGGGCGCGCGCCTCATGGGGAGTCGACATCGTCACTGGCTTCGGTGGCATGCTGGTCATCTTGGCAAGTTTCGTGGTTGCCGCGATCGGTTACATTGTCTCGCTCTATGCCCGTCTCGCACTGGCAATCGTGCTCGCTATCGGCCCGATTTTCGTGGCGCTCGCCATGTTTCGCTCGACCCGCCGCTTTACCGAAGCCTGGATCGGGCAACTCGCCAACTTCGTGATCCTGCAGGTACTGGTCGTGGCGGTTGGCTCGCTACTCATTACTTGTATCGACTCCACCTTCACGATGATCGAGAGCTACAGCGACGTGCTCATGCGACCCGTTGCGCTCGGCGCCATTTGCCTGGCCTCCCTCTACGTCTTTTACCAGCTTCCGGGCATCGCCTCGGCACTCGCCGCGGGCGGAGTGTCGCTCACCTACGGCTATGGCGCGGCACGCGACGCGCATGAAGGCACGCTCGCCCGAGGTGCTACCTACATGGCGCGAGCGACTGGTCGGGGTGCACGTGCCATTCGCCGCAGCTTTCGTTCCGAAAGAGCCGGCTGATGTGGAACTTCAAGCAAGCAACAAGATGGTTCACGATGATCCGAATATTCGTGCTTTTTTGTGTGGCATCGACGCTCGGCGGTTGCGCGTCACATTCCTATCCCTTGCCCAAATGCGACGGCTATTCGCGCCGGCCGCTCAATCGCGCCATGTGGCAATGGGACAGCGATAGTCGGTCCACGCCGCAACCTCGTCACTCTCCGCCGGCACAGTCCGGTGGCAAGCCACCCGCCTATGTCGAGGAAAAGCCAGGTATCGTTCCCGCCGCCTTCGCGCATTTTGATGTCGGCCACTCCTATCGCCGATGCGGAGGGCCGCAGTGATGGTGACGACGGACAGTCTCAAGGATTATTTCGATAAGGCCCGGCGTTTCGACCAGGACCGCATGATCCAGATGGAACGTTCGGCCCGGATCGCTTGGTTCGTAGCCACCGGGGCGGGCATTATCGCGGCGATTTCGACCCTCGCCGTCGCGGGTTTGACACCGCTCAAGACAGTCGAGCCTTTTGTCGTGAGAGTCGACAATTCCACCGGTATCGTCGATGTCGTTTCGGCACTCACGTCGACCGCTGGCACCTACGACGAAGCGGTGACCAAATATTTCGCCGCCCGCTATGTTCGTGCCCGCGAAGGTTATGTCTGGAGCGAGGCGGAGGAGAATTTTCGCACGGTCTCGCTGCTCTCAACGGCGCCGGAACAGACCCGCTTTGCCGCGATTTATCGCGGCGGCAATCCAGATTCCCCGCAAAATATCTACGGTCGCGGCGCCACATCGCGGATCAACATCGTTTCCATCTCGCTGATCAACGCCAATGTCCTGTCTGTTCGCTATATGCGTACCATCACCCGCGGTGACGAGACCCATACGACCCATTGGGTGGCAACGCTTACCTTCTCCTATGTGAATGCTCCAATGTCCTCGACCGACCGGTTGATAAATCCGCTCGGCTTCGCCGTCAGCGACTATCGATCCGATCCGGAGGCCATCAATTGAAACATCTGAAACATCATTGTTTGATTGCACTGCTCCTGACCGCTAGCTGGCCATCGGCAGCCCTTGCGCTGGAAACGCCGCGCGGCGCCTCCCAGGACAGTCGGGTCCGCTTCGTCGACTATCAGCCTTACAATATTACCAGGATCGTGGGCTCATTGCGCTCCTCCGTCCAGGTGGAGTTTGCCGCCGACGAGGAAATTGCCCATGTGGCGCTTGGCAACACGGTCGCTTGGGAGGTGGCGCCGGCCGGCAATATCCTCTTCCTGAAGGCGCGAGAGAACCAGCCGGTCACCAACATATCCGTGGTCACGACACGTCGTGACGGTTCGACGCGCAGTTACCAGATGGAGTTGACGGTCCGAGACGGTTCGGTTGCCGCCGGCCAGGACACTTACTTCTATGTCAAATATCGCTATCCAGCCGATGATGCCGAACGTCGTCGTCAGGAGGCGCTCGCGCGAAGCCAGGCAGCACAAGCCGGACAAGCCGACACAGTG
>Ga0209371_1001510_pt1 | contig 15464 bp, 15 predicted proteins | sample AgamicAtAmrz_FD_187165 | JGI IMG/M metagenome (GOLD analysis project Ga0209371, IMG submission 187165) | Agave microbial communities from Guanajuato, Mexico - At.Am.rz (SPAdes) (version 2) | ecosystem: Host-associated > Plants > Roots > Rhizosphere | place: Guanajato, Mexico | collected 2012-06-07
AACGACAACGGCGACTTCCAGCCGCGCTACCAGATGCACTAAAGCCGCTGCGCTGTACGCAGTGGCCTGCCCCCGTTTCTGAACCTTCTGCCGGATATTTCCTGTTGCTTTTACAACGTCAACTGCGATGATAAGCAGCTGGGATTTGGATAAAAAGAGCAGACAGAATGATACGAGTGATGAGCCAGCTGGGTATGGCGCTGGCACTGGTCAGCCTGGTAGGCTGTGGCCTGAAAGGACCGCTGTATTTCCCGCCCAACGATCGGCCGCAACAGAAAAATCAGCCGGTGACTGAGCAGCAGCAGAAAGCGGCACAGGATGCGGATACCAGCGGCCTGGTCACCAGCAAACCGGCTGGCGTGCAGGCGAATTAAACCCGATGAGTCATCCGGCGGAGCAGAAAATGCAGTTCTCGAAAATGCACGGTCTCGGTAACGACTTTATGGTCGTCGATGCCGTGACGCAAAACGTCTTTTTTTCGCCGGAACTGATTCGCCGCCTGGCGGATCGGCATCTGGGGATCGGCTTCGATCAGTTGCTGATCGTCGAGCCACCTTACGATCCGGATCTCGATTTCCACTACCGCATCTTCAACGCTGACGGCAGCGAAGTGGCACAGTGCGGCAACGGCGCGCGCTGTTTTGCCCGCTTTGTTCGTCTCAAAGGGCTGACCAATAAAAGCGACATTCGCGTCAGCACTCAGACTGGCCGCATGGTACTGAGCGTCACCAGCGATGAGCTGGTACGCGTTAACATGGGCGAGCCCAACTTTGACCCGCAGCAGGTGCCGCTACGCGCTAACAAGGCGGAAAACCTCTATCTGCAGCGCGTGGCCGAGCAGACCGTGATGTTTGGCGCGGTATCAATGGGCAATCCACACTGCGTGATTCAGGTTGAAAGCGTGAAAACCGCCGCGGTGGAGACGCTCGGTCCGGCACTGGAGAGCCATGAGCGCTTTCCCGAGCGCGTGAACGTCGGCTTTATGGAAGTGGTCAATCCGGAACACATCCGTCTGCGCGTGTATGAACGCGGCGCGGGCGAAACCCAGGCGTGCGGCAGCGGCGCCTGCGCCGCAGTGGCCTGCGGCATTCAGCAGGGTATTCTGGCGGAGAAAGTGCGCGTCGATCTGCCCGGCGGCACGCTGCATATCGCCTGGAAAGGAGCCGGTCAGCCGCTGTTTATGACCGGGCCAGCCACACACGTCTATGATGGGTTTATTCATCTATGAAAAATATCGAAGAGCAGACCGACAGCGCGGTTTTGCTGGACGATCAGGCGGTGAGCGCCTGGCTGCGTCACAACCCCGATTTCTTTATTCGCAATGCGCGCCAGGTTGAGCAAATGATGGTGCCGCATCCGGTGCGCGGCAGCGTATCGCTGGTGGAGTGGCATATGGCGCGTCAGCGCAACCACATCCAGCAGCTGGAAGAGGAGATCACGCTGCTGATGGAGCAGGCAACCGCCAATCATCAGCTGTTCGATCGCCTGCTGGCGTTGCAGAGCCATCTCGCGGCGGCCGATAGCCTGCAGGAGATGCTGACGCGCCTGCATCGCTGGGCGCGCGAGCTTGGCCTGGCGGGCGCTAATGTGCGGCTGTTCAGCGACCGCTGGCGCATCGGCGCACCCTCCGATTTCACCCAGCTTGGTCTGTCACGCCAGGCGTTTGAGCCGCTGCGCATCCAGCGCTTTGGTCAGCAGCATCATTACCTTGGCAGCCTGAACGGACCGGAGCTGCTGCTGCTGCTGCCGCAGGCAAAAGCCGTCGGATCGGTGGCGATGTCGCTGATGGGCGAGCAGGGCGATCTCGGCGTACTGATCTTCAGCAGCCGCGACAACCAGCACTATCAGGCGGGCATGGGCACGCTGCTGCTGCAGCACCTGGCACAAATGCTGCCCGACCTGCTGTCTCGCTGGGTTGAGCGCGCATGAGCAGCGCCAGCCCGCTGTTGCCGGCCGTTGAGGGCTTTCTGCGCTATCTGAAAGTCGAACGCCAGCTCAGCCCGCTGACGCAAAAGAATTACCAGCGCCAGCTGCAGGCGCTTATCGCCATGGCGGATGACATGCACATCACCGCCTGGTCGCAGCTGGAACCGGCTCAGGTGCGCAGTCTGGCGGCGCGTAGCCGGCGCGGCGGTCTCGGGGCCAGTAGCCTGGCCCTGCGCATGTCGGCGCTGCGCAGCTTTCTCGACTGGCAGGTCAGCCAGGGCATGCTGAGCGCCAATCCGGCGAAAGGCATCGCCACGCCGCGCAACGCACGGCATCTGCCAAAGAATATGGATGTCGACGAAGTCAGCCAGCTGCTGGAGATCGACCTCGACGATCCGCTGGCGGTGCGCGACCGCGCCATGCTGGAAACCATGTACGGCGGCGGTTTACGTCTCGCTGAGCTGGTGGGCATCGACTGCCGTCATCTGGACCTGGAGAGCGGTGAAGTCTGGGTGCGCGGTAAAGGCAGCAAAGAGCGCCGCGTGCCGATTGGCGGCACCGCCGTCACCTGGCTGCAGCACTGGCTGCCGTTACGCAACAGCTTCGGGCCGCAGGATGATGCGGTTTTTGTGTCGACGCGCGGCAGCCGTATTTCGGCGCGCAATGTGCAGAAACGCTTCGCCGAATGGGGCATTAAGCAGGGCGTCGCCAGCCATATCCACCCGCATAAGCTGCGCCACTCGTTTGCTACCCATCTGCTGGAATCGAGCGGCGATCTCCGCGCGGTGCAGGAGCTGCTCGGCCACGCCAACCTCTCGACCACGCAAATCTATACCCACCTGGATTTCCAGCATCTGGCGTCGGTATACGATGCGGCACACCCGCGTGCCAAACGAGGAAAGTCTGAATGAAGTTTTATCGCCCGCTGGGCCCGATCAAAGCCATCACCTTCGATCTCGACGATACGCTGTATGACAACTATCCGGTGATCCGCAAAACCACGGCGGAATCGCACGCTGCGCTGCAGGCGTATCACCCGGCGCTGCGCGAGTTTACGCCGGAAGATTATCAGGCGCTGCGCGATGAACTGCTGCTGCGTGAGCCGGAAATTTATCACGATGTCTCTGAGTGGCGTCGCCGCTCGGTAGAGCTGGCGCTGCTCAACGCCGGACTGCCGGCCGCGCAAGCCAGCGCAGGTGCCCGCGACGTGATGAGCGTGTTTCACCAGTGGCGCAGTGCGGTGGAGATGCCAGAAGAGACGCATCAGACGCTGGCCTGGCTCGGCGAGCGCGTGCCGCTGGTGGCGATCACCAATGGCAACGCCGACCCGCAAAAGCTCGGTATTGATCACTACTTCCAGTTCGCGCTGCGCGCCGGTCCGCACGGGCGCGCCAAGCCGTGGCAGGATATGTACCATCTGACCGCCGAACGGTTGGGCATTGCGCCGCAGCATATTCTGCACGTTGGCGATGACCTGACCACCGACGTCGCCGGTGCGCTGCGCGCCGGTCTGCAGGCGTGCTGGATCAACCTGCGTGACGGCAATCTGATGAAGATTGATGACGCGCGCCTGCTGCCACACGTGGAAATTCATCAGTTGGCATCGCTGACCTCGCTGCTATAATGGCTGTAAATTTATCCAGTCGTATTCTGTATTCTGTATTCTGCAACGCGCGGCCGTGCAGGCTGTGTGTCACCAGCCTGATCGCTTAGCTGATTACGCCCTCGCAGATATCTGCCCTTGCCGCCTGGCGGCAACGCGAACGGTGCAGGATACGCATCCTACTTGCTTAAAACGGTGCTTATGGACGTTTCCGATCTGCTTAACGGCTTGAATGACAAACAGCGCGAAGCGGTCGCCGCGCCGCGCAGCAATCTGCTGGTGCTGGCCGGAGCAGGCAGCGGTAAAACCCGCGTGCTGGTGCATCGCATCGCCTGGCTGTTGTCGGTAGAGAACTGCTCGCCTTACTCAATCATGGCGGTGACCTTCACCAACAAGGCGGCGGCGGAGATGCGCCACCGTATCGACCAGCTGATCGGTACCAGCCAGGGCGGCATGTGGATTGGTACCTTCCACGGCCTGGCGCACCGTTTACTGCGTGCGCACCACCTGGATGCCGGGCTGCCGCAGGATTTCCAGATCCTCGACAGCGAAGATCAGCTGCGTCTGCTCAAGCGCCTGATCAAAGCCATGAACCTCGACGAGAAGCAGTGGCCGGCGCGTCAGGGCATGTGGTACATCAACGGCAAAAAGGACGAAGGGCTGCGGCCTAAGCACATCGAAAGCTACGGCAATCCGGTGGAGCAGACGTGGCTGCGTATCTATCAGGCGTACCAGGAAGCCTGCGATCGCGCCGGGCTGGTCGACTTCGCCGAACTGCTGCTGCGGGCGCATGAGCTGTGGCTCAACAAGCCGCAGATTCTCAATCACTACCGCGAGCGCTTCAGCAATATTCTGGTGGACGAATTCCAGGACACCAACAATATTCAGTACGCGTGGATTCGCATGCTGGCTGGCGACAGCGGCCGGGTCATCATCGTTGGCGATGACGATCAGTCCATTTACGGCTGGCGCGGCGCGCAGGTGGAGAACATCCAGCGTTTCCTGCAGGATTTCCCAGGCGCGGAAACCATTCGTCTTGAGCAGAACTATCGCTCCACCAATAACATTCTGAAAGCAGCCAACGCCCTGATTGCCAACAACAATGGCCGTCTGGGGAAAGAGCTGTGGACCGACGGCAGCGACGGCGAAAAGATTTCGCTGTATTGCGCGTTCAACGAGCTGGATGAAGCGCGCTTTGTCGTCAATCGCATCAAAACCTGGCATGAAAACGGCAACGCGCTGCAGGATTGCGCGATTCTCTACCGCAGCAACGCCCAGTCGCGCGTGCTGGAAGAGGCGCTGCTGCAGGGCAGCATGCCGTACCGCATTTACGGCGGCATGCGCTTCTTCGAGCGCCAGGAGATCAAAGATGCGCTGGCCTATCTGCGGCTGCTGGCCAACCGCAACGACGATGCGGCATTCGAGCGCGTGGTCAACACGCCGGTGCGCGGCGTTGGCGATCGCACGCTCGATGTGGTGCGCCAGACCGCGCGTGAGCAGCAGCTGACGCTGTGGCAGGCCACGCGCGCACTGCTGCAATCCAAAGCGCTGGCTGGCCGTGCCGCCTCGGCGCTGCAGCGCTTCTGCGAGCTGGTGGATGCGCTGGCGACGGAAACCGCTGAGCTGCCGCTGCACGTACAGACCGATCGGGTGATTAAAGACTCCGGCCTGTGGCTGATGTACGAGCAGGAAAAGGGCGAAAAAGGCCAGGCGCGTATCGAAAACTTAGAGGAACTGGTCACTGCCACGCGCCAGTTCAGCTATCAGGACGAAGACGAAGATCTGATGCCGCTGCAGGCGTTTCTGTCGCACGCGGCGCTGGAAGCTGGCGAAGGCCAGGCGGACAAGTGGCAGGATGCAGTGCAGCTGATGACGCTGCACTCGGCGAAAGGGCTGGAGTTCAGCCAGGTGTTTATCGTCGGCATGGAAGAGGGCATGTTCCCGAGCCAGATGTCGCTGGACGAAGGCGGCCGGCTGGAGGAGGAGCGTCGCCTGGCGTATGTCGGCGTGACGCGTGCGATGGAGAAGCTGACGCTCACCTACGCCGAAACCCGCCGGCTTTATGGTAAGGAAGTGTATCACCGGCCATCGCGTTTCATTGGTGAACTGCCGGAAGAGTGCGTGGAAGAGGTGCGGCTGCGCGCCAGCGTGAGCCGGCCGGTGAGTCATCAGCGCATGGGCACACCAGTGGCGAAGAGCGACAGCGGCTTCGCGCTCGGGCAGCGCGTGCGCCACGCTAAGTTCGGCGAAGGCACCATTATCAATCTGGAAGGCAGCGGCGAGCACAGCCGTCTGCAGGTGGCCTTCCAGGGCCAGGGCATCAAGTGGCTGGTGGCGGCTTACGCCCGGCTGGAAACCGTGTAGCGCGGTTGCGCTACCTTGACGACTTTTTCGTCTCAGCGTAACATGCGCGCACTATTATCATGAGAGGACAATGCCTTGGACGCGCCCAGTCGATGCTGGCTCTATACCCTGGTTAACAGGGACAATTTCTAAGGCTACCTCTTTAACGCGGGTAGCCTTAGCGGTTATCAGCGACCTCCCTTTTTGATCCCGTCGCACGAGTCAGCACTGATTTACCCTTGAAGCGAAAGTTTCCGCGTTCAGGCTTTGCCGTGCCCGTGGTGCCAGCAGCACTGCGGTTCACCGCCTTGTCCCATGTCGTCTGCAATGGGGAGTATTGCTATGCTGAGCGCATTTAAACTGGAGCGCGATCGCCTGACGCGCATCGAGCTGGAAGACAACAACGACAAACTCAACACCTCGGTGTGGGTCGATCTGATCGAGCCGGACGACAGCGAGCGTGAGCGCGTGCAGTCGGAACTGGGGCAGAGCCTGGCAACGCGCCCCGAGCTGGAGGACATTGAGGCCTCGGCGCGTTTCTTCGAGGACGAAGACGGCCTGCACATCCACTCCTTTTTCTTTTTTGAAGATGCTGAAGATCACGCCGGCAACTCCACCGTGGCGTTTACCATCCGCGAAGATCGCCTGTACACACTGCGCGAGCGTGAGCTGCCGGCGTTCCGCCTGTACCGCATGCGCGCGCGCAATCAGCAGCTGACCGACGGCAACGCCTACGAACTGCTGCTCGATCTGTTCGAAACCAAAATCGAGCAGCTGGCGGATGAGATCGAGAACATCTATAGCGCGCTGGAAAAACTCAGCCGCGTGATCATGGAAGGGCAGCAGGGCGAAGAGTACGACGACGCGCTGTCGCGCCTGGCGGAGCTGGAAGATATCGGCTGGAAAGTACGCCTGTGTCTGATGGATACCCAGCGTGCGCTGAACTTCCTGGTGCGTAAAGCGCGGCTGCCGGGCAATCAGCTGGAGCAGGCGCGCGAGATCCTGCGCGACATCGAATCGCTGCTGCCGCACAACGAATCGCTGTTCCAGAAGGTTAACTTCCTGATGCAGGCGGCGATGGGCTTTATTAACATCGAGCAGAACCGCATTATCAAAATCTTCTCGGTGGTGTCCGTGGTGTTCCTGCCGCCGACGCTGGTGGCCTCCAGCTACGGTATGAACTTTGAGTTTATGCCGGAGCTGAAGTGGAGCTTTGGTTATCCCGGCGCGATTGGCCTGATGATTCTCGCCGGGCTGGCGCCGTATCTCTATTTCAAACGGAAGAACTGGCTGTAATCGCACAGCATTGCATCATCGCACAGAACCGTAGCGGCGCGATTCATCGCGCTTTGTCTAACGGATGCTCAGCATATTGCGCCGTGGCATTCGCGTTATTAATACGCAAACCTGAGCGCAATAAATTGCGCCGCTACAACAGCGTGCGGTCTTTTGCTGGCGCCTTACCCCTGACGCGCCAGCGCTAATCTGCTAACCTGTTGCCTCAACTCACTTTCTGATTTCCACCTTATGGCGCGTTTCTCTTTGCGGCAGCAGTGGGCGCTGCTGCTGACGGCTTCGCTGGTGCTGGGCTGCCTGCTGCAGCTATTGCACCTGCCGGCCGCACTGCTGCTCGGTCCGATGATTGTCGGTACCATTATGGGGCTGAGCGGCGCAACCGTGCGCATCGACAAACGGCTGTTCGTGCTGGCGCAGGCGGTGCTGGGCTGCATGATCGGCCAGAGCCTGTCGCCTGCGATCCTCTCGCCGCTGCTTGATGACTGGCCGGTGGTGCTGGCGGTGCTGCTGCTGACGCTGGCGGCCAGCGGGCTGTCCGGTTTTCTGCTGGTGCGCTTTAGCTCGCTGCCGGGACCGACCGGCGCGTGGGGATCGTCGCCGGGCGGTGCGTCCGCAATGGTGGCGATGGCGGGCGATTTCGGCGCCGACGTGCGGCTGGTGGCGTTTATGCAATATCTGCGCGTACTGTTTGTCGCCACCGCCGCGGCCGTGGTGGCCCGCATCGGCCTCGGCAGCAGCGGTGCTGCCGCCCACATTGTCTGGCTGCCGCCGCTGCACAGTGGCTTCGTGCTAACGCTGCTGGTGATGGTGGCGGGTGCGTGGCTGGGGCAGAAACTGCGTATTCCGTCCGGCGCGCTGCTGCTGCCGGCGCTGATGGGTGCCACGCTGCACGGAACAGGTGTCGCGACGCTGCAGGTGCCGGAGTGGCTGCTGGCACTGGCCTATGCGCTGATCGGCTGGAGCGTTGGCCTGCGCTTTACCCGGCCGATCTTTTTGCTGGCGCTGCGCACGCTACCGCAAATGATCGCCTCGATTATCGGCTTGATGCTGTTGTGCGGGGGGCTGGCGTGGATGCTGACGCGCGTGCTGCACGTCGATCTGATGACCGCTTATCTGGCAACCAGCCCGGGCGGGCTGGATACGGTGGCGATTATTGCTGCTGGCAGCCGGGTCGATATCGCGTTTGTTATGGCGCTGCAGACGCTGCGTCTGTTTACCATTCTGCTCACTGGCCCGGCGATGGCCCGTTTTATCTCACGCTATGCGTACGCGCGTGCGGGCTGAAAACAGCAGCGCGTCCAGAATGAAGATCGCCAGCGCCAGCCAGATGAAGCCGAAGGTCACCATTTTATCCGGCGTCAGGCTCTCACCGTAAAACAGCACCGCCAGCAGGAACATCAGCGTCGGCCCGAGGTACTGAAAGAAACCGACCGTCGACAGGCGCAGGCGCGCGCAGGCGGCGGCAAACAGCATCAGCGGAATGGTGGTAATGATGCCGGCGGCGATCAGCTTGAGGTTCAGGCTGAGCGGATTGGCGCTGAGGTGGCTGGTGGTGCTGTCAGCAAAGCCAAACAGATAGATGGCCGCCAGCGGGAACAGCCACGCGGTTTCAATCAGCATACCGCTCTGTGCATCAACCTGAATCTTCTTGCGCACCAGCCCGTACAGCGCGAAGCTCAGCGCCAGGCCGAGACCGATGATCGGCAGCGAACCGAACTGCCACAGCTGCACCAGCACGCCGGTGGCCGCCAGCAGCACCGCCAGCCACTGCAGACGACGGAAGCGCTCGCGCAGAAACAGCATGCCAAACACCACGTTAATCAGTGGGTTGATAAAGTAGCCGAGGCTGGCCTCCAGCATATGCTGATTATTCACCGCCCAGATAAACAGCAGCCAGTTGCCGCCGATAGTCAGTGCGGTCAGCGCCAGCAGCAGCACTTTTTTCGGCTGGGCCAGCACGCTGCGTACCTGACGCCAGCTGCGGCTCAGGGTAATCAGTCCCAGCATAAACAGGGCCGACCAAATCACACGGTGGGTCATAATTTCCGTCGGTGGCACCTCTTTGACCAGCTTGAAATAGGCCGGCGCGATGCCCCAGATAAAGTAAGCGCCCAGCGCATAAAAAATGCCCTGACGCGTTTGTTGCGTATCCATCATCTATTCCAGAAAAGCGGCGAGTGTCGCAGGCCGCGCGAAGTTAACCAATAAGATAGGTCGCAGTCGCAGTGGCGATGTAATCGCCCTGCTGATTGTGCAATTCGACGCGCGCTACTGCGACTTTATTCCCGGCGCGCAGCAGACTGCTGGTGGCGACAAAGCGCTCGCCGCGGCCCGGGCGCAGGTAGTCGACGCGCATATCAATGGTGCCCATGCGCGACAGGCGCTGACGCAGCTCCTCTTCGCTGATGCTCTGCTGGCGCGACAGCGCATGGCTGACGCACACCAGCCCGGCGGCAACATCCAGCACTGAGGCAATCACGCCACCGTGCAGAATCTGCTGCGCGGCGTTACCCACCAGCATGGTTTTATTGGCAAAGCCGAGTTCGGCGTAATCGGCTTCAAGGCGATCCAGCTCAAGGCCCAGTGCCTGATTAAACGGCATGTGATAGACAAAAATTTCGCCAATCAGCCGGCGCGCTTCCTGCTGTGTCAGCATCGGGGATGACATTTTTCCTGCCTTAAGATGTTAAAGAATTGTGTATATTATGCCGCGTTCGCGCCGCTTTCCAGTTTCAGAAATCCGCGCTAATCAACCACCGGGTTTGCGTGTAGAATGGCGTGCTTTTTGAACCGTCGCCCGACGATAACTTTTGCAGCGCTCTGGAGAATTCTATGCGTAAGCAGTACGCCTTGCTGGCCGCGGCATTTATGGTTCCTGCGCTGGCGCAGGCCGATGAAGCCACCGTGAAAGAGGTTCATGACGCACCAGCAGTGAAGGGCAGTATTATCGCTAACCTGCTGGAAAAACACGATAACCCATTCGTGCTTTATCCCTATGAAAATAACTATCTGCTTTACACCTACACCAGCGACATGAATAAAGAGGCGATTTCCTCTTACAACTGGGCAGACAAAGCGAAAAAGGATGAAGTAAAATTCCAGCTCAGCCTGGCGTTTCCGCTGTGGCGCGGCATTTTGGGTGACAACTCGGTGCTGGCCGCGTCGTATACTCAGCGCTCCTGGTGGCAGCTGTCGAACCGGGGGGCTTCATCACCGTTTCGTGAAACCAACTATGAGCCGCAGATTTTTCTCGGCTGGGCCACCGACTATTCGCTGGGCGGCTGGACATTACGCGACGTCGAGCTGGGTCTGAATCATCAGTCAAATGGCCGCAGCGATCCCACGTCACGCAGCTGGAACCGCGCTTACGCCCGTCTGATGGCGGAGAACGGCAACTTCCTGGCGGAAATCAAACCCTGGTATCGTCTGCCGGAAAGTGCCAGCAACGACGATAACCCGGACATCACCAAGTACATGGGCTACTACCGCGCGAAGCTGGGCTATATGCTCGGCGACAGCATTTTCAGCGTGGAAGGCAACTACAACTGGAATAGCGGCTACGGCGGTGCAACCTTCGCGTGGAGCTATCCGATTTCTGAACACGTGCGCTTTTACACGCAGCTGTTCAGCGGTTATGGTGAATCCCTTATTGACTATAACCATCGCCAGACGCGTCTTGGCGTCGGCGTAACGCTTAACGATCTGTTCTAACCAGTCAAAACAGGATTACCGTGGCAACATCGGCAGTGCTTAATCAGGAAATGCTGGCGCAGCAGGTATTACAGGATACCTTCGGCTATCAGCAGTTCCGTCCGGGTCAGCAAACTATCATCGAAACCGCGCTGTCAGGGCGTGACTGCCTGGTGGTGATGCCGACCGGCGGCGGCAAATCGCTGTGCTATCAAATCCCGGCGCTGGTGCGCGACGGGCTGACGCTGGTGGTTTCGCCGCTGATTTCACTGATGAAAGATCAGGTCGATCAGCTGCTGGCGAATGGCGTGGCGGCGGCGTGCCTTAACTCGACGCAGACGCGTGAGCAGCAGCAGCAGGTGTTTGCGGACTGCCGCAGCGGCAAACTGCGGCTGCTGTACATCGCGCCGGAACGTCTGATGATGGATAACTTCCTCGACACCCTGCAGCACTGGAATCCGGTGATGCTGGCCGTCGATGAAGCGCACTGTATTTCGCAGTGGGGCCACGATTTCCGTCCGGAATATGGCGCGCTCGGTCAGCTGCGCCAGCGCATTCCGCAGCTGCCGGTGATGGCGCTGACCGCCACCGCCGATGAAGCCACGCGTAACGACATCGTGCATCTGCTGCAGATGCACGATCCGCTGATTCAGATCAGCAGTTTTGACCGTCCCAACATTCGCTACACGCTGGTGGAGAAGTTCAAGCCTACCGAGCAGCTGCTGCGCTATGTGCAGGATCAGCGCGGCAAAAGCGGCATCATCTACTGTAACAGCCGCGCCAAAGTGGAAGACACCGCTGCGCGTCTGCAGAGTCGCGGCATCAGCGTTGGCGCTTATCATGCCGGCATCGACAGCGAGCAGCGCGCACGCGTGCAGGAAGCCTTTCAGCGTGACGATTTGCAAATCGTGGTCGCGACCGTGGCGTTCGGCATGGGCATCAACAAGCCCAACGTGCGTTTTGTGGTGCACTTCGACATTCCGCGCAATATCGAATCCTACTATCAGGAGACCGGCCGCGCCGGGCGTGATGGCCTGCCGGCGGAAGCGATGATGCTGTACGACCCGGCCGACATGGCGTGGCTGCGTAAGTGTCTGGAAGAGAAAGCGCCAGGGCCGCTGCAGGATATTGAACGCCACAAACTCAACGCCATGGGCGCGTTTGCCGAGGCGCAAACCTGCCGTCGTTTGGTGCTGCTTAACTACTTTGGTGAAGGTCGCCAGCAGCCGTGCGGCAACTGCGATATCTGCCTCGATCCGCCGCGTCGCTATGACGGCCTGGTCGAAGCGCAAAAAGCGCTGTCGGGCATTTATCGTACCGGGCAGCGTTTTGGGATGAGCTATATTGTTGAAGTTTTGCGCGGCTCAACCAACCAGCGCATCCGCGATAACGGCCACGACAAACTGCCGGTGTACGGCCTCGGGCGCGAGCAGAGTCAGGAGCACTGGGTCAGCGTGCTGCGCCAGCTAATCCATCTGGGCATGGTGACGCAAAACATCGCCATGCACTCGGCGCTGCAGCTCACCGAGGCCGCGCGCCCGGTGCTGCGCGCTGAAGTGCCGCTGATGCTGGCGGTACCGCGCACCGTGACGGTGAAAAGCCGCAGCAGCGCGCCAAAAGTCTACGGCGGCAATTACGATCGCAAGCTGTTCGCCAAGCTGCGTAAGCTGCGTAAAGCCATCGCCGACGAAGAGAATATTCCGCCTTACGTGGTGTTTAACGACGCCACGCTGATTGAAATGGCAGAACAAATGCCGGTCAGCGCTTCAGAGATGCTGAGCGTGAACGGGGTCGGTCATCGCAAACTGGAGCGCTTCGGTAAGCCGTTCCTGCTGATGATCAAAGAACATCTTGATGAAGAATAAGGGAAATAAACCATGCTGATGTTATTTGCCACCGTCGCGCTGGTGCATCTGGTTGCGCTGATGAGTCCGGGACCGGACTTCTTTTTTGTCTCACAGACCGCCGCCAGCCGCTCGCGCAAAGAGGCGATGATGGGCGTGCTCGGCATTACGCTGGGGATTGTGATTTGGGCCGGCGTCGCGCTGATGGGCCTGCATCTGATTCTGGAGAAAATGGCGTGGCTGCATGAAATCATTATGGTCGGTGGCGGGCTGTATCTGCTGTGGATGGGCTGGCAGCTGCTGCGCTCAGCGCGTCAGCGTCACAAGCAACCTCATACGGAAGCGCCGGTGGTTGAGCTGCCAAAGCGTGGCATGAGCTTCCTCAAAGGGTTTCTCACCAACCTGTCTAACCCGAAAGCCATCATCTACTTCGGCAGTGTGTTTTCACTGTTCGTGGGTAACGATGTGGGCGCGATTGAGCGCTGGGGCCTGTTCCTGCTGATCGTCGGTGAAACCTTTGCCTGGTTTACCCTGGTGGCGGCGATTTTTGCCCTGCCGTGGATGCGCGATAAGTATCAGCGGATGGCGAAGTGGGTGGACGGTATGGCGGGCGTGCTGTTTGCCGGGTTTGGTATTCACCTCATCATCTCCCGATAAGATCCCGAACCGTAGCGGCGCAATTTATTGCGCGTTTCAACTGGGCGCGATAAAGCGTGCCGCTACGATCAGTGCCAATCGTTATGCCATTTTACGTGCGCTGGCCAGCAGTGCGCCGACCGCCATAAACAAGCCACCAAACACCCGGTTCAGCAGCTTCATCTGCTTCGGACCTTTGATCCAGCCGGCGATGCGCGTCGCCAGCGTGGCGTAACCAATCATCACAATGATGTCGACCACGATGGTGGTCACGCCGAGCACCAGATACTGCATCAGCTGCGGCTGGTGCGGCACGATAAACTGCGGAAACAGCGCGGCGAGAAACACAATACTCTTCGGATTGGTGAGATTCACCAGCAGCGCTCGCTGAAACAGACGACGACGCGGCATCGCTTTGGCCACCGCATTGAGATCGATTCCGCCCGCTGAGCGCCACTGCTGAATGCCAAGCCACACCAGATAGGCCGCGCCCGCCCATTTCAGTACCTCAAACGCCAGCACCGACTGCGAAAACAGCGCGCCCAGACCGGCGCCCACCAGCACAATATGCACGGCAAGACCCAGCTGTAATCCGGTAATTGAGGCTGCCGCACCGCGATAGCCGTGGCTGATGCCGGTGCTCATGGTGTTGATCGCCCCGGAACCGGGCGAGAGGCTGAGGATGGTCGTGGTTAACAGGTAGGTTAACCACCATTCAATGGTCATGGGTGACATTCCCTGAAGAGAGTGAAGTGTGACACAATACGCCAGAAAATCGCGCTGCGCTATTAAGTGCAGAGCCGCGTTTGACGTTTTTTCAGGGGGACGGATGCAGCAGCATAAACAGAGTTGGCTCGGACGTGAGCACGCTTTTTCAGCCTTTGCTACCGGTCCGCTGCTCGACTTCTGGCGTCAGCGTGAAGAGTGTGAATTCAGCGGCGTGGGCAATCTGACCATTCGCTATGTGCGCTTCACCTCACCGCAACACCGCCGTGTCATCCTGATTGTGCCCGGACGCATTGAAAGCTACATCAAATACCCCGAGCTGGCCTATGACCTGTTCCACTGCGGCTACGATGTGGTGATTATCGACCATCGCGGTCAGGGGCGTTCAGACCGGCTGCTGGCCGATTCGCATCGCGGTCACGTGGTGGAGTTCAGCGATTATGTCGACGATCTGGAAACGCTGTATCTGAAAGAGATCGTCAGCCATCACTATCAGCAGCGCTACGTGCTGGCGCACTCGATGGGCGGCGCAATTGTGGCGCTGTTTCTGGCGCGTCAGCCGCAGGCCTTCCACGCGGCGGTGTTTTGTGCGCCGATGTTTGGTATCGTGCTGCCGCTGCCGCCGTTTCTGGCGCACCGTATTCTCGACTGGGCGGAAAAGCTGCCCGCGCTGCGCGACGGCTACGCGCTGGGCACCGGACGCTGGCGCGCCAGCCCGTTTGGCATTAACCGGCTGACGCACAGTCGCGAACGCTATCGTCGCAATCTGCGCTTTTATGCCGACGATCCGGCGATTCGCGTCGGCGGCCCCACCTATCACTGGGTGCGGGAAGGGATTCAGGCCGGACGCCATATCCTTAATCAGGTGGCGCAGATTACGACACCGATTCTACTGCTGCAGGCCAGTGAAGACGACGTGGTGGATAACCGCGCGCAGGATCTGTTCTGTGAAGCCATGGCGGCAGCGGGACATGCGGTGGAAGGCACCACGCCTTACATCATTCAGGGCGCGCGTCACGAGATCCTGTTTGAAACAGACGCCATGCGCGCCGAAGCGCTCAATGCGGTGGTCGACTTTTATCAGCGCCACCGTGACTAATGTATTCTTAGACATCAATACCAGAGGCCTACATGTACCACATCGTTGCATCCGACCTGGATGGCACGCTGCTTTCTCCGCAACATCGTCTGACGCCGTTTGCCCGCACCACGCTGCAGGAACTGGTGGCGCGCGATGTGCATTTTATCTTTGCCACCGGACGCCACTACATCGACGTCGGTCAGATGCGCGATAAGCTCGGCATTCCGGCGTATATGATCACCTCAAACGGCGCGCGCGTGCACAACGCCGACGGCGAACTGGTGTTCAGCCACAATCTGGACAGCGATATCGCCAGCGA
>Ga0209371_1001527_pt1 | contig 15351 bp, 15 predicted proteins | sample AgamicAtAmrz_FD_187165 | JGI IMG/M metagenome (GOLD analysis project Ga0209371, IMG submission 187165) | Agave microbial communities from Guanajuato, Mexico - At.Am.rz (SPAdes) (version 2) | ecosystem: Host-associated > Plants > Roots > Rhizosphere | place: Guanajato, Mexico | collected 2012-06-07
CCCGGTGCGACAGACGGCTTCCCCTCTCTCACGGTAGCCGGCTCCGGCGTCGTCACGGGGACGTCAGCTTTTGCCGGCGCGGCGGACGGCGAGGCAGCCTTAGGTTTAACCGGAGCGGGCGCGGAAGCGCGGTCCTCCCCTTCCAGCCACTCCTCTCCGGTCGGGAACGAAATGTCCGCCGCCCGGGCGCTGCGCTCGTTATTTTCGATGATGCGCTCGAGTTCGGGACTCAGCCGGTCACGGAAGTCGCGCTCCATAAGCGCCGGATGATATTTCTTCTGTTTGCGGTACTTCAGGCTCAGCTTCACCACCGGGTATTCGCCCGGCAGGCGTACGTAAAAGCGCAGGTTGGGCATCTTCATAATCTGGTCGTAGTCCACGATGGGCTCGTTGACCTTGTCCTTACTGATGGAGATACCGTCCCGAATCTGGTCGAGGCCGTAGCTGTTCTGTTCGCGCGCCTCGCGCCGGCGCTGATGGCCCAGCTCCTCTTCCACCATTTTGGCCACCTCGGCGCTCGGCGAGCGGCCGTAGGCGCGGGTGTTGAGCAGGTCAAAGATGGCTTTGGCCATCTCGCGGCCGTAGATGTGCACCAGCTGCGGGATGTTCTGGATGCCCAGCACGAAGCAGCCGCCGAACTTGCGCGCTTCGGCCAGCGTTTCGTTGAACTCCGGTATCTTCTGCAGGCTGGCAATCTCATCGCCGACGAACCACACGCGCCGGTCGCTGTTCTCCCCCATGCTCTGCAGCAGCAGGGTGGCCAGCGACAGCCACATGGATATCAGCGGGCGCACCGCTTTACGATGTCGGGCAGTGGTGGAGATAAACAGCCAGCTGCTGTCGTACTGCGCGTCGGTCATCCACTCGCGGATGCTGAACTCCGGTTTGCCCTCCTTATCCAGCCCCTGCAGGTAGCGCAGCGACTTGGCGTAGTTGGTCAGCACCGAGCGGATGGAGATGGCGGTTTTCTCGATTTTTTCCTCGACCAGGTTGGCCGACGGGGTGTTTTTGAGAAACTCGCGCAGGCTTTTCAGGTCGATCGAGAGGCAGGTCTTCAGGAACGTCTCGATGCTGCGATCGGGGCGTGAGGCAAACTGCATGGCCGTGTCGCTGAAGATTGTGCGCGACGACGACACCCAGAACGGGTCGGAGTCGCCCTCCACCGGCATCAGCGCCGCCGTCATGTTCTCGTAGTCCACCACGTCGCGTGCCTCGCGCCACAGCACCCAGTTTTCACAGCGGCTGTCGTGCGCGTTCAGGATTTTGTCCAGGCGCTCGTCATAGTGCGTCTCAATGAAGGTGCCGCCGGAGTCGTATACGATCGCGCGATCGCCGCGCCGACGGATATAGTCCAGCAGCCAGCGGATGAGCGTGGACTTGCCGACGCCGATGGTGCCGTGGATCAGAAAGTTCATGACCTCGGCGTTCTTCACCATGTTCAGGCCGCCAATCTGCAGATCGGACTTTTCGCCGGCCTTTTTCAGCAGCCGGTTCACCTCCTTCGGCTTATCGGTGAGCGTCATACCCGAGATAAACTCGTCCTCGCTCTCCTTCCTGCCGATGCGCCCCACGTACCAGGCAATCAGGCACCAGAACAGGCTGGCGGCGATGCCGCACGCGGTCGCGATAAAGCGCAGGTTCGCCATAAACTGGCTGCCCATCTCCTGCATCCACGGGTTGTCCAGCAGCTGCGCCGGCGTCAGCTTTATGGTGCAGAGCTGTGCGCCTTCGCCGCAGTGCCAGAAGATGTCCCACGTGGCGCCGGCCGCGCGCGGGGACAGGCCCAGCAGCGAATGGGTGGGCATTGCCGCCCAGTACCAGAAGCCGTTACGCAGTACGTCGTCAGGCGTTGTCAGCCAGAACAGACCTGCGGTGGCCGCCACGAACAGCAGCAGCATCCAGTGAAATATCCAGTTGCTGACCTGCGCAAACATGCGCAGGCGGTAGGCCGTCATCTGGCCACCCTGTGTCAGGTATTTCGGGGTAAAACTCATGGGAAACTCCGGAAAGCGCGCAGGCGCAGCCCGCCCGGGTAAATCGGGCAGGCTGTTGCAGGGGGAGAAAGTAGCTGAGGGGCCGCGCGGGCCCCGGAGATTATTTCAGGGTGCGCAGTGCGGGCGTGTGGTTATGTCCCGTGCGGCGCTGCAGCCAGTGACCAGCCATCAGGGGGAGACAGCAGGCAAAGAACAGCAGGTTCCAGCAGGCAAGCGTCAGGGCAGACAGCACGCTGCCGGCCGTCAGCACCAGCAGGACCAGCAGCGCAGTGATAACGCCAGGCGGCATCATATTGCCCTGCATCGTGCGGGTGGCGAGATCGAACGCGAACAGATTGCTTTCGGTCATGATGGTTTTGACGATATCAGGCCCGAACTGCCACAGCACGAGGGCGCTCCAGGCAAAAAACAGGGTAGTCCAGACAATAAGGGTGCGTGCCGCACCGTTGAATGTGAGCATGGGGTTTTCCTTCAGGAAGTTAAGAACAGGGGTTAAATACAGCCGTTACAACGCTATTCCCGACGCGCGCGAAGCGCAGTAGTAATACGTCAGGGAAATCAGAGCCACGCTCCCGCCACCCCGTGCATCAGGGGGGAAGCGTAAAAGGGGATCCCGTGAGGGAGGAGGACAGCACCCGTGGTGGTGGTGCTGTCCCGGTGTCCGCAGCCCGGGGGGCACAGACGGGGGTCGGCAGGCGCCCCGTTGTCAGGAGAGTGTTCTCATTTCTCCTTATGGCGCGTGCCGCCGGTTCTCACCGGTCCTTAATTAATACCAGGTAATTCAGCGGCCTGCAAGCTTCAGAATGCGTTTTATGGCTGCCTGCAGCACGGCGCTCAGGACCAGCCCGCACGCCCCCATACTGATGATATAAAGCAACATCGCCGTCAGCATGAACAGGCAGAACTCACCCGTTCCCGCTCCACCCGGCGCGGCATCGAGCAACCTGAGCCAGGCCACAAAACGCCAGGGGAGCCAGCTGTCCGTTACGTTCACGAGCAGCAGGGTGATGATGGCGGCGGTCAGCATCAGATTCAGGAAGCCGGGCAGTGAAGACGCCAGCCGTTCAATTTTTCTGCGCATGGCGCCTCCCGCATCTGTCAGCTGAATGAATTACATGATCCCGGCAACGGACTTCGCCAGCTGCGCTTCCAGCACCGGCTTCGCCTCTTCAAACTTCAGGTTGACCTTGTTCGCGTTTGACACCACGCGGGTCTGGTATTTCATGCGGTTGCCCTCTTCGCTGCTGGTCTGCAGCTTGATGCCGGAAGTGCCCTGACGCAGCGCCGCCACGTTGTCCGTGGTTACAGCAGTTTTGCTGCGTTCAGAAATCTGCAGATCGGTCACCATCGTGAAATTAACATCCTCTACCAGTGCATCTGCGGCCATACCTGCCAGGCCGGTAGCCAGACCGACACCGAGGATAGCTCCGCCAGAGGTGCTGTTATAGGCGGTGATTCCGCTGCCCAGCGCTGCACCCAGCACGCCCCCTTCGTAGCCCGAGGACAGGAAGCCCTGTGCCTGACGCAAATCCATCTTCTCAGCTTTTAATACGTTCGCCTGAATCCAGTAGTACGCAGCGTCAGGATTTGAGGTAACGGTATAGCCTTTCGCGCGCAGATCCTGTGCCAGCATCGACTCCAGATCGCTCATATCTTTATCAGAGGTATTTCGTACCTGCAGGAATACGGTCTTCTGGCTGGATGGCTCAAGCCAGACGGTCTGGCTCATTTGCGTTTTCACGTCAAGGTTGCGCTTCTTTATAGCGGTACTCATGGCACCACAGCCAGAAAGCATCAGGGAAGCAGCGGCAATCGCCGCCACGAAGGCGTTACGGTTTTTCATAGACGTATCCTTGTTTTACGGAAAAAACGGGACAAGCGCGCCCCGGGGCACGCTGTTTTAATGGGTGTTTTTTGGAGAGAACCCCCTCCGTCAGAGTGCCGGAAGGGGTATCGGCAGGAGCCGAGAGAACTTAAATCTTTTTAATAATCTTGGCGAATTTACTCATCGCCCCAGCAATGCCATAACGCGTTAATTCTGAGCTTATTGATGCCTGCATGATCAGGTAACTAATTAGAAGAACGAACGGAGCGGCATAAAATAACTGCGGAATAAATGCCGCAGCGATTGCTAACATGCCATTTATGACTATTGCTACTTCACTTATTTTCCTAAAGAGAGCAGTTAACCTCTGTATCAGTAATGACTTAATCCTGACTTCTTTGGGGATGGAGATCAAAAGCATAAACGGAGTGTACAACATGGCCATTATCGCAATGGCCAGGATAAGAGTGAAGCCGCCAAAAGCCAACGTCAGCCCCTGATAATGCAAGATTGGATTAATCCAGACATCATCTGGGGGTACAAAACTATAGATGATGTATGCGAGCGATAATGCATAAAATGACAAGCAAGACATAGGGAAAACAGCACTCGATTTGATTACATCGAATGCAGAGGGAATCAATCGCTCTCCGGATGCAAGGCTTTCAAAAATAAAATCCGCATCCTTCTTAATATCGTTATACATCATCGCTAGCACCCCTTACTTATCCGGCACGCCGCCTGAGTTCCTTTAGTTTTTTATCAAAGTCGTTTCCAAGACTTTCTCTGGGCTTCTGACCTTGTTCGTTTAACTCTTTATCATGACCAGCTTTGAAACTACCCTTAGCAGCATCATGCTCATGCCTCAGTATATCACTGGACGTCTGAACAGTGGTTTTATTTTCAGCGATTTTACCGTCATTTTCCCTGATTGTTTCCATCAGGCCAGATCTTTGTGCTGCAACCTTGTTGGCCACGTTACTTTCAATGCCGGCACCCGACGCCTTCTCGCCCACGCGTTGTGAGCCACTGCGAAAATCTTCGCTCATGGCCTGCGACGGGGCACCTGCCGGCGCGGTCAGATTACGTTCACGTGTCTGCACGCTTTCCTCTGTGACGCCGCTGCCGCGTCTCTCCGCAGACGAATGCTGGCTGGGATGAGACGCCGTGCGGACAGCACCGCCGCTGACAGCTTCCGGCACACTAACCCTCTCAACATCACCACTACGCGCTCCCCCCGGAACGTCCAGTGACTGAGCCGGCTGCAGCGGCTGGCCATTAACCTGCTCTGTGCGGGCACCGTAGTTGCGCATGATTTCCGGCTCAAGCCGCTCGTGCATGAACTCTGTGGCCGCACCCTGCGCGCTCCGGACGTTGGTCAAAATGTTCTGCGCGTCGCTGCCGTACTTTGCCGTAGTCCAGTCCACAAACTCCTGATTGTAGTTGGCGTCCAGGCTCGCGCTCTGCGTCTGCGACAGCGTGGCCATGCGGCTGAACTCCTGGCTGCGGGTGCTGCTCTCCGTATACTGATGGTACTGACTTTTTGCGTCATTGAGCGTCGCCGCGAACTGCTGTGCCAGCGAATTCGACTGGTTGTCCGTGTGGCTGCCCGACTCGCTCAGGCGGGTCGACGTCACCATATCCATACCCTGACGGAAGTCGCGCGCCTCCTGGCTGCTCTGGTCATGACGGTTATCACGCCCCTCCGCGTGGCTGTCCTGCGTGCCGTGTGAGCTGCCGGTAGTATGGCGCAGATCAGCGCTGATATTACCCTCACCGCCGGCGCTGAGGCCTGTGGCCCACTTACCGAGCTTCCCGGCCAGCTGGTCGCCGGAATCAAATTTCACATACCCCCTGACACCCGCACCGGCGCTACCCTGATTGGTGATATCCATCAGCTGGTTATACGCCTGCTGCTCGGAAACGTTGTGCGACTTCGCATAGCTTTCCACCGCCGACTGCATTTTGCTGACCCCGCGGCTCATACTGGTGGCCACGCTGTTGTCGCTGCCCTGCGTAACGGTGTCGCTGTTGCCGCTCTGCTGCGTCAGCTGGTTCATCTGCTGGAAGCCGCTGGTCACGCTGTGGTTGTAGCCATCCAGCGAACTCTGCGCCTGCTGCTGCGCCTGACGTGCCTGCTCGGAGAACCCGCTGCTGGCCAGCGAGCTCAGCCGCATGCTCACCGGCAGGTTGGATATCGCCTGGCTGGTATCCACCACCGTGTGGCCGTCCGCCGTCTGCGTCATCATCGCATTGTTGCCGGTCTGGATGCTCTGCGACCCCGAACGGCGGAGCATGTTGGTGTCAAACTTGTTGGCGTTCACGTTGTCCATCGACATGTTGTTAAACGACCAGTTGCCGTCCGCCGTGGTGGACGCCTGCCCGCCGGTTGCGAATGCAGCTGAACTCATTACGCTACCCACAACCTGCGAGCCCACTGACGCCGCCCCTTTGGTCAGGAAGAACGCCAGCACCGGAATGGACATGCTCAGATAGCCCGCGATGTTGGCCGCGTCCGAATGCTGCAGCGCCACCTGGTCCTGATTGGCCAGCACCAGCGGCGTCGCCCCGGTTTTGGTCTGCAGGTAGAAGTTGGCCAGCGAGTTGAGGATGGCGAACATCACCGGCCACATCGTGAAATAGATGAACCCGCCCGCGTACAGCTTCAGCGTTTTCAGCCCGAAAATATCGTGATTCACCAGCGCCAGCGCGATCACCAGCGGGAACAGTGCAATCAGGACCAGCATCATCAGCGACTGGAACATTGGCAGTGTGCGCGCGGCAATCACCCCGCCAGCGCCCCAGCTGATGCGCTGCTTGGTCAGACTCGACTCGGTGGCAAGATTCAGCAGGTTGGCGGTATCCGACGATCGTGCCGCAAAGCCCTTCCAGCCATCGCGGATGGCCGCGTTGGTAATGTTGTTGCGCATGATCTGCGAGGCGCTGAGGCCGCCCGCGTAAAAGAAGTTGTAGCTCTCATCCATCGCGTTGCCGAGCAGCGTATCCCCGCTCACGCGGTTGCCGAAAATATGCGTGGCCAGCGCGTGCCACGTCGTGCCGCCGATGCGCACGTCCGCACCGATAAGGTTTTTGATGACCGCCGCCGCCTGCTGGCAGGTGATAAACTGGCGTCCGCCGCCGGTATCCTGATACAGGCCGCGCAGCGGGCTCGGGTTATCGGTGATCAGCGTCAGCGGATCGGTGCTGTTGAGCAGCTGCGACACGGTGTACTTGTTGTTCAGCAGGATGTCGCCTACCACGCAATTCTCCACGTAGTCGGTCAGCATCTGTGACAGCTGCGGGTTCTGCGAGCGGAAGTCTGTGGTCTGCGCCACGATCTGCGAGCCGAACAGCATGCCGGACTTCGTGTAAGTCAGCGAGTCCGGACGCGAGAAGCTGTACTCATAGAGGCGCGCCAGGCCGAACTCCGTGGACGTGGTCAGCCCGGCGATGAAGGCGAGACCCGCCGGCACGTTGTCCACCTCGTACACCGCCGCCGGGTCCGTGACGTCGATAATCTGCACGCTGCGCTTCGGAACGAGCAGCACTGAGGTGATCACGAAGAAGATGGCCAGCCACTGCAGAAACACCGTCGGGTTGCGGGTTTTGATAAAGCTGAATATCACGCCCAGCACGCCAAACAGCCCGACGATGCGCTTCAGCGTATCGTACGTGTCGCTGCCGATGACGGTGACAACGCCGTTAAACACCTGCCGCCACATGTCACCGCCGTAAATGGTCCAGACTTCAGTCATGACGGATACCCCGCTGAGAGTTGCCCTGCCAGGACGCTGCGATCATGTCCGGCACCATAGAATCAGTCATTGCCGGTCCCCCACTGATAGTTGCCCTGATAGGACGTTGAGATAATGGTCGATACCTGCTGCTGCAGGTACTGCATGTTGCGATCGATACCGTCCAGCGCGTTCTGGTCGGCTGTCGACTGCAGCTTCATCTGCGCCAGCAGGGAGGTCGCGGTCTGCACGTTGTTGCGCAGTTCGCCGGCGGCCTGTTCCGGGAAGTTTTTACCCGCCAGCGACTGACTCGCCTGCTTCACCAGCTCCTGCAGGTACTGGATCATCATGTCCTGCGCGATGAAGTCCGCGACCTGAATAAGGTAGGTCGGGCTCATGCCCATGCTGCGTGAGTTGGTCAGGTACTTGAGCACCGGCACCGAGGTGGTGTTGATAAAGCCCTTTTCCCTGTCTGACAGGCCGGTGTCGGCGCTGAGCTTGCTGTCGATGGAAATCATGATGTTGCGGACCTGCGTCACCAGCGCCACATCGCTGCTGACCGTTACATCTGCAGGCATGGGCCCGAGGCACAGATCCTGCTCGTCGCAGCTGTATATTTTTGCGGTACCGCCGCGCATCAGGACATTGATGATGTCGCGGTTATCGACCAGCGGGGTCAGGATGGTGACCTGCCCGTCCTTGTTGAAGATGATGGAGCCCACCACGCTCATCACCAGCTCCTTCAGCTGACGGTTGCCGTCAAACAGGTGGTTGCGGCCCAGCGCGTCCCAGATGAGGTTTTTGTTTTTCAGCACCTGGTCCTTATCTTTATCAGAGGCGCGACTGGTGACGCTGTCACCCTGCCCGCCCACCGTGCAGCCCTGACGGGACGCCGCCCAGTCAGAGAAAATGTTGCTCTCGCCGGCAATGTCCTGGCAGATTTTCTGATTGGACACCTGCGATACCGGCCAGAGACCGCCGATAATGCCCTGCGCGGCCTGACAGGAGCTCATGTTCATGGAGTTCACGTCCGAGGCCAGCTTCTGCAGGAAGTCTTTGGCCTGCTTGAGCTCCGGCACCATCGTCTGCAGCGCGAGGTCAAAGGCGTAGCCGGCGGCGTTACTCATAATCTGCTTCACGAACCGCTGCAACTCGGCGCCGTTGATAAAGGAAAACGCCCCGAGGTAGGCATCGATGCCGCCGCAGCCGGCGTTCAGCGAGGGCACCTGCATCGAGATGAGCTGTACCTGTTTGACGGGGTTACGCAGATAAACCGAACCGCCGGTGAAGTAGCCCGCGGCCTGCCCCTGCCACGCCTGCGCTTTTGAGACGTTGCCGTCAAAGCCGAGGCTGCCAAAGTAACCGTTGAGGTCGCCCTGCACGTCGGCCAGCGCCGGGCTGCTGATGGTTAGCGCCGCCAGAGCGCTGATTAGTAGCTGACGCAGGTTCATGATGCCGCCCCCGCATTAAAACGATCTTTCTTTTTCATTGAAAACTCCGGTCAGTCATGAATCCGTGCCGGCGCAGCGTGATGCTGACCAGCGCGCCGCAGCCAAAGCCGCCGGCAAGGGCAAACAGGAACAGCAGCGGGTAGAGCTGCAGCCCGCTCAGCAGCAGCGCATCGGTGCCGTAAGCAACACCGTCGGGCAGGCGGGCAAGGTCGCAGGCAAGCCAGGCGTAAATCCCGGCCGCCGCCAGCATTGAGGCGCAGACGAGCAGCAGCGCCGTCTCGGTTCGCGAGAGTGTAAAAGGGTGTTCCGTCATGATTTTTTCCGTATGCGGCGGGGCCGCGTGCGTTACTGCGGGGTCAGCGAGGCGCTGCTCGGTACCGGCCCCAGCGTGTCGGGCGGCAGGTGGTCAATGTCGGCCTCTATCATCTGCGCGAGGCGCTGGCTTACCGTGCCCATGTCGGTGTCGCCCTGATAAAGCGGATAAGCCATGTTGGTGTTCACGTTGACCATAAATGTGGTCGGCGTCGCGATGGGCAGACCGTTGCCGAAGAACGTCAGGATCTCGCCGGCGATGGGCTCGTTCGGCCCGGCCTTGCGCGGAATGAGCGCCACCGGGAAGGATGTATCGCCGTACCCGTCAAGCGTGTACGGATACACTTTTATGCCGGTTTCATCCGCCCACGCCTTCAGTTTTGGATCAAACTTCGCGCTGTACTGGCAGCCGCGCTGCATGAACACCACCACCGCGTAGTCGTTGAGATTTACGCGCCGGCCGTCGGTCAGCGTCATCAGATTCGGCGGCTTCGCCGGCGCTGTTCGGGCAGGCAGGTTGCCCGGCAGCCCGAAGTCTGGCAGCTGAGCCCCCTGCTGCGCCTTTGCCTGCTCCAGCGCGGCGATTTCGTCGGCTACCGAAGCCTGTGCCAGCACCGGTAGCAGCAGCGCTGCCGCCAGCAGAACCTTAAGCCTCATGATGGCCTCCCGGTCCGCTGCGCGCGCGGCGGTGTGCGATGATCCCGAGGAGAATCCCCAGTCCCATAAGGACAAAACACGCCACCGATACGACGATCAGCACGTCGTACGTCAGGCTCTCGGAGTACGTCAGCAGCTGGCGCAGGCAGTTGAAGATAATGCCCGCCATAAGCAGCGTGACGATAAGCGGTAGTTGTTTCATTCATGTTCTCCTTTAGCGCGGCGGCGCAGGTGCCACACGGCCAGATTAGCTATGACGGAAAGCACCACTGCAGTCCTGTAGAGCAACAGCAGCGTGCTGCCGGCCTCAGCAGCCCACGCCTCGCGGCTGACCGCCGCCTTGTCACACATCACGGGCGTGGGGTCAGGTTTTAACGCATCCGGAACAGGGGCTTCTTCACGAAGCACTGACAGTGGAGCGGGCGGGAACGTCGTCAGAGGCCTCGCCTGTGATACACAGCCCCACACCTGCCCCGCCGGCGCGTCGCGAACCAGCTTTTCGGCCTCATCAAGAAGCATCTGCCCGGCGCCGCCGGCGTGCTGATGTGCGGACAGCAGAAACAGCAGGAAGAACAGCAGCGCCGGGTGGATAACCAGCGTCTGCATCAGCAGGCTCGTCAGGCCACGGGCAGCGCGCAGCCGCCCGTGCCAGACGGGTGATAGCGTCAGCATCATGAACTCCTCAGAAGTTAGGTTTAAAGCCGGTGGCCACGTTAAGAAAGCGCTTCGCCAGGTCGTCCTGCGTCATAAAACCGTAGGCGAGCGGGCGGAAGCTTTTTGACTTCGGGTCGACCAGGAACAGCGCCGGGAAGTGGGTAATGCCCATGCGCGCGCTTTGTCCCGCGTCCTGACGGCTGTCAGGCACCTGCGGCGACACCGTGCCGTCCACGCTCACCGGTATCAGCGAGACGTGACGCAGGCGGGCAAAGTCCGCCACCACGCCCGCCATCTGCGCGTCTATCGGGTCCCCGCCCCGGTAGAAGTAGAACAGGCCATACTGCCCGGCGAGTTCGCTGATGGCCTGCGTCTGCTCGGCCTGATCGCGTGCCTGCTGCAGCGGCGCGGTGCTGTTGTAGTGCGGGTGTTCCAGGTTGTAATCGAGATCCGGATGGTCAAGCTGCGCCACCGCGAACGACTGGCTGAACATCGAGGCCCGGTCGGTCCAGAACTTCTGCCAGCGCAGGAAGGTGGCCGTATTCTCCGCCGACGGGTGCAGGATGGCGTTGTTCAGCGCCTCCTTCGTGTAGCCTTTCAGCACGTCAGCCTGCTCGCTGGGTGACAGCCGGCTGAAGTCAGGCACCTGCGGCGCGGGCTGAGGCTTCGGCGCAGGGGGATCGGGTTTTTTCTTCGGCTCGTTGTACCAGTGCCAGCCGGTGAACGGCTCTGCGGGCGTCACGACCGCATCAGCTGACGGTGCATCGTCCGCGAGAGCCTGACAGGCGCCCGCCATCAGCAGGCAGGCAAGCACTATCTGCTTCATTTTTTTCCTCCGGTCTGCGCCTGCACCTGCGCGGCGATGCGATCTTTCGCCTGCTTCACCATCGTGGCGGAGTCAGGAATTTTCTGGTTGGCCATGAGGTCGCTGTAGAAGTCCTGGAAGTTAATCAGGTCGAAGTTGATGGCCTGCAGCTCGGGCACCGTGATGCCGCGGCAGTTGGGGGAGTCACCGCTGCCGAAGCTCACGTGCAGCTGGTCGCGGCGCCCCTGCTCCTGAATGATACGGGCAAGCTTGCCGCCGAATACGCAGTAGGCCTGCTTCTTCTGCACGCATACGCCGAGCACCGACCGGTTGCAGGCTTCACCGACCAGCACCGTGACCTTTTTGGCTTTCGCCTTGCCGATGGCCATCTCATCGCTGTTGCAGTTGGCAAGCCCGGCGCTGTTGCCCCAGCCGGTATCGACGCAGCAGTTGGAAAAGCCCGCCATTGCCTTGCGACAGTAGAGCGCCTGACCGGTGAACGCCTTCACGTTTACCTGATCGGCTTTGACGTCATCGCCGGCCGAGGCCAGGCCGGCAAGCTTCGCCACCGCGGTATCAAAGCCGCTGTCGCCCGCGCCGTCGGTTCCGCTGCAGTCACCGGTACGGCAGAAGTACTGACCGCCGCACAGCAGCCCTTCTGAGCTGTAGGTGGTCTGGCACTGGTAAGTGTCCTGCTCGTGCAGGCAGGTGCCGCCTTCTTTCAGAGTACAGCTGCGGGCTGAGACCGTGCAGTTTTTGTTGGCCATCAGCGTGCTGCAGTTGCCGGTTGAGCTGACCGGCACGATATAGGCGTCCGAGTACTGCCAGCAGGAGGCGCTCTGCGTATAGTCTTTGCCGTTCTGATTTACCGTCCGGCTCCCGCCCGGGTCGGTACACACCGTACCTGCCGTGCCGGTAGCCTTTGATTTATCGAAGCCGCAGGACTCACTCCAGACAACCTGTGAGCTGGTCGTGTCACGTTCGGCAGTTAAGGGAAAGGTCATTTTCATGACAAATGTGCCATCCCGGGCGTTCTTAATGATTCCGTCACGCCCTTCACTGTAGTGACCGTCCGTGTGGTAGTGAATGTATAATGAGACTGTCTGGCCTTTTGTTACGCGCTGCGGTGTGATCGCGGCCTGCCCGCCATTATTTAACTGGATATGATCAACCGTGAGGTCGAAGGCTTTCATCGTGTACCAAAGACGATTGCCATCCGAACCGTGATAATTTGGACTTCTGGGATAGCGGAAATCCCATGTACCAGTGCTGACTACTCCGTCATCCGGCACGGTAAAGTCAAAACGTACCCAGTAATTATCAAGGATAACCGCCGTTGAATTGGCCGCATTGAGAACTAACTGGGTGTTGTAAGTCTCACGCGATCCGGTGACCTGAATGCTGCCGGTGCGTGCACACGTCTGCACCTGTGCCACATCCCGGTCGCAGCTGTAGTTCTCAAACACCGACTTTGACACCACTTTGGTGGTGCACTGCTGGTTCGTGCCGTCCACGATGGAGCCGCTGTTCGCCTCGGCATTTTTACCGTTCCGGATAAAGTCGGCGTTCGGGTCAATGGTCACCGCCGGGTTTTTCGTGGACGAGTCTGATATTGCCTGCCCGGCCTCGTTCTGGCTGAGTTCGGTCTGGCCTTTATCGCTGATGCCACCATCTCCGCCCTGCACCCCGCCGTAGTAGCCGCTCTGCGACGGGCTTGATGTGTAGCCCGGAATAACGGACGCCGGGTCTGTGCCTTTTGCTGCCGATGTTCCCTGACCTTTGTTCGCGCCGGCATACCCCGCACCGGCGTTATAAGAATCGCTGACGTCGTCAGCACGGGCCCCGGCGACGGAGAACAGCAGCAGGATGAGTAGCAGTCGCTTCATCGCGCGCCCTCCGCATTCTGCAGCAGCTGCGCCGCCGTGGCTGAACAGTCACCGTGCTGCCTGACCTCCTCCAGAGCCTGCTGTACCGGCAGGCTGCCGTACAGCACGTCAAATTTGCCACCGCAGGTCACAACCAGTGCAGGCACCGCCTTAATGCCGTACTGCTGATACAGGGTAGGGTCAATCTGCACGCCCGCCTGCCTGTCCTTCTTCGACAGTTCAAACATCTTCTCTGCGGTCTGGCGAAAGTCGTTGTTCAGCAGCCCGCGCAGGGTAGCCGGAATGCCGAAGCGTCGGGCATCAGAGAGCATCGGCAGCAGCCCCTCCTCCGGAATGCCCAGGCTCACGAAATACACCGCGCGCGGGGTCTGACGGGTGGCGCTGTTCTGCTCCGCCTGTCCGGCAGCTATCTCATTCTGCATCTGCGCAACCCGCCCCTGTTGCGCGTCCGGCAGGGTGATATTCATGCCCTGCAGCTGACTTTTAAACAGCGCGAGATCGCGCTGCTGCTGTTTCATATACGCCATATCGTCGCCGGCAATCGCTGGCTGATCAGCTGCGCCCGCGTCCGCGCAAAGCAGGATGGCGCTGAAGGTCAGCGCCGTAATGAGTAAGGTTTTCATGGTCATTCCTTTACAGGTATACGCAGTTGCGCTTTCGCCACATCAGGTAGCCGAAGTTTTTCTTTGATGCGGGCGTGTTGTGCGTGCTGCCCCACAGTTGCGTGGTCGTGCCGAATGGATGGCAGTCCGAAGGTTCGGGATACATGTTCACCATCTGATACCGCCATCGGGACTTGGGGATGATCGGGGATGGATATTCGTAGCACACCGCCACGTCCGCCCCGACCGTCTCCATCACCAGTCCCTCGCGATGCAGCTTGAAGGCCATGCGCTCGCTGACCAGCAGCGAGGCCTCCAGCGGTGAAAACTCGTTGCTGGTATAGCCCGTGAACGGGTACATCGAGCCCTGCGCGCCGGCGCACCAGAACAGCGGGTCCAGCGGCACACCTGCGGTGGAGGCAATGGAGTCCGCCGCGCAGGCACCCTGCGCCAGCAGGTTACTGAACAGCGCCACTTCCGGATTCAGGATCATGGCCAGCGTGCTGTCGTTCCAGAGCGGGTCCACCTCCGAGAGGTAGGCAATGTCCATGTCACCGGTCTGCATGCAGCCCGTACTGGTGATGATGTTGAGCCAGAAAATCAGCGGATACTTGTACCAGTGCACGTGATAGAAGCTGCCGGGCGTGGGCGAATCACTCTGTCCGCCACGCCCGGTGCCGGTTCGCCCCAAATCAATTTTAAAACCCCCCATGTTCACCATGACGCCGGGCTCACGCGTGACGTCCGTCATGGCCAGCGGCTCCCAGAAGCCGATGGCCAGCCCCAGCCGGTAAAAAATGCCGTACGGGCACAGCTGAATGGGCGAGGCCGGGTTCGGCGTGTCCGGGTGCGCGCCGGAGGCCAGCTGAATGCTGCCGAGCGACATGGGAAACAGGCACTTCCAGCAGACGTCGCTGATCGGATTCACCCAGCGGCCGTCGCCGGCGTTGCTGGTTGCCGCCATCACCGGCTTTGCCATAATGCCCGCTGTCAGCAGGCACAGTATGAGGAGAAAGCGCTTCATGCGTCCTGTGCCTCCGCCTTTCGCCGCAGCCAGACGCACACCGGGCCGTCGTCCGTGTCGTGGATGCTGCCGGTAAACCAGCCCTCGCCCGCCGGGCCGGAAGGCTGCCACGCGCTGCAGTTGCCGGTTTTCCGGAAAACAGCCATCATCCATTCAGGCACGTCGTTTTCCATCCAGGTCGTCGCCGACTGCAGATTGTGTTCATCAAGCCAGGCTTCAAACTCGCCAGGCTGCGGATACTCATTGCCGCCTGCCGGCAGGAAAAAAGCAGGATGCGTCCAGCCGCCCCAGCGATCGCGCACGACCGGCTGAGCCGATATTTCAGCGGGGTGTGTCATAAGAGGAAATTCCGTGGTTGCGGCAGCCGGGCTGCCGGGGTCAGACGTTAATCAGGCCTGCCTGCGGGG
>Ga0209371_1001530_pt1 | contig 15320 bp, 13 predicted proteins | sample AgamicAtAmrz_FD_187165 | JGI IMG/M metagenome (GOLD analysis project Ga0209371, IMG submission 187165) | Agave microbial communities from Guanajuato, Mexico - At.Am.rz (SPAdes) (version 2) | ecosystem: Host-associated > Plants > Roots > Rhizosphere | place: Guanajato, Mexico | collected 2012-06-07
AAATGGCGGAAGAGGACGGGGTTTGGACGATCGAAGTCTTCCTTGCCGTCCGCGCCCTTTTCAAAGCAGGTGTAGAGCGGCTCGTTGACGTTATAGGGATAGTCCTTGGGGAACACACCCATGCGAATCTTGTTGAAGCGTGATTTCTTCAGCGTTTCGAGCGTCTGGGCCTGCATCTCGAGCGGCTGATGCGTCCAGGCATAACACGTGGTGCCGAAGGACAGGAACGGCTTGCCGTCGGCATAGGCGAAGTGGAACTTGTTGCGGACATGCACAGGGCCGTGGTTGCCTACGGACGGCTTCGTCGCAACGAAGGAGCCGGTCTTGCCGTCCAGTTCCGATGTCTTCGAGCGCGTGCGGAACGACCAATCGCCTTCGTTATCGGGCATGAAACGAACGCGATAGACACCATCGCCATCATAAAAGCCGGGCACGCGTACCTCACGGCTGTTCTGGCTGAAGACGGCATCGAATGCTACATCGAGATAGGGATTGCCGCCAGAAGGGCCGTTGAAGGCCACTTCGAAGACTCCCCATTTTTCGACGGACGCGTTGGACATGATATTCTCCTCGGAAGATGTATGGATGGTCCGACCGCTCAGCCCTTGACCGCACCGGAGGTGAGGCCGGAGACGAAGTAGCGCTGGAAGATCAGATAAACGATGGTGGCCGGTAGCACGGTCATGACGATTGCCGCATTCAACTGCCCGTAATCATTGGAAAATTGGCCCTGAAAGGACATGAGCCCGAGCGGCAGCGTCCACATGTGCTGGTCCTGCAGCAGCACGAGCGCCATGGCGAACTCGTTCCATGTCGAGACGAAATCCAGGATCAGCAGCGCGGCGAGCACCGGCAGGCAGACGGGCAGGAATATCCGGCGAAAGATGGTGAAATGGCTTGCACCGTCGATCAGGGCGGCTTCCGACAATTCCTTCGGGATGCCTTTGAAGAAGCCGTGCAGAATGAAGACCTGATAGGGTACGCCGAAGGCGATATAGGGAAGGATCACTCCGGGATAGGTGTCGATGAGGCCGAGCGAATTGACCAGCGTGAACAGCGGCGCCAGCATGACCTGGAACGGGATCATGGTGCCGAAGATGACGAGCAGCAGCAGCAACTTGCTGAACCGCAGGCGTATCTTGGCAAGCGCGTAGGCCGCCATCGCCGAGAGGATAAGTCCGAGCGGCACCTTGATGACGGTAATGATAGTGCTGTTCAGGAAGGCGGTGGCGAAATTGCCGCGGCCCCAGGCGCTCGAATAATTCTCGAAGGCTGGATCAAGCGGCGGCATGAAGGCGCCGGTTGATGTCACATCGGCCTGCGTTTTCAGCGAGGTGAAGACGATGAAGACGAAAGGCGCGAGCCAGATCGTAGCCACCACCAGCAGCGCGATCCATAGGCCGATCAGGACAGGATCGCGCTTGCGCTTTGCCGGTATGATGGTCTCGAAGTCGTCCGACATGGATGTGGCCGATGCTGCCGTCATTGTTCGGCCTCCTCATGCTTTTGCGTCCAGCGCAGGTAGGGAATGACGACAACGATGGTGATGAGCAGCAGGACGACCGAGATCGCGGCACCGCGGCCGAAATCGAAGATCTGCATGGCTTGCGTGAAGGCCCAGAGCGCTAGCATTTGCGTCGATTGCGCCGGCCCGCCGCCGGTCAGGCCGTAGACGATATCGAACGCCTTCAGTGAGGAAATGACCGACAGCACCAGCACGATGGTCAGCGTCGCGCGCAGCGCGGGCAGAGTCACGTAACGAAAGATGTTCCAACGCCCGGCGCCGTCGATGCGGGCGGCTTCGACCAGCGTCTGCGAGACATTCTGCAGGCCGGCAAGAAACAGGACCATGGAAAAGCCGACGGATTGCCAGAGATAGGCAATGAAGACGGAATAGAGCGCGATATCCTTATCGCCGAGCCAGTCCTGGATCCAGTCCTGCAGGCCCATGGAAGTCAGGATTTCGCTGAAGAGACCGAAGAACGGATCATACATCCACTTCCACATAGTTGCGACCGCGATCGGGGCGATGATGACGGGCAGATAGAAGATGGCGCGGAAGGTATTGCGGGCAAAGAGTTTCTGATTGAGGCTCAGCGCCAGCAGCAGCCCGACCATGGGCGGAAAGATCACGCACATGATCGTCCAGATCACGGTGTTGCGGAAGGCGACCCAGAAGACGGGATCCTGCGTGAAGATATATTGATAGTTCGCCACGCCGACGAAGGGGCGTTGCGGATCGAGGCCGTTCCATTTCTGGAAGCTCAGCACCACCACGTTCAGCATCGGGTAAAGCGCGAAAATCGCGTAGATCAGCATGGCCGGCGCAAGCAGGATCACTGCCTGGACGCGGGGATCATGTATTCGGTTGCGGAATGACATTTCTGATTGCTCCCGGCGGCAGCTGACGCGTGGGCATAAGGGTGAGGGAGGCCGTTCGCCGCGATGACGATCGGCCTCCCTCGATTGATCAGGTGCGACCGGCGATGAAGGTCTGCAGCTGCTTGGCAGCATCGGCCGGCTGGATGTTGCCGGAGGCGACGTCGTTGATTACCCGGAAATATTCGGTGGTGACGTCGAGTGGGAAGGCCTGGTCGCCATTCATGTAGACCTTGCTGTAGGTCTTGAAGATCTCAAGCCACTTCGCCTCGAGCGGCTTCTGGTCCGTGTACTGGACATTCTTGTTGACCGAGATCGAGCTGATCTGGCCGACGAGATCCTGCTGCACCTTTGTCGACAGGAAGTAGTCGAGGAATTTTGCCGCAAGATCCGGGCTCTTGCTCTTGGTGCTGATGTAATTGTACTCGGCAAAGCCATAGAGGCGATTGGTGTTCGTCGGGAACGGCACCACGCCGTAATCGTCGAGATTGACTTTGCTGCCGCTCAGCTGGCTGACCAGCCAGTCGCCTTCGAGCATCATCGCAGCACGGCCGGCGACGAACAGCGTGTAGGATTGCTGGTTGCTGATGCCCATGAAAGGCTTCAGCGTGTAATCCTTCGTCCATTTGGCGAATTCGGTGAAGGCGTCGGTTGCGCAGGGCTCCTTGGTCCAGTCGGCCTTCATGGCCATCAAGGCGTCATGCTTGTCGGCGCCGCATTTGGTTTCCAGCAGCACGTCCATCAAGCGCATGACGTGCCAGTTGACCGAGCCGCCGAAGGTGAAGGCCGGAATGCCGGCGGCCTTGAGCTTGTCGGCTGCGGCCAGCAGCTCTTCATAGGTTTTCGGCTCGCCGGTGATGCCTGCCTTCTGGAAAAGCTTCTTGTTGTAGTAAATCGCTTCGCCCTTGAAGGTGAAGGGAACACCGTGCTTGCCGCCCGGGTAGAGATCGGCAAAGGCGGCGGCAGACGGAAGCAGTTCGTCGTTCCACTTGTACTGAGTGTAATATTTGTCGAGCGGCAGCGAGAGGCCGGCCTTCACATATTCGCCGCCGAGGCCAAGTCCGGCCCAGCTGAAATAGATATCCGGGCCTTTGCTGGAGCCCGCGGCCACGCGAAGGGCGGTCTTGTGCTCATCGACGCCGCGCTGGACGATTTCGATATGGGTGCCGGGATTGGCGGCCTCGAAGTCTTTCGCCACCTTCTTCAGCGCGCCGTTTGCCGCGCCATTGTCGAAGTTCAGCGTCCACAGCGTCAGGTCTTCCGCGGCAGCATTGGTTGCCGAAAACGCCGCCGCTGCCATAGCAGCAGCGCCGAACCAACGCGCATATTTGAAGTTGCCAGCCATCTCCCGTCCTCCTCTGAGCAAAGCTGAGGGCGGTTTTGACAAATCGTTGTCAACATGTCAACTGGTATGATGAGCTTATCAGCGGTATCACATGAAGTGATCGTGAAAGCAGGCCATGATGACAACGGCCGACGCCGCGCCGGGGTCCATGTGTCCCAAGGCTCGATCGCCGAGGCGCGACGACCGGCCTTTCGCGGCGATCATATCTTTGGTGGCTTCTGCACCCGCTTCACCGGCTTTAAGGGCGGCAGCGAAACAATCGGCAAATGAAAGTCCTCGATCTCTGGCCGCGCGGCAGGCCGCGGCGGCGGGTGCCCAGGCATCGACCATGGTCTTTTCACCGACCTCTGCCTTGCCCCGATCCTGAATACCTTTGGCAAAGGCTGCGAATATCTCGACCATATCGTCGTCGCCCAACGACGCCTTTCCCTTGGCGACCGCGCCTGCGCGCATGAGTGCCGTCGCATAGAGTGGTCCGGACGAGGCGCCCACGGCGTTTAGGAAGGACTTCGCCGCCGTGTTGAAGACTAACGTCGGTTCGGATGTCGATGAATCCAGCTCCGAAACTGCTTTGGCTGCGGCAGTAAAGCCAAGCTCCATGGCGATGCCGTGGTCAGCGTCGCCGATCACGCCGTCCAGTTCGCAGAGACGATCCCTCTCGCGGGCCATCGCTTCGGCGATCCGCACGAAAAGCGATTTCAGATCCTCCGTTGTAATCGTTGCCATTACAAAACCTCGCCGGAGCGGAACATGGCGCAATCACAGGGGTGATCGATCAGTCGCTGCAATTCGTCATCGAGATGCATGAGTGTGATGGAGGCTCCAGCCATTTCAAGCGACGTGCAGTAATTGCCGACCAGCGACAAGTGAACGACGACGCCTGCATCGTCGAGCATGGCCTTGACCTTGCGCATCATGATGTAGAGTTCCATCAGCGGTGTGGAGCCCAAGGAGTTGACGAGCACGGCAACCCGGTCACCCGGCGCTGGCTTCATCTCATCGAGAATCTTGCCGACGAGTTCGCTCGACACCTCGTCCGCAGACCGCATCGGCCCGCGTGCGACGCCGGGCTCGCCATGGATGCCCATGCCGATTTCCATCTCGTCCGCGCCGATCTCGAAATTCGGCTTGCGTGTCTGTGGCAGCGAGCAGGGCGAAAGCGCCACACCCATCGTGTAGGTGCGCTCATTCGCCCAGCGCGCCACCCGTTCCACATCGTCGAAACCGTACATCAGATCGCAGGCGGCGCCCGCCGCCTTGAAGATGAAGACGTTGCCGGCAACACCGCGGCGGCGATCCTTCTGATCGACCGGCGCGGAAGCGATATCGTCCGTCGTCAGCACGGTACGCACTTCGATATCGTCCATGGCCAGCATCTCCGCCGCCATGTCGAAATTCATGACGTCGCCGGCATAGTTGCCGTACATGAACAGCACGCCGGCGCCGCCGCTGGCGGCCTTAGCGCATTCGATGATCGGATCGGGCGGCGGCGAGGCAAAGACATTGCCGATGGCGGCGGCATCGGCCAGCCCCTTGCCGACGAAGCCGAGAAATGTTGGCTCATGCCCGGACCCGCCTCCGATCACCAGACCGACCTTGCTGGCTCGCGGCCCATGATTTGCCACGATCGAGCGGGGCGATCCTTCAATGGCGCGGAGATGGCGCGGATGAGCCGCCAAAATACCGGCCAGCATCTCATCGACGGCGGCGGCACCCTCGTTGATCAATTTCTTCGTCTTCACGCCGAGACTCCCAAATCATTGTGATTGTTGGGACTAACTTGCGCGTCTGCGAATGAAGGTCAATCCATCAAAGTCGCGGAAGCGGTGCTATAGGCATCAAGCGTGAGCCTCGTATTTCCAGGCTGCTCCAGCAGGCGGAACCTTCCCAGCTGGATCTGTTGCGAGGCGGGTGTGATGTTGACCAGATGGAGTTGTCGAGCCGCTCCAGCCTTCACCGTGATGAAGGCGAGCACGGAGGTCTGATCGGACGACAGGCACTCCTGCCACTGGCTGCCGGCGAGGCGAGACAGTGTGGAGACGACGTTAAAAAGCGGTCGCGTGGTTCCCGGCGTCGATGGCTCCTTTTCGCCGGCGATCAGGCCGAAAGGCCCGGTCAGTGCCGAAAGCGTCAGGCATTCCAGTCCGGCATCGAGGACGCGGACGGCATAGCCGAGCGCAAAGGCTTCGCCAAAACGGGCATTGTGCCGCGGATCGGTGTTGGCCATTGCGATACGACCGCCGTGGGGATTGTCCATCGTCCGGCTGCCATAGGGGTTCTGTCGCATCGGTATGGTCGAGGGACCGATGCGGTAAGGCTTGTCGCCATAGATGGCGCGTACGGAACGCGTGATGAATGGCAGTGCTTCCAGTGTCTGCATGACGCTGAGATCGTCGGCTGCATGCACGATGGGATTGGTGCAATGTGTAATGAAATCGAGAGTGCCGGCGGGCACTCGTTTGCGATTGAGTTCGGTAAAATAGCTCAGCATGCCGCCGCCAATGCGCACATCGGGAAAGGCGGCATGCGCGGCGGCGTAGACCTCCTCGAGAGGCGGGCATTCGGGCCATTTGCTGCCCGGCGGCGTCGATTGCCGGTCGACTGAAGGCGAGATCATGATTGCATCGGGTTTGAAACCGGCGTCGTGCATCAGGGTCGCGATCTGCTGTGTTTCGGCAAGCGGAGCCTTCCGACAGGGCAATGCGATTTCGAGAGTCGATCGTCCGGTGTGAAGCGCTGCGATGGCCGTAAAGGATTTGAGAACATCAATGCCATGGCCGGCGTCAGGGTCGAAATGGAAGAGCAATTCCTGCGGCGCGATTTCGGCAAGCCGATCACGAGCAGCGAGCGTTGCTTCGGCTTCTTGGGGGGTGATGACGAGCCCTATCGCAGGCATGATGCCGGATGTTTCTCCCAAGCTCAACTCGATCGGGCGCCGATCGGCGACCATTGCCGGCGCGGCGGTCGCACGCCGCATGTCACCTATTGAAAGAACGATACGTTGCCGCATCGGCTCGCCGGCCGGAATGCGATAGGGCCAGGGCAGGGCAAGCGGGCGAACATAGGTCTTGTAGGAGGCATCCGACCAGTTGCGCTGGTCTTCCATTTCGAATGTGTCGCCCTCCATGCGGCACTCGGCCGTGACGTTCGACGTTACGCCATGCGTAACCGCCCGCATGTCCTTGAAGGGTTGCCAAGGTTCGATTAGATCTGGAAAATGCGTGTTTTCGCGGCTGCCATCGACATGCTCGACCGATACCGGCATGCCGGCAACGCCGACGATCGGATGCAGGATGCAGAAGCCGCAGCGGTTGGTTTCGAAGCCGGTGGCCGAAAGCGCTTCGGTCTCGAAAGTCAGCCCTTCGCCCCCTTCGGCACGGATCTGTACATCGATTGCAAGCTCGGTATTTTCAGGACCTGAGCAGCGTGCGAGATAGCTGACGAAGAAGGCATTGTCACGTTGATCGATCTGCAAGTCCTCGATGACGGGTGCATAGGTGCCCCAATCGCGATCGCGAACCAGGTAGGAAACGGCCCGTAGGACCTCGGCGCCGTCATAGCAAATCGACCGCAGATTGCCGTCTTTGAAGTCGGCGGTCAGTCTGCCCGCCGTCAGCCGCACCGGCGGCGCTTCGAGCTCGCGCGTGCCGTAAAGCTGGAACGGATCGCTCTCGGTCTTCATTGCAGCATCGCTCCGATATCGATCAGGTGCCCGCTCGCTGCACTCTCATAGGCGGCCTCGACAAGCGCCAGCGTCTTGAGATTGTCCGCGCCTGACGTGGAGGTTTCGCCACCACTGGCAAGGCGGTCGGTCCAATGCTGCTGGATCGCCAGGACGCTCTCCTGAATATTGTGCCAGGGGCGTGAGGCCCAGGACAGAAGCTGGGGTGACGCATCGGATATGGTCACGCCATCGGGGCCGCTGATCTCGAGACGATACCCCTGCGACAGCCGAATGCTACCCTTCGTGCCGTCGAGTTCGATCAGGGTCTCGGGGAACGGTTCCGTCGCAAGCTTGGAGGCGTAGCTGACATCGACGATCGAGGTCGCCCCGCTTTCATGGTCGAGCAGGATGGTGGCGACATCCTCGCCCTTGATCTTCGGATTGACCCGCCTGGTGCGGGCCGTCAGTGAAGAAACGTCGCCGAGGATGAAGCGGGCGATGTCGAGCGTGTGGATACCGAGATCCTCAATGATGAACCGTTCGCCTTCGGCCAAGTAAGGCTGGCCCGAAAACACATCGTAGCCGGAGCGGAAGGAGAAACGCCCCCAGAAGGGCTCGCCGATCGCGCCCGATTGCAGGACCGTCTTGACGGCCTGAATAGGCGTTTGCCACCGGAAGTTCTCATGCACCATTAGCGGTACGCCGGCTCGCGCACAGGCCTCGACCATCGCCTTGGCGTCGCCCAAGGTCTTTGCGAAAGGCTTCTGGCAGATCGCCGGGATTTTGTGAGAGGCCGCCATCCCCACCAAGGCCCGATGGCTCGCCACCGTCGTTGCGATGTCGACGAAATCGAAGCCACCATCGGCGAACATGGCGGCCGCGTCCGTGTAGCGACGCTCGATGCCGAACTGGTCGCCGACGAGCTTCAGCCGCTCCGGGTCGCGGTCGCAGATCGCGACGATGCTGGCGCCTTCGACGTCGTGCCACGCATGCATCTGATTGATCGCGAAGAAGCCGCAACCGATCAATGCGCCCTTGAGTTCTGCCATTTCAGCCTGCCTTTGCCATTTGCATGAGAGTTACGCGCTGCTGGAGACGCCGCTGCGCCTGATCCACGACGACAGCGATGATGATGACACATCCCTTGATCACCATCTGCCAGAAGGATGAGACGCCCATCATCACGAGGCCATCCGAAAGGATGCCGATGACGAAGGCACCGATGATCGTGCCGCCTATGGTGCCGCGGCCGCCAGACATGGAAGTGCCGCCGAGCACTGCCGCCGCGATCGCGTTCAGCTCGAAGCTCTCGCCGGTCGCCGGATGCGCCGCCATCAGCTCCGACGATATGACAATGCCGACGATGGCCGCGCAGAGCCCAGAGAACATATAGACGAAGATCTTGACCACATCGACGCGGATGCCGGACATGCGCGCGGCACGCTCGTTTCCGCCGACGGCGAAGATGTGCCGGCCGATGGGCGTCGAGCGGGCGACATAGGCGGCGAGCAGCGCCAGCACGATCAGGATCCAGATGGAAACGGGCAGACCAAGCATGCGGCCTGCGCCGAAGACGTCGAAGCCGGTCGTATCATATTCCGGCCGACCCACTAGGTTCGGAAAGGTCTGTCCGTCGGACGATAGAAGCGCGAGGCCGCGGGCTATATAGAGCGTTCCGAGCGTGGCGATGAAGGGCGCGACGTTGAGCTTGGTGATGAGCAGGCCGTTGATGAGCCCGATCAGCAGCCCGACGGCCAGCGTGATGAGAATGACCTCGTAGATGTTGAAGTAGACGGTATAGCCGATCGGCAGTTCGACGCCATTCAGGATGAGGGCGCCGGCCACCATGCCGCAAAGGCCGACGATCGAACCGACCGATAGATCGATCCCGCCGGTGACGATCACGAAGGTCATGCCCATGGCGAGAAAGGCGTTGAGCGCGACGTGCTTCGACATCAGGATGATGTTGGCGGTCGAGGTGAAGTTCGGGGCGAAGATCGCAAAGAAGATGACGACGGCAAACAGCGCGATGAAGGTCCTAAGCTTCATCAGCGTCAGGAGAACGGAGCCGTTCGAGCGATTGGTCGCAAAGGCGGAGGACGTATCTGCGGTCATGACGCGAGTTTCCCTGTATGTCCGTGTCCCTTGGCAGATGCCGCGATGATGGCCTCTTCCGTCGCTTCGCTTCGGTCGAGAACGGTCACGAGCTTGCCGTTGCTGAGTACTGCGATGCGGTCCGAAAGTGCCATGACCTCTTCAAGGTCCGATGTTGAAAACAAGATTGCGAGACCCTTGCCGGCGAGTCTGCGCATGGTGCGGAAGACGTCGGCCTTGGCGCCGACATCGATGCCGCGGCTCGGTTCATCCATCAAAAGCACCTTGGGATCCGTCATAAGCGCCTTGCCGATGACGACCTTCTGCTGGTTACCGCCAGACATGGAGGTGACCTCGAAATCCGGATTCGGCGCCTTGATCGAGAGATCGCGGATCATGTCGCGAATGGCGTTCTTTTCGGCACCTGGATCGATATGGAAAAACAGCCGGGCGAAGCGGCCGAGGCTCGCAAGCGTCAAATTGCTGGCGATGGACAGGACCTGCACCAGCCCTTCGCGCTGCCGATCCTCGGGGATCAGCGCAAGGCCGTGCCTGATGCGCCGAGTGGTGTCGCGTCCGCGAACCTCCACGCCATCGATATAGATCCGCCCGGTCGAATGCATATGCCGGCCCATCACGCATTCGAAGAATTCGCTGCGTCCGGCACCCATCAGGCCGTAGATGCCGAGGATTTCGCCGGCGCGCACCGACAGCGAGACATGATCGACGGCAAGGCCGCCTGTACGTCTCGGCAGGCTGATCTCCTCGGCGCGGAAGGCTTCCTTGCCAATGGCATGGCCTCCGTCTCTGGCGAAATCCTTGGCATCCGATCCGATCATCGACCTGACGATCCATTTCGTATCGATATCGCGAACCATGGCCTGGCCGGTGATCTGCCCATCGCGCAGCACGGTGATATAATCGCCGATGCGCATCAGTTCTTCCAGCCGGTGCGAGATATAGACGATCGCGACACCTTGAGCCTTCAGCTCTGCAATGACCTTGAACAGAATATCGACTTCTGCCGCAGATAGCGCCGATGTCGGCTCATCCATGATCAGAATGCGGGCATCAAGTGAGATGGCCTTGGCGATCTCGACAAGCTGCTGCTGCCCGATCGGCAGGTCCTCGACCATGGTTTCGGCGCCTATGCCGGCATCGAGCCGATCCAGAAACTCCTTGGCCCTTGCGATCTGTGCCTTGTGATCGATACCGAAAATGCCGCGGGTGATTTCGCGCGTGGCAAAGATGTTCTCGGCCACCGTCATGTTGGCAAAGAGATTGAGCTCCTGGAAGATCATGCCGATTCCGCGAGCCTGCGCGTCGGCCGGGCTGCTGAAGGAGACTTCTTCTCCCTCGAGCAGGATGCGGCCCGAGGTTGGCCGTTCGACCCCGGCGATGATCTTCATCAGGGTAGACTTACCGGCGCCGTTTTCGCCGACGAGCACATTGACCGCGCCGCGGTGCAGCTCGAGGTTGGCGTGCCTGACGGCGACGATGCCGGAATAGACCTTGGAAACGTCCTCCAGGCGCAAGATGATGTCGTTGCTTGGCGTTTCGCTCATGGTCATTGCCCCAATGTCAGGGCCGAAGGGGTGATCAAAGGAAGCTGGCCGGATGGTGGCAGCGGAAACGCTCCCGTTACGGTAGCCGTCTTTCCGATCAGCCCGTCGCGTGGTAGAGCTGCCAGAAAGGACGAGTTTGCCTTCTCATTGAAAGCCTTGCCAAATTGAGCCCATTCGATCTGGTTCCTGAATTCGTTGAAGTCCAGGAAATCCAGCGCGTCGCGCAGCGCCGTGCCGCGGATCGCCGGGCCGATCTGCACCTTCGCGTCCGCCTTGCCGTCGCCATCCACATCGACATCAAGGGTTCCGGCGCGGGAGGCGGTATCGGCAGCCACGATCTTGCCGCTCAGCTTGACGGCATAGGTCCAGGGCGAGGAACTCTGCTTGCGCGGATTTCCGTATTTCGCGCCGGCATCATCGGGATTCGTTGCTATCGCCTGCAACACCGTCTTGAGGTCGCCCGCGCGTTTATCGATGGCGGGCAGTACCTGGGATTGCCAGATCGCCTCCACCTTGGTTGCGGGGTCGAAGGCACTCTTTGCCGCCGCTGCCGCCTTCTCCTCGGGCGTCGGCGTCTTGATAATCTTGCAGCCGGGCAATGCCGCGGCCAAAACAAGGGCCACGAGCGCGCCTCTGGTCCTCAACATGCAATGCACCTCGATCTCGCAGGAAAGACATCCGGAGAGCGCGGTTTTGCCGCGCCCTCCAACCTGGTGATTCGCCGTCAGTTCTTCAGTGCGAAGGTTTCAAGCTTGTCGGCGTTGTCGGCATTGATGAGGACACAATCCATCAATTGCTTCTCATCCTTCGGTGCCGTCTTGTTCTTGATATAAGCGTCGGCCTGTTCGACCGCCTTCTGGGCCTGGGCGTAAGCTGGCTGCATGACCGTCGCCTTGATGCCGCCCGCCTTGATGGAGTCCCGCACATCGTTCGACCCGTCGAAGCCGACGACGATTACATCCTTGCGGCCGGCGGCCTGCAGAGCGGCAATCGCGCCCATCGCCATGGTGTCGTTGCCCGAGATTACGCCCTTGATATCAGGATTTGCCTGCAGGATGGTTTCCATCTTGGCATAGGCCTCAGTCTGGCTCCAGTTCGCCGACTGCTTGGCGACCAGCTTCAGGTCCGGATAGTCGTCGATGACGTCGTGATAGCCCTGCGAGCGGATGCCGGCATTGGTATCGGCTTCGCGGCCGACGAGTTCGGCATAATTGCCCTTCTCGCCCATCAGCTTGACGAATTCCTGGGCGCCGAGCTGTGCGCCCTGATAGTTGTTGGAAACGATCTGAGCGACGGCGATGCCGGTGACGTTGATTTCGCGGTCGATGAGGAAGGAGGGGATGCCCGCATCCTTGGCCTTCTTCAAGGCGGCGACCGTCGCATCCGCACCGGCATTGTCGAGGATGATAGCCTTGGCGCCGCGCCCGATCGCTGTATCGATGACTTCCGATTGCTTGTTGGCATCGTCGTCATGCGTCATGACGAGCGTGTCGTAGCCCAGTTCCTTCGCCTTGGCTTCGGCGCCGACGGCCTCTGCCTTGAAGAACGGATTGTCGAAGGCCGGCGTGATGATGGCTATCAGGTCGGCCGCAAAGGCCGGCATCGCCGTGCCCAGCGCCAGTGCGGCGGTAAAGGCTGCAAGTGTCAGTCTGCGTGTCAGTTTCATGGTCTCCTCCCAGTTATGAAACAGGCCCTGTTCCCGGCAGGGCAGCAAGGGGAGGGCATCGCCCTCCCGGGGACGTCGATCAGGTGATGCGACGGATGCTTTCTGCGATTTCCTGCGGCTCGAAAACCTTCTTCCAGTCGTCGCGCATGAGGGCAGGGATGCCGAATTCGATCGCCTTGTTGCAGGCATCGGAGAATACGCCGTCGACTTCCTTGAAGATGACGGCGCCAAGCACGTTCATATGGCCGAGCAGGAAGTCGCGGGCGGCTTCCGCCGGAACGCCGCGGGCGACACATTCATCCATGGCCTGGCGCATGACGACGAGCAGCGAGGCGCAGACCGTTTCAGAAAGGCCCGGCTCCAGCATCGCCATCTGCTCGACGGTGACGCGGTGCGAACGCATGACGGGCGCCCAGATGACCTTGGCGATTTCCTCGCCGAGGGCATAGGCGCTTTCCGGTCCCTGCATCAGCGCCGAAACGATATGCTGCTTGGCGAAGAGGCCGCCGAAGTGATCCTTCTTGGCCTGCATGTTGGTCTCGTCGTTGAAGATCGGCGGATGGCAGGGATGGGTGACGAAATAGGTGAGGTCTTCGCGCTGCGGCAGATGGCCTGCAAAGGGGGCGGCGGCGTCGAGCGCGACGACCATCGTGCCGGGCTTCAACTTATCGACGATGCCGGCGGCAACCTTGCCGATCGCGGTATCCGGTACTGCGAGGATCACGACCTCTGCGCCATCCAGCGCCGTATCGACGGGGACGCAATCAATGGAAAGGTCATTCTTCAGGCGGGCCTTGCCGGCGTCGCTGACCTCGACATGGCGCACATCGAAGCGCGAGCCTTTCAGGTTCTTGGCGAGCCGGTAGCCCATTTTGCCGCCGGCGCCGAAAAGAGCAATTGCAGTCATGTTAGTACCTCGTTCACTTTCAATGTGTGGTATCGCAAGTGGTATGATGAGTCAATGAGCATGCCAACATCATGCCGAAGAATGGCGCAGCTATGATCCCCTGCCATCGCGGATCTGCGCGAAGTAATCGTCGGTCCCGACCTGCCCGCCCTTCAGCGCGATCTGTAGGCCGTTGGTGGGCGCGTAGCTGCCATGCGCGGTGCAAAGCGGCGAGCCCGGCGTCTGCGGCAATGGCAAGAGCGTCCTGAGTGCCTCGACGCGCAATTCTTTGAGTGCGTGGCTCGACGTGTCGCCGCCCGCAATGACGGCGCGACCGAGATTTTGCTGCTCAATCAACCGTCGCAGGATCGTGCCGAGAGCTTGCCCGAGGCGATGGCGAGCGCCGGGAAGGCGATCGATATCGCCGCCGCGGTCGGCGGATGGGCCGAGAGCCGTATGAAGAATGACGCTGCGTCCGGCCTTGAGGCTGGCCACGCCCGCGGTGACCGCGGCGTCCAGAGCACGCTCGGCGCTCTCGCCGACAAGCGACAAGGGGTCGAGATCGAGGCCGTCAAAACCATCGGCTACGGCACGGCGAATTTGCCGTTCGGTGGTCGGCGATACGCTGCCGGAAACGACCGCGAGGCGATCGACCTTGCCGGGAGGAGCGAATTCCGGCTTTTCTCCGATCAGACCTTCGTTGCGCCAGGCATCGAGAAGGGCATATTCGACACCGGATGAGCCCGCGACGAAGGCGTTACTCTTGCCTGCAAGACGCCATAGCTGATGTCCTGCGGCGGCCTGCGTTTCCGCACTATCGACGTCAAGCAGCACGATACCCCCGTTGTTACCCGTCAACGCATCGATCCGCGTATCGGCGTCGGCGGCCCGGACTGTGATGAGATCGGCGAGGCTGACAGGGAGGGACGTCTGCCTGCTCAGATGCAAGGCCAGGTCGGCCTCATCCATCGGCGTGACGGGATGCCGGCTCATGACAGGATGTCGGTCGATCCGGAAGACTTTGTCTTGATAGGCCGCGAACAGATGGCCGAAAGCGGTGTAGCGCTTGAGCTGCGGCGCACCGACCACGACCGGCACGACGGACTGCGCAAAGAGCGCCTTGCCGATCTCGATCGCCTTGCCGATGCTGCCGATCTTAGGGCTGGAATCAAAGGTCGAGCAGACCTTGTAATGGCATATGGCGGCATCGAGGCCCTTCAACCATTCGAATGCGGATGTCAGATGCTCATCCATCCATTGAGGCGTTTCGCTTCGGCTGGTGCCGGCAATGCCGATGGCGCGGCAATCCTTGAACCGCTCCAGCATGGCTTTGCTCGGAACGCCGAGGAAGAGAGCCGTCGGCACGCCGTTCGAGGCAAGCGCCTCCATGACGTCGGTGGAGCCGGTAAAATCATCGCCGTAATAGCTGAGAAGAAGATTGGACATCGCTGTCAGGCGTCCTTGCCGTCACTGAATTTTGCGATCGAAGCGGCAAGCTCGGGATGATCCTTGGCATATTGTTCAAGCGGGATGTCCGAAACTGCCGCCTGCCAGGCCTGTTGGATGGCGCGAACGCCCGCAGCTGGTCCGAAGGGATGGCTGACGATGCCGCCGCCGCAGAGATAGAGGAGGTCCGTCGTCCGGCCGGTACGTTGGTAGGTTTCCGGCGCCTGGCCGCCCCATTGACCGGAACCGGCAACAGGAAGTGGACAGTCTGTGGG
>Ga0209371_1001531_pt1 | contig 15319 bp, 11 predicted proteins | sample AgamicAtAmrz_FD_187165 | JGI IMG/M metagenome (GOLD analysis project Ga0209371, IMG submission 187165) | Agave microbial communities from Guanajuato, Mexico - At.Am.rz (SPAdes) (version 2) | ecosystem: Host-associated > Plants > Roots > Rhizosphere | place: Guanajato, Mexico | collected 2012-06-07
ACGGGCCAGGCGATCGGCCCGAAGATCAACGAGGGACTGCTCGATTTCGATTACGATCTCAACCCGAAGCCGCTTCTAGCGACATCATGGTCGGCAAGCGATGATGGTCTGCGCTACACCTTCGCGCTTCGCAAGGGCGTCAAATGGCACGACGGCAAGGACTTTACCTCCGAGGATGTAAAGTTCACCATCTTTCGCTTAAAGGAGGCGCACCCGCGCGGGCGCATTACGTTCCAGAACGTGACATCGATCGAAACGCCTGATCCGCTTACGGCCGTCATCGTTCTGTCCAAGCCGGCTCCCTATCTGATCTCCGCGCTCGGCAGTTCGGAATCACCGATCGTGCCGAAGCATATCTACGAGACCTTCAAGTCGACCGAGCAGCCGACGCTTGCACAGACGATCGGCACCGGTCCTTTCATCCTCAAGGAATGGGTGCCGGGCAGCCATCTGATCTTCGATCGTAACCCGAATTATTGGGACGCGCCGAAACCCTATCTCGACCGCGTCGTCCTGCGCGTTATCCTCGATCCAGCGGCAAGGGCTGCGGCTTTGGAGACGGGAGAGATCGATATCGGCGCGAATCCCGTGCCGCTATCGGATATCGAGCGGTTGAAGTCCAATGCCAACCTCGTCGTCGATACCACGACCTACGCCTATTCCGGGCCGCAGCAGCAGCTATTCTTCAATTATGAGAACGAGATTCTCACGAAGAAGGATGTGCGTCTGGCGATCGCGCATGCCATCGACCTGCAGAAGCTCGTGGATGTCGCCCTGTTCGGCTATGCGCGGGTCTCACCGAGCCCGATCAGCACGGCACTGCCGAAATGGTATGATCCGAGCATCAAGGCGCGTGAACACGATCCCAAGCTTGCCAACAGGCTGCTCGACGATGCCGGCTATCCGCGCGGTGCCAATGGCACGCGATTCAAGCTGCGGCTTGCCTATAATTCCTTTCTCCAGCCCTCCTATGCCGACTTCATCAAGCAGTCGCTTGCCGCGGTCGGCATCGACGCCGAGATCCTCAAGCTAGATCTCGCCACCTTCTTGAAGACGGTCTACACGGATCGTACATGGGATCTGGTCATCGAATCCTTGTCCAACACCTTCGATCCGACCCTTGGCGTACAGCGCGCCTACTGGTCGAAGAATTTCAAGATCGGCCTGGTGTTCTCCAATGCCAGCCACTATTCAAACCCGGAGGTCGACGCGGTTCTTGAGGCGGCTGCCACCGAGCCGGACGAGGCCAAGCGCCGGCAGCTCTGGTACAAGTTCCAGCACATCATCCACGACGACGTCGTCTCCGTTGATCTGGTGGCGGCAGGCGCGCAGATCGTTGCCAACAAGCGGGTGAAGAATTTCGCGCCCGGGGCACAGGGCATCAACAACAGTTTCGGCCAGATATGGCTGAGCCCAAGCGCCTGAACAGGGTAGCAGGCAGGGCTGTTTGTGAACGGGAGCCGGCTTATCCAAGCCGGCTCAATGCATTCCTCGCCGCGATCGTGCGGATCATATGGCTTTGCGGCGCGTGCGAGCGGGCGGTGATCGCATCGCGATGATGGCGTTCGAGCTGGAAGTCGCGATTGAGGCCGGGATTGCCGGCGAGCTCCAGCGCAAGGCTGGTGACCGCGACGGCGTTGTCGATGACGACATGGCGAACATGCATGCCGTCCATTCCCACCGGCCGGCCCGCATCGACATCCTCTCCAAGCGAGCGCAGTAGCCGGGCGTTCGTTGCAAGTCGAACCTCTATCTCGCCCAAGCCATCCTGGATGCGCGGTACCGTCGCGATCGGAGTACCAAGGCTCGCGGGCGTGTGGCTGCTGGCGAAGGCGAGAACGCGGTCGCGGGCAGCGCTGGCCACGCCGTGATAGACCGCACCGAGCAAGCCAAAGAAGAAGGCGGCGGCGTGTTCGTTGCGGCGGATCGGTTCCGTCGCGGGCTGTGACTCGATGATATCGTCAATCGGGATCGATACCTCCTCGAGAATGATGTCGTCGCTAGCCGTGGCGTGCATACCGGCCGCGTTCCAGCTCTTCTCGATCCGGAAGCCGGCGGCATCGGTCGGCACCAGAAATGAGGCAAGGCGCGGTTCCTCCTCGTCCGTGACAGCAAGAAGCGACACCCATTTCAGCACGGGAATGCCGGTGACGTAGCTCTTATGGCCGGAAATGCGCCAGCGATCGCCGTCGCGGCGCGCAATGGTTTCCGGCAGGGCACCATGGGCGGGCGAACCGATGCGCGGTTCGGCCTGCGCGTTGTTGATCAGCGCCACTCCCTGCCTGTTTGCCAGAAGCACCCGCTCGGCCAGATGCTGTGGCCATTTGCCGAAGCGGCGAATGGCAAAATGCGACGTGTAGTGCATGGCGAGCACGAGCGCGGTCGAGGGCTCACCGCGGGCGATCTCGCTGATGACGGCCTGCGCCGAGGTTAGGCCCCCACCGTGACCGCCATGATCCCGGCCGCTGACGAGGCCGAGCAGGCCGGCATCGAAAAGCCGGTCGAAATTCTCGAAAGGAAAGGCGCCCGTTGCATCATGATGCGCGGCTGTCCTGGAAAAATCCTCGGCAAGGTTTTTCGCCTTGCCGATCAGATCATCAGTAGTCTCTGTCATTTCGTTACAACGTCGTTCAGGCGACGGCGCGTTCGGCAAAACCGTCGAGATGGCGGCGGTCCACCCACTCGCCAATATCGAAATCGCCGGCCAGGAAGCCGAAGTCGCGCAGGAAGTTCTTGTAGTGTTCGACGGCGCCGACGAGTTCCGGTTCCAATCCCAGGCCGAGATGGCGATGGATTTCCGGCCCATTGGCGGCAAGAACCTGCTCCTCCGTCGCTCCGGATTCACGCGCCACGAAGCGGCGTGTTTCTTCCGGATGGGCCTCCGCCCAGGCGCTCGCCTTGAAAATCGCCTCGATCAGTTTCCGCACGAGATCGGGACGCTCGTCGGCCAATAGATCATCGACGGTCAGCACGCGCGGCGAGCCGGAATTGATGCGGATTTTCGGATCGGGATGAAAACCGAATTCGGCAACCTGGACCGCGCCGATGAGATTGGCGACGTTGATACCGGCGGTTCCCTTGACGTAGATCGCGTCCACTTCGCCGCGCAGGAGAGCGGCGATCTCCTCGCCATAGGCCTGTCGGCGCTTGAGACCGAAGAGCGAAGGCCCTTCCTGGCTTGCGAGCACGGAATCGGTTAGCGCGATTTCGATGATCTCGACATCATTGATGGATAAGCCTTCAAGCGACAGGGCCGAGATCAATCCCTTGAGCGCCGTGGCACGCATGAAGTCGACGATCCCTTCGGGGCGGCGGGCAATACCGAAGCGGCGACCCTTGAGATCTCTGGTCGTCTTGATACCGGTTCCCGGCAGCGTGATGATCGCCTGAAACTCGTCCGTCCATGTAATGCCGACAAGGCGCGTGCGACGGCCTTCTGAGCGCGCGCGAATGGGCGGCACGTTGCCGCCGTGGCGGAAGGACCAATCGAGCGTGTGGTTGAAATGGCTCTGGCGGATGTTGCGATCCGGAGAGTCGATAATAGATTTCAGCGTGACGCCTTCGCTGCGAAAGCCGTCTTCGAGATATCCGAGTTGCGCTGCAAGCCCCACAGGGGTCGGAACGGGGCAGCGGGTGTACCAGATTTCGGAAATGGCATTGCTGGTCATGATCGTTCCTTTCAGTGGCGCAGGCCGGCTTGTTTCATCAGCGGCAGGACCTCGCTGCCGAAGAATTCAAGGTCATCTCGGAAATCGAAGAAGCTGAGCTGCAAGCCGTCGATGCCGGCCGCCTTCAGCTTGACGAACTGGTCGACCACCTGTTCCGGCGAACCGATGACGCGAATATTGCCGCCGATGAAGCGATAGGGATCCTGTGCGTCGCGGCCCTTCCAGGCATGGGCATCGGAATCCAGCGACTGGAAGCCCTTACGGGAACGCTGGTCGGCATGGGCGACGATCCGGTCGGCGAGTTCCCATGCCTCCTTCTCGGTCGGACGGCAAATGACCATCGGATTGAGCAGGGTGCGCACGCTGCGTCCGACATCGGCGGCGGCATCCTTCACCTTCTTGCTATGAGCCGGAAGGGAGGCGAGGGCGCTGTCGATGTCAGCACCGGTCGGGCTGGTGATGAAGACGATATCCGAGTAGCGGCCGGCAAAGGCGATGCCGGCATCCGAACCGGTGGCGTTGACCAGGATCGGGCGGCCGAAATTCGGTTTCGGTGTCACGTAGCCGCCGCCGAGCTTCCAGCTGCTTTCGCCTTCGAAGGAGTAGTTCTCGTCGTCGCTCCACAGCCGCTGCACGACCTCGAGAAATTCCGCCGCGAGCTCATAGCGCCTGTCATGCTCGATGCGCTGCCAGCCGAACATTTCGTGCTCGACGGCCCTGTGCCCGGTGACGACGTTGATGCCCCACCGGCCGCCGGTGATATGATCGAGCGTAGCGCCGAACTTGGCAAGGTGCAGCGGATGCCATGGCCCGTAAAGAACATGCATGGTGGAGATGAGCATGATCTTCTTGGTGAGGCCGGCAAGTGCTGCGGTCGAGACAAAGCTGTCGAGTGCGTGACCGTCGAAGACGCCGCCATAGCCGCCCTTGGGAAGCCATTGCGACAGGGCGAACACCAGATCGAAACCTAGTTCCTCCGCGCGCAGCGTCAGCGCCTTGTTGTAGTCGAAGCGCCAGTCGGTCGAGCGTTCCAGCGTCGACTGAGTCCAACCGCCGGCCTGGATCGGCAGGAAGAGGCCGAGCAGAACGGGTTGTTTCAGTGCCTGTGACAGCGGGCTATCTGGAAAATCGGTCGGCGCAGCGAATTTCGGCAGGCCCACGATAGAGCCGGGACGATGCTGGATGGACATGGCGTTTCCTTGCTTTTGGTGCTTCAGGCGGTTGCAATGTAGGCGTAGGCAAGGCTGCCGGCGATGCCCTCGCCGCCGAGCGTGTGGTCGGCAATACGCTTGTTGTAGATGGTCAGTTCCGGCTGGCTGACGATGTCGAGCGCCGGCAGATCCTCGACGAGAATCTCCTGGATCTCGCGCCATTGCTCGACCCGCTTCTGGGGATCGACTTCGATGGCGGCGGCCTCGAGAAGTGCGTCGACCTTGGGATTGCTATAGGCGGAGCCGTTGGAGAAGGGCACGCCCGGCTTGAAGTTCTTGCTCCAGTAAAGCCGTTGCACGCCGACCGTCGGATCGAAGAGATTGCTCATTCCTTCATAGGCGAAATCGAAATCGCGATCGGTGTAGATGCGCTTGGTGTAGGTGGCGAAATCTTGGGCACGCACTGTCACCTCGACGCCGACCTTGGCGAGCGCCTGGCGGATATATTCCGAGCCACGGCTGTAGGGTTCGCCGCTCGGCACATAATCGAGATTGAGGCGAAAGCGTATGCCATCCGAGCCGCGCGGATGGCCGGCTTCATCCAGTAATTTCTCCGCCGCGGCAAGGTCGATCGGATAGGTCTTGAGATCGGCGACAAACCATTTCGCCAGATTGGGATTGATTGGGCCGGGAATCGGTTCGCCATAGCCGTAGTTGATGGTGTTGCGGATCACCTTTCGGTCGATGACATGCGCGAAGGCCCGCCGGACGCGAACATCCTTGAACACCGGCCTTTCCAGGTTGAATTCGATACGGCTGACGCCATTCGAATATTGATAACCCCTTGTTTCGAAGGCGAGGCTCGCCACGCCCTTGAGGCGATCGAGATCGCTGAGCGGAACGGGCGTCGATGGCGCCAGATCGATCTCGCCGGTCTCAATCGCGATTGAGCGTGCGGCGGCGTCGGGAATGAAGCGGACGATCAGCTGGTCGAGGTAGGGACGAGGCTGGTCCCAATAATCGGGATTGCGCTCGTATACGATGTGGCTGCCGCGTATCCATTCCTTGAACTTGAAGGGGCCTGTGCCGACCGGCGCCAGATTGACGAGATTTTCGGCGACCTTCGTGCCTTCATAGAGATGGCGGGGAACGATTGGCGATTCCGATGCGGCGAGCGCGGTAATCAGATAGGGGGCCGGCTTGGAGAGAACCAGGATCGCCGTCAGGGGATCGGGTGTTTCGATCTCGACGAGGTTCAGAAAGGTGTTGCGTCCGCGTGGGTGGACATCTTTGAGCGTCTTGATCGAGAAGACAACGTCATCGGCGGTAAAAGGCTTGCCGTCGTGCCATCTGACTCCATCGCGCAGCTTGAAGGTGTAGCGTAGCCCGTCATCGCTGACGGACCATTGTTTGGCGAGGAGCGGCTGCGGATTGAGATCGAAATCATAGGTCAGCAGCCCCTCGGTCACCTTCGGCGAGACATAGACCGAGTTGAAGGCCGTATGGGCGATCGTCGTCAGGACCGGCGGCTCGGCCGAAAGCAGAAGCGTTGCGGTGCCGCCACGCGACGGAGCCGCATGGACTGTTGTTCCCGTTACGGCGATCGCACCGAGCGCTGCCGACGAGAGCAGGAAACTCCGGCGTGTAATTGTAGAAAGTCTGGTCATCTGAAGTTGCCTCACCCGTCTAAACTCGTGTTGCCGTGTTTGAACGGCCGTTGGTTTTATGTTCTCGAAGGGAGCGGTTCTCGTAGGTTGCTTTATTACCTTGTGCTCACTTCTTGGGAAAATTTATGCGCAGTATCCTAATTACTGCAAATATATTCTAATTTACGTCATAGATTTGAGAAATTTCAGAAATATCTACCGATATCGATTTGACAAAACCTACAGATTTAGTCAACTACTATTGCGATGCAGCGCTTGAAATTTCGGTGGCGCTGCCGAGGAGTTTCCATGTCGGCTTACATGCGGATAGGACGAACGCTACGCCGGGCGGCCGTGCAGGCGGTGCCGACGATGCTGGGCATCGTCACCCTGAATTTCTTCCTGCTCAAGCTGGCGCCCGGAGACGCGGCCGATGTCATGGCAGCCGAAGCCGGCTCGGCAACGGTCGAGACGATGGCGGCGCTGCGCGAGCGCTTCGGCCTGGACAATCCGGTCCTCGTGCAGCTCGCGAACTATCTGAACAATCTCGCGCATTTCAGTCTCGGCTTTTCGCCGCGCTACGGCATGCCTGTCGCCGATCTGATCGGCCAGCGTTTGCCTGGTACCCTGACGCTGATGGTGGCCGCGCTCGCCGCCGCGCTCGCGATCGGCCTGATCCTTGGATCGCTGATGGCAACATTTGCCGGGCGGCTGCCGGATCGGCTGATCTCGATCATCTCCCTCCTCTTCTATTCGATCCCGGGTTTCTGGATCGGGCTGATGTTGATCCTGCTGTTTTCCGTCAAGCTCGGGTGGCTGCCGAGCGGCGGCGACAGCACCATCGGTTCGCGGCTCACCGGCTTGCCGGCGCTGCTTGATCGGGCGCGCTACATGGTGCTGCCGGCCATATCGCTCGCCCTCTTCTACCTGGCGATCTATGCACGGTTGACGCGCGCCGCCATGCTGGAGGTCAAGTCGCAGGATTTCGTGCGCACGGCGCGGGCAAAGGGCGTTTCGCCCCTCAAGCTGACGACGCGGCATGTATTGCGCAACGCGCTGATCCCGATCACGACCATGGCTGGAATGCACTTCGGCGGCATGCTCGGCGGCGCCGTCGTCGTGGAGACGGTCTATAGCTGGCCCGGCCTCGGACGGTTGGCTTTTGAGGCCGTCATGGCCCGCGATTTCAGCGTTCTGCTTGGCATCCTGCTGCTCTCGTCACTTCTCGTCATCATCGCCAACGCTGTTGTGGATCTTCTGCAAGCCTGGCTCGACCCGCGGATCGGAGCAAACCGATGAAAGCGCAAGAACTCAAGATTTATGCGGACACGGCGCGTGATTTCAGTGCCGAGGAGCCCGAAACAGCAGCAAAGGCCGCACTCGTTCCTGAACGCCGTTGGACCCACATCCATGCACCCGATGCCCGCACCACGGCTGTTTCGGCCCCGCGCTGGCAGGGGCGTCGGCGTGAGCTCAGGATCTTTCTTTCCAATCCCAACGCGCTCTTCGGCATTGCCGTTCTGGCCGCCATCGTGTTCGCGGCCCTGCTTGCGCCGATCCTCTATCCTGGCGATCCCCTGGAGATGGTGGCGCGACCCTTCCTTTGGCCGGGCCAGAACCCGGCCTATCCGTTGGGAACGGATTCCATGGGGCGTGATGTGCTGGCTGGCATTCTTCATGGTGCCCAGATCTCGCTGACCGTCGGCATTGCCGCGACCCTGCTCGGCCTTGGCGCCGGCGTGACGGTCGGCGCGCTTGCCGGCTATTTCGGCGGCATGGTCGATGACCTCCTCGTCAAGCTCATCGAGATCTTCCAGACCATGCCGAGTTTTGTCCTGCTTGTCGTGCTGGTGGCTATCGCCCAGCCGACCACGACGACGGTGACGGTCGCGATCGCACTCGTCAGCTGGCCGACGGTCGCGCGTCTGACACGCGCCGAGTTTCGCGGCATAAAGGAGAAAGACTATGTTCTCGCCGCCCGCAGCCTCGGCTTCGGCCATGCTCGCATCATTTTTCGGGAAATCCTGCCGAATGCTTTGCCGCCCCTGATCGTGACCTCGTCCGTCATGGTGGCGAGCGCGATCCTGATGGAATCGGCGCTGTCCTTCATGGGGCTTGGCGATCCCAATCGTGTCTCCTGGGGTTCGATGATCGGCGCAGGGCGCGATGTCATCCGAACCGCCTGGTATCTCACCGCCTTGCCGGGTCTTGCTATCGTCTTCACGGTCTTGTCGCTCAATCTCATTGGCGATGGCCTGAACGACGCTCTTAATCCGCGTTTTTCGGAGGAGCGTCGATGACGGGACTTCTCGACGTCCGCGATTTCTCGGTCGGCTTCGGTAGCACCCAGCCGGTTAACGGCGTGAGTTTCACTGCCGCAGCCGGCGAGATGCTGGCTGTTGTCGGCGAGTCGGGCTCGGGCAAGTCGCTGACCGCGCTCGGCCTCATGGGGCTCCTGCCTCGGCACGCGAAGACGGCGGGCGAAATCCTGTTCGACGGCCGCGACCTTCTGAAATTGCGCGAACGGGAGATGCGGAGCATTCGCGGGCACGACATCGCCATGATTTTTCAGGAGCCGATGACGTCTCTCAATCCGGTGCTGACAATTGGTGACCAGATCGTCGAAGTCCTGCGCATTCATGAAAAACTGAGCGGCAGGCAGGCGCGCCAGCGCGCGATCGATCTACTGGATCTCGTCAGCATTCCAGAGGCGGCCAAACGTATCGACGACTATCCGCACCAGCTTTCGGGCGGCATGCGTCAGCGCGTGATGATCGCCATTGCGGTTGCCTGCAATCCGCGGCTTCTGATTGCCGATGAGGCGACCACGGCGCTCGATGTCACGATCCAGGCACAGGTGCTTCAATTGCTCGATCGCCTGCGCAGCCAGCTCAACATGGCGGTCATCCTCATCACGCACGACCTTGGCATCGTCGCGCAATGGGCCGACCGTGTCGTCGTGATGTATGCGGGGCGCAAGATAGAGCAGGGCCTGCCTGATGCCTTGTTCGAGACGCCCTATCACCCCTATACGCAGGGGCTGCTTGCGGCCTCGCCGCGATTGAAGGCCGACTATCACTATCGCGATGGGCCATTGACGGAAATTCGCGGCTCGATCGTTTCGGCAGCTGGCGAGCAAGGGTGCTCCTTCCGCCCGCGCTGTCCGGTGGCGCGAGCGGCCTGCGGGCAGTCCGTGCCGGCGCTTGTCGCAGTTTCGGCCAGTCGCGAAGTGGCCTGCCCCTATGTTCCAGTCCTTGCGGAGAGAGCCCATGGCGCTTCTGTCGGTCGATAGGCTTTCCACGCATTATCCGGCTGCGGCCGGAACGGTGCGGGCCGTGGATGACGTATCGCTCGAGATTCTCGAGGGCGAGACCGTAGCGCTTGTCGGTGAATCCGGCTGCGGCAAGTCGACGCTCGGCAAATCCCTGATGCGCCTCGTCGATCCCACCTCCGGGCGTGTCGCCTTCAAGGGGCGCGATGTCGCTGCGATGTCTGGTAAGGAGTTGCAGTCGATCCGCCGGCATATCCAGATGATCTTCCAGGACCCGTTCGCCTCGCTTAATCCGCGCCAGACGATCCGCTCGATCCTGACGGCCCCGCTCGCCGTTCATGGCATCGGTGATCGCAAGAGCCGTGACACCATCGCCGCCTCGATGGTCGCTCATGTCGGCCTGCCGGCGGATTCGCTCGACCGCTATCCGCATGAGTTTTCCGGCGGCCAACGCCAGCGCATCGGCATTGCCCGCGCTTTGATCCTGCAGCCGGAGCTCGTCATCTGCGACGAACCCGTTTCCGCGCTCGATCTGTCGATCCAGGCGCAGATCCTCAATCTTCTCGTCGAGATGAAGACGGAACTGTCGCTTTCCTATCTCTTCATCTCTCACGATCTTTCGGTCGTGCGCTATTTCGCCGATCGCGTGCTGGTCATGTATCTCGGCCGCATCGTCGAAAGCGCACCGACGGCAAGGCTCTGGAGCGATGCCAAGCATCCTTACACGCGCGCGCTGCTTGCCGCTGTGCCTGATCCGTCGCGGCGCAAGCAGGCCGCCCCGATCACCGGCGATCTGCCGAGCCCGCACAATCCGCCGTCCGGGTGTCGCTTTCACACGCGCTGTCCGCTCGCAACAGACATCTGCCGGAGCGATGATCCGGCCTATCGGCAAATGGGCAGTGGCCACACGGTCGCCTGCCATCACGCACAATGAAATGGAGAAATGACATGGTCGACTATCGCTATCTCGGGCGCAGCGCCCTGAAGGTATCGCCTCTCACCCTTGGGACGATGATGTTCGGCGGCCCGACGCCTGACGACGTCGCCTTCCGTATCATCGACAAGGCCCGCGATCAGGGCATCAATTTCATCGACACCGCCGATGTCTATCATGATGGCAAGTCGGAAGAGGTGGTCGGTCGCGGCATCAAGGCAAGTCGCGATCATTGGGTGCTTGCGACGAAGTTCGTCAACTCGCACAAGAAGGGGCCTAATCTCGGCGGCCATTCCCGTAAATGGGTGATCGAGACGGTCGAAAATTCGCTGCGCCGCCTCAACACCGACTATATCGACATCCTCTATTTCCACCGCGCTGTCTTCGACGCGCCGCTGGAGGAGCCGGTGCGCGCAATTGCCGATCTCATCCGGGCCGGCAAGCTCAGGTATTTCGGCGTCTCGAACTTCCGCGGCTGGCGCATCGCGGAAATTTCGCATCTGGCCGACCAGCTCGGCATCGATCGCCCGGTCGCAAGCCAGCCGCTCTATAATATCGTCAACCGCACGGCCGAGGCCGAGCAGCTTCCGGCCGCTCATCATTATGGCCTCGGTGTCGTCTCCTATTCGCCGCTGGCGCGCGGCGTGCTGACGGGCAAGTATGAGCCGGGCAAGGAGCCGGCTGCCGATAGCCGCGCCGGCCGCGGCGACAAGCGGATCCTTGAAACCGAATGGCGTCCGGAATCCATCGCCATTGCCCAGGAAATCGCCGCGCATGCCGCGGCCAAGAAGGTGACGCCGACCGAATTCGCCATCGCCTGGGTGCTGAACAACAAGCTGATCACCTCGGCGATCGCCGGTCCACGCACGGAAGAGCATTGGGATAGCTACATCCGTGCTCTCGACGTCAAGCTGACCGCCGAGGACGAAGCTCTGGTCGACCGTCTGGTCACGACAGGTCATCCATCGACCCCCGGGTTCAACGATCCGAGCCATCCTGTCGAAGGCCGGGTTCCGGTCAGTGTTGCCGGCGATGCCGGAAATGTCGTGCCGCTTGCTCGCGCGGTCGCCTGATTGCCAAGCCCAAGGCCCCGCTTGAGCGGGGCCTTTCCCTTCCGGCGCAAAGAGCCTATTCATGCCCATAACAGCTTCATCAGCCGTGCCCTCCGTACCCGTTGAAACCAATCGGGCGACGTTGCTTGCAAGAATACCCGATCTTGCCGCGGAGATCGCAAAAGGCGCTGCGCGTCGAGACCTCGAACGCGAGCTGCCCCATGAGGTTTTCAAGCTGTTCAAGGAGGCCGGCCTTGGCGCGTTGCGCATACCGACGGCGCTTGGCGGCCCGGGTGGATCGGTGCTCGATTATATCGAGATGGTGATGACGCTCGGTGCGGCCGATTCCAATGTTGCCCACGCGCTCCGCAGCCATTTCAACTTCACGGAAGCGCTGCTGCTCAATCCACACAGTTCGGTCGATCGCACGCAGCTTGCCCGCGTCCTTAGCGGTAAGCTCTTCGGCGGCGCTCATACGGAGCAGGGGACGAAGCGCCCTGGCGAGGTCACGACGCGGCTCACGAAGACAGGCGAGAGCTACAGGCTCAACGGGCGCAAATGGTATGCGACCGGCACGGCATTCGCTGATTTCGCATCGTTCAGCGCCAAGGATGATGAGGACCAGCTCGTCAGTGTGCTTTTGCCCGTCGATCGAAAGGGAATCACCATCCTCGACGACTGGGACGGCATGGGTCAGCGTCTGACGGCAAGCGGTGGCGTGCTTCTCGAGGACGTCGAAGTTCTGCCGCACGAGATTTCAAGGCGTGGGCTGAGCACGCTGATCGGCAGGCACACCTCCACGCTGCGACAGTTGCACCTTGCCGCCTCGATGGCGGGCGCGGTCCGCGGCGCGCTGGCAGAAGGCACCGAATATGTACGCAGACAGGCGCGCTCGGCAGCTCACAGTGCCGCCGAGACGGCCAATGCCGATCCTTTCGTCCAGAAAATATTGGGTGAGATCGCGGCAAACTCCTTTGCCGTCGATACGCTGATCCGCGAGAGCGCCCGCGCGCTCGATCGGACGGCTGCCGCTTTTGCGGGCGATGATCCGCAGATCTTGGAGACGGCTTTGGTCGAAAGCGCGCTGACGACGGCGCGCACCCAGATCGTCGCATCGCAGCTCGCACTGGCTGCGGCAACCAATGTCTTCGAGCTCGGCGGCGGTTCGGCGACATCGCGGCATCTCAACCTCGATCGCCACTGGCGCAACATCCGTACTGTGTTGAACCATAATCCTTTGCTGCACAAGGCGCGGGTGGTGGGCGATTACTACATCAACGGCACCACGACGCATCTGGAAGAAGGCAAGGTCTTCTGAGCCATGTACATAGACCCGCATTCCCACCAATCCGTCGTCATTATCGGTGGCGGCTTTGCCGGTGCGCTGACCGCGATCAAGCTGCTCGACAAGACGGAGGTGCCGCTTTCGATCACGATATTGGAACCCCGCGAGGAGCTTGGGCGTGGGCTCGCCTATAGCACGACCGAGGCCGTGCATCTCGTCAATGGCCCCGCCGGTACCTTTTCTCTTCACCCGGAAGAGCCCGACCATCTCACTCATTGGCTGGCGGAGAACGCGTTGCGTTACGGCTGGACACCGCCCGCCGATATCGCAGGCAGTTTTCCGCCGCGTCACCTTTATGGAACCTATGTTCGCGATGAGCTGCGCCGGGCGATATCGACAGCACGCTCCGGATCGACATTCCGGCATGTCAGGGCCGTGGCGAGCCGTCTCGTTTCCGCTCCACACAGGGTGGAGATCACGACAAGTGAAGGCGAGACTATCGAAGCGGACGAGGTGGTTCTGGCCCTCGGCGTCTTCCAGCCCGATCTTGCGCGACAGGAAGCATCGGTCGCCCGTCATCCAGGTTTTGCCGCATCTCCGTGGGATGCCGCGGCCCTCGATCGCCTGCTGGAGACAGACGAGATTTTGCTCATCGGCTCGAGCCTCTCCATGGTCGATGCGGTCGCGAGCATGGAAGCGCGAGGCTTTCAGGGCCGCTATCAGGTCATATCCAGGCGTGGCCAATTCATTGAGGATCGGCGCAATGCCGCGCTGGAGCGTGATTTCCTCGCGGAGAGACCGCTGCCGACCACCGCGCGATCCTTGCTCTCGATCGTCAAGGCAGAGCGTCGCGCGTTGGCGGCCGAGGCCAAGGATTGGCAGGTGCTGCCGCTCGCCATCCGGCCCTACATTTTGTCTTTGTGGCAAAAGGCTGACGATGCAGAGAGATTGCGGTTTGCTCGTCACCTGCGGGCATTCTGGGATGTGACCGCGCATCGCGCCGCGCCTGACAGCTATCGCGCCGTCTCCAAGGCGATTGCCGAAGGCAGGCTCCGGCACCGGCCCGCACGATTGATTTCCATGAAATCCGCCGGCCGCTTGATCACGGCGACGTTGAAAACGCGTTCGGGTAGCGAGTCCCATTCTTTCGGCGGCGTCATCGATTGCCGTGGCCATCAGTTGCACGACTGGCGACGCATTTCCGATCCCTTCGTCAAGAGCCTTATCGAAAGCGGAGAGGTTCGACCGCACAGCACCGGCTTCGGCATCGATGCCACGGAGCAAGGGGATGTCATTTCGGAAGAGGGGCGTGTTCACCGCAACATCAGCGCCATCGGTCATCCGCTGCGCGGCGTTGCCTGGGAGTCAAGCTCGATCTCGGAACAGCGGGTGCAGGCGATTGCGCTTGCCGATCGTATTCTCGGCAAACTGACGCCACTCGCCCTTGCCGCCTCGTAAACAGATATGAAAGAAGGGGGCGCCGCATCGCCCCCTCAAGCAGAACGGGCTGCTTCTGAGTGTCAGCCTTCACCCTCCTTGATATAGACATCGGCGAAATTCGACTGCACGCCTTCGGCGCCGATCGTGTGGTTCCTGACACGCTTGTTGAAGACCGTGACGTTTTCGAGCGAGATCAGATTGATGACGGGCAGCTCGTCGGCGATGATCTTCTGGAAGTCGTTGAATTCCTGCTTGCGCTTTGCCTCGTCGACTTCGATCGAGGCTGCCTCGAGTAGCCGGTCGACCTCCGGGTTCTGATAGTGGCTGGCGTTGGAGAAGGGCAATCCGATCTTGAAGTTCTTCGACCAGTAGATGCGCTGCACGCCGAGCGTCGGATCGAACTGGTTGCCGAGATATTCCGCCGTGAGGTCGAAGGCGCGCTCGGTATAGACCTTCTGGATATAGGTCGAGAAGTCGTAGGAATCGATCCTCGCGTCGATACCGATGCGAGCAAGGTTCTGCTTGAGATATTCGGCGACGCGCTTGAAGCCTTCATTGTAGGAATTGTGCGTCAAACGAAGCGTAAACCGGGTTCCGCTGCCATTTCGCTTGTAGCCGGCTTCATCAAGCAATTGCTCGGCCGCCTTGAGATCGAAGGCATAGGGCTTGATCGCGGTATTGAGATATTGCGGCAGGAAAGTGCTGACGGGCGTTGGCGAGACGTGGCCATAGCCATACCAGACCGTATTGAGGATGACGTTAAGGTCGATCGCATGCGCGATCGCGCGACGCACGCGGACATCCTTCAAATATTCATTGTCGAGGTTGAGGATGAGCTGTGTCTGGTCGCCCTTCGTCTCGTAGCCGCGGGA
>Ga0209371_1001533_pt1 | contig 15294 bp, 15 predicted proteins | sample AgamicAtAmrz_FD_187165 | JGI IMG/M metagenome (GOLD analysis project Ga0209371, IMG submission 187165) | Agave microbial communities from Guanajuato, Mexico - At.Am.rz (SPAdes) (version 2) | ecosystem: Host-associated > Plants > Roots > Rhizosphere | place: Guanajato, Mexico | collected 2012-06-07
GTGAGATTCACATCCAGAACGGTATTCCAGTCCTCAAGCGACATCTCAATGGAAGGCGCATCTTTCTGCAGCCCTGAGTTCGCCACCAGAATATCCAGCCTGCCGAATTCAGAAATCATCTGAGCAAAGAGATTTTCTACGTCAGCCTCCTTTGAGACATCACCCTTTACTGCAATGGCGCGTCCACCATCTGCACGGATTTTGTCAACCAGCTCTTCGGCAGGTTCCGCCTGGCTGTGGTAGTTAACCACCACACCGGCACCTGCTTTGGCGAGTGCTTCTGCGCAGGCATAGCCGAGACCTGAGCTGGCGCCGGTAACCAGCGCAACCTGATTTTCGAGTGATAAGATCATGAGGCTTCCTTAATTCTGTAAATGATGAGCTTGTTAAACCCGGCGGGCATCATCAGGGGATTGAATATCGATGTATCGCTGACACCACGATTTCCAGATACCCACACGGTGACTGAGCGGCTGGCCGGATAGCGCACATGGGCCTGAGACACTGAATTATAGATGCGAAGTGCGGGGTTGGCTGGTATCAGGATTTGCGGAGAATGCCCGGGATGCATTTTGGTTCATCTCCTTTTATCCTGACGGTAGTCATCAAAAAGGGTAGCAGCATGATAACGGTCGAAAAAGCAGATCCTCGCTCAGCAGAGTCTCAACTGCTGATAAGTAAACTATCAGCAGAACTCGCGGCGATTACAGGTGATGGTGGCAACAGTAACTTCACCATGGACTCTTTAGATAACGACAAATCGCTCTGGGTACTCGCCAGAAACGACAAGGGCGAGGCTGTAGGGTGTGGCGCAATCAGACTGTTAACCGGACATATTGCCGAACTTAAAAGGATGTTCTCAGATCGTAGTTCCCCTGCTATTGGTAGTGCTTTACTCACTTTCCTGGAAAACGCCGCCCTTGATATGGGTTATAACCAAATCCGGCTTGAAACTCGCGCTGTTAACCATAAGGCTGTAAATTTTTATCTGAGAAAGAGTTATAAACGCATTGAGAATTATGGACCTTACGTGAATCGCAAAGAGGCGGTGTGCTTTGCAAAAATCCTGAAGTGATATTTATTCAGGGGTTTTCTTAATAGGGTAAGTGACGAGTGGTTTGATTTCTTTAAGCACAAACATGCTCTGCATTTCTTTGATGCCTGGTAATCGGCGTACCACTGACATGGCAAAATCAGCATAAGAGTCCAGATCTGACGCCACAACCTGTAGCAGAAAGTCTGCATCGCCACCGATGCTATAGCAGGCAACCACATCTTCCAGCGCAGTCACTTCTTCTTCAAATTTTCTGGCCTCCGCCTCGCTATGACTATCTATGACGACCCGGATAAAAACCATTACGCCCAGACCAATCTTTTTGCGATCAAGAACAGCACGATAGCCCTGAATCACGCCATCTTCCTCAAGCTTGCGCACTTTGCGCCAGCTGGGAGACGCTGATACGTTTATTTTCTCTGCCAGAACCTGGTTAGTGATGCGAGCATCGTCCTGCAAAATTTCCAGGATTTTCATATCTGTCGGGCTGAGGGCCATATGAGGTCATTCCTTTCGTTCTAAGAGCTTTAAAGGGTTATTCTTACCTTAAAGTCGATATTGAGTAAATGATATAGGTAACAATTTTCGGGCTCATTGCGTCATAATGAACTCACTATCAAAAACAGTTACTACAAGCAGTTCAGGATAAATATGAATCTGCATTTAATCTCTGTGGGAAGTTTTATGTAAGTTGCGCATGGGGTAGACCCTGTCTTATGGCGCTAATATATATTGTTCAATGCAAGATAAGCAGGGTTGGATCGATAAAATAACGGAAGGTGCATGTCGGGTAGTATCATCAAAGTAGTTTCATTAAAACAGAAGGACTTAATAAAGAAGCCAGATGTTCGCACCCCTGGCAAAAAGAAGATTTAAAGAAGTCACTAAGACGGTTACTTTCTGGGTAACTCCGTTTTTATTCAGACCTGCTGTGTTTAAGAAATCATATCAACAGGCCCTCTTAAAATTAAATTCTATATGGAATAATAATGTCAGCTACTGCTCAGGTAATATCTTACATGGCTGCACTCGGTTTAGCTGCTGCAATTCCGGGACCGGGTATGACCGCTTTAGTTGCTCGCAGCGTAAGTGGTGGGGCGGTCACAGGCTTTACAATGCTGGCCGGTCTTATTCTTGGAGATTTGATTTATTTATCTATAGCGGTATTTGGTCTGGCGATGATCGCTCATACCTATACTTCTGTATTCACGCTGATTAACTGGGCTGCATCACTCTATCTATGTATGCTGGCATGGCAATTCTGGTGCCATAAGCCTCAGGCTATAAACATTGACCAGAAAGCGACAAAACGAGAACTGGCATCAGCCTGGTTGTCAGGGCTGACCATAACGCTTGGGAACCCTAAAACCATCGCTTTCTATCTTGCTATACTGCCTTTGGTTATCTCTCTGGATAATGTATCGTTACAGATGTGGGGAGGAGTGTTGGTGCCGCTTACCGTATTTGTCCTTTTTAGTGTCGGCGCGATTTTTATTCTTGCTGCGCTCAGAATAAGGCACCTCCTAACCAGTGAAAAAGCGCAACGACTCCTTTTCCGTTCAGCAGGATCCATTATGATGCTGGCCGCGATTGGCATGGTGATAAAAACGTTGTAAATGCCAGCACTTCATGGTCATCAGAAGAGGATTTGGTGACCTGACAGATGCATCAGAGGTTTACTCGTCATTCACAACGCTCAGCGCAACAGGAATAGCATCCCCGTTTCGCATTGTGTATCTGGATATAACTTACTTGTAAATCGTCAAACAAACGGCGTACGAGGTCTTCAGCAAGTTTGCCCTCTACTATCTCCGCCTCAATTATAAAGTGTTTCTCGTCATAGGCCCGCAGTGACAGAACTCTGCCTTGCACGACTTCAGGTAATTCATTGAGGTAAATGCCTTGTCGGGTGCATCCCTCCCAGATATAGATCGCATGTGTACCAAAATAGGGTGTGTCTGCAGGCTGATAAATGTGATTAATCAGAAGAGCGGTTTCACCCGCAGGAATATCACACAATGAGATTCTATCGGGATAGCCAGGATAGCACTCCACCTTTTGACGTATTGCGTTGTGTTTTTTCAGATAGCTATCGCTCTGTCCAAAAAGATGAGTAAATGGCCCGGCATCCAGGCCTGAGATTTTGAAATTCATGATATCGCCTGTCGTTTTCAGCAGTGAAGAATGACGTTATCGGATATCATTTGGCGAGACTCGCCGTTTTCGGTCAGGGATTTTTGGGAACGAGACTGTTATGGCGTTGTAATGGATGTGTTCCCCCGTCAGCCAGCTTTGACAACCTCTCTCATGACAAACTTTTACGGATGTTAATGCCTCTCCATCCGCGACAAGTCGTCATATTGCCTTTACCTTTCTGCCCAGCGCGCTTCTCTGAACACTTGTAAAAATTCGCTGAACGCCACCCCGTTAACGACATGGCCGTCACATAAAACAAAACTGCTATGTACTTTTTTGTGACAAATAACACAACCTCATTACATCCTCAGGCAGGGGCAAGATTTTATCGGGATAATGGTTTTACTCAGTACATTACTGTTTTACAGAGTACAACAATCTGGTTTCTCCATTGCCCGTAAGCCGATGACAAAATTGTGAGGATCATCATGTCTGAAAAACAGCACATCACGACATTCTCTGCCGATATTGAGCAGCAGACCGTTAAGAAGGTGGTCTGGCGCATTTTGCCCTTTCTGATTGTCTGTTATCTGATTGCCATCATCGATCGCGGCAACATCGGAATGGCTTCATTACAGATGAACGAAGATTTAGGGTTGTCGAAAGCCGTATTTGGTTTTGCAAGCAGCCTGTTTTTCGTGGGTTACTTCCTGTTTGAAGTTCCCAGTAACCTCGCCATGCAGAAAATTGGGGCAAAGATCTGGATCTCTCGCATCATGGTGTCGTGGGGCATTATTTCGGTCTGTACTGCTTTTGTTGAAAGTGCCAACACGCTCTACGTATTGCGCTTTTTACTGGGTGCAGCTGAAGCAGGATTTTTCCCTGGCGTGATTCTTTATCTGACTTACTGGATCCCCGGCAAGTACCGTGCGCGTGTGATTGCAACGTTCATGGTGGCAATCCCGGCGGCAAACTTTATAGGATCGCCTGTTTCCGGTCTGATTTTGTCGCTCGACGGCTGGTTAGGCATGCGTGGCTGGCACTGGTTGTTCATCCTGGAAGGTATTCCGGCGGTGATCCTGGGGATTGCCGCTTTCTTCTTACTCAGTAATCGTCCGACCGATGCCAGCTGGCTAAATCAGGAACAAAAAGCGTGGCTGAGCACGACTATTCAGGCAGAAAACGAGAAGAAAAAAGCGATTGGTCATATCTCGCTATGGCAGTTACTGCGTCACAAGCATATCTGGGTGATGGCACTGATTTATGCGGGGGCTTCTGCGGCGGGATCAACCCTTAGCGTCTGGTCTCCGCAACTGCTGAAATCGTTCGGGCTGGATAACTTCACAACCGGTTTAGTCAATGCGATTCCTTACGGTCTGGCATCCATTCTGATGATTGTATGGGGCAGAAGTTCTGACCGGAGCGGCGAGCGTCGCTGGCATACCGCGTTAACGCTGTTCCTGATTGCAGGTGGTCTGCTCTCCGCCTTTATCACTAACAGCCTGACCGGCAGTGTTGTCATCCTGTCACTGGTATTAATCGGTGCTTATTCAATGAAAGGACCTTTCTGGGCACTGGCGTCGGGATGGATGTCATCCACTACCGCTGCTGCGGGTCTGGCCGCTATCGGTGCGATGGCGAACCTGATCGGCGGAGGGTTAATGGTCAACGTTTACGGCATCATTAATCAGGCGACCGGCAGCCATACGCTGGCAATGATGCCACTGGCAATCCTCTGTGGCATCGGCGGTATTGCGGTGCTGGTCATGGGTCGTAAAAAAGCGTTAAACATCGAAGTTGACACTCACGCTTCGCCAGTCAGTAAATAACGTAATATCACCTGCAGATGCTGAGCATTGCGTCTGCAGGTGAGTCCTTCCAGCTTTTACTGCCACAAGAACACTGTTTTAACTGCCAGAAAATTCCAGACACATCCTATGAACGTTCCTCCAAAGATATTAAGTCGATGACGCATTCAGCAGATAGGAGATCAGGCTTTGTGTTTCAGGTTCTCACTTTAAACGGTGATTTGACCCTACAAGTGAATTTAAAGCCTCGCACCCTGTAAAAGTTAGTGCTCAAAGCCTGCATCAGGCTGGAGCGAAGAGACAACCTCCTTTGGGCTGAAGCGTTAATATTATAACCATCAGGAAGTAGATATATCTGATGGAGCAATTTATATAATTCCTGTTTTACAAAGTTGCGGAGGATTAATAAGAAAGTTAAGCAGTAGCTTAGGATCAGAAAAACAGGATGTAATCCAGGAAGCACTTCACTTAAAAGGCGTGTGCCAGGCGTCAACACCGGCTGGAAAATCCATGATCCAAATCCCCCGCCTGTTGAAGACAGAGCCATACCCGAACATCAGGGAACCGGTCTGATACAACGCACTGAAAAAACTCATTTTATCAGTCTGGAAGAATAACACTCCTGCTTAGTCATGTTCGCCACAATCAGGCATAACAAAACCACAAGGTTAGTCGTTCTGTTCATCCAGACCAGCCAGGCGCTGGTTAATCATGCGGGCTACAGTTATTAACATCCAAAAGCATGTATAGAAGCTATGAAACAGATCAACACAGCATCTGGTGCTTCAACTGACATTTACAGGCGTTTACTCACTACAGGGAATGCCTGAAACCAGGGATGGAATGATAATGCGTAAAGCAATGATGCATCTGCACCAGGCATTTGCCGATTATCAAGCGGTTATGGTTCTTAAAATCTATTGCCTGTGCACTATCCTGCGATATCACCTTACTAAGGATTTGTCAGGAAAGTTACTGTTGTCGCTTCAGACAGGCCTGCATTATCCCGAACCGTCAACATTTATTCGGCTATTCCCATCGACCATGGTGTTCTGTCAACGTCCCGATAACTGCCAGCAATCCCATGAGCCCATCCCGTCCTGGCTTTCTTAAGGCAGAAATGAGTGGAATATTGCTGTATGATGTGGTCACTTCGATAAGTGAGTTGGGTGAACATACGATTCAATGTAGTTTATGAACCCGATTATACTTGTAAGCCACTAAACCTGAAGGTAGCAACTGACGTGAAGGATACCTACTACAACGACCAAAAGATAAATTCGTTAATCAAGGATGAGCTGGATGCGTTCTTTGAGGATTATCAGGGTGTTATCTATGCATACGCTATTATGAATAAAAAAGACCCTTCGCAGATGCAGATTATTAACAACAACCCGGCGTGGTTTGATGTTTATCTTGAAAGGAAATATCAGTTTATAGATCCCGTCATTATCCGTGGTTTGCGCTGCGTTGAAGACTACTTTTGGGAAAATGAAGTTATTTTGTCAGAAGGTTACAATCTCACCAGAATTTTCAACGAAAGTTTTCAATATAACATTTATCGGGGACAGACATTTCCTCTGCATGATTACCTGAATAATCTGGTCGTGTTATCTGTTATTGGAAATAAGCACTTCGATTTTGATATGGATGAGCATCGTTCAAAATTCATGAGTTTCCTTATTCATCTGCATCAGAAGACGCTCAATCTGTATAGTCAACACCAGCAAAAAAAGAATGCCTTTTTATCACCGCGTGAGCGACAGATTCTTAAGTGGGTCAGCGACGGGAAAACATATGCTGAAATTGCTATTATTTTGTCTATTGCGGAGCGCACGGTAAAATTCCATATGGGTAATGTTATGAAGAAACTCGGTGTTAATAACGCAAGACACGCGATAAAACTTGGCGCAGAACTCCGCTTACTAGAAAACTGAGCCAGATACTTCTTTAAAGATGGCGTAAGTGCTGTAGCATCTCACGCAGCCAGTCAGAGTGTTTGTCCTTGATGATGATATCTTCAATGACGTTACTGTTAGCAGGCATAAAAATATAGTAGATATCTTCTCCCTTTTCAGAAAACCCTTTTTGAATGACCTCTGTTTCCCAGTTGGCGTGACGAAAGATGGCATACATGCCGCGACTCACCACTGCGTACATTCCTGAATATTTCTTCTTCATGCAAAAAACAATCATTGCAAGAAATAATGCTTTACTGGCGGGTAAACTATCCAGTTTTGCAGCGTCACGTCTTTCTTTGTCTAAAAAAAGGCGAGTAATTTCACAGCACGGAATATCGGTAGGGAGACGACATACTCCTGAAAAGTACTTATGGAAAATTTCGCTCATCATCGTCGGCTGGGTAGAGTCTATGAATCGTGCACCGCATAGCAATTTTCCGTCGTGCATACCCAGTAAGTAAGTTGTGTTTTTGTTGTCAAAAAGGTCCTTTTCCATGCCGTCAATGCATTCGACTTCCCAGTCGAGTCGATCCCGAAATGTTTTTCTTCTGAGCCGGTATAACTCATTCGCTTGTTCAACCGACAATTGATCATAATCACGCAAAAAAAAATCAACAGCAGAACCCATTAACTCGCCCTCAATAATCACATGATGAAACTATTGCACCTGCCCTTTAGGACAGCTTTTATTATATCGTACAGGTCTTATAATAAAAATGTACCTGACCACTGAGCATTTTCATTGCCCGGCGGTCAGGCGGTCAAAGACCAATGCAACACCAGGGAAAACCAGACGAGATTATGTGATATTCAAAGTCTCGCGTACAGAGTGCAAAAAGCATTCAAATAATAAAAATACCAGAATACGAAAAAAGTCAAATAACCATCATTAATTTATTGCCCCTTATTGTTTTAAGGGGCAAAATTTCCTGTTCAGTTAATCCAGTCAAATAATGAATGTACAATTGCGCATTGAGTGAGCAACAATGCTGTTCATTTGATAGCCAATGCAGCCAGTCTGCCTGAAAGCACTTCAGCGGTTAGCCTGGCAGCGGTAACATAAGTAATGATTAGTTGATAATATCGATTTGTTTAAATTATGATTTTCAGTTTACATAATTTATCATATTTTAAGAACGCTTCCGGCGATTCTGAGTTCACCCGGCTCTGCAAAAATTATCAGCCTGCTGACAGTTATTCATTATTTTTCCGCGCATGAAAATCTCTCTTAACCTGTTTTCTTTCAGGTATTCATCCTTAATACGGCCATCGACGTTTCCATCAAATCTATACTGCGTTGGCTTACCAGCAAAATTAAGCGTAACTTAATATCATGCTTAAAGGCCATGGCTCGTTAACGTGGAAAATAAATTTAGGTTCTGATAGTTATCCGTCATGAGGCGGTTTATTGTTTTTCATCTGGACGTGGCATCATCTTATCGGTATTGCCGGCAGTGACTCATACTGAGGTTATCCTGCCCTGAGCGAATGGCTCGCGGCAGGATAGAATTTGATGGCTAAGTCTCTGTTTCAACAGGTATTTTCGTTAAAACTGTCACGTGCCATAAAATCAGGGCATGCTTAATGGTTCAGACTCTCAGCCTGTGGACCTCATTAAAAAGGAATTTGTGACGTGATTGACTTCATACGCTTCAGTGAACGCTACAGGCAGTTCGACGACTTAACACTTCATCCGGAAAAAGTCCGCGAAGTTGACGTCAACGGGTTATATATCAGGATTTACGAGCCTGAAAAATGTGTAAATGAAGTCCTGATCGTATACCACGGTGGTGGAGTCAATTCTGATGCAGGTTACGATATTCCTGCACGGCAACTGAGCTGCGCTTTATCAGTCTGCGTGTGTCTCACAGATATTCGCGGACACGGTCGCTCAGATGGACTCAGAGGAGATGCATTAAGCCCTGAACAAATATGGCAGGATGTGGATACTATCATTGATTATGCCCGCAACATTTACAAGAATGCCCGGATTCACTTGCTCGGTCACTCCAGCGGGGGCGGCATGCTGATTAATTACTTTACCCGGCATGTCTTATCGCGAAAAGTTGACAGTCTGCTTCTGCTGTCGCCTGAACTGGGGCCTTTTACACCGCCAGCTTTACACAAGAAGTTGTCTGCTCCTTTTGCTTCAGTTAACCGTTGGGCTTTTATCTTTAACGCACTGAGTGCGGGTTTTACAGGAGGGCATCGCGCTGGTGTGAGGCTTAATTTCCCCAGTGATGTTATTCACTCAAGACCTGATTTTGTTCAGGTATACAGCGTAAACATGGCAAATGCTCTGACACCAAAAAATCCTTCAGGGCAACTAAAAAAGCTCTCTTTTCCGGTCACAATTCTGCTTGCTGAACAGGATGAGCTGTTTGATGTGAAACGAATGACTGAGTTTTTCAACAGCTGCGGCAATTCACATTTAAGCAGTCAGGTCGTGAAAAACTGCAGGCATCTCGATTGCATTTTTGAACTGACCAACAGCATGCAAAACCATTTCGCACGCCTGTCTTCAGGAATATAAGGCTGATAACGGATGTGATGATTTAAACAATGAGAAAGCCTTTTTCATCAGTCTGACTTCAGCTGCTCGCTTAAAGCAGACACGCATTATTTATAATCCACGTGCCTCGATGATAGCCTCTTCAGCGCCTTAGTGAGTGCAGCGACTCAAACCTGTAAAAATGCCGACTACATAGCGATAAAGCCTGTTTAGTCGGCTACAGAGATGGCTCAGGATACCGCGCTTTCGTTTTTCAGGGACTCCAGAACGTTCAGAATATTAGTGGCCGCCACCGTACCCATCTTCACGTAGGAGTTATCACTGACGCCGCCAATGTGTGGCGACAGAATCACATTCTCAACATGCTGCCAGATATGCGGCGCTGTCAGAGGTTCAGTGGGGAAACTGTCCAGTGCGGCACAGGCGACGGTGCCATCATTCAGCGCCGCTAAAAGCGCATCGTCATCAATAAGACCGCCGCGTGCCGTGTTTACCAGAATGGCGCCTTTTTTAAACAACGCCAGTTTTTCTGCATTGATCATCTGGCGGGTCTGTTCGGTCAGCGGGCAGTGTAACGAAATGATGTCTGCCTGTTGCAGCAGGTCGTCAAGTGAAGCGGACTCACACTCATCAGGAAAGGTTTTTGCAAAAGGATCATAGGCGAGTACCTTCATGCCAAACGCCCGCCCAATGCGGGCAACGCGACCGCCAATTGCACCAAGCCCCACCAGACCCAGCGTTCTGCCTTCCAGCTCCACAGATTTATGGGTGGATTTGTCCCAGTGCCCCTGACGCATGCGCTGATCCAGCGTTATCACCGATTTAGCACAGGCTAAAATCATCGCCCAGGTATGCTCAGCCACCGCCGCTGCGTTGGCACCCGGCGCAGACTGAACGCGGATATCGCGCGCTGCGGCTGCCTGTTGATCGATAACGTCAATGCCGCTGCCGTGTTTGGAAATCACGCGCAGGGCAGGCGCAGCATCCATGATGCGGGCATTAATTTTTCCGTAACGGACAATTATCGCCACCGGATTATGCTGCTGGCAGAGTCTGAACAGGGTATCTTCGTCGGGCTGTTTGCCTGCATAAACCAGGCTGAACGCGTTCAGCAGGCTGACTGCCTGCGGAGCCAGATCGCTGGCCGTGACCAGAATGACGGGAAGCTGGGTTGTCATCAGAGCGTCTCCCCATCCGTCAGCATGCCAGCGGTTTGCAGGGCTTTCTCCAGCCACGGTGCGCGAAGGTCGCCATCACGAATGGCCGCAATACGCCCGGTCTCGAAATCCAGTTTTTTCTGCGCCAGTTCGAGCAGGGCGGGGATCTCTTCACGCGGCAGAATCACCACGCCATCAATATCACCGATGACGAGATCGCCCGGCTGAATGGCTGCGCCCGCGACAGAAACGGGGTAGTTGACCCGTCCCGCAACAGATTTGGTCGGGCCACAGGGATTCAGACCCGCAGCAAACACCGGGAAGCCGTTCGCGCTCAGTGCATCGGCGTCGCGCACCGCGCCATCAATGATGATCCCGGCGATGCCGGAGGCTTCAGCCTGGGTCGACATAATCTCTCCGATTAAGGCACAGCTGATATCGCCTTTGCCATCAACCACAATCACGTCGCCTGGCTGGGCGATAGCCAGTGCGGCATGGATCGCCAGATTATCGCCTGGCCGGACCTCGACGGTGATAGCAGGACCAGCGACTTTCATCGTGGAGGCTACCGGTTTGACGCGACCATGCAGCGTTCCGCGTCGACCGGCGACATCAGCCAGTATCGCAGCCTGGAACTGAGCCGCCTGTTTAACAAGTTCTGGCGCGACACGGATAATGTCGCGATTGATGAAGGTATTCTCTGCATGTGGCATAGATTATTCCTCTTTCGTTTTACCAGGTACAACTTAGTTGTACAATATAAAACTACTATATCGATGTTAATTCGCATCGCACCAGTGTTAAGCACTCATTTGTGATGTAAATACGATGTGAATCACAAATTGCGCGGTAAACTGCCTGCCGTCGCATACAGGAGGACGTACCAATGGGGAATGAAGGCGTAATTGCCGTAGAAAAAGCGCTGGCGCTGCTGGATTGTTTTAAACCTGGCGAGGAGTCGCTGACGCTTACCGCGCTGGCGCAGCTGTCGGGTTACCACAAAACGACGGTCTATCGCCTGATGAACTCACTTGAGCGCATGAATTATGTGATTCGCCGCGACAATGGCGTCTATACCCTGGGGCCGAGGCTACTCTATCTGGGCAAGCTCTATGAACAATCCTTTCATCTGGCCAGCATTGTTCAGCCTGAGCTTCACGCTCTGGCGACCGCGACGGGCGAAAGCGCCTCATGGTATGTGATAGAAAACGATCAGCGGCTCTGTCTGTTCAGAGCTGAGCCTTCTGAAGGACTGCGTGAAACGCGTCTGCCCGGCACCTTTCTGCCGCTGGATAACTCTGCCATCGGACAGGTACTTCGCTACTGGGGAAAGAACGAACCCCTGTTTGAGGCTGTACCTGAACTACCGCTGTTTACCTCCGGGATGCGCGATCCGCACATTGCGGCATTTTCCGTACCGGTGTTTGGAGAAGGTGACAGGCTGCTCGCTGCGCTGGCACTGACCGGGCCATCGTCACGTCTGACGCAGGCGAAGTGTGAAAGCGGACTGGGGAAACTGATGAAAGAAGCGGCCAGCCGACTTTCGGTTAAATCAGGCGCGCATAAAGTGACATGCGATAATTTTTACAAGATTTAGCAGACGCGAAGGGCACAGGTGATTCCATGTCAGCGCTGTGCTCGTCCAGAGCAGCAAGATTTTCTGGCTGGAGTCGGTCGATTTAAGCGAGGGTGAATTAATGGATGTCTGGCTTGTCTGAGTACTTAACTCTCAAACGGCCCGTCGCTGTGATGGAGTGATATTAAATCATTGATATTTATCCGAATTATTTACTTCCGGTACGCCTTTAAACATTCTGATTTAACGTCAGATGTTTAAAGGCACGCTGGCCGCATGAAAAATCCCCCACTTTCCCGCCTCAACATGAATTTCCTTCATGTTCGTTGAAATTTAATCACTTTTTTTCAACCGGATGTTGAGGCATAAAGTAAGAATTGTTAATAACTTTGAGTCATATGACGGCGTGTTAAGGGATAGCAAAGCTGCATAACCCTGAAGCAACAAATCATATCAGCGACCAGGATACCCGATAGCGATGAACAACTTAGCCTTTACCCTCAAGCGCATTCGTTTCGACGAAAACTATAACCCTTCGAAAAATACGCGGGCGACGACTAACTTCGCTAATCTGGCGCGTGGCGAAAAACGCCAGGAAAACCTGCATAACGCGCTGGCGATGATCGACAATCGGTTCAACGCGCTGGCGCACTGGGACAACCCAAAAAGCGATCGTTACGCTGTCGAACTTGAGATTATTTCTGCTGAGCTGAATCTTCGTCCAGGCAGCAACGACGAATCGTTCCCGGCGATTGAGATTCTGAAGACCCATATCGTCGATCACAAAACCGGTGAACGTTTCGAAGGGATTGTCGGCAATAACTTCTCCTCCTACGTGCGTGATTATGATTTCAGCGTGGTGCTGACAGAGCACAATAAAGGCCAGACTGAATTCAGTCTGCCGGATGATTTCGGCCAGCTGCACGGCAATATTTTTAAAAGCTTCGTCAACTCAGCGGCCTATAAAGAAAACTTCAATAAGTCTCCGGTCATCTGCCTGAGTGTGTCGAGCAAAAATACCTATGTGCGTACCGGTAATGTGCATCCGGTGCTGGGCATCGAATACCAGCAGGATGCGCCTTCGCTGACTGATTTTTATTTTGGAAAAATGGGCCTGAAAGTGCGTTTCTTTATGCCGCAGGGCAGTGTTGCGCCGCTGGCCTTCTACTTCCACGGTGACCTGCTCAGCGATTACACCAATCTTGAGCTAATCAGCACGATCAGCACCATGGAAACGTTCCAGAAGATCTATCGCCCGGAAATTTACAACGCGAATTCTGCAGCCGGACAGTGCTATCAGCCAACGCTGCAGCATCAGGATTATTCATTAACCCGCATCGTTTACGATCGCGAAGAGCGCAGCCGTCTGGCCGTTGAGCAGGGTAAGTTTACTGAGGCGCATTTCATCAAGCCGAATCAGACACTTCTCGCACAATGGTCTGCTGAATCCGTTCTTTGATTAATTAAATACAAAAGGTCACCTGCTATGAAAACTTTATTACCGACATCCACTGCGGGCAGCCTGCCTAAACCGTCCTGGATCGCGCAGCCGGAGGTGCTCTGGTCACCCTGGAAACTGCAGGATGAAGAGTTAGTTGACGGTAAAAGAGATGCACTGCGTCTCTGTCTGGACGACCAGGTTCGCGCCGGCATTGATATCGTCAGTGATGGTGAGCAGACCCGTCAGCACTTTGTGACGACGTTTATTGAACATCTCAGCGGCGTGGATTTTGAGAAGCGTGAAGTGGTGCGCATCCGTAATCGTTATGACGCCAGCGTGCCGACCGTGGTGGGTGAAGTTTCACGTCAGAAGCCGGTGTTTGTTGAAGATGCAAAAATCCTGCGCAAGCTGACCGATCGTCCTATTAAGTGGGCGTTGCCGGGTCCGATGACGATGATCGATACCCTCTATGACAATCACTATAAAAGTCGTGAAAAGCTGGCCTGGGAATTTGCAAAAATCCTCAACCAGGAAGCGAAAGAGTTAGAAGCCGCAGGCGTTGATATTATTCAGTTCGACGAACCAGCCTTTAACGTCTTCTTTGATGAAGTGAATGACTGGGGTATCGCCGCGTTAGAGCGAGCTATCGAAGGGCTGAAGTGTGAAACCGCCGTTCACATCTGCTACGGCTACGGCATTAAAGCGAATACCGACTGGAAGAAAACGCTGGGCACAGAGTGGCGTCAGTACGAAGAGGTCTTCCCGAAACTGCAGCGTTCGGCTATCGACATCGTTTCACTGGAGTGCCAGAACTCGCGCGTGCCGATGGATCTGATCGAGCTGATTCGCGGTAAAAAAGTCATGGTCGGTGCTATCGACGTGGCTACTCATGAGATTGAGACGCCGGAAGCAGTCGCAAACACGCTGCGCAAAGCACTGCAGTTCGTGGATGCTGAAAATCTCTATCCTTCAACCAACTGCGGCATGATTCCTCTGCCGCGTCAGGTTGCTAATGGCAAACTGCATGCGTTGAGTGCGGGTGCCGAGATTGTCCGCAGAGAAATTCTGGGAAAATAATCTTTTCCTGAGCAGCTCAGTACGGCTTCAGATGCCTGAAAGCCGGACTGAGCTGTCCTTTAATTTTGCTTTATCTGTCCTGCCATCCGTCTTTGTAGGCTCTTCATCCCACTCCTCTTAAATCACGTTCAGATTCCCTGTTCTGAAACCTCAGTAACGTAATTCGTTATGCTGTCGGGCGTGAATCACCTGGTCAGCGATCATGCCCGTTGCGGATTACGTTCAGCTCAGAGTTTCGTTAGCGGTGCGGGGTTGAGCAGGGCGGATTCTGAACCAGATCGCGTACATCGCTGGCAGGAATACCAGCGTAATCAGGGTACCGCCTAACGTACCGCCAATCAGGGTATAGGCCAGCGTTCCCCAGAATACGGAGTGCGTCAGCGGAATGAAGGCCAGAATGGCAGCCATTGCCGTCAGCAGCACCGGACGCGCACGTTGTATCGTTGCCTCCACCACCGCATCAAAAGGTGAGAGTCCTTCATGTTCATTATGGTGAATCTGCCCTATCAGGATGAGCGTGTTACGCATCAGGATGCCCGACAGCGCTATCAGTCCAACCAGTGCATTGATGC
>Ga0209371_1001536_pt1 | contig 15279 bp, 10 predicted proteins | sample AgamicAtAmrz_FD_187165 | JGI IMG/M metagenome (GOLD analysis project Ga0209371, IMG submission 187165) | Agave microbial communities from Guanajuato, Mexico - At.Am.rz (SPAdes) (version 2) | ecosystem: Host-associated > Plants > Roots > Rhizosphere | place: Guanajato, Mexico | collected 2012-06-07
GAACCGCAGACGATGCTTGCCGCCGATAACAGCTCGGCCGGTGGCAGCTCCGGACAGCCCGTCGACTTGCAGACGCTTGCCGACCATATACAGGCGGCTGCACCGTCGGCTGTTCTCTCCGACACTCCCTCGAAGTCGGCAAATACGACTGCTGCGGATTCGATCGCCCAGGCCACTCCACAGCAGGCGCAGCCGCAATCAACGCAACCGCCAACGCCCCAGCAGGCCAACCCGGCACAAGCTGCGGATAACCAGCCGAAGGTCGACGAAAGCGCGTTGCGCTATTTTGCAAGCCGTGGCGACAAGGCGCGGCTCCAGGCAGAAATCTCCCGGCTGCAGACGCTCTACCCGAACTGGACGCCGCCTGCCGATCCGCTGGCCATCCCGCAAAACAGCGACAAGCAGCTCGAAGCCATGTGGCAGCTCTATTCGGAGGGCCGCTATGCCGAGGTGCGCAAGGCCATTACCGACCGCCAGACAACCGAATCCGGCTGGCAGCCGCCCGCCGATCTGCTGGAGCGTCTCGATATCGCGGAGGCACGCACGCGGCTCGTCAACGCCTCCGATCTAAAGCAATATCAGACTGTGATCGACATCGGCGCCAGGACGCCGAGCCTGCTGACCTGCAGCGATATCGACGTTCTGTGGCGCGTCGCGGAAGCTTTCATCCGTACCGATCGTGCAGCCCGCGGCGAGGACGCCTACAAATATATTCTGAAGACCTGCACCAATCCGCAGGAAAGACTTGCGACCATTCAGAAGGCGGCGGCTCTGCTGCCCTATCAGCCAATGCAGAATCTATTGTCTCTGGAAAAACCAGACGGCAATGGCGGGCGGGAATTCGATAGTATCAGGACCGATCTGGCTCGCCGTTTCGTCGCGCAGGGCAATGACGATCCCAAGCTGACTGTATCGCAAGACTATTTGTCTCAGGTGGAGCGTGTCGCCCGCAGCCAGGGCCTTGCATCCGATGATGCGCTCCTCGGTTGGTACTATCTGCGCCGCAGCGATTATCCCGACGCCGAGCAATGGTTCAAAGCCGCGCATGAGAAGGAAGATTCGGCCACGATCTCGCAGGGGCTAGCCCTGGTGCTGATTGCCGACCGCAAACCGCAGGAAGCCGAAGACGCCATGTATAAATGGCGCAACGAATCCAAAGACGCGATGGCGACCTACCTTGCGGCAACCGCCAATCTGATGGCGCTGCAGCCGCCGGCCAATCTCAGTGAAGATGTTCTCGGCCGTATCGCCGCGGAGGTCGTGAAGCAGAAGTATGTCCCGACGGCCCAGCAATTCGGATGGTTTGCGCGCTCCATGAACCAGCCGCAGGCCGCCGCCCGCTGGTTCGAGACGGCTTTGCGCTGGAAACCCGACGACGAGCCTTCCGCCTACGGCCTTGCCATTACACGCAACCAGTTGAACGATCGTGTGGGCGTCGCCGAAGTCCAGAGACTATGGGCCGGTCGCTCCCAACGTATCGCCGTGCTCGGCGAGCCGACGCCGCGCACGCCGACGTCAGAACCGCTGCCGTCTCCCATTCAGACACTGCAGCCTGCCCCACAAAACTTGCCCCAGACAACGATGCAGCAAGGCGGGCCGCAGAACGTGCAGCCGATGGCCTCTCAGGTCGCGCCCCAGCGCCCTGTAACGCAGCCCTACATAAACGCTGAGACCCCGGTGCAACGAGTGACCCCTGCCCGCCGTGCGCCGTCCTCGAATTATGCCGAGCCGGAGACGCGTGCCCGGGTTGCTGCCCGCTCAACACGGCAGCCGGCGGGATGCAACACCACCGTCAATGCGCAGCTGCTGACGCCTGCCAGTGCTCTTTCCCGCGGCTGGTGCCTGATGAACCTCAATCGGCCAATGGAAGCGGTAGAAGCCTTCGATGTTGCCTTGAGCAACACGGATCCGAAATCGCGCGAAGAAGCAGCCTACGGACAGAGCCTTGCCTATCTGCGGGCCGGCCTTGCCAATAATGCCGCCGTCGCTGCGACCAAGGCGCCGATGAACCACCAGCGCGCCGCCGAATTGCAGGTCGCCATACTGGCCGACCGCGCACTCTCGGCCTTCGAAGGCAAGCGCTATCACGAGACATTGCTCTATCTCGACCAGCGCGCGCAGTTGCAGCAGGAGCGCGTCGATCTGATGGTGCTGCGCGGATACTGCTACCTCAATCTGAAAATGTACGACGACGCCGAGCGCATCTTCACAGCCGTCGCCGCAACCGGCAGCCGCGACGGCAGCCGTGGCTTACGCGACCTCCAGCTTACGCTACATCCGCCGCGGGGCGAGTATTGAGATGCCGCAGCGCGCAAGCTCTAATCGTAGCAACCCATGACTTGCAATTAGGGTGCCTGCACCCCGGTTGCCGTAGTGAAGACCCGATACAGCGACCGCGTTGCCGCAACAAAAAGCTGGTTCCGCTTCGGACCCCCAAATGTAAGATTAGCGACCGTCTGTGGTATCTTGATCTTGCCAATCAAAGTTCCATCAGCTGCAAAGCAATGAACGCCGTCGCCGGCGCTTGTCCAGATGTTGCCGTCGCTGTCGGCCCGGAAGCCGTCCGGAATGCCGGTGTCGATGTTGCAGAAGACTTGACCGTTTGCGAGTTTCTTGCCGTCCACGACGTCGAAGACACGAATGTGGCGGGGGGCGCTGATGTCGTGGCTTGCGGCGGAGTCGGCGACATAAAGCTTCGTCTCGTCCGGAGAAAAAGCCAAGCCGTTCGGCTGGCGGAAATCGTCCACCACGACATCCAGCACGCCCCTGACCGGATCGAGGCGGTAGACGTTGCGGGTCGGCTGCTCCGGTTCTGCCTTATAGCCTTCGTAATTCGAGAGAATGCCGTAAGTCGGGTCGGTAAACCAGATCGTTCCATCCGAGCGGACGATTACGTCGTTGGGTGAGTTCAGGCGCTTGCTCTTATAGCTGTCAGCAAGAACAGTGATGGTTCCGTCGACTTCCGTGCGCGTCACACGGCGGCCGCCATGTTCGCAGGATATCAACCGCCCTTGGCGATCGCGCGTATTGCCGTTGGCGAAGTTCGAGGGTGCGCGGAAGATCGAGACATTCCCGCCCGGCACCCAGCGCAGCATACGCTCGTTGGGAATGTCGCTCCAGATCAGGCATCCGGCATCGGCAAACCAGACCGGACCCTCGGCCCAGCGGCAATCCGAGTAAAGCTCCTCGATGCCGGCGCTCGGGACGATCAGATTGCGGAAGCGCGTGTCGTAGATTTCATAAATGGAGGCGTCGGTCGGCATTGCAGTTTTCCTGAGGGGATATTGGGGAAAGGGTTTAGCGCCCGCCAGCGGGGCGCCCGCCGGCAACGAGAATAACGGCAATAATGATCAGGCCGGTCAGAACGAGCCTTGGTCCCGCACCGAAACCATAGGTGTTCAGCATGGAGACCACCAGAAACATGAACAGCGAGGCGCCCCATATGCCCGGCACGTTGGAATCGCCACCGGCAACCGCCGTTCCGCCGATGATGACAACAGCGATCGACATCAACAGATATTCAGCCCCCATGTTGAGGGCGGCGCCGCCCGAGAAGCTCGCCAGCAGATAGCCGCAGATCGAGGCGAGAATGGCGCAGAGCACATAGGTCGCAAGCCTGGTTCCGTCGACCGGAATCCCGGCCATACGAGCGGCGAACATGCTCTGGCCGATCGCCGAGATCCAGCGCCCATAGATCGTCTTTTCCAGGAGAATCCAAGCAAGTGCCGATAGCAGCAGGGCGACGATGGCGACGTTTGGGATCCCGAACACACCCGACGTCGTGAACTCGGCCAAATATTCTGGCGGCTTGATGCGAAGGCCGCGATTGCTCCAGATGGCGGTCGACTGAATGATGAAGCTCATGGAGAGCGTCGCGATGATCGGCGGAATGCGCAACAGCTTGATCAAGGCATAATTGCCGAGACCTATACAGAGGCCGATGACGACCGACACCAGCAAACCCGGCACGATCATACTGTCCTCGACATTCATGAGTTTCAGCGCGATGGTGCCGGCAAGCGTCATCGTCGCCGGCACGGAAAGATCGATATTGCCCGGCCCCAGCGTGATGACGAACATCTGGCCGATGCCGACGATAACAGAGAACGCCGCAAAGGTGAGTGCTGCCTGCGACAGGCCGATCGAACTAGCGCCGCCGGTGAAGAGAACGGTGATGATCCACACCGCGATTGCGGCGATGAAGGACCAGATCCAGGGTTTGCGGCCGAGCGTGGCAAGCGCGATCATGATTGTTTCTCCCGCTTTTCGACGCGATTGAGCAAGAGCCTGAGGGCAAGCACGATGATCAGGATCGCGCCCTGCGCACCGATCTGCCAGTCGGGCGATATCCGCAGAAACGACAGGAAGGAGCCCGCCAGGGTCAATGTCAGCGCACCGATGACGGCGCCCATGGGCGATACGCGGCCACCGGTAAACTCCCCGCCGCCGAGGATGACGCCGGCGATCGACAGCAATGTATAACGCAACGCGATATTCGCATCCGCCGAGGTGGTGAGGCCGACCAGTGCAATACCAGCCAATACGGCGAAGAAACCCGCCAGCGCATAGGCCGCGGCACGCAGGCTGACGACGGACCAGCCGGCCCGCTGCAGCGATCGCTGATTGCCGCCCACACCGCGGATTAGTACCCCGAAGGACGAGCGCATGACGATCAGATGGGCAAACAGCGCGATGACAATGCTGGCTATGATCGCGATGGGAACAAGCGGCGGTTTCGCGGTCATCAGCCAGCGCGCCCAATCGGGCGCGACGCCGCCTGGCGCCGGCAGCAATAGAACAGCCAAGCCACCCCAGACGAAGCTCATTCCGAGCGTCACGACGATCGATGGCAGATCCCTGATATAGATGACGATGCCGATCGCGGCGTAGACGGCAATTGCGGCCAACAGAATGAGGATACCAATGATCGGGGCAGATTGCAGGTAGGTCGCCGCCACACAGGCCGTGAAGCTGACGAAAGTGCCCATCGACAAATCGAGATCGTTGACCGACATGATCATCATCTGCGCGATCGTAGCCAGCGCAATCGGCACGGCGAGATTGAAGAGCAGATTGAGGCCGATATAGCTCATGGCGCGCGGCTGCAGATAAAAGACCGCGGCGAGCAGGACGGCGAGCGATAGCGCCGGAATGAGCAGGCGCAGGGTAGCGGATGACGGGCGGCTCATGCGCCCTCCCCGGCAAAGGAAGCCGCCAAAACATTTTCCTCCTTTATGTCCTCTCCAATCAGTTCCGCGACGATGGCGCCGTCGCGAAAGACATAGGCGCGGTCACAAAGCCGGATTTCGTCCATCTCGGTCGAATACCAGATAAAGGTCCGGCCGGACGAAGCCTCATCGCTCAAGATCCTATAGACCTCCTGCTTGGTACCGATATCGACACCGCGCATAGGATCGTCCATCAGCACGATCGGCGCGGTCGTCGCCAAGGCGCGGGCAAACAAAACCTTCTGCTGATTGCCGCCGGACAGGGACAAAATGCCATTTGCCATAGTCGGCGTACGGATTTCGATGCGCCTCTTCCAGTCTGCACCCAGACGATCCTCGCGGCCGCGATCGACGACCGACAGACGCGAAAAATCGCTGAGCGAGGCGATGCTGAGATTTTTCAGGATGCTCCAAAGCGGAAACGTGCCATTCAGGCTCCGGTCGCCGGCGACGAAGGCGATATTGCCTTGCCTGCCCGGCAGCCAGTTGTGCGAAAGCGAGCGATGGAGATCGAGCAGCATGTCGGTTTGGCCATGACCGGCGAGCCCGGCAAGCCCTATCACTTCGCCCCTGCGAGCATTGAAGCCAATGCCCCTGCCCCCTCGCGCCGGCAGCGCAAGCAGAGGAGATGATGCGACGCTCCCTCCGCTCCTGCCCCTGCGATCCTGTTCCTTGACGACACTGCCCATTGCCTGGACTAGGCTGTGGACGGTGAAATCCTGAGCGGTGCGATCGGCGACGACGCGGCCGTCCTTCATAACCAGAATTCGGCTTGCGGTCGAAAGGATCTCGCCAAGAATATGCGAGATCAGCATGACTGCGCCGCCCGCCTGCACAAAACTGCGCACATAAGTCATCAATTGCGCGGCGAGGCCCGCATCGAGCGAGGAGGTCGGCTCATCGAGAATGACCAGCTTCGGCGTGTCGCCGACGGCACAAAAGGTGATCGCGATCTCCACCATCTGCCGCTCGGCAATCGAGAGTTCGCCGACGGTCCGCATGACGTCGATCCTGTGACCGGAGAAAATTTCGTCGAGCTTGGTGCGAACGATTATGGCCGCCTGCCGCCGCCAGTTCCAGCCGGCAAGGCCGCGATGGACCACCCGCATGTTCTCGACGACGGTGAGATTGGGCGCGAGCGACAATTCCTGAAAGACGCAGCGTATCCCATGGGCGCGTGCCGCGTTGATGCCGTGCACACTGTCGTCGCCCTCATAGGTGACGCTGCCCTCGTGTGGGCTGAGACCGCCGTTGATGACGTTGACGATCGTCGACTTGCCGGCGCCATTATGGCCGACGAGCCCGATGCACTCGCCGGCGTGAACCGTCAGGTCGGCGCCATCGAGCGCCTTCACGGCACCGAAATGCACCTTGATGCCACGGGCGGAGACGACGGCCTGCGGACCGGCATCCTGTCTCTTCAAAACACTGTCTTTCGCTACAATCATGGATCGTCCGGGTCGGGCGTTGCATCAGCAGGCGCCACCTTTTTATCGGCAGCGCCTGTCTCTACGGCTCGCAGATATCGGTTACTTCGCCGCCGCGATAACCTTCTTGGCGTCGTCGAGCGTATATTCGACATTCGCGACACCGCCCGCCTGCGTGTTGGCAAGATTGGTTTCGAGATTGTCCTGATCGATGCGCAGGAACGGCACGACCAGGTCCTTCTTCACCTCTTGGCCATCCAGGATCTGCTGGGCGACCCAGAAGGCGAGCGTGGACACACCGGGGGCGATCGAGACGGACATGGTCTCGTAGCCGCTGGCATCCTTCTCTTTCTTCCACCAGGCAAGTTCATCCTGGCGGTTGCCCATGACGATCGTCGGCATGGGGCGCTTGGCGGCGGCAAAGGCCTGAGCGGCACCGTAGCCGTCACCGCCCTGGGTCACGACTGCGGCAATATCGGGAAGGCTCGGCAGAATGCCGGCGACGGCACGCTGGGCGACATCCTGAGCCCAGTCGCCATGAACCGAACCGACGATCTTGAACTGCGGGTATTTGGCGGCGGCATCGTGGATGCCGGCCGAGATCTCGTCATCGACCGAGACGCCTGCAAGGCCGCGGATTTCCAGCACATTGCCGCCTTTCGGCATCTTCTTGGCAAGATATTCGATCTGGCTGGCACCCATGCCTTTGAAATCGACGGCGATGCGCCACGCGCAGGGTTCGGTGACGATGCCATCGAAAGAAACGACGACGATCTTGGCATCGCAGGCTTCCTTGATCGCGCCGTTCAGCGCAGTCGGCGAGGCAGCATCGATGACGATCGCGTCATAGCCCTGCAGGATCATGTTCTGGATCTGGGCGGCCTGCTCGGTTGCCTGGTTTTCAGCCGTCGTGAACGGATCGGCAGCGGCAACGACACCGGCCTTGACCGCTTCGCCCGTAACCTTCTGCCAGCTCGTCAACATGGCCTGGCGCCAGGAATTGCCGGCATAATTGTTCGACAAGGCAATTTTCTTGGATGACGTATCTGCAAAGGCAGCCCCCGGCGCGGCAACGCAAGCGATGACGGCGGACGCCATAAGCATCTTGGCAATATTCATTTTTTCCTCCCAAAAGCGCCTGTACTTCATCTTCCAGGCCAAGATTTTCGAGCGCGCTCCTCAACGAACGATCGAAAATAATATTTGCACTGAAGGTTGCCCTGTCAGTAGAAACAGGATGTCCGAGATTGTGACGCTTGTACAGGCGCTTAAAGGGCGGGACCTTGCGGGATCCCGCAGAAAAGATGCGCAAATCCGCAAGACGGATCTCTCGGATAGGCGCTTAATAGAGCCGGAAATTTGCATGCTGCGAGCGACCGGAGGAGCATAGGTCGGCGCATTGCCTGGGAGGGCGTATCTTGCGCGATCTGGCGCCGCAATCGGTCTTCGACCACTATCTCAACATATCGAGGCTTCTTGCCGGCCAGCTCGACTTTCACTCGGTCATCCAGGCGGTCGCGGCCGAGATCAGCCATGTCATCCCGCATGACCATCTGGATGTCTGCATCATCCTGATGGACGAGCAATTTCATACCGCCTACGAGAGCGGCTTGGAAACAGACTGGGGTCGCCGTTTTCCCGCACCTGTGAGCAACAGCCCCATCCGCACGCTTCTGTGGGGCGAGACCGATTACCTCTTGACCGACGATGCCTGGAGTGACCCACAATTCCATTTTCAGGGAGCTTTCTCGCATCCGATCTTTCATCAATCGCTGCACAGCCGTCTGCACGTGCCACTTAAAGTTCAGGGTCATGTCATCGGCGCTCTGTCCTGCTCCAGCCACCAGAGCGGCTTCTACACTATGCGAGATATCGAAAGTGCCCGCGTAATTGCCGATCTGCTGGCACCACATTTCTTCGCAATCCGCGCCGCCGACCAGGCGAAACGATCTGCCATTGTCGAAGCCGAGGCCCGCGCTCGCGAAGAGGGTTTGCGCCTTGGCGCCCTTAAGCTGACCGAGGCGCTGGAGGCCGAACGGCAGCGCATCGGCATGGACCTGCACGACCAGATTCTCGCCGATCTGACCCGCCTCTCCCGGCGCCTGGAACGGCTCGCGCGCCAGCCCGATGTCACCGGTGAAGCGCTTGAGCCGCTCTTTCGCGGGCTGCAGCACAGCATGCATGATCTTCGCCAGATCATCGAGGAGGCCAAGCCCTCCGTCCTTCAGCTGTTCGGCTTCGCGCAGGCGATTGAGAACCATCTCGAACGGTCTATCCAGGAGAGCGGCGCGACTTTGACCTGGACACTGAACGACGAGACCGGCGGCGCGATCGACTGCCTTGAACAGTCGGTGTCCATTGCCCTGTTCCGGATCGCGCAGGAGGCCATCAACAACGCCATTCGCCACGCCCAGGCCGGCAACATCGCGGTTCATCTGAAAGCGGCCGAAAGTGCAGTCACCATTGATGTCGTGGATGACGGTGTCGGACTTGGAAATACCCGGAGATTATCGGGTGGCGGTATCGAAAATATGCGGACGCGTGCGCGCCTGATCTCAGCGCGCTTCACGATCAAGGCCGCAGCTGCCTCCGGTGGAACGATCGTCAGTGTCAGCCTTCCTGCCAAGGCGCCGGCGGTCGGAGGAGCTGCCGCATGAAAGTTCTGATTATCGAGGACGACCCGCTCCATCGCTCCTATCTCAATGAGGCGATCCGCGCTGCACTTCCCGAATGCGATGGCGTGCTGGAGGCAGAAAACGGCAATACCGGCGAACGGCTGGCGCGCGATTTGAAGTCCGCCCATATCGTCATGGATCTGCAGATGAGCCAGCGCAATGGCATCGAGGCGGCCCGCACCATATGGAAGGAGCGACCGGAAACGCGCATCCTTTTCTGGTCGAACTATTCGGACGAGGCCTATGTTCGCGGCGTTTCGCGCATCGTGCCTGCCGGCGCCGTCTACGGATACGTCCTGAAATCGGCTTCGGACGATCGCCTGAAGCTGGCGCTTCGCAGCATCTTCATCGAGAGCCAATGCGTGATCGACCGCGAAGTGCGCGGCATGCAGCAAAAAAGCCTCGGCAATGTCAACGGCTTCACCGAAGCCGAGTATGAGATCCTGATCGATATCGCCCTTGGATTGACCGATCGTGCGATCGCCCACAGGCGCAATCTTTCGGTCCGCAGCGTCCAGAACCGATTGCAGCAGCTCTATGTGAAACTCGGCGTCTATCAGCCGCTCGGCGGTCAGGATGATGATGGCCGTTTCAATCTGAGAGCGCGCGCGGTCGCCGTGGCGCTCTTAAGAAAACTGCTCAACCACAGCGCGCTCGAACGTGCGGAAGCCGATCTTTCCGCTTGGCTGGCGCGCCAACCACGCGACTGAAAACAAGCCTCGCCCACCGACGTCGATCTTGCTTGACGTCCTCCCTCGAATAATTGTCTATTGCTAGCAATAGACATTAATCCAACCATACGGAACTTCCCATGTCCGCCGTTTCGCCTGTTATCCTGCTCAACTCAATCGACGATGTCGCGGTCGCTCGCGTGATGATCCGCGCCGGCAGCCCGACCGGCATCGACGGCTTGATTGCTGCAGACCAGATCCCGCGTGGCCATAAGGTGGCGGTTCGCGACATCCAGGCCGGCCAGGAGATCCGCAAATTCGGCCAGCCGATCGGCGTCGCGACACAGTTCATTCCGGCCGGCGGCCACGTCCATCTGCAGAACCTGGCGGTGATCGAATCCGATCATCCCTATCAGTTCAGCGTTGATATCGAAGAGACCGGCATGCTGCCGCGCGAGGACTGTCGGACCTTCATGGGCTTCGACCGCGGCGCAGGCGGCGTTGGGACGCGCAATTTCATCGGCATCATCACGACGGTCAATTGCTCGGCAACCGTCTCGAAATATATCGCCGAACATTTCAATCGCACCGGCGGGCTTGAGGGCTTCGACAATGTCGATGGCGTGGTGGCGCTCACTCACGGCGGCGGCTGCGCCATCAACACCCAGTCGGAGGGCTATCGCTACCTGGCCCGTACCCTGCAGGGCTATGCGCGGCATCCGAATTTCGGCGGCATCCTGATGATCGGGCTTGGCTGCGAAACCAATCAGATCGCGCCCATCCTGGAGCATTACAAGCTGGAGGAAGGAAACCGGCTGCGCACCATGACGATCCAGGATCTCGGCGGCACCCGTAAGACGATCGCCGCCGCGTCGGAGATGATCAAGGACATGCTGCCGGAGGTCAATTCCGCCACGCGCACCGTCCAGCCACTTTCGGGCGTCAAGCTCGCCCTGGAATGCGGCGGCTCCGATGGCTATTCAGGCATTTCGGCCAATCCGGCGCTCGGCTATGCCTCCGATCTCCTCGTGCGAAATGGCGGCACCTCGGTTCTGGCGGAAACGCCGGAGATCTATGGCGCGGAACATCTGCTGACGCGCAGGGCAGTCACGCCCGCCGTCGCTGAAAAGCTGCTCTCCCGGATCGACTGGTGGCGCGATTATACCCGCCGCAACGGCGCGGAGCTGAATAACAATCCGTCCTACGGCAACAAGCTCGGCGGGTTGACGACGATACTTGAAAAGTCTCTCGGGGCGGTTGCCAAGGGCGGCTCCATGCCACTGAAAGCCGTCTACGAATATTCGGAGATCGTCGACGAACCCGGTTTCGTCTTCATGGACACGCCCGGCTACGACCCCGTCGCCGTCACCGGCCAGGTTGCCGGCGGCTGCAATGTGATCTGCTTCACGACGGGCAGAGGCTCCGTCTCCGGCTTCAAGCCGGCACCCTGCGTCAAGATCGCCACCAATACCGAGATGTACAACCATATGCGCGAGGATATGGACATCAATTGTGGTGACATCGTCAGCGGCGACGACACAATCGAGGCAGCCGGCGAACGCATTTTCGAAGAGATCATCGCTGTCGCTTCCGGCAAGAAGACGCTGAGCGAGACCTTCGACTATGGTGACAATGAATTCGTTCCCTGGCAGGTTGGCGCCATCACCTGATGCCGTTCCGCATTAGAGGATGAAACTGTATTCGTCCGGCTGATAGTGCTCGCGGATATAAGCGGCACGCGCCTGCACATTGGGCTGCGAATTGCTGATGTGATCGCGCATGGCTTTGCGAAGTCCCTCCTCGTCCCGCTTTTGCACCATCTTGAAGACACCGATATGCTCCGACAGGAACGGCTCGTATTCCGGCCTCTTGATGCGACTGCCGACGATATGCTTGCTGAGCGTAAGGATGCAGTGCGTCCGTTTCAGAATGCTCAGGAACTCTTTATTCGGGCAAGCCTGCAAGCTGCGCAGATGAAGGTCCAGTTCCAGTTCGTACATGGTCGAGGCCGATACATCGGGGTAATCTGCAAGCGCCAGCGCCAGCCTTGAAAGCATCGTGTCGACATGTTCGTTCGAAAGCCCGCCCAAGGCGCTTGCGAGCGCCACCGGCTCGATTTGCTCGCGCACCTCGTAGAGGTCGCGAATGCGCTGGCTATCGAGCGGTACGATCGACCAGCGGAAATTATCGTCCTTCTCCGTGATGCCGAGCGTTTCAAGTTTCAGCAACACATCGCGTGCTACCCCACGCCCGACGCCGAAATGCCGTGCGAGCTCGTTTTCATTGATGCGATAACGGCCGAAGAAGGAGCGATAAACAACGATGCTTTCGACATCTTCATAGAGCGCCTGCCAGGCGAAGATTGGCCTGTTGTCATCCTCGGCGAACAATTTGCCAAGATAGTCCGCAAGTTTGATCCGCTTCGGAAGAGTCCCTGTCTTGCCGACAATAAAACCGCGACCATCAAAGCGTGTGATCAATCCATCTTCGAAGAGGAGCTGCAACGCCTGGCGTACCGGCGCCCGGCTGCTATCTATCAGGTCCGCAAGGGCGGCCTCGGTCAACACTGCGCCCTCGGGCACCGTCCCATCGAGAATCTCGGCCTTCAGCCGCCCGAAGAGCTCCTCATAGAGACTGGTTTTGCGCGAACCGCCATTCCCTAACCGTGATATGCCCATGTCGTCCCATGTTTCGCGTCCGAGTCTGTAACTTCTATGGAGAGCATCTCGCTAACAATAGAAGCGCAACGATTCCAAAGCGGCTCCGATATCTGAGCGAAAATTCGATTGCCTTCCTCACCGTGCTTAGAACCACTGACGTAAATATCCATAACACGCTTTCGATACCTTCACGAAAATCCGATATGGCTGGGTCGGGCCCGAAACTCGCCTAAAAGCAAGTCGCGCCCGGCATGTCCTGGATTTCGGCTTCAATCGTTCAGTTGCCCTCGAGCTTCTTCGGCTCGATTCCAGATTTCGCTCATCCAGAGGCGTTATCCGGATATTTTCACTGAATAAGAGACGCCAAGCCGATACCGATCATGCATATCAGCAGCCCCGCAGAGACGAAAAACAGGACCAGAGGTGTATAATTTGACATCAGGTCCTCCTTTCGAAGTCACGCTGCGTGTCGCCGTGGAGGGAAAGAAAATTACCCTTTCTGGGTATTGAAGCGGTTCATGGCATTCCGCTCCTCACCAGAACCGAACGAAGGCTCGCCGTCTAAATCTACGCGGGCGTGCGCTTTTGGTTCCGAGAATCGTCGGGATGTTTAGGCAAATCCATCTCACTCGCCTCCGTAGCCGCAGATCCAATGCCAATCCTTGCCGAAGGGCGAAAATTCCCATGGCCGACATATCAGCCAAGGGAATGCCTCCTGCCGATAGCTGAAGCCTATCCAGAGGCAGCCTATCATCGGGACCCACCGATCGACCCTGCCATCTCTCGATCACCCAATGCTTCGCTGCCTCAAGACGTATAATTTCAGGAGCGCTTCGCACGGCATGATCTTTCATTGTGCAGCCGACGATTGAAACATCATTGCTCGATCTAATAATCCATTAAAAATATAGATTAAGACAATTGATATTGCCGACGACCCACGAGGACAGATGTCTTACGCCCTGAGTTTTCTCGACAAGAGCCCGATTGATGGCGCCGAACGCGCGTCGCAAGCATTGCAGCGCAGCCTGGCGCTTGCCAGACGAGCCGAAGAATTGGGCTATCGGCGTTTCTGGGTCGCTGAGCACCATAATTCCCCAAAACTCGCAAGCTCCTCCCCGGAAGTATTGATCGGCCACCTACTGGCACACACCAGGCGCATCCGCATAGGTTCGGGTGGCGTGATGCTGCAGCATTATAGCGCCTACAAGGTCGCCGAGAACTTCAATCTGCTGGCGGCGCTAGCGCCGGGACGCGTCGATCTTGGAGTCGGGAAGGCGCCGGGCGGTCTTCCGCTTTCGACCGGTGCTCTTCAGAAAGCATACGATCCCTCACGCAAGCCATCGTTCGAAGCGCAATTGGCCGAACTGGATGGCTTCTTGCGGCACGAACAGGGCGCGGAAGGCAAGGCAGAGGACCTTGCCGCTTTTCCAGCACCCGACGAGCCGCCCGGCCGCTTCCTGCTCGGCGCGAGCCCCGATAGCGCGAGATTGGCCGCTCGTCTCGGCTGGGGTTTTGTCTATGCGGGCCACATCCATGGTGACGACGAAGCGATCTCGCAATCGCTGTCGGCCTATCGACAGGCGGGTGGCAAGACTGCACTGCTTGCGGTCAGCGTGGTCGCAGCGCAAACGGCCTCGCTTGCCGAGGGTCTCGTCGGCGACACGCGCCGGTTTCACCTGCAAATCAAGGATGGACAAAGCGTCAATGTCGGCAGCCACGAGCAGGCACTCGAATATGTTCGCCAGGCGGGCGCGACCGACTATCGGATCGAAGAGAGAAGTCCACGCGTCATTCGAGGAACGCCGGCCGACGTCCATCTGGAGCTGCAGCGCCTCCATAAGGGATTCGGCATCGAAGAATTTGTGATCGACTGCCCGGTCTCCGAAGGTGCCCACCGCCTCAGCACCATCGAATTGCTGGCCGGCACGCGCACGGCCGCTGCGGCCTGATTGGGAGGCGATCCAAGATGACATCGGCAAAATGACATGGGAAAGAATGCCGTGGTAACCAGAAGAGATTTTCTGAAGAGTTCAGCGATTGCTGCTCTGTCTCTGTCTGCCGGACTGCAAGCGACTGAAACGCTGGCAGATGACAAGCCTGCGCGCGGCGGGTCCCTGATCTGGGGCGTCGAGACAGAACCGACCACGCTCAATCCGCATCTGAACGGCCAGGCCAAGGCGAAACTGGTTCTGCGCAATGCCTACGAATGCCTTCTCGCCCGCTCCCCGGATGGCGGTTATGTGCCTTGGCTGGCGAAAGACTATACGGTATCCGAGGATGGCAGGACCTATACCTTCAATCTCCGCGATGACGTGAGTTTCAGCGACGGGGAGAAATTCGACGCTGCAGCCGTCGTAACGAACTTCCAGAAACTGAGGGAGCCAATCTATTCCGGCAGCATCAGTGCCGGCCACGTCTCACATATTTCCGAGGCAATCGTGCTCGATCCTCATACGGTCGTACTCAAGCTCAACGATGTTTATGCCCCTTTCCTCGATGGCGCGACCAGCATCGAGATCATCTCACCGAAATCATTCTCATCACCGCAGCTGAAGGCAGGCGGGCCTGACATTGCAGGCACTGGCCCTTTCATCCTCGATCGCTATGTCAAAGGT
>Ga0209371_1001538_pt1 | contig 15275 bp, 17 predicted proteins | sample AgamicAtAmrz_FD_187165 | JGI IMG/M metagenome (GOLD analysis project Ga0209371, IMG submission 187165) | Agave microbial communities from Guanajuato, Mexico - At.Am.rz (SPAdes) (version 2) | ecosystem: Host-associated > Plants > Roots > Rhizosphere | place: Guanajato, Mexico | collected 2012-06-07
TTATCCAACCCCTGTCACAGGTGTATGCGCAACTGGAACGTATTCAGTCAGGCGATCTTACCAGTGAGGTTAAAACAGAATTCCCTCGCAAAACTGAAATAGGGGGATTATTCTTTAAACTCAGTGAGATGCAGTCAGGCCTTATCAGGGTAATTTCTGAGATAAAAGAGGGGTCACTGAATATTGTCAAGGGTATCAGTGAGGTGAGTTCCGGCAACAATGAACTTTCAGCCCGCACGGAACAGCAGGCAGCGTCTATTGTTCAGACAGCATCCAGTATGGAGGAAATGACTGTGGCGGTTAAAAATAACGCGCAAAACTCTGCTGATGTATCTGAACTGATTAACGACACCAGAACAAAGTCTGAACAGGGTAAATCCGTAGTCCTGTCACTGTCAGACAGGTTGAAAACCATGCAGGAAAAATCGTCAAAAATTAACGATATCACCGGCATTATTGAAAGCATCGCTTTTCAGACCAATATCCTGGCACTGAATGCGGCCGTTGAGGCAGCCAGGGCGGGCGAGCACGGAAAAGGATTCGCTGTCGTAGCCGGAGAAGTCAGGAATCTTGCGCAAAAAAGCTCATCGTCAGCGAAGGAAATCAGCGATCTTATTAGTGATTCAGTAACGGAAATTGAAGAAGGTGCAAAGCTATCTGATGTCGCTCAGGATTCAATTTCAGGCGTTTATGATGCGATACTGGAGATACATGATGTAATGCATAACATCAGAACCGCTACGGATGAACAAAGCAAGGGGCTTGAGCAAATCAACATTGCTATTTCTGAACTTGACACTGTTACCCAAAAAAACTCTGCACTGGCTGAAGAGACCTCATCAGCAGTAATGCTTGTTGAGAGTGAAACCGTGAATCTGAATCGTGTAGTTGATTCATTTAAAACCGGCTAATTCGATATGTCGCTTAACGAATAGATCAGATGGCGGGATATTCAAATGCTGAAAACAACTTTTGAATATCCTTGCTTTACGTCAATAGTGATATTTACATTAAGACTTCTCAGCGCCTGTTTGCTGCCTGACGGCCGCTTCCGGCACCTTTCCCTGTTCGTATCTTAAAAAGACGTCCCTGATGATCCCGGCATGTTTGCATTTCTACGCGGATTAGTAAATGCAATGCTGGAAACGTCCGCTTCTGTCGTGGACAGACCGTTGCGGCGCAACGGCCGCTATGAGCTTTTTGTGGTCATCACGCTCGTCTTTTTTCCAGCTTTTACAGGGGTTACAACTTCAGTAAGTTCTTCGTCAGACCTGCCGGCTTTAAAGATCGCAACGGCCTGACGCAGAAGGAAAGCTTGTTCCTCAAGGGAAGCCGCCGCGCTGGCCGAATGTTCAGCCAGCGGACTGATGGGATTTGAGGCTTCGGAACAAAGCCCATTTCCGCATTCCGGTCTCGGATACTCAGGCGTACGGGCAGCTTGGAAACTCCATGGTGGTTCCGGTTTTTACTGCTGTGGAGCAGCTACTTTTGCCGCGCATCGAACAACATCTTAGCCAAAAAAACTAGCGTCACAGGGCCATAATTTTTTTTAAGGCCGCGCATTATGCTGTTTTGCGCTGAATCGCGTCCCCTGTCACCAAATTGTCATGCCCACTCCCAATACTCTTTTTTATTTTTTTGGGGTCGTTAGATGTCACTCCTTTCTGTAATCTCGTTACCGCTACGTTTACGCACGCGTCTTACCTGGCGTATGCCGCTTTGGCTCACCAGCATTCGCAGCCAGTTTTTGCTGTTTATCGTGCTGTTTTGTTTACTGCAATTCGCGGGCGTACTGCTGCTCAGTAATCACGTTAATCAGACGCAAATTTCACTTGATCAAGGCAATCAGCTGCGGGAAAGGTTGGCCCTGCTGGATAAAGCACGTATCGAGTTGCTCACCGCCAGTGATAACAGCCACCGCGCCGGTATCTATTTAATGCAGGATCAGCAAAGCGGCTCGGTCGATAGCTGGAAAAGTCTGGAGGCCGCCTCCAGGGATTCGTTAACAAAAGCCAAGTCGCTGTTCACCGCCTACCATGCTAAAGCGGACAGCCCCCTGGCTCAGGACTTCGCGATGTTAGCGGAAGGTTTGCAAGAGCAGTTGAAAGGGTTAGCGGCCAATGACATTAATGCCTTTTTTATTGTGCCGATGCAGGCATTCCAGCAGCAGTTTAACGATGCCTGGTTCAGCGAGCTTGAACAGGCCAACCATCAGTTGAGCAGCGTGAATCAACTTACCCTCAGTACACTGAAGCAGAGCCGCAATATGTCGCTGATCGTCAGTGCCATTTTGATGGCGCTACTGGTGCTGGCCTCCAGCCTGCTGATGCGCGGCGTGCTATTGCCGCTTCGACGAGCCAACCGACAGCTGGAACAGATTGCAACAGGCGACCTGGTAACGAACCATGACACGCCGGGTCGCCAGTGTTTAGAGACGCGCCAGCTGTTTCAGTCGATCGAATCGATGCGCTTCGGTCTGCAGCAGATTGTCAGTGACATTAATAATGTTGCGGTCAGCGTGGCGGCCGGTGCAGAAGATATGCAGCAGCATAACGAACAGTTCATGCAGCAACATCAGGCGCAGAATGCCAGCTTTCACTATCTGTCACAGCGTTTATACCGCGTGTCTGAAGAAGTCGAAATTGGTGCACAGCTCTCGCAGCAGGCCACACAGGAGGCGCAGTCAGCTGATGCTCTGATGCGCAATTGCGTCGCGGAAGTCGACAATATGGAACTTAAAATGCAACAGATCGTTGCTGCCTCGGGCGATATCGCCGGGATTGTCGCCATGCTGGATAGTCTGTCAATGCAAACCCGATTACTGTCGTTAAATGCCGCCATTGAATCCGCTCACGCCGGAACGTACGGCCGCAGTTTCTCCGTTGTCGCCAAAGAGATGGGACTGCTGTCGCAAAAGAGTGGTGAATCGACACGTCAGATTGATGGTTTAATTCAGCACACTCAGCAGCATGTGAATGATGGTTTTGACAAAGTTAAGGCGCTGGAAGTGCTGTTCACGCAAATCAGCGGCGCGGTTTCGGGGGTAGTAACACAGTTGGATGAGTTACAGCAAAATAGCATCGCGCAAAGTCATCGCGTCAGTAAAATTGCGCAAGAAGTGGTGGATATGAGTAACCAGCTGCAGCAAAACGAAGCACTCAACGCCCATCAGGTCAATTCTGCTACGCAATTGCGTGAACTCTCTGATCGCCTCGCGCAGCGGGCACAGCAATTCCGCGTCGATGCAGCTTAAGTGCAGAGATAAAAAGCTCGTGAATGACGTAATACTTGTCAGTTAAGAGCTTAATGGGGGCCGCAACAGATAACGTTGCATTGTATCACTGCAGACCGGGTTCCAGCATTTACTCAGGGCAGTCGCATCACGCCTGAACAGTCAAAATGCTTTCGCTTCCACAGGCTATTTATCAGTAAGCGTCGCATATTGACCGTGTTGACACTCGTATGGTGGTGTATCAGCTCAGACTTTAGCTGATAGGTTTTGTTGATTTGGCACAATTAATCAGTGAGGGGCTGTTGTGAGCGGGAAGCGGACGTCAAAATGATAGCAGCAGGGACGTTCTGCCATAATAAATATAACCACCCGCTCGCGAACCTTTTTTTGTGTTGATTTTCAGACAGAAGTACAGGGCAGTATAAAACCTCCGTTTTTTACTGCAACCAGCCTATCCACGTTTAACTTTTGCAATTGCCATTTTTACTAACCAATATATGGCTAAAGCGTAAAACGCGATAACGATTAAAAGGGAAAAGAACGTAACCGGATCCGTACCAGCTTCGTATACGTCATCCTGATAACTGCTGAAAATTTGGTGAGAATGCTCAACGAGCCACGCCGTCAGCGGATAGAGTGGCATCCCGTAACGCGAAACCATAAAGGCCACAATAAAGCAGACGAAAAAAACCGCTGCTTTTCTAGCGAGTTTGGCAGTTTGCAAAGTTACTTTCTCCCTGAACGTCAACATAGCCGTGCGCCATCAGGCTGTTTCGCGAACCCGGCACGCGAATTTTTTTCTCCGGAGCAGCGCCTATCTTATCGTATAGAAATCAGTACGCTGTACGAAGGTGATACACCCTTCACTTTCTCCGGAGCCGTCTGGACGAAGAGGATGCAGGCTGAAACCGCCGCGGGCAACGCCATTGATGAAGATGGAATCACTCATCGTTTCCGAATTAAAGAGCGCAAACCACTCTGAATGATTTGAGCTGTTCCAGGTGTCGACGGCCCGTCCTCTGATCCGGTTAGCGATACTGCCTTCAGGACGCGGAACAATCCAGTAGGGCCCGACCGGAATGGCACTGTCAGGCCTGTAGATACAGTTTGGGTCATTGGTATAAGGTTTTTGGCCGGAAAAGACCGGAAAGGTACCTACGCCGTAAACGTGCAGCTTTGCCTCGCCACCGCCCTTAGTCAGTTCGTCGTAGCTCATTCTCATTAACTGCATTAAACGCTCCATGTAGGTTATAAGGCAAGCCAGTGAACCGGGCAATGTCATCATTCCACCCCGGAGAAGTTAACGGGCAGGCTGGCGCTTGACAGCCAGAGCTCTTCTGCGAGCCAGACAGCGTTATTTATCATAAGACTGCTTGCCGCACTCCGCCAGGGCGCCTCGGCGTAATCCTGAACACAAATACTCACGTCCACTTCTGGCACAACGCGGAATTCGGCAGGCTAGTGTCCGCTGTGAGTGAAAAGCAGACCTGCAATTGAGGTCGATTACGCATTATTAACCGGACCCTCAAAGAGTTAACTTTGCTTGTTCTGGTAAAGATCCCAGCGGTTGCCGTAGATGTCTTCAAACACAACGACCACCCCGTACTCCTCCTCTCGCGGCTCCTGGCAGAAGTGGACGCCTTTCGCCTTCATAACGTTATAGTCGCGCCAGAAGTCGTCAGTCTGCAGGAACAGGAATACCCGTCCGCCTCATTGGTTGCCGATAAAGCCTTCCTGCCGTTCGTTTGAAGCACGGGCCAGGAGAAGATTACAGTCGCTTTCCGGATTCGGCGTCACAACGACCCAGCGCTTACCCGGCTGCGGCGTGTCTTCTACCAGCGTAAAGCCCAGCTTGTCGGTGTAGTACTCAATCGCGCGGTCATAGTCGTCGACCACGATGGCCACATAACCCATACCTCTTTTTTGCGTTCTCATTTCTGCTCCATCAGGTTTCAGACACAGCTGTCTTGAAACAAATTTTTAACACAGTCGAACGCTACCAGCTGCATTGATAAGCCCAAAATAATAAAGTCCGCATCTGGCACAGGGCTGCTGTTGCAGTTCTCATAAATTAAACTTCAATAGACTCAGATATCTCTAGGGCATCATCCACTTCAATACCGAGATAACGGACTATATTTTTGAGTTTTTTGTGACCTAACAGTAGCTGGATCACTCGAAGATTCTTCGTTTTTTTATAGTTCAGATATGGCTTGTTTCTTCGCATAGAATGCGTATTGTACAGAGTCTCGTCGAGACCTAGCTTATCAATCCATCCATGAAAAATACGATTATATTGCCTTGTTGAGATATGTCGTGAAGAACCGACGCCGGACTGGAACAGATAGTCGCTACCACGTAGATGAGCCATTTTAATCCACGCGGTTACAGCCTCTCTGGTTCCCTTAGTCAGTTCACTGTCGCTCTGCCCGAAACAGAGTGTCCATAGGCCACATCAGAAACTTTTAGCTTGACCAGATCACAGCCCCGAAGTTTACTGTCCAGAGCCATGTTAAACAGAGCTAAATCGCGTACTTTTCCTTCCAGCTCAAGTTTGATACGGATTCCCCAGATATGAGAGATCTGAAGAGGCCGTTTCTGGCCAATAAGACGGCCCTTGTTCCATGGGAATGTTGTCATGCTAAATCTCCTTTGGGTTAGGAGATGTGATTATTGTCGTCCAATATGAGCGAAAAGCGGAATTTTGCAGTTGATCTCATTGCCAACAGTCACGTTACTCATATTGCGGCGTGTTGATCAACGGGGGTAAGGTTAAGATAACCGCATTCTGGACAACAGCCGACTATGCGATGCTGAGAAAGAATCGCCTACAGCGGTCAAAGTTAACTCATTCATGGGCTGAAAACTTTTACGGATGCTGTTTTTTCAACTAATAAAATCTGTTAAATTCATTACCTCGTCAATCATTAGAAATTCTGCATGTTTAATATCAATGAATGGCTTCCGGCGTGGCTTAAAGATCATCCGATCTCCTCATGTCTGACTCTCCTCACTCTTGGTGGGGGGATAACCTATGAAGCTGTGAATGTAACTGTTATCAGCGAGATGGAAGTAAGGTCTGAAAGCCAAACTCATGAGAACGAGCTTCTGCACAAAAATCTGGTTTTGCTTCAGGCCCGATATGACGCGGCACTAACCAGTAGAGACAATGAAGTTGAAAAGAAAGTCACTGCAATGTCTGCCGTTTTAAATGAAAGCCAGAATACGCTGACAAACCGATATATTGAGCTTTTAAAAGAAAACCAGAACCTGAAAAATACGATTCATGATCTAAGCAGTAATGACAGCCAGCGTCAGGTAGAGTTAAAAGAAAGTAAAATCAAAGAGCTAAGCGATAAACTCACGGCTAATAATCATAAGATAGATGAAGTCCAGGCATCATTACGCGAAACCAGTGCAAATGCAGGGTCCCACAAAAAACAGTGCGAAGAAAAAAAGGACTACGATGTATTTGCTTCACACTGTTCACTGGCCTCGAGGTATGAAGCTGAAGCCAGTTCTTTGCGAGAAAAGATAAGCTCGCTTGAAAAATATAGTGAAATAATTAACGCGCAGATTCTTACGCTTGAAGGTACAAACAGGTAACCCTACACTGCTGGTTTTTTCCGGATGGCACAGCTGATAAATTGGCATTTTCTCCCTTCGTGCTGGCTCACCGTTTCGCCTGTAGTCACTGTATTGGCAGCAACTGGGGAAACCACAACATATATTTTCCCGGGCGTCACGCCGGGGCAGAAGGCGCTATTCGGTAATGTGGGCGTTTGCCGAATACCAGGTGAGCAGCCTGAGAAACCTGCCTAACGGCGGCTTTCAAACAAAGTAAAATCTCTAATGTCCGCTTCTGGCACATCGCAGAATTCGGCAGGCTGATGTCCGCTATGAGCGAAAAGCGGACGCTCGCAGTTTTCCGACAGTAGATGAAGAATTTTTAATCAAGCTGCTTATTCATTTACAGGGAGCAGGTCAACGGCTTTCAGCCCATGGATTCCCTTTTACACAAGCAATAAAAAAGCCGGAGGCATTTCTGCTCCCAGCTTTCAATACAATGACCTGATGCTTTATGCATCAGACAGCCCGGCATCAACCAGTACTCCGCCCACAACTTTCCCATTTTCTATCTCTAGTAATGCACCAACCGCCATTGGTTCAAGCCGTTGATTAAGTGACGCGAGTAAGGCTGTCCCGGACATTAATGCATCTCCGGATTTTTTTGCATGGATCTCAACATAACGTGCATTGGCCTCAGTGCTCACCGCCCTTTCAAAAAGCGGTTTCATACGACTTAGCTGAAACGTGATTTTCTGCTGCGATCGTTTCCAGATATCTTGAACGCCGCCAACCGCAGCAATCTCTTTCATAAGCCGCTCCGCTTCATCTTTAAATTCTTGACGGAGGTCGTCTTGATAATAAAGTATGAGATTTGCCATCATCAGGCACTGCATACTGAAAATGTACTCTTTAAACAGACGAGACTGTTCGTCAATAATCTCTTTTAGGTCCTCACGGATATCGTTAGAGCCAAAAAGACTTGTGCTGTCAAAACTGCCTAACTTCTCGGCACTCGTTTCGATATTTTTTTTCAAATGTAGCGCAATACCATGAATATCCTGTTTGCTGTTGGACAGTGTTTGCAGTGTAAATTCGCTGACGGCGTCTCCTTTAGCAAGGGTTGTGCCTGCTTGGCAAAGCATTTTATGAAAAGCAGCAATTTTCATTGAACGTTCATCCTGCTGAAAAGCATGGATTTTATTCACGACATCAACGATTTTTTTGAGCTTTTCATTGATGTCTGCAAGGTGTTTTTGCGCGACGATGGTGGAAGCAAGATTAAGCAGAAGCCCGGTATTAACAACACTTTTGAGTTTTTCCGCTGGATTCAAACTGACATGCTCGGTGATTTGTCCATTTGCGGCATTCCGCGTCATGCCCAGACTGCCCGTACCATCTTTACGAACCATCAGGCGATCGAACGCTATATTACAATGCACAATATGTTTGGAATGTGCAGCTATCGTGGAACTTGCCTGCGGTATGAGGCTCAGCATTTGATTAAACTGCGAGATACCCTTCTCATCAAGACGCAGAGTATTCTCGGGTAAGCTGTCAATTGTGGGTATCGGACGTGCCGTCAATACGGGGAAGTTATCATCATCGACGAGCAATAATGCGCTATCACTGTTGGTTGTCATAATTATCCTATCTGATTTTGACTTTTTGAGCGATTTTTTTATTACGCAATTAGCATTTTTATATATGCCAACTGAGCGACAAAAGGGATCGTTACACGATAAGCTTCACCGATGCTAAGAGTTTGCGATAAGCTCGTATAGATTTGCGCAATGCTGGCGACATTGCTGAAAATCTTCGCGCCAAAATTGCCGGACGTATCCTTAGGTTCCACTCTTTTTCCTAGGTTAAATAGGCCACTAACAACGTTCATTTCCGTGCAGCGATCCAGTCTTGTATGTTCCGGCATATCTTTCCATTCGCTGCCGAATAACCCGGTCACAATTTCTTGTTCAAGCTTGAGATCCGTTTTACTATCAGTCCCCAAGCCTCTAAGTTTTATATGTACATCCCGGAGTATTGTTTTATAAGGTAACGGCGCCTTGCGGAGCATATTTGCGATGCTGTGACCACCATAGGTCTGAAACCCGTGAAGTAACTGGCGAAGTATCTCTTCGGAATAAGGGTCCGTTCCGGCTTTTTCCATAAGCAACAAATTCATAACCGATGTAGAGAGTGCTAACCTCCCTCGACCGCCATCCGTCAAAACATCAACCAGATAATCAATATGCTTTTTATCGGTTGAGAGTAGAAGGCTGAGAATACCTTCGTCACATTCTATTGGAGCTTTCATTGGGCTGCCCTGAAATTATTTCTTTAAGTGAGATCATTCTGATCAATAAAGAATGTAAAAATTGAATGTCTATGTTGCTGGATATTCTCTTTGAACTCAAATCCCTGATGGATAATTTGACTTAAGGGCTTTAATTTTTTTCCCATAATCAATGTGCGAACCGATCCAAGCTGAGGTACTCCCTGCAAGCTAACATACCATGGAGAAAGTAACATCAGCTTCCAGCACTGTTCTGCACCCCAGTAATGGGCATAAACCCACCTTCACAACGTCTGCTCTTGGCACAATGCGGTCGTTGTGCATGCCAAAGTCCGGTATAAGTGAGGAGCGTAACTTCAGATGGCACATTCAGACCGGGATGTTTTTTAACAAAAGGCATAAGTCAGCCTGGGACAGCTATATGAAAAAAGCGTTACCTGCAAAAAATTTCGTCAGCTTTTTTCACTTAGTACGATGCACTGGATTGCTTAATCAATCATGTTCCTTCCTTACTGCATATAGCTAATTGAGCAATCGCATTTTGGAGATGCTCCAGAAACGTTTTCACTTTTACCTGTAAGTATTTTCTGCCGGAATAGAGCGCGTATAGCACCAAATCTTCGGGTTCGCTGTTACAGTTAATTTTAACAAAGGAGCCACTATTGATTTCTGATTCACATGCATGGACAGGCAAAATGGCGAAACCAAGTCCTTTCAGTGCCGCGGCTTTAGCCATCTGTCCGCTGTTCACCTTATAACCAGACTGCACCTGGACGCTTTGGTTTGGTTTAAATCTCCATGGCATTCCCTGAAGCACTGACATACTGGTAATGCAGGGGAGTTTAGTCAGTTCATCAACAGATTGTGGTAAAGGATAACGTTCCAGAAGTGCTGGTGCTGCGACCACGCAGCTCGGCAAGCGAAAAATTTCCCTCGCCACCCAGCAGGAATCTTCCAGTGGTCCACGTCCAAAGCGTAATATCAGATCGAATCCATCCAGCAAGCCCTCTGTTGGATCCAGTTGTGTATCACAACTGAGCTGTATTTGGGGATGTCTGATGCAGAAGTCGGCGAGGATATCTGCCATGAATGGAAGGTCTGGCGTAATGATCTTCAGGTGACCTGAAAGCGAATCACCAAACAGTGCGACTTCTTGCAGAGCATGATCCAAAGCGTGCGTGAGCGGCGTAATAGATTGATATAGCATTCTGCCGGCCGCGGTTGGCATTATCCTGCGCGTCGTACGCTCCAGTAGCCGCACATTGAGTTGTTGTTCAAGTAAAGCGACATGTCTGCTGACGTTAGAAGATGGCAACTGAAGCTGCTCTGACGCGAACTTAAAACTCAGTTTTTCATAAACAACCCGAAAGCTGATCAGCCACTGCAATTCACATTTCTCAATCATCGATTATCCCAAAAAATGAGATTAACAAAGTCATTACTCTGTATTTATCAATAATAAGGGGGTCATTACAATTTTTATTACGTTTCGTATAAGGAAAATAATGATGACCAGGCCAAAAAAAATTGCCATCGTCGGTGCAGGCGTGGCTGGAATTGCATTTGGAATACTCGCGACCAGACAAGGCCATCAAGTAAGGCTATTTGAGCGTGGCCGCAACGTCTCATGCATGGGAGCTGGCGTGACTTTATGGCCCAATGCCATGTTCGTCTTGCAGAAGATGGGGCTGAGCGAAAAGGTCCAGCACGCAGGGGGTACACCGAGCATGATGCGTCAGTTTGATCGGAATGGTGACCTTCAAACGCAGTTCGATATTCTGGCAGTGAATTCAATTTGCGGTTTTCCGAGTGTGACAATATTGCGGCGTGAACTGATGGGCTTACTGGCCAGTAAGTTAGAAAGTCTGGGTGGAGGGATCACATTCAATTGTGCAATCAGTGCAGCGGACGTGATGAAGTTGAGCGAGGCGTTTGATTTAGTCGTCGGAGCTGACGGGCGTATGGATTCGGTCGTACGGCAGGCTCTGTATGTGGATAAAGTCACACCTCGTTATCATGGCTTTATAAACGTAATCGGTGTGGGAAGACAACAAGCGTCCATCCTGAACAACACTATTGATGACTTTCGCGGTCAGGGTGAGCGTTTTGGAATTGTACCGGTGAAGGAGGGGTGGTGCTATTGGGCAGGGGCGTGGAACGCTCCTGTTGACAGTAGACGTCCTCGGGCAGATTGGTACGAGGAGCTGCATCAGCGTTTTCGAGACTGGCCCGCTCCTGTGCGGAATGTGCTGGGGTCATATGACCATGCAACTGTGCGGCGAATTTTTGTGCATGACATTGACCCTCTTCCTTTCTGGCATAAAGGCAATGTCTTACTCATCGGGGACGCGGCTCATGCTTCTCTGCCTACATCCGGGCAGGGAGCATGTCAGGCGCTTGAAGATGCATGGAGTCTTACCTGTTTAATGAAAGAGACAGATGATCTGAACATTGCGCTGCAAAACTTTTACCACCAGCGACATAGCAAAACCTCAGCAGCGCAGATGGCTGGAAGACAATTCGCGCAGAAAATTTTCTCTGAGCAGCCTGAGCCACTGTTACCTGCATCCATTAATTCCGCAGCAGAACTCAGCCGGTTCTGGATGCAGGGTTTAAAGCATATAGCCCTCTGAACAGGTTATGAGGATACGGTATAACCCTATGCCGGAAGAGTACTAATCAGTGCGATGTTAGTGTTAAACGCTGACGTAAGAATGTCCACTTCTGGCACAACGCGGAATTCGGCAGGCTAGTGTCCGTTATGAGCGAGAAGTGAACGTTAAATAGAGCAACTTAAGGGTGAATTTCGGGTTGATTCATTAAATGAAAGAGGAAGTATGGCAGGAGCGAAAACAGATACTGTATCTCATGGAGAAGTGCTCAGGAATGCGTTTTGGAATAGGCACGCATAGTGCGATTTTTCATCAGGTGATAAGGTCGGGTTTCCCGGAAATTCATAAACAGGAGTGAACGTGAGCACGTTAGAGAAATATGAATGTCACAAGGATAACTATCTGGTAAGTACGGACAGGAAAAGGCTGGATGTGCAGGCCATCCATCGTTATCTGACGCGTTCGACCTGGGCTAAAGGGATTGATCGGAATATTGTCAGTCTATCAATCGAAAACAGCCTTAATTTTGGTGTTTATCACGATGACGCTCAGATTGGTTTCGCGCGTTTAATCACAGATTACGCTACGTTCGCCTACCTTTGTGATGTTTATATCCTTGAAGAATATCAGGGAGAAGGGCTGGGTAGGTGGATGATGCAATGCATACACCATCATCCTGTTTTCGAGCGGCTTCGCAGAATCATGTTGTTTACTACCACAGCTCCCTGGCTCTATGAAAAATTTGGCTATGAACCTGTTAATCGGGAAAACTATGCATGGAGTATCACAAGGCCTGACATTTATTCCTGTGTAAAAAAGTCTGGTTAACTGACCTGCTCTCTGTTGCTTATCTCCGCCTGTCATCAGAATGTCCGCTTCTGGCACACAGCGGACATTCAGTAACGCTCGGTCAGGGCCGGAGCAGTCGCCGCGCCACACTGGACGTACAGGTTATTCTGTCCATTGCTACTGAGAGTGGAATGCTGTATCAGCATTTCATCTACTAATCATGCAGGGTGTGTTGTGAGATCAATCCTTATTTTGCTGAGTTTCCTGGCTATCTCGGCTGTGCAGGCATCGCCTGAAGTATGGTCTTATACAGAGCAGTTACCCGATGGCGACAGCTGCTATTATACCGTCAGCCAGGAGAACGGCAGGGCCTTTCTGGCTATGGGTAACGCGGCTCCCGGATCACTGATACAGGTCTGTGAGAGCAACGGTAGTAAGGAACGAGCTGAGAAGGACTCGCTGAAACACAGACAGAACAACATCGTGCCCGAACAGAATTCACTACAAGCAGATACCTACAAGTCATGTGAAGCAGGTGCAATGGGTCGGGCAACGCGCCAGTATTATAAATATGCCCAGGTTCACCTTTCTATTGTCGACAGATATACCGGTAATAGGGAAGTCATCACCCGGCTTGCCAGAGCGTATGATTATGGCCGTCTCAGTGCGGCCTCTCCGCGCGATTGTGTAAGCTCCATCACCGGGCACTAATGCTGGCGTCTTGCCAACTGTAGCTGCGCGGCCAGCCTGAAATCTGCTGGCACACTCTGCGGCCGGTGCGGTCGCAGAACTGCCGGCAAATAACCCGGTGTCACGTAATTCCCCCCCTGCCTGGACGTTCAGGTTTTTATGTCCATTAGCGAGAGGCGTTGGACTATCATGCTGAAGGCGAGGTACTTGACCGGCAGCTAAGAGCGATCTGCGGACGTTAGCCGCAACTCTCACAACTGATGTTAAATGACTAGATTCGTAATGACTAAATCAAAGCGGGGAAGGTCACTGTCGCTCTGTCCGAGTAATCTTTTTTGACTACAAGTATATCTGATCATTAAAGTTGGCTGACCTCGTATTGTTTGGTGCATGCTCACAACATAAATCTTAGGCTTTAGCTTAAACATTTCTAATAACGGTAATATTCATAAACAATGGAGGTGTTCATGGGCTGGGAACTTCATATCGTAAGAACAGAAAATTGGTTTGATAGTGCAAATGAGCCAATTAAGAGTGAAGAGTGGCTTCAACTTGTTGATAGTGATGAAGAATTATCAATAGATAAAAAGAATGGTGATTTCTTTGCTACATGGAATGTCCATCAGCCACATGATGAACCCTGGCTTGAATGGTGTGATGGGCGGATTTACACTAAGCAGCCCTGTGAGGCCCTCTATTGTAAAATGTTGCAGATAGCGAGCAAGCTCGATGCTTTCGTTGTCGATGATGACGATCGCAAATATTTATTACCGAGTGATTTGAGAAATCCATCCTGGGCTAGTTTATCGGCTGACACTGTAAAGAAAAGCTCTTTATGGCGTAAGTTAATTTCAAAGTTATTTCCATAATTAAAGCTTAGCAGCATTAATAAATGCGTAAAGGTTCGATTACTTACTCAGTTTTTTCTATTAATATTTTATGCTGTTTGTAGATATACAAGTTGTATCTTTCAATTGACCTGCGAATCATAATTAGCATATCTCAATGTCCGCTTTTGGCACAAAGAAGACAGTGGATGCTTATGATATTGGCTAGCAATAGCTCTGATGAAAAAACATGCAATATTGAATATGTTAAGGAAAGCGGTATGAAATTAGCTGTGATAGCAGATATTCATGGAAATCTCCCTGCGCTGAATGCTGTGCTGGCGGACATTCAATTTCATGGGGTTGATCAGATTGTGAACCTGGGCGATATCGTTTCGGGAGGACTATTTCCTGCCGAAACAGCTGACAGATTGATGCCTTTAAGCTTTCCTACGATAAGAGGCAATCACGAGCGACAACTTCTCGAAACGGATTTTACAGGTATGAGTTTATCCGACAAACATGCGTTCAGAAGTCTTCGGGCTGAGCATTGGGAATGGCTCAAAAGCTTGCCAGCGCAGTTAACTTTGAATGAAGACATACTGATGGTGCATGGGGTTCCAGGAGATGACCGCATTTATCTTTTGGAAGAGGTCACTGCTTCAGGGGTGAAGCCCTCATCTGAGGCGCGCGTTTTAGCCCTTATTTCGGGTAGAAACGAATCGCTGATCCTTTGTGGCCATACGCATATCCCCCGGGAGCTTCGGCTGTCAGACAGCCGGCTTATTGTCAATCCAGGAAGCGTAGGATTACAAGCGTATGATGATGACACTCCCTATGTGCACGTAATGGAGAGCGGTTCTCCCCATGCCCGCTATGCAATTGTGGAAAAACAGAATGGATTATGGAAAGCAGATTTCAAAGCTATTGAGTATGATTGGGAGTCAACTGCTTTGGTTGCGTTAAGCAATGATCGTCCCGATTGTTTGAATGCGCTTAGAACAGGACGAATGTAAACTTTGTATTGCTCTATTCCCCGTTATTAGATCAGCTATTTTGAATTTTCCAGCGTCCGCTTCTGTCACAAAACAGTCCGACGGGATACTAGGGTCCGCTATAAGCGGGAAACTAGGGTCGCTGCTGCGTGAGCTGGCACAGAGCTTTTGTGCTGCGGCGAGCGAGAAGCACAGTCCGCATTCAAAAATATTTCTAATGTTTTCGTTTTCGCTGTCGATAACCTGATGGCTGGCTGAGTGATGATTTCA
>Ga0209371_1001539_pt1 | contig 15271 bp, 13 predicted proteins | sample AgamicAtAmrz_FD_187165 | JGI IMG/M metagenome (GOLD analysis project Ga0209371, IMG submission 187165) | Agave microbial communities from Guanajuato, Mexico - At.Am.rz (SPAdes) (version 2) | ecosystem: Host-associated > Plants > Roots > Rhizosphere | place: Guanajato, Mexico | collected 2012-06-07
ATTTCCTGCGGCGCGGCGATGGCCGCAGCGGTACGCCTGGCCGAGAAGCCGGAGATGCAGGGCAAGACCCTGGTCGTGATCCTGCCCGACTCCGGTGAGCGCTACCTGACCAGCATGCTGTTCAGCGACCTGTTCACCGAGCAGGAATTGCAGCAGTAAATTTGCGTGATCAGATCGTCCCCACGCTCTGCGTGGGAACGCTTTACCGGACGTCAGGTGGTCTGCCAATTGGTGGGCTGAAGCCCACCCTACGGAGTACACGCAGTTGTAGGGTGGGCTTCAGCCCACCAAAACTGAGCGTGCGTTAAGCCGGCACCTTGGCCGCAGGGCGAACCACCAGCCACAAGGCGATGGCGATCAATATGCCGCCGTACAGGTGCGCCCAGGACAGCGGCTCGCCAAGCAGCAATGCGCCCCACAGCACCCCGAAGATCGGAATCAGAAAGGTGGTGGTGGAGGCCTTGATCGGCCCGATGTCGTTGAGCAGGCGGAAATACAGTACGTAGGCGAAGGCCGTGCAGCCCAGGCCCAGTGCCAGCAGCGACGTCCATTCCAGCCAGCCGCCCCAACTGGCCGGTGCCTCGAGTGCCAGCGAGCCGGCGAACAGCGGCAACAGGAACAGGCTGGCGCCCAGCAGGCTGCCGAAAGCGGTGAGGCGGTTATCCAGGCGTCCCGCTATCCAGCGTCGGGTCAGAAAGCCGGCCACGCCATAGCACGCGGTGGCCAGCAGGCAGGCGAGGGCGCCAAGCAGCAGGCCCATGTCCAGCTGCGCCGGTCCGCTGCGGGTCAGCACGGCGACCCCGAACAGGCCCAGTGCAACACCCGCCGCGCGACTCGTCGTCATCGCCTCGGCGAAGAACAACGCACCGATCAGCACGCCCATCATCGGTGTGGTGGCATTGATGATCGCCGAGTAGCCCGCTGGCAGCACCAGTGCAGCCATGCTGTACATGGCCGAGGGGATGCCCGCATTGATTATCCCGAGTATCAGGCACAGGCCGAGCTTGCCGTGGAAGTTCCACTTCACCCGCATCAGCAACAGAATCGCCAGCAGGCCGAGCATGGCGATGGAGGCGCGAAAGAAGGCCGTCGGCATGCTGCCGATCACCGGCGCGACGATCCGCATGAACAGAAAACTGGCGCCCCAGATCGCAGCGAGCAGCAAGAGGCGCAGCATGTCGGCAGGGCGCAAGGCAGACTCCCGTCAAGGAATGAAGGGCGGCAGTGTTGCTGGATGATGCCAGCAAGGCAAGCCCAGCGTACTGCCGGTACCGGCCGTTGGTGGCGGGCATGGGTTCGCCTCCGGCCTTTTTCCTCGGGGTGCGTCACTGGCGTGCGCATCGAATGCGGCGCCCCGCATCACTATTGTTTGAACGCGGTTTTTCGCCTGCGGGTCGCACCTCAGGCCCGCTCGGGTGACAATGACAGGTTGCGCGCCAGCAGCGCGCAACCTGCCTGCCGAGTCACCCCCGTTTCAGGGCCACCCCGACCCGGGTGGCTGCGCCCACAGGCGCCAAGCCGAACAATGAAAGGATCCTTTTGCCATGAGCTGTAGACCACCTTCGCGCGCCTTCGAACTTTCCCGCCTGAGCCGGGCCCTGCTGTTATGTGGCTGCGCGGCAGCGGGCACCTCCCAGGCGCAGGAGACGGCCGCTGGTCTGGTGCTCGAACCCAGCGTGGTCAGCGGATCGCGAAGCGCGGCGCAGAGCTTCGACCTGCCGTTCTCGGTAGACAGCATCGACCGCGAGCAGATCAGCGACGGACAGTTGGGCATCAACGCTTCCGAGGTGCTGACCCGGGTGCCTGGGCTGGTGGTGCAGAATCGCCAGAACTACGCGCAGGATCTGCAGATATCCTCCCGCGGCTTTGGCGCGCGCTCGGCCTTTGGCGTGCGTGGGCTGAAACTGATTACCGACGGGATTCCCGCCAGCACCCCGGATGGCCAGGGCCAGGCGGCCACCTTCAACCTGGACACCGCCGAGCGCATCGAAGTGCTACGGGGGCCGGCTTCTACGTTGTATGGCAGCAACGCCGGTGGGGTGATCCAGATGTTTTCCCGCGACGGTGTCGGCCGGCCACGCATCGGCGCGGAGACGCTGATCGGCAGCGACGGCCTGACCCGCAATCACCTCACCGCCGAAGGCGAGGCGGATGGCGTCGGCTTCGTGCTCGACGCTTCGCGGATGGACACCGACGGTTACCGTGACCACAGCGCGGCACGCCGCGACCAGACCTTCGCCAAGCTCAACTTCAAACCCGATGAAGACAGCAGGCTGGCGCTGATCTACAGCAGCCTGGAGCAGAACGGTACGCAAGATCCATTGGGGCAGGCGTGGGCGGCATACAAGGCGGATCCGAGATCGGTTACTGCCAACGCTTTAACGTACAACACTCGGAAAAGCATCGACCATCAGCAGCTAGGTGCTAATTATGAGCGGTATTTTGGCGAGGCGACGTTGCAGACAACAGTCTATGCGGGTAAGCGCCGCGTGACTCAGTACTTGGCCATTCCACAAGGGCCGCAGGGCAACCCGAACCACAGTGGTGGGGTCGTCGATTTCGACCGAGAGTTTCATGGCGGCAGCATACGCTGGCTGCAGCCGGTGGCAGGTGTAAGTGGGGATCTGCGTCTGGCGTTCGGGCTTGATTACGACCAGAGCCGCGATGACCGACGCGGTTACGAGAATTTCTCGGGTTCTCGGCTCGGAGTCAAAGGTGACCTGCGTCGCGATGAAGTCGATACCGTTACCAGCCTGGATCCCTATGCCCAGGCCACCTGGACCATCGGCAACTGGACCCTGCAGGGTGGCTTGCGCTACAGCACCGTGGAGGTGGATGTCGATGACAACTATATCGTCGGCGCCAATGGTGACGACAGCGGCACCAGGCGTTACGAGAAGGCCACGCCATCGGTCAGCCTCGGCTATGCCTTCACGCCTGACCTGAACGGCTATCTCAGTGTCGGCAAGGGCTTCGAGACGCCCAGCCAGGCGGAGCTGGCCTATTCCCAGGGGAACGCGGGTTTCAACTACGGCCTCGAACCTTCGGAAAGCACCCAATATGAAATCGGCCTGAAAGCCCGCGTCGCCGGAGGCACCCGCATCAACGCTGCCATTTTCCAGATCAACACCGATGACGAAATTGTGGTGCTGGAAAACAGCGGCGGCCGCACCAGCTACCAGAATGCCGGCAAGACCCTGCGCCGCGGCTTCGAGCTGGGGGTCGAAAGCCAGTTCACCGAGCGCTGGTCGGCAGCGCTTGCCTATACCTACCTGGCGGCGACCTACGACTCCAGCTTCACCACCGGAGCTGGGAATACCCTGAAAAATATCGACAAGGGCAACGATCTGCCCGGCGTACCCCGCACCACGTTGTTCGGCGAGCTGGCCTGGAAGCCGGTCGACGGCGTCAGTACGGCGCTCGAGGGCCTCTATCGTAGCCAGGTGTACGTCGAGGACACCAATACCGAAAGAGCCGCGCCCAGCTATGCGGTGTTCAATTGGCGTACCCGCTTCGAACAGCAGTTCGGTCCATGGAGCACCCATCAGACCTTGCGCCTGGACAATCTGGCCGACAAGCAATACGTCGGCTCGGTGATCGTGGGTGACGGCAACGGACGTTTTTACGAGGCGGCACCGGGGCGTTCCTGGTACGCCGGTGCCGGCGTCGAGTATCAGTTTTGAGCCGCATCGCGGGTGTATCGACCCCGGTATGGCGGGCAGCGCAGGATTCGCGGCCTCCAGCAGCTAACTAAGCGACGGTCGGTAGCGCCTTGCAACGCTTTGACGCTGCCTGGCTCTCCACTCCCGCGCAGGTTTCAGCTACTCTGAAATCAAGCGGTCACCATAGCCGTGCGCAGTTTGAGGATACCCTTATGAAAAACTGGTTCGAAAAAATCACTGCCCAGCTCAACGCGCTGTTTGCCCCACGCATGCAGCCCATCCCGATCCGCAGCGACGAGCAACGTCGTCTGGCCGAAGAGCGCCGTCGGCGCCGCTGATACCAGGCATTCCCACTGGGAGCGTCGTCCAGGGCGCTCGCCATGGATCGGCCATGCCTATATGCGCTTGGCTCAGGTCCTCTTTTGCAGCAACTGACTTCCTGATCAGGTCGATGCCCAGGCATCGGCCTGTTTTCGCCTGTATACGGTACTCCTTCAGCGTCAATTGGCTGGACTGGCGTCACCTCGTTCGGCGCACCGGCTCGCAGATTCCTTGCTGCCCCTCCATATGGGATACAGAACCGCATAGGGTCGCCGCTTGCGCGGCCGACAAGCGGCTGCAAAGTTAGTTCAACGGCACCCTCAAGTCGTTGAACCTGTTGCCGACAAAAGAAGCAATCCCGTTCGGGTGAGCAGTGAGCAAGGTATGACAGGGGAGCTGCAGGTCGGCTTTCCGCGTGTTCTCTCTCCAGCGTTTCGAGCTTCACACACCAACCGCCTACCCTTGCTGGCGCGGCAGCTTTGCTGTGCTAGACATAGTGGAGTGGAAAGGACGTACCCTTCACGTATTAAAGGATCGCAACCATGCGTCAGAATCTTCCGGTAACTCAGCGGGAACGGACTTTTCCCGGTCACGAGCGGTTGATTTCCACCACTGATCTAAACAGCAAGATCACCTACTGCAACGATGCTTTCGTGGCCATCAGCGGGTTCACCCGGGAGGAGCTGATCGGCCAGCCCCACAACCTCGTGCGTCATCCCGATATGCCGCCAGCCGTCTTTGGCCATATGTGGGACACCATCAAGCAGGGCAAGCCCTGGATGGGCATCGTCAAGAACCGTTCCAAGAATGGCGATTACTACTGGGTCAGTGCCTATGTCACGCCCGTTTATGAGCACGGCAAGGTGGCCGGGTACGAGTCCGTTCGTTCTTTGCCCAGCGAAGACCAGAAGCGCCGTGCCGAGGCGCTGTATGCGCGGTTGCGGGCGGGCAAATCCCCCGTGCCGAAGATCGAGCACCTCACCTATGACCTGCTTCGCTCCTGGCCACTGATCATCGCCGCGCTGGTGATTCTGGCTGCCCAGACGATGCTTGCCGGGGCATGGCTGGCGCTGCTGGTGGTGGCCGTGATGGCGGCGCTGGGTTCCTATCAGTTGTACAGCAAGCGCGCCTTGATCCGCCGCACCCTGGGTGAGCACCCCAAGGCCTTCACCAGCAGCCTGGTGGCGCTTACCTACAGCGACAACCGAGGTGCCCAGGCGCTGCTCGACATGGCCATGATCAGCGAAGAAGCGCGGCTGCAGACCGCCCTGACACGCCTGGAGGATGCCGGTGTCAACGTCAAGAAGCAGGCCGCCCAGGCCGCCGGCTTCTCGCGATCGGGCGCCGAGATGCTCGATCAACAGCGCAGCGAGACCGATCAATCGGCGACGGCCATCAACCAGATGGCCGCCACCATTCAGGAAGTCACCCAGAACGTGCAGAGCACCAGCCATGCCGCCGAGGAGGCGGACCGCTTGGCCAGGGAAGGGCGGCAACTGGCGGGTGGCAGCCTGGAGTCCATGCAGCACATGGCCAAAGCTGTGGTGGATATCGGCCAGGCGGTGAACGACCTGGCCAACTCGACGCAGTCGATCGGCAGCGTCGCCGACGTGATCACCTCGATTGCCGAGCAGACCAACCTGCTGGCCCTCAACGCTGCCATCGAGGCGGCACGTGCGGGCGAACAGGGCCGCGGCTTCGCCGTGGTGGCCGACGAGGTTCGTTCGCTCGCCTCGCGCACCCGTGAATCGACCCAGCAGATCCACCAGATCATCGCCTCGTTGCGCGCCGGTGCCGAGCGCGCCGTTGCCACGGCCGGGCGGGGCGAGGAAATCTCCCGGGAAAGCGTGCAGAGCGTCGAAGCGGTGCGCATTGCGCTGGACGGCATCAGCGAATCGGTCAGTCGCATCAGCGGCATGAGCCAGCAGATCGCGGCGGCCTCCGAGGAGCAGGGGCAGGTGGCGGACGACATCAGCCGGCAGATTACCCGCATCGCCCACCTCTCCGAGCAGGGCGCCGAGCAGGCCCACCAGGGCGCGGCGATTGGCAAGGAGCTGGAAACCATGGCCGACTACCTGCACAGCCTGGCCGAACGCTTCAACCGCTAGCGGTCTTTACACCGCCTCTCGGCTGCGCTGGCGTGCTATGGCACACTGCGCGGCCGAGGAGACCCGCCAATGCCACGCCCCCGCTGTTCCCGCTGCAAGCGCCCGGCAAGCCACTGCCTGTGCGCGTTGATCCCTGATCTGCCAAGCCGCACTGAAGTGCTCGTGCTGCAGCACCCCGATGAAGTCGACCACGCCCTCAACACAGCCAATTTCGCCGTGCTGGGCTTGCGTAACGCCACCTTGTGGGTGGGCGAAGTATTCGCTGATTTGCCGGCCTGGCTGGCAGAGCCGGGCTATCGTGTGCGTTTGCTGTTTCCCGGAGATGACGCGCAGCCACTGGCCCTTGTCAGCAACGCAGAGGAGGACAGCCCGATGCGCCTGGTCGTACCCGATGGCACGTGGCGCAAGGCCCGCAAACTCTTGCATCTGAATCCGCTGTTGGCAGCGTTGCCGCGGGTGACCCTGAGAGATGCGCCGCGTTCACGCTATCGATTGCGCAAAGCGCCGATGGAGGGATCGCTATCGACGCTGGAGGCAATAGTCGCGGCATTGAACGTTCTTGAGGCCCCTTATGATTACGAGGCCCTGCTCAGGCCGTTCGATGCCTTGATCGAGGGGCAGATCGCGGCGATGGGGGAGGAGACCTTCAGGCGTAACCACCTGCGCTGAGCGGCTGTGTCTGCGTGCATCCGCTCAGGCAAAGCTGCCATCACGGAAATCACGCAGCGCCTGCTCGATTTCCTCCCGGCTGTTCATCACGAATGGCCCGTACTGCACGATCGGCTCGTCCAGCGGTTTGCCGGCAATCAGCAGAACGCCAGCACCGCCGTCACTGCTCAAGAGCAACTCGCCCTCGTCACCGAGCCGTACCAGTCGACCTGCTTTGACCTCATGGCTCTGCTGTGCCTGGATTTCGCCCTGGTACACATACAGCAAGGCGCGATGACCTGCCGGCAATTCAGGGCGTACAACGCTGCCGGCGGGGAGGCGCAGATCATAGAGTTGTGGCTCGGTGCGTGGGCGCTGTACCGCGCCGGCCTGGCGACTGTCGCCCTCGACGAACGTGCCGGCAATGACCACAGCCTCCACACCCTCGGCGGTATGCAGGCGCGGAATCTGCGTACTGGGGATGTCGCGGTAGTCCGGCTCGGCCATTTTGCTGTCAGCAGGCAGGTTCAGCCACAGCTGGAAACCGCGCATGGCGCCCTGTTCCTGTTCGGGCATCTCGCTATGAATGATGCCCCGTGCGGCGGTCATCCACTGGACGTCCCCGCCCTGCAGCAAGCCGACGTTGCCGAGGTGATCCTCATGGCGCATGCGCCCTTCGAGCATGTAGGTGATGGTCTCGAAACCGCGGTGCGGGTGCGGTGGGAAGCCGGCGATGTAGTCGTCGGCGTTGTCGGTGCTGAACTCGTCGAGCATCAGGAAGGGATCGAAACGTTCGATACCGGCGCCGCCGATGACCCGGTTCAGGCGCACACCGGCGCCGTCTGAGGCCGGTTGGCCCGGTTGAATGGCAAGGACAGGGCGTAGCTGGTTCATCTGGCTGGCTCTCGTGACAAGCGATGGGGCCATGGTAGGCCAGCCGAGCCGCGGGATGGGTGGGAAAAGATCAACTCATCTATCGAGAATGTCGATGTACTGACGGCGCCCTGGGGCGCCGTCAGATTTTCACTCGGCGATCTGCAGCTTGCGCGACTCGGTGTAGAAGAAGCGCAGCTTCTCGTATTCGAACGGCGAGTTCAGCTGGCCGTAGCGGAAGCTGGTGGTCGAGCGCTGATCGATGCCCCGCAGGACGATGATTTCCGGGTGGCTGCTGCTGACCTCGGCGACGTTGAGGTAGTTGATCTGCTGGGCGACCCCGAAATCCACCACCAGGCCCGTGGTGTCACGCAGGTTGGACGGGCCGAGGATCGGCAGCATCAGGTACGGGCCGGCGGGAGAGCCGTAGAAACCCAGGGTCTGGCCGAAGTCCTCGCGGTGCTTGGGCAGGCCCATGAGCGTGGCCGGGTCCCACAGGCCCGCCACGCCCAGGGTGGTGTTGAACAGCAGACGCGCCGTGGTGTTCAGGGCGCGTTCCCCCTTGAGCTGCAGGGCGCTGTTGATCAGGTTCGGCACATCACCCAGGTTGCTGAAGAAGTTGGTCACGCCCTTTTGCACGAAGCCTGGGGTGACATAGCGGTAACCATCGACCACCGGCAGGAACACCCACTGGTCGAAACGGTAGTTGAAGTGGTAGACGCGACGGTTCCAGGATTCCAGAGGATCCTGGATTTCCAGCGCCGAGAGCGTCGAGCGTTCGAATTCGCGCTGGTTGAGGCCCGGGTTGAACGTGAGTTCCTTGAGCGGTTGCTTGAAGCCATCGTCTTCGACGGTGGTCTGGGCGGAGGCAACGCCGCAGCTCAACAGGGCAGCGAACAGTGCGAGAGCAGGGAAGGACTTAGCCACGGAAGAACTCCAACATGTCGTTGCTGTTGACGCGGTAATTGAGGTTGCCGCAGTGCCCGCCGTAGGGGTACACGGTCAGGCGATCACCCATCGTACGGCGCAGGAAGCCCAGGTCGCCGGGACCGAGGATCACGTCATCGGCATTGTGCATCACCGCGATCTTCGGACTGTTCTTCAGGTAATCCTCGATGCTGTACAGGCTGACCTCGTTGATCAGTTGGTTGATGCTGCCGCCGCCATAGCGGGCGCGCCACATGGGGATCAGCTGTTCGGTCATGTAGCAGTCGAAGTCGCACTGCAGCGCGCGACGGAAGAAGGGTGTCAGGCTGGTGCCTTCGCCGATCGGGTAGTCCACGGGGGTGATCAGGCCACGGCGGTTGATCAGGTCCGAGGTAAAGGCGATGTCGGCAGCCGAGAAGCGGAACGAGGTGCCGATCAACATGGCCAGCTGCTCGTTGGTCAGGTGCTCCTTGGACTGCTGGAAGTCGTAGAGCAGGGCGTCGTTGATGTCCACGTAGCCCTTCTGCTGGAAGTAGCGGGTCAGCTTGGCCAGCACCAGCTCATAGAAGGTGGTGCGGTTGGTGATGCCCTTGACCTGGGTCTGTACCAGACGATCCAGGTTGGTGATCGAGGTGTACAGGTTGACCGGCGGGTTGAGCATCAGCACGCGCTTGAAGTTGAAGCTGCGGCGCGTCTCGTCCAGCTGGCTGACGAACGCCGCATGCAGGGCGCCGAGGCTGTAGCCGGTCAGGTAATAGTCGGTGACCTGCAGGCGCGGATGCTGGGCACGTACGGCCTGCATGGCGCGGTACATGTCTTCGGCGTCGTCACGGCTGATGCCGGGCGTGGCGAAGCGCGAGGCGGAAGTCATGAAGTCGTAGCTGGTCGGCGACGACAGCTGCACGACATGGTAGCCGGCACCGTAGAAGAGTTTCTTCAGGTACTCGGGCGTGCCGCTCGAATAATGCGCGCCGGTACCGGCGATGATGAAGATCAGCGGCGCCGGGCCGTTCTGCTCGGCCAGCCGGTAGCTCATCTTGGTGACGGCCCAGAAGTTGTCCGGCAGCTGGAATTCCCGTTCCGGACGCAGGCGGACGCGGTAGTCAGCCTGCTTGATGTCCGCGTCTTCCGGCAGCTCGGGACGCAGCTCCGGCGGGGTGGTGGCGATGGTGGCTTCGAAGGGGTTGGTCAGCGGATAGCCGTAGGTCTGCGCATCGATGTCGGCGGCCCACAGAGGGGCGCTGAGCAGCAGGGTGCCGAGCAGGGCTGCAAGACGGGGAATGAAAGACATACAAGATCCCTTTGGAAGAGAACATTCTTTTCAGAGGTGGGGCCGGCAAGCCGGTGCTTTCGGCATCAGCCGCGATGACTAGGACAACCGCCGTTGTATCAAAGTGCCATGGGAAATTCTGCCATGCTGCACACCGGATATACCAGAAGGCGATTGGGCCGCCAACGGCCTTTGCCATGGCGTATGCGCCGGGTTTGATCGGCATCGATTTGCCGCTTGCATCCGCCTGCCGGGCGATTATGCTGAGCGCCGTTTTCAAGCCCTCTGGAGTGCAGCATGCCTCGTCGTTTATCCATCGTCGCCCTGGTGATCGCAGCGCTCGCCTGCGTGGCCGCCAGTTACGCGTTGCGCTACCTGCTCATGGAGGGTGATCAGTGGGTCGGCCGCTGCGTCGATGACCCGGGCCTTCTGGCCTGCCAGGTGCGTGCCACCCTGGGCTGGATGATCCACCTGCGGGTGATCGCCTGGGCGGCGCTGGGTTGCGCGCTGCTGGCATTCGTCCTGCCCGGCGCCTGGGGCTGGCGCCTGGCCGTGCCGGGGCTACTGCTCGGTTTGCCGGCGCTGGCGCTGTATACCGCGAGCCTCGCGGTGTTCGCAGTCGTTCTTGCGCTGCTTCGTCTGGTGCGCGCGCCCGCTGTGGTGACGCGCTGATAGCCTGTTCAGGACCGTTCGGCTCGGCTTCAGCGCGTTGACTGCAAAGTGGCGCAAGTGGCCTTTCGTAGGGTGGACGACGCTTTACCCATCCACCGCTCTGCGATCGCAATGGTGGACAAAAAGAGCGTTGTCCACCCTACGCTGGGAGCGGCCGCTTCTGCCTTGTAGCAGTCTCTGCAATGTCGTCTGGAAAGATCGTGAACAGGCTCCAGGACGCCGGGCGCTACGCGGCAAGCGCAGCGCCCGCGGTGGGGGTTACCGCTTCGAGTGGCGCACGCTGCGCCACAGGGCGGCTGCCAGCAGCGCGCTGGTAATGGCCCAGCCGATGGCCTGGAGATTGTCCAGGGTCTCCTCATAGAGTTGCGGCACGATGCCGGCAGCGATCAATACCGCCAGCACGGCGATTTCCCGGCGCGGCCCTGCCACCGGGCGCAGCAGGTACACCAGTGCCGGCAACAGCAGTGCGGCACTCGGGAAGCTGCGATAGCGCGCATCGGTGACCATCGCCAGCATCATCACCGCACCGGCAAAGCCGGCTGCTGCCAGCCACCAGCCGGCACGCCGCTCCAGCCAGCCGAAAGCCTGGGCTCGCCAGCCCTGCGCCGTGGACAGGGCCAGCGCGGCATGGGCCAGTACCAGCAGGTTGAGGGCGAGCAGGGCGCCTGCCCACAGCCATTCGCCGACATAGCGGCTGGTCACCCAGGCCAGCTCCGCCCACAGGCCGATGCAGGCGGCGCCCAGTGCGGCCAGCAACGGCAGCAGCACGGCGTTGCGCGTCGAGCTCGGACGGCCACCGACCAGCAGGCCGAAGGCCAGAACGCCGGCGCTGATGGCCAGCCACAGCGGCCAATGGGGCAGGTTGGACACCGGCCCGGCGAGGATCGACTTGTCCTGGCGATCGGCGTCGTACAGCCCCCAGAAACCGCCCACCGCACCCTCGCTGACGCGTTTCCAGGGTTGGTCGAAGGCTTCGATCAGGTTGTAGCGCCAGCCATGCTGCTCGGCCAGGGCGACGAAACCGCGGATGAAGGTGGCCTGGTTGACGCGGCTGGGCACCGCGGTTTCACGCTGGCGGCCTTCGCTGGGCCAGCCGGTCTCGCCGATCATGATGTCCTTGGGCGCGAACTGCTTGCCGAACAGCTCGCGTACCTCGGTCACTTCATGCAGGGCCGCGTCGATGCCGGCCGGGTTGTCTTCCCAGTACGGCAGCAGGTGGATGGTGATGAAATCCACCGCTGGCGCCACTTCCGGGTGCTTGAGCCAGAACTCCCAGACGTCGGCGTAGGTGACCGGCTGGCTGATCTCGGCCTTGACCTGGTTGATCAGCTCGACCAGCTGCCCGCCGGTGACTTCCTTGCGCAGCAAGGCTTCGTTGCCGACGATGACCGCCTCGACCACATCCGGGTTTTCCTTGGCCAGCTTGATCAGGCCCTGGATCTCGATGGCCGTGTCATGCGGGTTGCGGCTGACCCAGGCGCCGGTGATCAGCTTCAGGCCATGCTTGCGGGCCAGCTCCGGCAGCGTTTCCAGGCCGGTGACCGAATAGGTGCGAATGCACTGGAAGCGCTCGGCCAGCAGCGCCAGGTCGGTGTCCATCTGCTCCGGGTGGATCTGCAGGGGTAGATCGAAGGGCGACTGGTCCTTGCCGAAGGGCGTGTAGGACGCGCATTGCAATTTGTGGGTCGGCGTGGCCGCGTCGGCCAGCACCACCGGCTTGCCGATGGTTTGCCAGAGGCTGCCCAGCGCGAGAAAACCGACGATGCAGGCACATAGGTACGGGAGCAGAGGAAAGCGGGCGGTGGCGGGCATGGTCGAACACGCATGGTAATGGAGACGCGCATCTTAGCGGCGAGCAAGGCCTTTAGATAGACGCGGAAAAAGTAGTTACAAAGGCTCCTTTGACGGGGCGTTCAGACTGGCTATTTTCATCGTGCGGCGTGAGGAACACCCGCGTCGCTCAACTCGAGTGGAACTTACAGAGGATGTTGATCATGCTGAAAACTACCCTGCAAGCCCTGCTGTTTTCCGTGGTTGCCAGTGCGTCATGGCTGGCCAGCGCCAATGAGGCGGCGAAGGCACCCGCTACCGAGCCCGTGGCCCGGCAAGTGGCCGAACTCAATCCCATCAACCTCAATACTGCCGACGCCGAGACCCTGCAGCGCGAGCTCAGTGGCGTCGGTGCGGTAAAGGCACAGGCCATCGTCGCTTATCGCGATACCCACGGTGAGTTCGCCTCGGTGGACGAACTGCTCGAAGTCAAAGGCATCGGTGAAGCCCTGCTCGAACGCAACCGCGACAAGCTGACGGTCAGCCAGTAGCTGCTGGTGTCCCAGGCCGCGCCTCCTTTCGGGGGGCGCGGCTTTTTCATGGGCAACGGCTTTTCGTCACCGGCTCTCCATCGCGAGCCGAGGGGCAAGACTGGCGCGGTTTCTGCTTCGTCTGCCTGGTAGCCACGGATTGATGGCGCGAAGGTAGTTGGCACCCTTGTTGCAAATACCTTCAGCAAAGCACTCGCGGCGTCAAAAAACCGCGGTCAGTGGAGGAAGGGTCATGAGTCAGGGTGTCGCGTTCAACCGTCTAATGCTGGAAATGCGCTCCATGCAGGCCGAGGCCATGGCGCGCAAGCCAGCCGTGCCCCAGGCCCAGGAAGTCGGCGCGCCGAGCTTCTCGGACATGCTCGGGCAGGCGGTGAACAAGGTCAGCGAAACCCAACAGGCCGCCGGCCAGCTGGCCAACGCCTTCGAAATGGGCCAGAGCGGCGTCGACCTGACCGACGTGATGATCGCCTCGCAGAAATCCAGCGTCTCGTTCCAGGCCATGACCCAAGTGCGCAACAAGCTGGTTCAGGCCTATCAAGACATCATGCAGATGCCGGTTTAAGGGGTAGATTTCGATCATGGCCGACGCTCTCGCCGCAAACGTACCTGCCACCGCCGCCGACAACGCGCCGAAGAAGCCGCTGTTCGGGCTGACCTTCCTGGAAAACCTGTCCGACATGCCGTTGCTGCGTCAGGCGGGCCTGCTGGTTGGCCTGGCCGCCAGTGTGGCGATCGGCTTCGCCGTGGTGCTGTGGTCCCAGCAGCCCGAGTACAAACCGCTGTACGGCAGCCTCGAGGGCATGGACGCGCGTGGCGTGATGGAAACCCTGACCGCCGCCAACATCGATTACACCGTGGAGCCGAACTCCGGCGCCCTGCTGGTCAAGTCCTCGGACCTGGCCCAGGCGCGCATTCGCCTGGCGTCCGCCGGCGTGGCGCCGACCGACACCAGCATCGGTTTCGAGATCCTCGACAAGGAGCAGGGCCTGGGCACCAGCCAGTTCATGGAAGCGACCCGCTACCGTCGCGGCCTGGAAGGCGAACTGGCGCGCACCGTGTCGAGCCTCAACAACGTCAAGGCCGCCCGCGTTCACCTGGCGATCCCGAAGAGTTCGGTGTTCGTGCGCGACGAGCGCAAGCCCAGCGCCTCGGTGCTGGTCGAGCTGTACGCCGGGCGCAGCCTGGAGCCGAGCCAGGTGATGGCCATCGTCAACCTGGTGGCCAGCAGCGTGCCGGAGATGGACAAGGGCCAGGTCACCGTGGTCGACCAGAAGGGCAACCTGTTGTCCGATCAGCAGGAAATGTCCGAGCTGAGCATGGCCGGCAAGCAGTTCGACTACAGCCGCCGCATGGAAAGCCTGTTCACCCAGCGCGTGCACAACATCCTGCAGCCGGTGCTTGGCGTCGGCCGTTACAAGGCCGAAGTGTCCGCCGACGTGGACTTCAGTGCCGTCGAGTCGACCTCGGAAACCTTCAACCCGGATCAGCCAGCGCTGCGCAGCGAGCAGCAGGTCAATGAGCAACGCAGCAGTGGCAGCGGCCCCCAGGGCGTGCCGGGGGCACTGAGCAATCAACCCCCTGGCCCGGCTGCCGCACCGCAGCAGGCCGGTGGTGCCGCCGCGCCCGGTGGGCCGGTCGCTCCCGGCCAGCCGCTGGTCGATGCCAATGGCCAGCAGATCATGGACCCGGCCACCGGCCAGCCGATGCTGGCGCCGTACCCGGCCGACAAGCGCGACCAGTCGACCCGCAACTTCGAACTCGATCGTTCGGTCAGCTACACCAAGCAGCAGCAGGGGCGCTTGCGCCGGCTTTCCGTCGCCGTGGTGGTGGATGACCAGATGCGCGTCGACCCGGCCACCGGCGAAGCCACCCGGGTGCCGTGGACCAGCGACGACCTGGCGCGCTTCACCCGCCTGGTGCAGGACTCGGTCGGCTTCGATGCCAGCCGTGGCGACAGCGTCAGCGTGATCAACACGCCGTTCAGCAGTGAAACCGCGGAAGTGATCGAAGTGCCGTGGTACCAGAGCGAGCTGTTCCTGATGGCCATGGGCGGCCTCAAGTCGCTGTTCCCGGCGCTGCTGATCTTCCTGCTGGTGTGGTTCGTGCTGCGCCCGGTGCTGAACAACATCACCGGTGGCGGCAAGAACAAGGAACTGGCCCTGGCTGGCGGCGGCCGCGATGGCGATGTCGACCTCGGCGAAATGGGCGGCATGGACGGCCTGGCCTCCGATCGGGTAAGCCTTGGCGGGCCGCAAAGCATTATGTTGCCAAGCCCGAGCGAGGGGTATGATGCACAACTGAACGCGATCAAGAGTCTGGTCGCCGAAGATCCGGGCCGGGTCGCCCAGGTAGTCAAAGACTGGATCAATGCCGATGAATGAGAACCGCACCACCGCCAAGATGAGCAAGGTCGAGAAGGCCGCGATTCTGCTGCTCTCGCTCGGTGAAACCGATGCCGCTCAGGTGCTG
>Ga0209371_1001542_pt1 | contig 15243 bp, 16 predicted proteins | sample AgamicAtAmrz_FD_187165 | JGI IMG/M metagenome (GOLD analysis project Ga0209371, IMG submission 187165) | Agave microbial communities from Guanajuato, Mexico - At.Am.rz (SPAdes) (version 2) | ecosystem: Host-associated > Plants > Roots > Rhizosphere | place: Guanajato, Mexico | collected 2012-06-07
ACGCCGTCCGCCTACGTCCTGCATGAAGGTTTCATCGGCGTTATCGGCGATGACGGCCTGATCGAGACCAAGTACGCGTCTACCGAAAAGGAAGCCACGACGCCCGCCAAGGCGACGGGCGGCTGGCTCGGCATGACGGACAAGTACTGGGCCGCGACCATCGTGCCGCCGCAGTCGACCGCTTATGATGCCCGCTTCTCGCACTTCGCGGATGGCACGCCGCGTTACCAGGCAGACTACAAGCAGGATGTGATCACGGTTGCCCCTGGTCAGTCGATCGACCTGAAGAACCTCGTCTTCGCCGGCGCCAAGGAAGTTCCGGTCATCGACCGCTATGAGACCAGCTATTCGATCCCGCGCTTCGATCGCCTGATCGACTGGGGCTGGTTCTATTTCATCACCAAGCCGATGTTCAAGCTGATGGATTTCTTCTTCCGCTACTTCGGCAATTTCGGCGTCGCGATCCTCTGCACCACCATCGTCGTCAAGGCGCTCTTCTTCCCGCTCGCCAGCCGGCAATATGCCTCCATGGCGAACATGAAGCGCGTGCAGCCGAAGATGGAGGAGCTGAAGGCCAAGTTCGGCGACGACCGCATGGCCCTGCAGCAGGCGACCATGCAGCTCTACAAGGAAGAGAAGATCAACCCGATTGCGGGCTGCTGGCCAGTGCTCCTGCAGATCCCGATCTTCTTCTCGCTCTACAAGGTGATCTATATCACCATCGAGATGCGCCACGCGCCGTTCTTCGGCTGGATCCAGGATCTTTCCGCTCCGGATCCGACCTCGATCGTCAACCTGTTCGGCCTGCTGCCCTTTGCGGCTCCGACCTTCCTGCATCTCGGCGTCTGGCCGCTGATCATGGGCGTCACCATGTTCTTCCAGATGCGCATGAACCCGACGCCGCCGGACCCGACCCAGGCGATGATCTTCAACTGGATGCCGCTGGTATTCATGTTCATGCTGGCAAGCTTCCCGGCCGGCCTCGTGATCTACTGGGCCTGGAACAACACGCTCTCGGTCATCCAGCAGTCGATCATCATGAAGCGCCACGGCGTGAAGGTGGAGCTCTTCGACAATCTGAAGGGCCTCTTCAAACGAAAACCGGCACCATCGAAATGACGACAAAAGCCCTGCCTCGGCGGGGCTTTTCTTTTTCTGCAATGGTTTGCCGTCAAGCTGAGGCGCAGGTTTAGAACCACGCTTGGGATGTGGAACTGCCTAAAGATGCCGACGGAAGAAGGCCAGCACCTCAGCATCAAACGACTTGTGGAACGAGATCCTGTCGAATCCGTCCTGATCCTTGCAGATCTCCGGCTGCGATGAGGCCAAGGCAGCTGGACATGGCGCCAGAAAGGCAAAATGCGCCGAGCCCGGCACGACGTGGAAATCGGGCTTTTGAGGCAGATTGGCAGCCAATGCGGCGACATTCTCAGGCAGCACGCCATCGCCGCCATGCTCGGAACTCCAGAGTTGGATGGGCGCATCGACGGACTTCAAGCTCTTCTTGTCCGTAAAGAAGCTCAACGGGTCGGCAAGCACGAGCGCCTTTATTCGTCCGTCGCGGACGAGCGGCTTGGCCGGTATTTCATTGCGGCGAATTTCACCGCAGATGGGGGCAGGCTCCGGGCAAGGCACTGTAGGATCACGAAAGTCAGGGACCGCGCCTGCAAGCACGAGACCGGTATAGCCGCCTCGCGAGAAGCCGAAGAAGCCGATGCGATCGGGATCGACCTTTGCTGCGCCCGACCATTTGCCGAGGATGAAGTCAAGCAGGCGCTTAACATCCGCTGGTCGCTGGAACATGATCGAAATATCGCCCGCCCGAGTGAGATCGGAGAAATTGTCGCCGGGATGATTCAACGCAACCACCACAAAACCCGCATCTGCTAGCGCCTCTGCCGCATCGTGATGATTGAGGGAGCCGCCGCCATGTCCATGCGACACGATCACCAGCGGCAGCTTCTCGCCCGCAATCGGGCAATCGCGTACGGCAGGCAGTACAACCGGCCCCAGCTGCACCTCGCCTGCCGACGTCGCACAGGGCGACCAGACGAAGCCGCTCAAGGCGGGGCCATCGTCACTGGCGGGCAAGTTGATCGACGCCAAGCCCGCGGCTTGAGCCGACACCGACGCTAAGGCGAAGACGATGAGAAATCCAATTTTCGAAATGCGCATTTTTCTTCTCCGGACAGGATGAGGAAAGGCAAAAGAACAAGCATCGGCGAACCGTCTCATGGCCGGTCGTTCGCTCAGGATTGAGATGTCAACGATGGAGAATGGTTAGGTGGTGCGGGCGCTGCGAATGGGGATCAGTAGATCGGTGGCAATTTCATGCTCCATCACCTTGGTCGGATGATTGAGATAGAGCTCTATCACCGGGCGATCATCTGGCTCGAAGCCACTCTGCGGCAACCAGCTGCCGAACAGCGTCTGGAATGTCGATGAAATGAGCGCATAAGGTCCGACGAGCCGGTAGCAGGCATAACGGCCTCCTGCCACATCGTATCGCTCAAGCCCTTCCGTGACGATGCTGTCTTTCGGAAACACCACGCCGGCAAAATAGCGAAAACCCTCCGCCTGCTCCGGATCGCCGGAGCCAATGCCGACCCGCGTCAGATCGCTCCAAACCATTCCTCGCTCCGATAATTTCAGCGCAACACGGCGGTAGGTGTGCGGGATCGTCTGAGCAGGGCCTTCATGCGACAAACCAAATATCGTGACGTGCAACCGATCGCCAATGGTGACCAATGGCAGGTTTGCTGCAATCGACTGCTGCTGCATCTGAAACTCCGTCGGGCTCAGGCCCGTCAGGCTGCGAAAGGCGCGTGCGAAACTTTGAGAGCTGTCGTAGCCGGCCTCCAACGCCGCCTCCGTGATCGAGACCGGATTTGTAACCAGCTGATATGCCGCCTGAGCAAGCCGCACACGCCGGATCGTGGCCGCAACGCTTTCCCCCGTCATCGCCCGGTAGAGCCGATGAAAGTGAAACGGCGAGAAATGGGCTACTGCGGCGAGACTTTCGATGGAATGCGGCGCCGAAGGATCAATCATGATCGCTTCGATGACCCTTGCGATGCGGCGACGATAGCTCTGTTCCGTTGCAGTCTTCATGGCGTCAAGCCTTAGCATGGCTTGCGCAGCCTCGTGGTGCAGCAATTGCGGATTTTGCATCGATGGATCGAATTTGGCCGGCGCCATCGTGCTGGTCGGCTTCCGTTTGGTGAACGAAACTTGACTTTCGCGGATAAAACCTCGAAGCCAATCCACTCATTCAAGCAAAAGACTGAGCAAATGGCAGATCAGACGACAAAAGACGACAAGCCGCTTTTCGGGCGTCCGTGGATTTTCATCCGCGGCGTGCCGTCGATGAAATTTCTGCCCCCGGAAGGGCCGCCGGAAATCGCCTTTGCCGGCCGCTCCAATGTCGGCAAGTCGTCGCTGATCAATGCTCTGGTCGGACATAAGGGATTGGCGCGTACTTCGAATACGCCGGGACGCACGCAGGAACTCAACTATTTCGTTCCCGACGGCTTTTCCGGCGAAGCTGGCGATTTGCCGCCGATGGCCCTAGTCGACATGCCCGGCTACGGCTATGCCGAAGCCCCCAAGGATCAGGTCGATGCCTGGACCAAGCTGGTCTTCGACTATCTGCGCGGGCGCACGACGCTGAAGCGCGTCTATGTGCTGATCGACAGCCGCCACGGTATCAAGAAGAACGATGCGGAGGTCCTGGACCTGCTCGACAAAGCCGCCGTTTCCTATCAGATCGTGCTGACCAAGACCGACAAGATCAAGGAAGCAGGCATACCGAAACTGCTAGCCGATACCGCTGAAAAAATCCGCAAGCGCCCCGCCGCCTATCCCGGCATCCTCGCCACCTCATCGGAAAAAGGCGTTGGCCTTCAGGAATTGCGCGAGGCCATTGGCCTGACGGTCGGCATCCAGGTCTGAAGACCGACCGGTCGAATGAGGCCGCCGCCCCCGACCCCGCATAAGGCGACGGCGGCCGTGTTGCCGGTAAGGATTACATCTTCGGCAACAACACCTTGTCGACGACGTGGATCACACCGTTCGACTGCTTGACGTCGGCGATTGTGATATGGGCAATGCCGCCGGCTTCATCGGTCAACGTCAGCTTGCCGCCCTTGTCCACGGCCTTGATCGTGCAGCCGCCGACCGTCTTCAGATCGTATTCGCCGCCCTTGCTCATTGCCCATTTCTTGATGGCGGCGGCCATGTCGTCACCGGCGACGACGTGGCAGGTCAGCACCTTGACCAGCTTCTCCTTGTTCTCGGGCTTCAGCAGGGTTTCGACCGTGCCCGCCGGCAATTGCTTGAAGGCTTCATTGGTCGGCGCAAAGACGGTGAATGGGCCTTTACCTTCGAGGGTCTCGACGAGGCCGGCCGCCTTGACGGCTGCGACCAGGGTCGTGTGATCCTTGGAATTGACGGCATTCTGGATGATGTTCTTGCTGGCATACATCGCAGCACCGCCCACCATCGGGTCCTTGGCATAGGCTAGGCTGCTTGCGGCCGACAGGATTGCGGCAGCGGCGGCGATGCGAAACACGGTCTTGATCATAACGTACCTCTTCCTCTCTGTTGCCCCGATCAGGCGGGGTCGAAAGAAGATACGGAGCAAGCTGGCAGAGAGTTTCAGCCGCGATCGTTTTTCGGGAACCAAAATTCCTCAGGGCAAATGGATCGTGCCGGAAGCAACCACATCGCCCGTCGGTTTGCCGGTCGGCGAGCCGCCAAAGGGCTCGACACTGACGGCGATGATGGCGCCTTCAGTCAATTTGGCGTGAAGCTCCGGCGACAAGACGATTTCGCCATCGCCGGTCGGCGGCAGGATGCCCAGCGCCTCGGCGGGATCGCTGCCGCGAATCAGCCAGAGCTCCAGCGATTTCTCCTCGGGCTTGCCGGCGGCGACCGGCGTAATTTTCAGGCGCCCATTGGCGACGTCGTAATTGGCGAGGAGATTGAAGGGATTGTTCTGGCCGGAAAGGGATGCGGTGAGCTGCTTGCCCGGGCTCGTGCGCAAGCCGCCTTCATTCGTGATGGCGAAGACGAGTACGCCGGCGGCCAAGAACAGCGAGCCGAAGGCGACCGAGCGCCACAGCGTCAGCGAATTCCAGAGATGGGCGCCAAACGCCGCTTCGCCGAAAATCCGCTTTTCGATCTTCGGAAATACGGCGGCCGCAGGCGTCACCGCCTCATATTCCTCGTTGAATTCCGAGAGATTCTGCTCCCAGCGGCTAACGATGGCGGCAAACTGGCGGTCGCTGCGCATGCGGCGCTCGACCTTCTGCCGGTCCTCCAGGGAAAGCACGCCAAGCACATATTCTCCGGCCAGGACTTCATCGCGGGAGCGGCCTCCCTTGCTTTGATCGGGCGTACTCATCGGTCCATGCACTCTCTCAGTCTGATCAGGCTTCGGCGCAGCCAGGTGCGCATAGTATTCAATGGCACAGCGTGTTGGTCGGCGAGCTCCTGATAGCTCAAGCCCTCGACATAGGCGCTGCGAACAGCCCGCGCACGATCAGCTTCCAACTCTTCCATGCACCTGTCAATCCGCCTTCCCTCTCCCTTCACGATTGCTTGCTCTTCGGGGCCAGGTTCCAGGTCGGCGAGATCGTAAGCGCTGTCTATTTCGTCAGCCACGGGCTTGCGGGCGCGGATGAAATCGATGGCGCGATTGCGCGCGATCGTCATCAACCAGGCCATTGCCGGCCCTTCCGCAACGGCAAATTGCTCGGCCCGCTGCCAGATCTTGATATAGACCTCCTGCAAAACCTCTTCAGCATCCGCCTTGTTGCCGACGATACGCAGGCAAACACCGAGAAGTTTCGGGCTGGTACGTTTGTAGAGTGCGGCAAAGGCTTTCTGGTCGCGCATGGCAATGCGGCCGATCAGCGCTTCCGTCTCCTCGCTCGCCATACAAATCCCCGGGGTGTGACGCCTGCACCATCTTTAGAAGAAAACTCCGCTTCAGCAAACGTATCCGCACCATCAATTTCGGCGACGCTAATGTGACATAGCGTCAACGAAAGCGCAGCGCGATCTTTCATATGCACTTTTCGCGCTTTAGGTCTTTGATTTTGCGCATGTCGTTGTCGCAAAACCGCTGAACACCTTTGCGCGAGATGCTTTAATCCCGAGATCATTATTCCCTCTGTCAAAAACTTGAGATAAAAGGCCGCGATCAATTTCGAAGGGTGCACCATGTCCGAAGCCCAAAGCGAACTCCAAGCCAACCTGCTCGCACAGGCGCTGCCCTACATGCAGCGTTACGAAAACAAGACCATCGTCGTGAAATATGGTGGTCATGCCATGGGCAATGTCGAACTTGGCAAGGCCTTTGCGGCCGATATCGCGCTCCTGAAGCAGTCCGGCGTCAACCCGATCGTCGTCCATGGCGGCGGCCCGCAGATCGGCGCCATGTTGACGAAGATGGGCATTGAATCGAAGTTCGAAGGCGGCTTGCGGGTCACCGACCAGAAGACGGTCGAGATTGTCGAAATGGTGCTCGCCGGCTCGATCAACAAGGAAATCGTCGCACTGATCAACCAGACCGGCGAATGGGCGATCGGCCTTTGCGGCAAGGACGGCAACATGGTCTTCGCCGAAAAAGCGCGCAAGACCATCAAGGACCCCGATTCCAACATCGAACGCGTGCTCGATCTCGGTTTCGTCGGCGAAGTGGTCGAAGTCGACCGCACGCTGCTCGATCTGCTTGCCAAGTCCGAGATGATTCCGGTGATCGCCCCGGTCGCCCCAGGCCGCGACGGCGCGACCTACAACATCAACGCCGATACCTTTGCCGGCGCGATCGCCGGCGCGCTCAGTGCCACGCGCCTGCTTTTCCTCACGGATGTTCCGGGCGTCCTCGACAAGCAGGGCCAGCTCATCAAGGAATTGTCCGTCGCCCAGGCCCATGCGCTGATCGCCGACGGCACGATTTCCGGCGGCATGATCCCGAAGGTCGAAACCTGCATCGACGCCATCAAGGCCGGTGTTCAGGGCGTCGTCATCCTCAACGGCAAGACGGCCCATTCCGTGCTGCTCGAAATCTTCACCGAGCACGGCGCGGGCACGCTGATCGTTCCGTAAGGCAGCCTGGCCTTCAATGTCTCAAAGGCGCTCCGCACATGCGATTGCGAAGCGTCGACAGCTGCGTCAGGACGGCCGATAGATCGCTTCGGCCTCGCTTTTCAGCATTCCCATGACCGAACGATAGGGAGCCGGCCCATAGCTGATGCGGCTGACACCCAGCCTTGCCATGGTCTCATTGTCCGGCGTCGTCGGGCGCACCATGATGTTAACAGGGAGAGGCGAGCGTTCGCAGAGGGCGCCGATCAGATCCGGTTCGACCAGACCTGGCGCGAAGAAACCGCTAGCACCGGCCTCGGCAAAAGCATCGGCGCGCTGAAAGGCGTCGTCCAGCAGGAGCTGATGATGCGCCGTATCGCTTTCCTGCAGGAAAAGATCGGTTCGGGCATTGATGAACAAGGGCATTTCCCGGCGATCGGCCATTTCGCGGATGGCACGGATGCGTGCCGCTTGCGTTTCGATAGGATGAACGCCCTGGCCGCCGATCACCTGATCTTCGAAATTGATCCCGATGGCGCCGTGATCCATGATCTTTTCGACATTGGCGGCGACTTCTTCAGGCTCGACTGCATAACCGCCCTCGAAATCGACCGACAGGGGCAACGGGCTCGTCACCGAAATCAGCCTGGCGGTCACCGCCAGCAGCGATAGCGGGATTGCCTGGCCGTCGCCGAAACCATTGGCAGCGGCGACCGACCAACTCCCCGTTGCCAGCGCCTTGGCGCCCGCCTCCGTGACCGCCTTGGCAGAACCCGCATCCCAAATATTGAAAAGGATCAGCGGCTCCCCCTTCTTGTGCAGCCGCGCGAATTCCTGCGCCTTTTCCACCTGACTCATCGCATCCCCTCCGAAAAGCCCGGCCGGGTGATTTCTCCTCCGCGACCCACAAGAGCGTAAGCTCTCCCTCACATGACAAATAGAGTAAAACCCCGGAAATCAATGGTAAAATCATAGCCGGCATTAGATCGCACGGCAATCTCCCCAAAATGGCTGAGACGCGGCGGCATGAATATTTCCCTTCCCCCGTCCGGAGCGGGCGTGCCATAAGACAGGCATGAGCCAGACAAAAACGCTATCCGAGCCAGCCGATTTCTCCCACATCCGTGATTGGGTATTCGATCTCGACAACACGCTCTATCCGCATCATGTCGATCTCTTCGCGCAGATCGACAAGAACATGACGGCTTACGTCTCCGCCCTTCTGCACATGGAGCGCGAAGAGGCCCGCAAGCTGCAGAAGCAATATTATCTCGATCACGGCACGACGCTGCAGGGTTTGATGATCCATCATGGCATCGACCCCAACGACTTCCTGGAGAAAGCGCACGCGATCGACTATTCGGCGCTGACGCCGCAGCCGGAGCTCGCCGCCGCCATCAAGGCATTGCCGGGGCGCAAGTTCATCTTCACCAATGGCAGCGTCAAACACGCTCAGGCAACGGCCGGCGCGCTCGGCATCCTCGATGGCTTCGACGATATTTTCGATATCGTCGCGGCCGACTACGTGCCGAAACCCGCCGGCAGCACCTATGACAAGTTCATGAGCCTGCATCGCGTGGATACGAAGAAGGCGGTCATGTTCGAGGACCTGCCGCGCAACCTCACCGTGCCCAAGGCGCTCGGCATGAAGACGGTGCTTCTCGTGCCGCAAAATCTCGAGACGACCATCGTCGAATGGTGGGAGCGAACGACCGGCGAGGACGATCACATCGACTATGTGACCGACGACCTCACCGCTTTCCTGAAAGTACTGGTTTAACCATTCATTTGAGCACTTTAGGAAAAGTGCGCAGCGGTTTTCCGTTCGGAATGCGAAAACGCACGCCCAAGGCGGGGTTACCAAAGTTTCATGCGCCTTACAGAGGTTTAATTGGTCGTTTTCGACCACCGACCGTATCGTTTGATCATTCCTCGACACGAAAGGAAAAACGATGAACGGGAAAAAACTTCTTCTGGCCGGACTTTCCGCAACCCTGCTTCTCGGCGGTGCCGCCCAGATGGCGCTCGCCGCTTCGCATGATGGCGACCGTGAGGGCAGGCATCATCACGACCGCTGGCACAGACCGCATATTTCGCCCGAAGTCCTTTACGTCCGCATGCTGAAGGAATTTGGCAATCCCGGTGACACGAAGCTCACCAAGGATGAGGTCAAGGCTGGCGTCGACAAGATCTTCGACCAGATCGACGTCAACCACGACGGTGAGATCACCCCCGGCGAATATCGCGCCTACCGCCAGGAGCAGATGAAGCAGTGGCGAGCCGAGCATGCCAAGGTTGATGGCGATAAGGCTCAAGATGGCCAGGCTTCGGGCGGCGATCAGGCCCAAGACAACCAGGCTCCGGCCGACCAATCCAAGAGCGACCAGGCTCAAAACGACAATGACAACGACAAGGGTGGCGAAGGCCATCGCCATCACAGACCGCATGGCCGTTTCATGCATGAAACGATGATCTTCCGCTTTGCCGATACCGATCAAAGCGGCCAGATCAGCAAGAAGGAGGCCGAAGACGCCATGAACAAGGTCTTCGACCGACTGGATCGCAACCACGATGGCGTCGTCAACCTGGACGACATGCCGGGCCGTCCGCTGCTGTAAGCCGATCGCTTCAGCAATAGTCCAGGAACAAAAGCCCGCCCTCGCCCAAGCGATGGCGGGCTTTCGGTTTCAGTGACCGTTATCGTGGTGACCGTTGTCGTGTTCGTAGAAATCGGCGACGATCTTCCAGGCTTCGTCGGCGGTATCGACAAAGCTGATGAGGTTCACATCGTCGGGTGCGATGGTGCCGAACTCGGCCAGTGCATCGAAATTGATGATGCTGCGCCAGAACTTTTCGCCGAAGAGAATGAGCGGCAGGCGCTCCATGCGGCCGGTCTGGATGAGCGTCAGGCATTCGAACAATTCGTCGAGCGTGCCGAAGCCGCCCGGGAACACCGCGATCGCCTTGGCGCGCACCATGAAGTGCATCTTGCGGATCGCGAAATAATGGAAATTGAAGCTGAGCTCCGGCGTCACATAGGCGTTCGGCGCCTGCTCGTGCGGCAGCACGATGTTGAGGCCGATCGAGGGCGCGCCTTCTTCCGCCGCGCCGCGATTGCCCGCTTCCATCACACCCGGGCCGCCGCCGGTGACGACGACATATTCGTGGTAATCGAAGCCGGCGGAATAACGGGAGCAAAGCCGGGCGAACTTGCGCGCCTCCTCGTAATAAACCGATGCTGCCTCAAGATTGGCGCGCTGCACGTCGTTGCGGGCAGCCCAGGCATTGGTGCCGGGGGCAGGAATGCGTGCGCCGCCGAACATGACGACGGTCGACTTGATGCCGCGCTCGGTCAGCGACATTTCGGTCTTCAGCAATTCCAGCTGCAGGCGGATCGGCCGCAATTCCTCACGGCAGAGGAAATCCTCATCGGCATAGGCAAGCCGGTAGGACGGCGACATCGACTGCGGCGTGCGCGGCACCGACTCGGCCCGCTGCTTGTCTGCCGAGCTCGTCTTCAACGGGTCCCAAACCCCATCCTTGCGCCTCAGCCTGCCGTTCTTCCCCTTGCTCATCTATTCATGCCTTTCGAATCGATCATGACGGCCTTTCCTGCCGAAGGACAGGAATGCCCAAGCTCTTGCATATGCCCCTACAACGCCTTGAATCCAAGCTCAATCGGCGCGGAAAAGACATTCCATTTTCGGCATGCATGCTATAGGACCAATCGACCGCATCCGGACCTTTATCCGGAAATCACGATAGGCCCTGACGTTGTAAGGAATTCCCATGAGCGCTACCGACCTCGCTTCCCTCGAAAAGTCCATCGAGGCTGCCTTCGACAATCGCGACAATGTGAACACGTCGACGCGCGGCGAAGTCCGCGATGCCGTCGAAACGGCGCTCGATCTCCTCGATAGCGGCAAGGTTCGCGTGGCCGAACGTGGCGCGGATGGCAACTGGACCGTCAACCAGTGGCTCAAGAAAGCGGTCCTGCTCTCCTTCCGCCTCAACGACATGAAGATCGTCGAAGGCGGCTCCGGCGGCGCCACCTGGTGGGACAAGGTTCCCTCGAAGTTCGAAGGCTGGGGAGAAAACCGCTTCCGCGAAGCCGGCTTCCGCGCCGTGCCGAACGCCGTCGTGCGTCATTCCGCCTATATCGCCCCCAACGCCATCCTGATGCCGTCCTTCGTCAATCTCGGCGCCTATGTCGGAGAAGGCACGATGGTCGACACCTGGGCGACGGTCGGCTCCTGCGCTCAGATCGGCAAGCATGTGCATCTTTCCGGCGGCGTCGGCATCGGCGGCGTGCTGGAGCCGATGCAGGCCGGCCCGACCATCATCGAAGACAATTGCTTCATCGGCGCCCGTTCCGAAGTCGTCGAAGGCTGCATCATTCGCGAAGGTTCCGTGCTCGGCATGGGCGTGTTCATCGGCAAGTCGACCAAGATCGTTGATCGCGCCACCGGCGAGATCACCTATGGCGAAGTTCCGCCATACTCGGTCGTCGTCGCCGGCGCGCTGCCGAGCGGCAACACCATGGCGAATGGCCAGCCGGCGCCCAGCCTCTATTGCGCCGTCATCGTCAAGCGAGTCGATGAAAAGACCCGCTCGAAGACCGGCATCAACGAGCTGCTGCGCGACTAATCTCGCAAAATTTGGGAAGCGCGGTTGCCATATCGCGCTTCCCTTATGCTTGCCGGGGGAGCATGCCTGTGCGATTGCTGGAATCGCGGCAAAGATTTTCGAGTCGTCACCGATCCTTTGCCATCGCTTTGCCATTTCCCGCCGGATAAATTGCCTCCGATGACTGTTACCAATCCCATTACGAACCTGCAGACCCTGATCCGCTGCGCCTCCGTCACCCCTGCCGAGGGCGGCGCGCTGACCGTGCTTGCCGGCATGCTGCAGCCACTCGGCTTCAAGATCGAGCGCATGACGGCGAGCGAGCCGGGAACGCCCGATATCGAAAATCTCTATGCGCGGCTCGGCACGGATGGACCGCATCTGATGTTTGCCGGCCATACGGATGTCGTGCCGGTCGGCGATGCTGCTTCCTGGAGCCATCCGCCTTTTGCTGCCGAAATCGCCGATGGCGAGCTTTTCGGCCGTGGCGCGGTCGACATGAAGGGCGGCATTGCCTGCTTCGTGGCAGCGGTTGCGCGTCATATCGAAAAGCATGGCAAACCCGCCGGCTCGATCTCCTTCCTGATCACCGGCGATGAAGAGGGGCCGGCGATCAACGGCACGGTCAAGCTGCTGCAATGGGCGGCCGAGCGTGGCGAGACATGGGATGCCTCGCTCGTCGGCGAACCGACCAACCCCGACCGGCTCGGCGACATGATCAAGATCGGCCGCCGCGGCTCGATCTCCGGCACCATCACCGTCCATGGCGTTCAGGGCCACGCCGCCTATCCGCACCTTGCCGACAATCCGGTGCGCAGCATCATCAAGCTGACGGAAGCGCTGCTCGATCCACCCTTTGACGCGGGTACGGACAATTTTCAGCCGTCGAACCTCGAAGTGACGACGATCGACGTCGGCAATGCCGCCACCAACGTCATTCCCGCCAAGGCAACCGCTGCCTTCAACATCCGATTCAACGACACCTGGACTGCCGATACGCTGAAGGCGGAAATCCTGGCACGCCTGGATGCAGCCGCCGCCGACCAGACGCTGCGACCCGGGCGTCCGCCGGCGAAATACGACATCGTCTGGTCCGAGCGTCCGAGCCAGGTCTTCCTGACGCGCAACAATGCGCTGATCGCCTCGCTCTCCTCCGCCATCGAAAACATCACCGGTCAAAGGCCGGCGCTGTCGACCACCGGCGGCACGTCCGACGCACGCTTCATCAAGGACTACTGCCCCGTCGTGGAATTCGGGCTTGTCGGCCAGACCATGCATATGATCGACGAGCGTGTGGCGCTCTCGGATCTCGAAACGCTGACCGGGATCTACCAGACCTTCATCCAGCGCTGGTTCGAGAATGCCGAGCTTTAAGGAAGTCCAATACTACCTGTCCGGTCTGTGGCTGCTGATCCGGATGGATGCACGCGGCTTCCAGTATCTGGACATATCGGACCGCGGCATGATGCGCTCCTTCTGGGCAATCCTCTGGTGCTTGCCGTCGATCGGCATTTCATGGCTGTGGTGGCAAAAGGCCTATCTGACCGCCATGCCGCCGGAGACATCGACGGGCCTTGCTTTCTTTCTGCGCCTGGCCTTGGTCGAATTTGCGAACTGGTTGATCCCGCTCGTGCTTGCTGGCGTGTTGCTGCTGATTTTCCGCTTCGGCGACAAGTTCACGCCGATCGTCGTCGTCGTGAACTGGCTTGGCGTGCCGACATCCTATCTCAATGCGCTGCTCATCGCCTTGATCGCTTTCGTTCCCGGCTCCAGCGGGTTGGCGGCGTTGCTGTGGCTGGCGCTGATGATGGCGATCATCTTTTCGCTGGCGCGCATGCTCAGAATGATCTGCGGCACACATCCGCTCTTCATCGGCACGCTGACGCTGGTGCTGCTCATTCCGACCATGCTGCTGACGGACTTCCTGCAGCGCTTCCTCGGCGTCTATCCGCCAGGCTGAGGCAGTCACGTTCTAGCGGTTGACGACCTCACCATCTTCCTTGGTAAAAGGGCCGATGTCCGGGTTCGGCAGGATACCGAGCACGAGTTCGGAGGGCCGGCAGAGGCGCACGCCTTTGTCGGTCACCACGATCGGACGATTGATGAGGATCGGGTGCTCGATCATCCGATCCAGCAGCTGATCGTCGGTGAGATCGGGATTGCCAAGGCCGAGCTCGTCATAGGGCGTTCCCTTTTGGCGGAGAAGATCACGAACCGTCAGGCCCATCGCGGCAATGAGCTCCGCCAGCTGTCCGCGGCTGGGCGGCGTCTTCAGATATTCGATAACGACGGGTTCTTCGCCGGACTGGCGGATCATCGCCAGCGTGTTGCGCGACGTGCCGCAGGCTGGATTATGATAGATCGTCACCGTCATCGATAGTCTCCCCTTCGTTGCCGGCCGAACCGGCACCGTCACGATAATCCACCTGCATGAAATAGAGCCCATCCGGCGGAGCGACAGGACCGCAGGCCTTGCGGTCCCGAGCTTCCAGCGCCGCGCGCACATCGTCAGGCGTCCATTTGCCCTCGCCCGCGAGCTTCAGCGTGCCGGCGAAGGAGCGGATCTGATTGTGCAGGAAGCTTTGCGCGGTGGCGCGGATCTCGATCAGCTCGCCGCTGCGCGTCACATCCAGCCGGTCGAGCGTGCGCACCGGGCTGTTCGCCTGGCAATGCGCCGAACGGAAGGTGGTGAAATCATGCCGTCCCACAAGGGTCTGCGCCGCGGCATGCATGACCTCGTGGTCCATATCCTTCGGCACCCACCATGCACGACCGGCTTCCAGTGCAAGCGGCGCGCGGCGGGCGATGATGCGATAGAGATAGTGGCGGCGGACGGCCGAGAAGCGTGCATCGAAGCTTTGGTCGACCGCGACGATATCGAGAATGGCGATGCGGTCACCGGCCATCCTCAGATGGGCATTGAGCGCATTGCGCAGCGTATAGACCTTCCATTCCTTGGAAAGATCGGCATGCATGACCTGCCCCATGGCATGCACGCCGGAATCGGTGCGTCCCGCCCCGCGGATCGAAACGGTTTCGCCGGTCAAGGACAGGATGGCCCCTTCGATCGCACCCTGCACTGAGGGGCCATTTTCCTGACGCTGCCATCCGACATAGGGAATGCCGTCATATTCGACGGTCATTTTGTAACGCGGCATCAGCCCTGCTCCGAGGCAAGCATGGTGCTTGGTGCGATCGGTGTGCCACGCAGGAAATCAGCTGTGGCCAAGGGCTTGCCGCCGGCTTTCTGCAGTTTCGTCAGCTTGACGGCACCGGAAGCGCAGGCAATGACAAGATCATCCGTCAGGACCTGACCGGAGGCTCCGTTGCCCTCTGCCAATTCCGAGCCCAACACCTTGATGCGCTCGGGACGACCGGCGATGTCGGCCCCGAACCATGCACCGGGAAAAGGCGACAGGCCGCGAATATGATTGTGAACATCGGTCGCCGGCTTGCCGAAATCGATGCGGGTTTCGCCCTTGTCGATCTTTGCGGCATAGAGAACGCCTTCGGATGGCTGCGCGG